>CXWL01116501.1_pt1 | contig 23766 bp, 24 predicted proteins | sample 590931 | NCBI WGS metagenome assembly CXWL01 (sample SAMEA3498368, study PRJEB10139) | groundwater metagenome | biome: water well; material: biofilm material | place: Germany | collected 2015-04-27
GGCAAGTGTTGCGGTATCCTGTCGTCCTGCGGTTGAGGGCAGGCATCCGACAACCCTTAACAGTCGCGGTCAGTTACCACTTCAATTTGCTTGCCATAAAGCGGCCATTCAAAAGACTGTAAATCTGTGAGTGAAAGTGGCACATAAAACAAACCCCGCCGAAGCGGGGCTGTCTTGATAGTGAAGCAGATTATGCGCTCTGCTTCTTGCGTCTTGCTGTAAAGCTCAGCAATCCTAATCCTGCTAGCATCATGGCGTAGGTTTCTGGTTCGGGGACGGGGGTAGATATGGGAGCTGCGGCTACATTGAACATTAGACTGTTACCGTCTGTAGCTATGAAATATGAGTCCGCGTAGGGCGCAATAACCAACGGGCATTGCGCCGCATGGAACTTCCATTCGGTGCAATGCGCTACGCTTATTGCACCCTACAACAGGTGATCGCTGTGTGTCGATTGCAGCGCAACACGAACGTCAGGTTTGGAGTAGCAGGCTTACAAGATAAAATGGTTGAAACGGGTCGTTATCTGCCGTTAGACGCATCCCACATATTATTTTTCCGGTAAGGTCACAACTAGCTGAACAGCCCTCAAATGCTATAATCCACGCCTCTTTTGAAGGCGCTCCGCAATGTCCGCAGTACTGAATTTCAAATCCCATTTGTCCGAATTGTTCGCGCAGGCATTGCGCGACATGGCGCCCGAGCAGGCGGCAACCCCCATCATCATCGAGCGCCCCAAGCTGGCTTCCCACGGCGATTACGCCTGCAACCTGGCGATGCAGTTGGCCAAGCCGTTGCGTAAACCGCCGCGCGAAATCGCGCAGAAATTGATCGCGGCGTTGCCGCAATCCGATGCCATCGAAAAAGTGGAGATCGCGGGCGCGGGCTTCATCAATGTGTTCATCACCACTGCCGCAAAACAGCAGGTGGTGCATGGCGTGTTGCAGGCGGGTGCGGGCTACGGGCACGCGCATGTCGGCGGCGGGCGCAAAGTGCAAGTGGAGTTTGTTTCCGCCAACCCGACCGGGCCGCTGCATGTCGGCCACGGGCGCGGCGCGGCGGTGGGCGATTGCCTGTGCCGCGTGCTGCACGCCGCCGGGTGGAGCGTGACGCGCGAGTTTTACTACAACGATGCCGGCCAGCAGATTGATAACCTGATGCGCTCGGTGCAACTGAGGTGCAAGGGCGTGACGCCGGACGATGCCGCCTGGCCGGAAGACGGTTATCGCGGCGATTACATCGCGGACGTGGCCGCCGCCTACCTGGCAAAAGAAACGGTTGAAGCGGACGATCAACATATAACCGGCAAAGGCGATATGCACGATGCCGAGGCCATCCGCCATTTCGCCGTGGCCTATCTGCGCCGCGAGCAGGATCTGGATTTGCGCGCCTTCGAGGTGGAGTTCGACGTGTTTTCGCTGGAGTCCGCGCTCTACGCCGACGGCAAGGTGGAAGAGGCGGTCAGCAAGCTGGTCGCCAGCGGCCACACCTACGAGCAGGACGGCGCGCTGTGGTTGCGCACCACGGCCTTCGGCGACGATAAAGACCGCGTGATGCGCAAATCCGACGGCGGCTACACCTACTTCGTGCCGGACGTGGCCTACCATCTGGACAAGTGGCGGCGCGGCTTCGTGCGCGTCATCAACGAGCAGGGCGCGGACCACCACAGCACCATCACTCGCGTGCGCGCCGGTTTGCAGGCTCTTGATGTCGGCATCCCGCAGGGTTGGCCGGACTATGTGCTGCACCAGATGGTGACGGTGCTGCGGCACGGCGAGGAGGTGAAAATCTCCAAGCGTGCGGGCAGCTACGTTACGCTGCGCGATTTGATTGATGAAGTGGGCTGCGATGCCACGCGCTATTTTCTCGCCGCGCGCCATCCCGATTCGCAGCTGGTATTCGACATTGATCTCGCCAAGGAACAGAGCAACGACAACCCGGTTTATTACATCCAGTACGCCCATGCGCGCATCCACAGCGTGTTGCTGCAATGGGGCGGCGACCGGCAGGTTTTGCACCACGCCGATGTTGCCGCACTGGACAGCGAGTATGAAACCGCGCTGTTGCAGAAGCTGATTGATTTCCCGCAGGTGATCGAGAGCGCGGCAGAAGACTTGGCGCCGCACTTGGTCGCTTTCTACCTGAAAGACTTGGCGGCAGATTTCCACAGCTACTATAATGCCTCGCGTTTTCTGGTCGAAGATGAGGCGGTCAAGCTGGCGCGGCTGGCACTGGCTGCGGCGGTGGCGCAGGTGATGCGCAACGGTCTCGCCCTGCTGGGGGTGTCCGCCCCGGAAAAAATGTAAAGGATGATGGCATGAGCAAGAATGGCAGTTCGCGTTCTTCCGCACCGGGCAAGGGCGGCTCGCTGCTGCTTGGCATCCTGATCGGCATGGTGCTGGGCATGGCCGTTGCAGTGGTGGTCGCCTGGTACCTGTTAAAGGCGCCCAACCTGCTGGTCAGCAAGGATGCGCGCGAGACCGCGCAACCTGCGCCCGAAGCCGCGAAGCCGACGCCAGCCAAGTCGGCTACGGCGCCGGGCGCGCCGGGCGCCGCTTCCGGAGTAGGGGAGAGCAAACCGCGTTTCGAGTTTTACCATGTGCTGACCGACAAGCCGGATGCGGCCATGCCCCCGATCAAGGACGGTGGCAAAGCAGATGCCAGGGCGGCTGTTAAGGAAGGTTATATGCTGCAGGTGGGTGCGTTTTCCAGCGCGGACGATGCCGACAAGCTGAAAGCCAGGCTGGCCATGCTGGGCATGGAAGCCAGCGTGCAGGCGGTGACGCTTCCCGACAAGGGGGCGATGCACCGCGTTCGCCTGGGACCGTACAAGAGCGCCGATGAAATGAATAAAACATTGGCCGCACTGAAACAAAACGGGGTTAACGCCACTCCAATCCGGGCGCAGTAATTTCGCCCTTGATAAAAAATTGTTCGAGTTGTACCCGCAAGGGGTAGGCCGTAGTTGTATGGGACTTCCGCCCAACAACACACGCTCAGCCTGCAGAAATTGGTTTTTATAAATTCATTAAGGAGAGTGACGTGAAATTCATCAAGCAGCTATTCGCTGTACTGGTATTGCTGTGCGCGACCCAGGCGCTGGCCGAACCCCAGGCAGGCAAGGATTACAAGCTGGTCAACCCGCCCCAGCCCACGTCCAGCGGCAGCAAGATCGAAGTGCTGGAGTTTTTCTTTTACGGCTGCTCGCACTGCTTCAAGCTGCACCCGCTGTTGAACGCGTGGGAAAAGAAAATGCCCAAGGATGTCGAGTTGATCTATGTGCCGGCCGTATTCAACGCCTCTTGGGAGCCGATGGCGCGCACCCTTTACGCGCTGGAAGCACTCGGGCAACTGAAACAATTGCACGAAGACCTGTTCAACGCCTGGAATACCAGCATTCAGGATTTGACGGATGAGGCCAAGATAACCGGCTTTGTCTCCAAGCGCGGGGTGGATGCCAAGAAGTTCGGTGATGCCTACAACTCCTTCTCCATGCAAAGCAAGGTCACGCGCGCCAAACAGATGGGACAAAGTTACGGTATCCGCGGCACGCCGACACTGGTCGTGGATGGTAAATACCTGATTACCGGCCTGCACCCGCCAGAAACCATGGAAGTGCTCAACGCCCTGATTGACAAGGCGCGCAAGGAACGGGCGGGCAAGCGTTAAACGTGCTGCGCGCCGCCTGGCTTGCATGGTCACCCGGCCAGATGTGCGGACGATGTGCGCCACCCGCTAGGAGTGCGCCGTGGTGGTAAACCGGCTAAAGCCGGAACAACCACGCAGGGTGGTCATTAGCGGTGCATCCGGCGGCCTCGGTCTGGCGCTGGCGCAACACTACCTCGAACAAGGTGCGGCGGTTGGCGTCGTGGCCCGCCGCGCCGATTTGCTGCATTCCCTCGCTGGACAATTTCCCCTGCAGGTTTATCTCTACGCGCTGGATGTGCGTGATGCCTCCGCCATGCGGTCAGCCGCGCAGGATTTCATTTCGCGTTGCGGCGTGCCAGATATCGTGATCGCCAATGCCGGGGTCAGCGTGGGCACGCTGACCGAGCATGTCGAAGATACGGACGCTTTCCAGCAGGTGATGGATATCAACGTGCTGGGTGCGGTAAAAACCTTCCAGCCATTCCTGCTGGCCATGCGCGATGCGGGGTGCGGCTCGCTGGTCGGCATCGCCAGCGTGGCTGGTTTTCGCGGATTGCCGGGCGCCGGCGCCTATTCTGCTTCCAAGGCTGCGCTGATTTCCTATCTGGAAAGCCTGCGAGTGGAACTGCGCGGAAGCGGGGTAAGAGTGGTGACTGTCTGCCCCGGTTACGTCAAAACCCCGATGACCGAGACCAACCCCTATCCGATGCCTTTCATCCTGGAAGCGGATAGGGCGGCGCGGCGTATTGCGCGGGTGATCGAGCAGGGCAAATCATTTGCCGTCGTACCCTGGCAGATGGCGCTGGTCGGGAGCATACTGAAACTGCTGCCCAACTGGCTGTATGACGCGCTGTTCTGCAGAGCGCCGCACAAGCCGCGTGGGTTGCTTTAACCAGAATACCCTGCTGAAAGCGCATTTCCATTGGTTTGCAGGCTGCCGCGCGCGACGTGCAGGTAGGCCCTGCGCCCGTTGTCCAGGTCGTATCCAGCTCCTGCGCGCCATCCTGCCGCGCCGTTCAGCACGTAGGTGAAAATTTCCACGTCGCGGTGCCCGTGGGTGTCGAACCCCGTGCCGGGCTGCACGATGCCTTCATTGATGACGCGCAATGAGCTGAAGCGGATGTTCGCCGGGTTGCAGTAATCGGCAAACGAAAAGCTGCGCCAGCTCACCAGTCAGCGCGTGGCGCGCGTGGAGGGTTTGCGAAGGGCGATCAGCTGCATGTCAAACTTCTCGCCATTCAGACCAGTTTCACATTACCCAGAATTCAATTCAAGCCACAGAGTTCACAGAGAAATCATCGGTATCATGCATTGCCTTGGCGCGCCCCGAAGGTGAATCAATTGCCGGCTCCAACCGTTTGGTTTTCTCTGCGATCTCTGTGTTCTCTGTGGTGAGTCTTTCAGGATTATCCCAGAAACAGCCGGTACGCCGGATTATCGCTTTCATCCCAGTAGCGGTAGCCAAGTTTGTCGAGAAAGGCCTTGAGCGCATTCTTGTCGTGGCGCGGCACCTGCATCCCGACCAGCACGCGGCCATAGTCCGCGCCGTGGTTGCGGTAGTGGAACAGGCTGATGTTCCAGCTATGGTTCATGCGGTCGAGGAAGTTCATCAGCGCGCCGGGGCGCTCGGGGAATTCGAAGCGGAACAGGATTTCATCCCGCACTTCCGGCGCGCGCCCGCCGACCAGGTGGCGCACGTGCAGCTTGGCCATTTCGTTGTCGGTGAAGTCTGCGGTCGGCAGCTTGTGTTTCTTCAGGTCGGCAACCAGCCTGGCGGTTTCTGAAGGGTCGCGCACCTGCACACCGACAAACACGTGCGCCTCTTTCGGGTCGGAATAGCGGTAGTTGAATTCGGTGATGTTGCGCCGCCCGAGCAAGGCGCAGAATTTGCGGAAGCTGCCCGGCGCTTCGGGGATGGTCACCGCCAGGACTGCCTCGCGCTTTTCACCGATCTCGGCACTCTCGGAAACAAAACGCAGGCGGTCAAAATTCATGTTGGCGCCACTGGCGACAGCGACCAGCGCCTTGCCCTTCAGTTTATCTCGCGCCGCAACCAGCTTGGCACCGGCCACGGCGAGCGCACCCGCCGGTTCGAGGATGGAGCGGGTATCCTCGAACACGTCCTTGATCGCCGCGCAGGTGGCGTCGGTATCCACCAGCACGACTTCGTCCACCAGCGCCCGGCACAGGCGAAAGGTTTCCTGCCCCACCTGCTTGACCGCCACGCCGTCGGCGAACAGGCCGACATGCTCCAGCGTGACGCGGCGCCCGGCTTTCAGCGAGCGGTGCATGGCGTCGGAATCGGCGGGCTGCACGCCGATGATCTTGATATCCGGGCGCACCTGCTTGACGTAAGCCGCCACGCCCGAGATCAGCCCGCCGCCGCCGATGGCGCAAAAAATTGCGTGGATGGGCTGGTTGCGCTGGCGCAGGATTTCCATGCCGATGGTGCCCTGCCCGGCGATCACGTCGGGGTCGTCGTAGGGGTGAACAAAAGCCAGCTTGTGCTTTTGTTCCAGTTTCAGAGCGTGGGCGTAAGCGTCGGAATAGGAATCGCCGTGCAGCACCACTTTCGCGCCCCGGCTGGCGACCGCATGCAGCTTGATCTGCGGCGTGGTGGCCGGCATCACGATGGTGGCTTTGCAGCCCAGTTTCTGCGCCGACAGCGCCACCCCTTGCGCGTGGTTGCCAGCCGAAGCGGCGATGACCCCGCGCTTCAACTGCGCCGGCCCCAATTGCGCCATCTTGTTGTAGGCGCCGCGCAGCTTGAAAGAAAACACCGGCTGCATGTCCTCGCGCTTCAGCAAAACGGTGTTGCCGGTGCGGGAAGACAGGTTGGGCGCGTGCTCCAGCGGGCTTTCGACCGCCACGTCATAGACGCGGGCGGAAAGGATACGTTTCAGGTAGCTTTGCATGGTCGGCATGGGTTTGCGGGTTAAGGGGCGCAGATTAGCAGGATTTGCGTTTGTTCAGAAAGCGCTTCGGTTTCTAAAACCCCCGATTCCTGCAATAATCGGGGCGCGAAACGGCATAACGGGCAAAGGATATATGGGCATGACACAAGATGAACTAAAGCGCGCGGTCGCCCAGGCGGCAATCGCGCACGTTCCGGCAGATTGCATCGTCGGGGTGGGCACCGGCTCCACCGCCAATTTCTTCATAGACGAGCTGGGCAAAATCAAGCACAAGGTGCGCGGCGCCGTCGCCAGCTCGGAAGTCTCGGCAAAGCGTTTGCAGGGGCACGGGATCGAAGTGGTTTCGTTGAATGACGCGGGCAGCTTGCCGGTGTATGTGGATGGCGCGGACGAGATCACGCGCCACCTGCATATGATCAAGGGCGGCGGCGGCGCGCTGACGCGCGAGAAGATCGTCGCAGCCGCGAGCAAAAAATTCGTGTGCGTATGCGATGCCAGCAAGCTGGTGGATGTGTTGGGCAAGTTTCCGCTGCCGGTAGAAGTGATCCCGATGGCGCGCAGCTACGTGGCGCGGGAGATCGTGGCGCTGGGTGGCCAGCCCAGGCTGCGCACCGGATTCACCACCGACAACGGCAACCTCATCCTCGATGTGGTCGGCCTCTCCATACTGAACCCGGTAGAGCTGGAAGCCGCGCTGAACAACATCGCGGGAGTGGTTACCAACGGCCTGTTTGCGCGCCGCCCGGCAGATGTGCTGCTGCTCGGCACGGAAAATGGCGTACAGACCATTACCGCTTAACAGGCGGCGTCGGCCTGTAATAAAAACGTCACGATGCACGGCTAACATCACCCACAACCTACATACGTTCTGTAAAGGAACACCAAATAATGGGCAATTCCGAACATACATCGAAACAGTTTGATGCCGAACTCGAAGCGGTGCGCTCCCGTGTGCTGCAAATGGGCGGCCTGGTGGAGAGCCAGATCCAGCTCGCCATCGAGGCGCTGGTCAGCGGCGATGTGGCGCTGATGAACCGCGTCATTGGCGACGACCACCGCGTCAACGCGATGGAAGTGGAGATAGATGAAAGCTGCAACCAGATCATCGCGCGCCGCCAGCCGGCAGCGGGTGATCTGCGCATGGTGATGACCGTCATCAAGACCATCACCGACCTCGAGCGCATCGGTGACGAGGCGGAAAAAATCGCGCGCATGGCCAAGCTGTTGTCGCAGAAAGAACGCCTGATTCTGCCGCGTTACCACGAGATCAAGCACGCCGCCGGACTGGCGCTGGACATGCTGCGCAAGTCGCTGGATGCATTCGCGCGCCTCGATCTCGCCACGGCTGGCCAGGTGGTGCGCCAGGATGAACTGGTGGATGAAGAGTTCCGCGCCATCATGCGCTATCTCATCACCTTCATGATGGAAGACCCTCGCACCATTTCCACCGCGCTGGAAATCCTGTTTGTTGCCAAGGCGATCGAGCGCATCGGCGACCACGCCAAGAACATGTCCGAATATGTCGTGTACATGGTCAAGGGTCGCGATGTGCGCCATGTCACCGTGGAAGAAATCGAACGCGAAATATCCGAATAAACCCCGTGCAACAACAACCCATCCTCGCGGCTGTTGACCTCGGCTCCAACAGCTTCCGCCTGCAAATCGCGCGGGTGGAGAACGATCAGCTCTATATGCTGGACGGGCTGCGCGAGCCGGTGCGCCTGGCCGCCGGCCTGACCGCAGACAAGCGTCTCGACAAGGAAGCGCAGCAACGCGGGCTGGCCTGCCTGCAGCGCTTCGGAGAACGCCTGCGCGGATTGCCGCGCGAAGCGGTGCGGGCGGTGGGCACCAACTCCCTGCGCGTAGCAAAAAATGCCGCCGAGTTTCTGCGGCCCGCCGAAGCCGCGCTCGGCTTCCCGATCGAGGTTATCGCCGGACGCGAGGAAGCGCGCCTCATTTATCTCGGCGTCGCCCAGGGCCTGCCGCATTCGGACGACAGGCGCATGGTGATGGACATCGGTGGCGGCTCCACCGAATTCATCATCGGCGGCGGCATCGAACCGCGCAAGCTGGAAAGTCTGTACATGGGTTGTGTCAGCTACAGCCTGCGCTATTTCCCCGGCGGCGAATTGTCCAAGCCCGGTTTCAAGCAGGCCGAACTGGCCGCGCGTAGCGAGCTGCAAACCATCGCGGTGGAATTCTCGCGCGGCAACTGGGATGTCGCGCTGGGTTCTTCCGGCAGCGCGCGCATGTTGTGCGATATCCTTGAGATGAACGGTTACAGCGGGGACGGCATTACACGCGATGGACTGGAACAGTTGCGCGCGCAACTGCTCAAGGCTGGCAACGTGCGCCGCCTCGATCTGCTTGGGCTCAAGCCGGATCGCGTGCCGGTGCTGCCCGGCGGCTTTGCCATCATGTACGCGGCGTTTTGCGAGCTCGGCATCGAGCAGATACAGCCCGCGCTCGGCGCGCTGCGCGAAGGCGTGCTGTACGATCTGCTCGGGCGCTTTCACCATCACGATATGCGCGACGCCACCGTGCGGCAATTCATGCGCCGCTACCATGCGGATATGCGCCAGGCCGCGCGTGTGGCCCGGCTGGCCAACAGTTTGGCCAGCCAGCTTCTGGGCGCACAAGCCGACGAAGACGCGCTGCAATTGCTGGAGCGTGCGGCCAGGTTGCACGAAATCGGCATCAGCGTCGCGCACAGCGGCTATCACAAACACACCGCTTACATCCTCAAGAACGCCGATATGCCGGGCTTTTCAAAAAAAGAGCAGGAGCGGTTGAGCCTGCTGGCGCTGGCGCATCGCGGCAGGCTGGACAAGATGCGCGGCCTGCTCGTTTCGCAGCAGGATATTGCTCTTGCCGCCGCGTTGCGGTTCGCCTCACTGTTCTTCCGCAACCGTGGCGACATTGCCCCCGCCGCGATGGAAGCCCGCTTCGCCAGCAACACGTTTTATCTGATGCTCGATCCTGGCTGGCTGGCGCAAAACCCGCTTACCGAGGCCGCCTTGCAGGAAGAGATCAGGCAGTGGAAAGACCTGGGGGTGAGTGTGCGGCTAACGGAAAAGGAACCCCGGGTGGCGACCTGCTGATCCGGCGCGGTGAATCATCGCCCCGCTCGCGCTTGTTGGGGCCAATTACCTTTTGGCAAAACGAGCGGGCTCCAAACAATATCCGGCCATGCCGTGCAGCCTCGTGTCGGCATCGCACCTTCGCTGCGCCGCCGCGCGTAAAAACTGATAGCATGAGACCAAAGCGGGGAAAGCCCCGCCATGCCTCCGGAAGGGCGCATACCGTTAACATTCCCCCAGAGCGATCTGCCGACCGATGAAAATCCTGATGCCAGCCGAAGAAGAAGTACGAGCCAGCCTGTGCAATGTCATTGACCCCGAAGTCGGCATGAATATTGTTGACCTCGGCCTGGTATATGTTGTGGAAATCAGTGGCAACACATTGCGGGTTGATATCACCATGACCACGCAAGCCTGCCCGATGACCGATATGATTTTGAGTGATGCGAGATTGGCTCTGGAAACTCTGGCGCCAGATAGCGCCAACATCGAGCTCAATCTTGTCTGGGAACCGCCCTGGACTCCCGCCATGATGACAAAATGCGCGCGCCACCATTTCGGCTGGAACGAATCGCCCGACCATCTCGCATGATGGCAGCCAGATGAGTAGAAATGCCGCCGTGCGAGCAGGCGATTTTGGCGTCCCATTCCGCTTGCCGCTGCTGATTCTTGGGTTTCTGTCCCTGGCGACCGGGGTGGGCGCTGGGCTGTTGCGCATGGGCTGGGCTGTGCCATTTCCCCCTGCGGAACTGGCGGCGCTGCATGGGCCGCTGATGCTATCCGGCTTCCTCGGCACCGTCATCGGCCTGGAGCGGGCAGTCGCGCTAGGGCGCCGCTGGGCCTACGCGGGGCCTCTGCTGACCGGCCTGGGCGGCATCGGCGCCTTGCTTGGCTTGCCGCACCTTGCTGTTGCAATAGCGATCTCGTGCGGCAGCGCCGTGCTGCTCGCGGGTTCGGCTCTGATCGTGTCGCGCCAACGCGAGTTGTTCACGGCCACTATGGCGCTCGGGGCGGCAAGCTGGCTCTCCGGTAACCTGCTGTGGCTGGTTGGCTTGCCGGTAACGTCAGTGGTGGCACTGTGGATAAATTTTCTGGTCTTGACCATCGCCGGGGAGCGGCTGGAATTGTCCCGTTTCCTGCCGCCATCCCCCATCGCCAAACGGATTTTCTTCCTTATTCTGGTGGTATTGCTGGCTGGCAGCGCACTGGCCCTGCTGTCCGCCGGAATCCGCCTGTACGGAACAGGGCTGCTTGCGCTTGCGCTGTGGCTGTTGCGCCAGGACATCGCGCGCCGTACCGTGAAAGAGCGCGGATTGACCCGCTTTATCGCCGTCTGCCTGCTTTCCGGCTACGCCTGGCTCGCTTTGGGGGGGCTAACTCTGCTCAGCGCGGGCGATCTGACAGGCACGAACTACGATGCGGCGCTGCACGCTGTCCTGATCGGCTTCGTATTTTCGATGGTGTTCGGCCACGCACCGGTTATTTTCCCTTCGGTTGTTCGGGTGAAGATGCCCTACCACCCAACTTTCTACCTGCCGCTACTGGCGTTGCATATTTCTCTGTGCGCACGTTTCTGCGGCGATGAACTGGCCCTGCCCGGGCTGGCAAGCCTGGGCGGGCTGCTGAATGCCGCAGCACTGGCGCTGTTCATCATGAGCACTCTCGCAAGTGTAATCAGGGGGTTCCGGCAAACAAAAAGCTGACGTTGCCCAGCACCACCGCAGCAGCAGTCCCTTCACCAAGTCGCCCCGCAGCAGTATTTTTCCCTTTTCGAGATTCTCGATTTTTAATTCCCAATACTTGGAGAATTCCGGCTTCCAATGCAATAAATCGTGGCTCGATCGTGCGCCACCCTCCCGTCTTTGCATTTGCCGGTGCTTTAACTGGCGCTGTTTCCAGCGATAAAACCCGATGTTGGTATGCTATATGCGTATGGTTGGGCAAGAGCAGCAAATTTGATGGAGGCTACCATGTTTGAACTGAATGTCTATTACCACGATGTCTTTCGCTACACCATTATTGCGGGCATGGACAAGGCAGATGAGTTGCGGAAACAGGGGTTTTTTGTTTACGTCAAACCCACCCCGCAGCGGCGCTGACTCTGGGTTTGCCCGGTTAACGAAACTCGCGCAGCGATAACCAGCGACTTGCCCAGCGTTATTTGCTGGGTTTAGGAGTCCCATCAGACTTTACCCCCTCCCATTCCGGTGGGCGGTGGAAACGGGTGTGGCGAGTTTCATAATCAGGGGTGGCGTTTGGCCATGCCCGTTAGGGCGAATAGCCAAGCACAAGGAGGTGTACCATGGGTATCGCAATTGATGTGGATAACTACGAAATCTCGCCCGATTCGCTGGAGGATGCGTACAGCGAGGAAGTCATGTATTCAGGGTGGAACCCGGCAATCACACTGTTATGCCAGCAACAACTCCTGATGCCAACCAATCGGCTGGCAACGCCACCGGAAGAGGTTGGATCGGTCGCCGACGATGATGAACCCCTCTTGCAGTTGGACAGTTGGGGTGCAGCAGGATACGCGCACTAGCGTTCTACCTCACACACAGGTCTGCATGTGTACCTGTACTTCAGTACAATAGACGGCATGGCTGAAGTTGTTAAAATAGCGCGCTGGCTTTTCATCTACGCACAAAAGCCTGTGGGAATCATAAACAACCCCTGCAACTTGCAGAACCACCTTACGGATCATGGCGTGACGAATTTACCGGAAAATGTGCCCGTGTGCAGGTCAAACGTACTTAATACACTCGCAATCCTGGGCTTACTCACGTTCAGCGGTGCCTCCCATGCCGGGATAACCACCTTCTATTTCGGCTCTTTGCTGAAAGCTTCAACCGGCTATGCCGCCCCAGACAATTTTGCGCTGCAACCTTTTGCCCAACTGGAAACTATCAATAGTGGCAATGTCTGGACGTTCACTTTGAGCGTTAACAACAACCTGTTCAGCAGTTTTGGGGATAAAGCCTATATTGGCTCGATGAGTTTTGATTTTAACCCCGACCCCGTTAATCGCCCCGTCAGCAATTTTGTCAGCAGCAACGTGGGTGGGGTCAATACGGTTACCAGCACCAGCGGGGGTAGCGCTTACGGTTTGAGTGATATAGATTTCGGGACGGGTTTCGGCAAAGGAAGCAAAGACCGGCTTTCCCAAAACGATTATGTCTCATGGAATGTATCCGGTTTGGCCGGAACCAACTTTGTGAACATGTATATTGATGTAAAGGGGCTTGGGTTTGACGGTAATTTCTCCGCCAAATACACACCTCAAGGCGTGACCGCAGAACAACTGACCGCATTAAATGCGGAAGCTCTGCGCACCAAAACCGATGCCGACCATAAGAGAGTCGTGGCCAATAGCAAGAAGGCCGAGTCAGACGCCAGGAAAAGTGAGGCCGATCTTGCGGCTGCCGAAGCCGCACTGGCTGCAACCGAACAATCAAGGATAGCAGCAGAAAATGCCCGGCAGGCCGCGCTGACTGCAGAATACGAGCATACAAATGCAGAAGCCGAATATACCAGATCAGCGGCGCTGGCAGATGAAGCTGAACTGGCAAGGGTTGAAGGCGTATACAAGAAGGCTGAAGAAGAAGATTTCAGGCGCAGAGTGATTACAAGGGATGAGCATGGTGATTCCGGGGGCGGATCATGCGTTACCCCGGTACCCGAGCCAGAGACTTACGCCATGCTGCTGGCCGGGCTCGGGCTGCTGGGATTGACCGCAAGGCGCAGAAAGCAGAACGCATAACGGTGTTGGATGTATTCCTATGACAAACCCCGCCCAAGTGGCGGGGTTTGTTTTGGTGCGCCCGGCACGGGCGCACTTCTTGTGAGTGGAAGCCCAGTCGTAAGCGGATCACAGCGAACGAAGCGAAGCGCAACTGCATGAGGGTGGCCGAGTGTGGGGAAGAAGCGTGGAGCGAAGCTGCGAGCCGATGGACAAGATCCGGATAGAAGGCGTTGCCGGGCAGGGCGAGTGGGCCAGACACCGCGATTTCGGGACAGCGTAGATCCGGCGGTTGTGCAGCGCAGGAGCGCGTTTTTCACTTCATTGCACCACATCACCTTGCGCCATGGCTTGAGGCAGCTTTCCTGGCAGTCGGCGAATCGTCTCGCGGCTGATCGGGCCAATACCCGCCTGCCCCGCCTTTGCGAGGGTGGCAGGGAGCAGCAAAACATGAATTTTCAGAACTGCCCATAATTCACGCCTTGTTGCACGTATAATGCCGCCTGCCCATCAGGCAGGCGGGCGCAGGCGGAACGAACATGACAAATATTGCACCGATACAGGAAATCATCGCCGAAATTCGCGCCGGGAACATGGTGGTGCTGGTAGATGAGGAAGATCGCGAGAACGAGGGCGATCTGCTGTTTGCCGCCGAATTTGTGACGCCGGAAAAGATCAACTTCATGGCCAGATTCGGGCGCGGTCTGATCTGTTTGACCGTCACCGAAGCGCATTGCAGGCAGCTCAACCTGCCGCTGATGGTGCGCGACAACGGCTCTTCGCTGGGCACCAATTTCACCGTTTCCATCGAGGCCGCAAAAGGCGTAACTACCGGCATTTCTGCCGCCGACCGCGCGCACACCATACGGGTAGCGGCGGGCAGGAACGCCAAGCCTGCCGACATCGTGCAGCCGGGGCACATCTTTCCGCTCATGGCGCAAAACGGCGGCGTGCTGGTGCGCGCCGGGCACACCGAAGCGGGTTGCGACCTGGCGCAACTGGCCGGGCTGACACCCGCTGCGGTAATTTGTGAAATCCTCAAGGACGATGGCGAGATGGCGCGCCTGCCCGATCTGGTGGAATTCGCCAGGCTGCACGGGTTGAAGATCGGTGCCATCGCAGACCTCATTCAGCACCGCAGCCAGCACGAAAAGCTGATCGAGCGGGTGGCGCGCCGCCCCATACAGACCGCTTACGGCACGCTCGATCTGGCCGTATATACCGACAAAACCACGCTGCGTTCCCATCTGGCTCTGATCAAAGGCGATATCCAGCCGCAGGCCGAAACGCTGGTGCGCGTGCATGAACCGCTGTCGGTGATGGACTTCCTCGAACAATCGAGCTTCAAGAGTTCGACCAGCGTGCATGACGCGCTGGGCAGGATTTGCCAGTCGCCAAGCGGGGTGCTGGTGCTGCTGCACCGCAACGAGACATCTGCCGACCTGTTGACGCGCGCGGTTGCGACGCCCGAGATACACCATGTCGCGCAGTGGGACCAGCGCAGCTACGGTATCGGCGCGCAAATACTGCGCGATCTGAATGTTGGCAAGATGCGTTTGCTCGCCAACCCGCGCAAGCTGCCGAGCATGGTGGGCTTCGGCCTTGAGGTGGTGGGCTACGCGCACCACGAATGAACGGGTGATTGAAAAATGAAGGAAATAGAAAAAAACCTGAATGGCGCGGGAATGCGCATCGGCATCGCGCAGAGCCGCTTTAACGAAGTGATTTGCGAGGGGTTGCTGGCGGCATGTCGCGCGCAACTGATCCAGCAGGGAGTGCGCGATGCGGACATCACGCTGGCAAGCGTGCCGGGCGCGCTGGAGATACCGTTGTTGCTGCAAGGCATGGCGTTAAGCGGGAAATTTGACGCGCTCATCGCGTTGGGCGCGGTGGTGCGCGGCGATACCTACCACTTTGAAATCGTGGCCAACGAATCGGCGCGCGGCGTGAGCGAAGTGCAGTTGCACAGCGGGGTGCCCATCGCCAACGCCATTCTCACCACCGATAATGACGGGCAGGCGGAAGAGCGCATGAATACCAAAGGTGCGGAGGCTGCCCTGGTTGCCATTGAAATGGCGAACCTGCTGAAAGCCATGGCGTGAGCGGGCAGGCCGCACAGGGCAAGGCGCCCGCCAAAAGCCTGCGTCACCGCTCGCGCGAACTGGCGCTGCAAGGTATCTACCAATGGCGGTTGGTCGGCGGCGACAGCGCCCAGATCGAAAACCAGATTTGTGGCGAAAAAGGGCTGGGCCGCTACGATAGCGCACTGTTCAAGGATCTGCTGGGTGGCGCTCTGGCGCAGCACGCCGAGCTCGAGGCGGTCGTCGCGCCGCAGCTCGATCGCGATATGGCGGAACTCAGTCCGATAGAGTTTTCCATCTTGTTGCTGGGTGCATACGAGCTGGTGCGGCACCCTGAGATTTCCCACCGCATCATCATCAACGAAGCCGTGGAACTGGCCAAGACCTTCGGGGGCACCGACGGCCACAAATACGTCAACGGCGTGCTGGATAAGCTGGCCGCGCAGGTACGTTCACCCGAGGTGACCGCAAGGTTTTGAGCCGGTTAATTTGCCGGGCGGCAGCAACCCCCGCTTCTTCTGCGTGATAAACTCCCCCCTGAAGCTGGCCAGACAGTCGCTGCACTCGCAAGAGTGGAGAGGAAAGTCCGGGCTCCAGAGAGCAGGATGCCGGTTAATGGCCGGACGCCGTGAGGCGATGGAAAGTGCCGCAGAAAATATACCGCCGATGGCCCGACTTCGCCGCTCGCAAGAGCGGCGAAGTCTTCTCGAGAAAAACGGGAGCGAAAGCTTCCGTGAGTATTGAGAGGGGATCAGGCAAGGTTGAAATGGCGAGGTAAGAGCTCACCGCGCCGGTGGCAACATCGGTGGCAGGGTAAACCCCATCCGGAGCAAGACCAAATATGCAGGCCATGACGTGGCTCGCGTCGCTTGCGGGTAGGTCGCTTGAGCGTCAGGCAACGAAACGCCTAGAGGAATGACTGTCCACGACAGAACCCGGCTTATCGGCCAGCTTCACATTCCCTGCTGGATCATCCACCAGCAATTCATATCGGCGCACGCTATGTGTTAGCGGATGCGGGTGCGCAGCCATCACCTCTGCCTGTTGCCCGATAACAACCCCCCCTTGTCGCAATCATTTCATCCTGAATTCCTCTGTTATTCAATTTCTAACTTACAAGTGATTTAATAATCCACGGCCAAGCGACGATGGATCGAACGCGAGCGAGGTCGCTTTCCATTTCACGCAGTGCGGATTCGAGATGCCCCTCAAGCGCATCAATGCTATCGAAGACAAGGTTATGGAAAGATTTCTCGCGCAGCTCGTCCCACAGGTGTTCGACCGGGTTGAGTTCCGGGGAATAGGGCGGCAGGTTGAGCAGGCGCAGATTGGCTGGCAATGCGAGTGATCCGCTCTGGCGCCAGCCCGCCCCGTCGGGCACCATCAGGATCCGCTCGCCCGGATAGCGCGCCGCTATTTCGTCGAGGAACAGTTGCATGCAATCCCCGTTTACATGCGGCAGGATCAGGGTATCCAGCTTGCCATCCGCAACGGATACGGCGGCATAAGCGTAGGTGTATTCCTGCGTGACCATCGCGCTGACCATGGGGCGGACAGGCTTCGGGCGCCAGCAGCGCCTGGTTCCGAGATGCGCCCGAAACGCGCCTCGTCCTGAAATATCAGGCGGAGCGGCCCCGGCGCCCGCCATTCCCGGCAGATTTCTTCGAGCGTGCCGTGGAGTTTTTTTCACTCTTCCTGGGCCGGAACGTCCGCCTTGGGGTGGCGCTTGTCCGGGGCCAGCTTGCGCCAGCCGTGGCGGTGCAGGAGGTTGTAGGCCGATGCCAGCGCCACCGGCCTGCCCAGCCGCCCATCCAGCACTCGCTTGATTTCGCCCACCACCAGAATGCCGCCTTTCGAGGCTTTCTCGAAAAATGGCGCCAGAAACTCCGCTTCTTCCTCGCGGCTCATGTTTTGCCGCGGGCGGTGCCGCCGATTCGCTTCCGGATCAGGCACTTCGCCGCGCGCAAAGCGCGTGCGCAGCTTGCACGCCCAGCTCGCGGATATCCCCAATACGTCGGCGGTCTGTTCGAGCGACATGCCATACGACAAGGGCAGTATCACCGCCTGCGCCTGCCGCAACTGCCCCACAGTTTTTGCCCGGGTTAGCTGCGCCTTCGCTTGTTCCAGAACCTCGCTTCCTCTCGCCGTCATGCCCATAATGCACCCCAGTGGTTAAGGTTGGCTTATTATGGCACTTCTAAAATAGAGATGGAATTACGCTGCACGATGGAAAAGTATATCTCGATCTGGTTGAGCCAACTCGCATGCACCGGGCCGTGAACCGGAACAAGCTTGGGATGAGCCTTGGTCAGGCGCTACACCGAAGCCTCGCCGCGATGCGACGACCCGTTGTCCATAATCCAGAACACCCGGCTGGCGTCGCTGTATGGGGGCTGGCTCATGACCTGCTCGACCAACCGCTCGAACGGGGCGATGCCCGTTGTTGCCTCGCAACGCCCGAACACCTTGGCGCGGTGTACGTCGAGGGCGGCAAGATAGGCCCAGGCTCCCCCGCGCCCATACTCGTGCTCGACGCGCATCGGCTCGCCAGGCTGTGTCGGCAGGCTCGGGTAGGTGCGTATGCGGGCCTGGATGCTGGTCTTCTCGTCAGCGGGGATGACAAACTCGTCCTCGCGTAGCGCCTGCCCTTGCCAGCAGCGCGCATACAAATCCAGGATGCGCCCGGCTTTGGCCTGAAAGTGAGGGTCGCGCGGAAATATCCAGCAGCGATGCTGCCATGGGCGGATCGCGTCCTCGTGCAGCCACCGCCAGATCGTGCTGCCGCTGATGCGCGCCACCAGCCCTGTGTTCTGGGCGTGGCGCGCCACATCGGCCACGCTCAACCTGGACAGTGACACACTCAAAGTCGCCGGAAGCTCGCAAGCCAGCGCCTTGATCTCAACAGTGAGCTCTGGGGGGAAAAACCAGAGGACGCCCCGGGCGGGTTCTCTCTTCGAGCCCCGCCAATCGCCCCTCAAAGAAGCGCTTGCGCCACTGGCTGACCACCTCGCGTCGCGTGTCCAAGCGCCTGGCAATCTCGTCGTTTTCGATACCGGTGGCAGCCATCAGAATCATTTTGGCTCGCATGACCTCAAAATACGGCAACGTATATTTCGTCGCTCTGCGGTTTAATTCAGTAGCTTCTTCGACTGACAAGTCGATTTGGTACGGACTTTTTCTTGGCATATACATCCTCCTCTCAAGTTGCAGCGAAGATGATATATGTGGCCATATTTGTCAAGAATAATACGTGTGTGTATTTATGAAATTGACTACTAAACTGGCAAACAACGCCAGCAAGTCAGCGGTTATTGCCCCCTGTAGGGATAAAGCCGCTGATACCAAAGGCAGGCAATCCGCAGCGCAACAGGTTGCGTGCGGAGCTGACGCAGCGGCAACAACCACGCATGGGTGGGAGAAACGGGCATGATGGGTTTCATAATCAAGGGTGGCATTTGCCATGCCCGTTGGGGCGCGTTTGATCCACACTCCTCACCGCTAAAACTCGGGCCGCGCGCCCTATCTTCAGCACTGCACTTTCCTCCTTTCTGGTCGGCGCATCGTTCAGATTCAGGAAATTCCTAAGCCTGCCTTGCCGCCCCGCACCGAAACGGTGCGCGATCAGTTGCCACTCATCCCGGATTTATTGCCGCCTGCTCCAGCCTGATTGCCTTTCATCTTCTCCTGGATTGTCAGCCTGGCGAACTTTGATTGCCCATCATGGTTTGGTAGGGTGCGCACCGTGAACCGCAGAGCGACACACGAAACCGGATAACACGAAACAGACGCACCTGACCATTCAGAACTAGCTGGGGAATTATCATGAATACACTGAAAGAAATTACAAAGAAGGCAATATTGGCGCTGATCTCCTGCGCCATTTCAATCGCGATGGCGCTCTCGTCCGCTTCGGCGCTGGCCCAGCAGCGTGAAACTGTCCCGGCTCAAACTGCGGTTTCAGCCGCCATGCAGGAAAGAGTCGCGCCAGTCGTATACAAAAATGCCGCGATAGAAAACCTGGCTATCGAACAGGCCGCCTCCATGGTGGAAAACACCAAAACCTCGCAGAAACTGCGGGTCTTTCGCGCCGCAGACATGAAAGTGGCAAACCAGCGCTGCAATACCTTTGTGGCAAATGATCGCCTTTCATTTGCGATCAACGCACCGACCCCCGGAGTGAATGGCGCATTGACTCTCGCCAGCACCGCTTTTCAGTCCGAGGTAAACGAGTCGGTGGCCGCATGGGCGCAGGTGCTGTCGCTGGCGGCAACCCGGAAAATCAGCGCCGAATTTGGATATGCTGCAACGATTGATAAAAACAGCAGCTTTGATTCGGTGATCGCCTATAAGCTGCACTCCAACGCCGATTCCGGAAAACCCGTAGTTGTCGCCAGCATCAAGTACGGCGTAAGGTTTTAACCCGGGCAGCCCATTTCGCAGGCTGCCTGCTTACTTCGTCTCGCTCGTTCCGCAATGTTGCGGCTCCACTCAACACCCCGTTTTAAGGTTGCTGCGACACCGCCGCCTGAAGTTCACCAGTTTCTACATACAAGCCGTTGATCTGGGGCATCATGCGGGCTGTCAGCGTTGTTGAAATAATGGGGTTGGGACGATTGTGATCGAGGTTCTTTTTATTTGCATGGGCAACATCTGCCGCTCTCCCACCGCCGAAGCGGTGTTCCGGTCGCACATCGAGAAAGCGGCGCTGGCGCAGGTAATCCTGGTTGATTCTGCGGGAACGCACGATTACCACATCGGCGATCCGCCGGATATGCGCGCACAGCGTGCAGCGCTGCGGCGCGGCTACGACATGAGCGCGCTGCGCGGGCGGCAGGTCGGCGCGGATGATTTCAACCGCTTCGATTATGTGCTGGCGATGGATTGCGCCAATCTGGAAGTTTTGCAACGATTGCGCCCGCGCGATGCAAAATCTCATCTCGGGTTGTTCCTGGAATTTGCCCGACGCCATGAGGCGCGCGAAATGCCAGACCCGTATTACGGCGGCGCGGATGGGTTCGAGCGCGTGCTGGACATGGCGGAGGATGCTGCGGAAGGCTTGCTGGAGCACATCCGGGCGACGCGGCTGTAACCCGGCCCGACAAGCTGCGGCCACCCCGGAGAACGCATGGCAACCTTGCAGAACGCCCGCATCGGCCTCCCCATGCTTGGATTATAATCAGCCCCGCTGCGGGGGGCATGGCGTGAATAAATTTCTCAAGTACGGGTTGATAAGCGCGGGTGCTGCCGCAGTTCTGGTCGCGGGCGGCGCGGCCTATCTTGCTGCCACCTTCAACCCCAACGACTACAAGCCGCAGATCATCAAGGCCGTGAAGGATGAGAAGCAGCGCACCCTCAAGCTGGACGGCGACATCAAACTGATTTTCTTCCCGAGCATCGGCGCCAGCCTCGGCAAGGTATCCCTGTCCGAATTCAAGAGCGAAAAAGAATTTGCCTCGCTAAATGACGTCCGCGTTTCGCTGGCGCTGCTGCCGCTGTTTTCCGGGCAGGCGGTGGTGAACGAGGTGGCGGTCAGCGGCCTGAAAGTGGCGCTGGTAAAGCTCAAGAGCGGCAAGACCAACATTGACGACTTGTTGGACAAAAGCGAGGGCAAGGACGGGAGCAAGGCGGAAAGCAAACCGGATGGCGCGCCGGTGAAATTCGATATTGCCTCGGTGCGTATAGAAAAGACCGAGTTGGGTTATCGCGACGAAAATGCCGGCGCGCAGTACACGCTCAAAGACATCCAGCTCAAAACGGGGCGCATCGCCAGCGGGGTGCCGGTCAAGGTTGATTTTTCCGCACGGCTGCAAGCCAACCAGCCCAAGCTGGATATGGCGGCGCAACTGAAAACCGCGCTCGCCTTCGACCTGGAAAAACAGGCCTACCGCCTGGAAGGGCTGGATTTGCAGGTCAAGGGCGAGATGGATGGCGGCAATCTGGCGGCCAGCCTCGCTTTGCCCAAGCTGGAAGGCAGCGCCAAATCGTTCAAGAGCGATGCGCTCGTGCTGGATGTGGAAGTGAAGCAAGCCGCGCAGTCGTTCAAGATGAAGCTCTCTTCAGCCGCCTACGGCAATTTCGAGGTGCAGCAATTCAATCTTTCCGATCTCGTTGTGGCAGTCAGCGCCACGGGGGACAGCCTGCCAAAAAAGTCTGTCAGCAGCGAGATGAAAGGCAGCGTGCAGGTGGACGCCGGGCGGCAGAGCGCGCAGGTTAGCCTTGCCGGAGGGTTGCTGCAAAGCCAGATCAAGGCCAAGGTCGCGGTAAGCAATTTTTCCAGCCCGGCCATCCGCTTCGATGTGGAGGTGGACCAGTTCGACGCCGACCCATATATGCCGAAAAAAGCCGATGGCGGCGCCGACAAAACAGCATCTACGGCACCGGAGCAGCCGTTCGACTTGTCTGCGCTGAAGAAGCTCAATCTGGAAGGCGGCTTGCGCATCGGCGCGCTCAAGGTGGCCAACGTGAAAGCATCGCAGGTGCGCCTGGACCTGAAAGCGCATAACGGTATCGCCAGCATCAACCCGCTGTCCGCCAATCTGTACGAGGGGAGCATGGCCGGCAGCGTCATCGTGAATGCCGCGCAGGCTACGCCCAGCTTTACCATCGCCGAAAACCTCAACGGCATCCATGTCGCGCAGCTGCTCAAGGATGCGGCAAATTTTGACATGCTGGAAGGCAAGGGCAGCGTGTCGGTTAACCTGAACGCGCAGGGCAACACGGTCGGCGCGCTCAAGCGGTCGGTGGGCGGCAGCATGGCGCTGAACCTGGCGGACGGCGCGGTCAAGGGAATCAACGTCGCCAAAAAGCTGCGCGAATTCGGCAAGGGCGGCGCGTCGCAAACCATGGCGGCCAGCAAGGAAGAGAAAACCGATTTCAGCGAAATGAAAGCCAGCTTCAAGGTGAAGGACGGCGTGGCGCACAACGACGACCTGCTGATGAAATCGCCGCTGCTGCGTTTGAGCGGCAACGGCGACATCAACATCGGCGACGACAGCATCAACTATCTCGCCAAGGCCACGCTGGCAAAGACGCTGGAAGGGCAGGGCGGCAAAGATAGCGTCGGCGGACTCGCCGTGCCGGTGCGGCTTTCCGGCCCGTTCAGCGATCTGAAATACACTTTGGATTTCGGCGCGATGGTTTCGGATGCCGCCAAGCAGAAAATTGAAGCCAAGAAGGAAGAGGTGAAGACCCGCTTGCAGGATGAGCTCAAGGGCGGGTTGAAGGGTTTGTTCAAGTAATCCAGTTGTTCCCTTCGTACTCTTGGGAAACGCAGATTAAATCATCCGTCCGCCCTGAGCTTGTCGAAGGGTTGGCGGTACCCATTGATTGTTATAGATTTAATCCGATCATGGTTCGACAGGCTCACCACGAACGGATTAAATCTGCGTTTCCCTTGGACGATACGGTCGAGCGCTTGGGCCGTCTCAGCCACTCCAAATCAAATCGTTTTAAAACAAAATTGTTGCAAAACAAAATTGTTTTGTTATGCGGCGCCCCGTCTGCCGCTATTTGACCGACGGGGAGCCATTCATGACGGACTACGCGAAGAAGACTTATGGGCGCAATAAAGAAGTAGCTAAAATTTTCGGCTTGTTCAAGGCTGGCAAGGATGTTTCGAAGCATGGGCCGCGACGCTTGGGCTGCGAATTCCGGTTCAAACTGGACATGACCTTCCCTCGGTTTTTCGTCTTCCAATGGGCGGGGTTCATGCTACCAGTTTTTCCTTTTGTCCGACGGTGAACCAGTCATTCAAGAACTGTGTCGGTGACTTGTAGCCCAGCGTCGAGTGCAGCCGCTTCCGGTTGTAAAACACCTCGATGTATTCAAACGCCATTGCCATCATTTCATCCCGCGTCTCAAAGCGTTCACCATACACCCGCTCGTTTTTGAAGCTACCAAACCAGCTTTCGCTCGGAGCGTTGTCCCAGCAGTTGCCCTTGCGGCTCATCGAGCAGGCCATGCCGTATTCCTTCAGCTTGGCCTGAAAGACGTGGCTCGCATACTGGCTGCCGCGATCTGAATGGTGAATCAGCCCTGCCGCTGGTTTGCGGCGGAACCACGCCATCGTCAGCGCGTCGGTCACAATGTATGCTGCCATGCGCGGTTTCAGCGACCAGCCCACCACCTCGCGGTTGAACAGGTCAAGTACGATTGCCAGATACAGCCAGCCTTCACCCGTCCACAGGTAAGTGATGTCGGATGCCCAGACCTGGTTGGGGGCATCAGGCGTGAAGTTCCGATCCAGCAGGTTCGGTGCGATCGGCAGGTTGTGCTTCGAGTCTGTCGTGACCTTAAAGCGCCGC
>CXWL01015990.1_pt1 | contig 23760 bp, 24 predicted proteins | sample 590931 | NCBI WGS metagenome assembly CXWL01 (sample SAMEA3498368, study PRJEB10139) | groundwater metagenome | biome: water well; material: biofilm material | place: Germany | collected 2015-04-27
CGCACGCTGGGCGACGGCGTCATGGCCCTGTTTGGCGTGCCCAAGTCGCTGGAAGGGCACGCCGTGCTGGCCTGCGAGGCGGCGCTGAGCATGCAGGCGGTCTTCAGCCACGCGCGTGGCGGCCTGCAGGTGCGGGTGGGTCTGCATTCGGGCCAGGTTGCGTCCGACCCGCATGACGCCAAGGGTGGGCGTGGCGGCGGTGCTCATGGCCTGACCATCCACCTGGCCAGCCGCGTGGTGGCGCTGGCCCAGCCGGGGGGTGTTTGCCTCACCGGCGCCACCAAGGCCCTGCTGGGCAACACCTGCCAACTGCGGTCCATGGGTGAGTTCCCGCTCAAAGGCATCATGGGTCTGACGCCCATCTTCGAATTGTTGGGCATGACGGTGCGCCAGCCCGACACCGCCAGCGGCAACTGGCTCTCGCCCTTTCATGGCCGCTCGCTCGAAATGGACATCCTCCAGGCGGCGCTGGCGCGCACGCGTACGGGCGATGCCCGCGTGGTGGGCATCAGCGCCGAGCCTGGTGGCGGCAAATCCCGCTTGTGCCAGGAGTTTGTGCAGCACAGCCGTGGCCAGGGACTGCGCGTGTGCGAGGTGCGTGCCCAGCTCTATGGCCACGCCACGCCGCTGCAGCCAATTCTGGAGTTGCTGCGCGGCTTCTATTTCGGCATGACCGCCGCCGACACGCCTGACATCGCCCGCACCCGCATCGCCCAGCGTCTGCAAGCCTTGCAGGCCAGTGGCGACGATGTGGAACTGGTGTGCGAATTCCTGGGCGTGGCCGCGCCCGACGCCACCGCCTCCACGCTGACACCTCGCGCCAAGCACCAGCGCATGCTGGAGCTGATGCGCCAACTGGTGCGCGACGACGCGGGTGCCAGCGCCGTGCTGCTGCTGGAAGACCTGCATTGGCTGGACGAGGCCAGCGAGGCCTTTGTGGCCGCACTGGTGGAGGCCGTGGCCGGTACCCATACCCTGGTGGTGATGAACTACCGCCCACACTACACGCCCACCTGGGCGCAGGCGTCGCACTGCACGCAGTTGGACCTGCCCGACCTAGCCGCCGCCGATATGAACAGCCTGGTGGCCGGCCTGCTGGGTGCGCGGCCCGAGCTGGCCGAGGTATGCAAGCTGGTGGTGGCGCGCAGCGCGGGCAATCCCTTCTTTGCCGAGGAACTGGCCCGCACCCTGATCGATAGTGCGCTGCTGGCCGACCTCGAAGGCGGCTTGCCGCCAGGGCGGCTGGAGCAGATCGAGCGCGCCTTGCCCGCTACCGTGCAGGCGGTGATTGGCGCCAAGGTGGACCAACTGGGCGAACCCGAGAAGACCTTGCTGCAGATGTGCGCCATCATCGGCAAGGAGATCCCGATGGCGGTCATCGAACAAGTGGCCAGCCACCTGCGCCAGGTGCTGGAGCGGGGTCTGGCGGGCCTGCGCGAGGCGGGCCTGATCCTGCAGCAAAGCAATGCCGGCCACCGCCAGTTTGTCTTTCGCCACCCCATCATCCAGGAGGTGACCTACAGCATGCAGCTCAAGGTGCGCCGCGTGGTGCTGCATGGCACCGTGGCGCAGGTGATGGAAACGTATTACCGTGATCGGCTGGATGAGTTTGCAGGCTTGATTGCGTACCACTATGAGGCGGCGCAGGCGTTCTTGAGTGCTGCACAGTACACCGGGCGTGCCGCTCGGTGGATTGGTACAACTGATTCGGCGCAGGCCGTCAAACAGTGGCGAAAAGGGCATGTGCTACTGGGCAACGCTCCGAATTGCCACGAGAGCGACCGCTTTCGCGTTATGGCGTGTGGTCAGATTGCGTTACTTGGGTGGCGGGAGGGCTTGAGTCTGGAAGTTGTCCAGCCGTACATTTCGGAAGCCATGCAACTTGCCAGTGTGGTGGATAACCGATTGGTTCAGTTGTTGTTGATGCTCGAAGGTCGGATGCTGCAGGCAACGGGACATTCAGCGGACTTGTACGTTGAGCGTGTCGTTCGCGCTCTGTCGTTGGTTGATCCCGCTGCTGATCCAGGACGAGTGGCAGTACTCAACGCAGCGCTCTGCCAGGCCTACGGGTGGGCTGGCTTGTTGGATCAGGCCTTGGCAGCAAACGACGCCGCAATGCAGGGAGTCGACGCAATTGACAAGTCTGATCGAGAGTTTCTTGGCTTTAGCGTGATCCATTGGTTGCTCGGAATGCGCGGCCGCCTGCTGACACGTCTTGGACGGTTTTCTGAGGCGGCAAGTTGCTTGGGCGGAGCAGTTCCCGTTGCTGGTGCAGCTGTTGATCCTGTCGTGAAGCAAATAGTGCATCACGGCTTTGTAGATCTAGCCCGGTGTTGTGGCGATGGCGAACTAGCCGAAGACCACGCGAGGCAGATTACTGAACTGGATAGCAAGCACTCCATTCCCTACCTCCGGGTCATGAAGTTGTACTGCCGTGGAGCTGCAAGGTTAATCCGCCAAGACTTTGACGATGCTAAGAAGGAGTTCTCTGAAGCACTATCGTATGTTAGAGATGTCAATGTGGCTCGGGAGCACGAGACGGAGATTTTGGTCAGCATTGCCGAGTGCTATTGTCAATGCGGGCAAACCGACAGTGCGGTTCAGTTGGCAAACGAAGCGATTGAGTTGTCCAGGTTAAGAAGTAACCGTTTGACTGAGTGTCGTGCGTTGCTCATTGTTTCAGGGTGTCTTGTTGATGCAGGTCGGTTTGATCAAGCGCGATTGACGCTAGATGAGGCTGAACGGCTGGTGACTCTGACAGGTGCAAAAATCTATTCGGTGCTGTTGCAAGATGAGCGAGTGAAGCTCATTCATCGGCGCGATTCTGCTGGTTTCGTCGGGCAAGTAGCGTGAATTCCTGCATGCCATAGCCTTGCACGAGCTCTACCGCCATGTGTAGTCTTTGCTCGCAAAACTGGGTCCAAACTTTAGCGGGGGTTCGATAGAGTTCGGGTATCTTCCGCGCGCCAGGATGAGCTGGCCCCAAGAAGTTAACGGCGAAGCCAATGCGGCTTGCCGCGAGCATGTCGCACAGTGTTTTGCCGATGTAGTACTGCCATCGTTCTTCTGTTTCGTAGAGCTTGACGTTAAAGATGCCACTAGCAAGGGTGTAGTCGGCAATTCGCGGGCTGGTGTGCCCGACCATGAATCGTGGTTCATGCTCGCTCCAGCGCCGTTTCTTTGCAACTGAGACCATCGCTGGCGACAGGTCGATGCCAAGGTAGTCGATGGGAACGTTTCGATAGCGTCTGCGTATGAAACTAAACAACGCGCCGTAACCACAACCAATATCGGTGACAGACAGGGGCTTGCTGAAGTCGCAAATCTTGAGCAGTTGAACAAATCTCAATTCTTGGGACGGGATGCATGGCCAATCCACCCCAAGGGCGGTGGCGCCATGGGTTTCAATCTTCTGACTGTAATACCGCGCAACGGTTTCTCGAAGCTGAGCCAAGCTTGCCGTCACGCTGTATTCCATGATTGAAGATTGAGCGAGACCTACTTCTTCGGGGCAGCTTTGGAAGCCTTTGCTGAAGATTCGTAGGGTTTGGTGGGGAACGAGACCGTCAGGTAGTCACGTTTGAAAAATGGCACGGGTTGCCCTTTCGGCGTGATCAAGACTCGCGTATTGCCCTTCTCGGCGCGCATGTCGTGATAGGTGAAATATACGGGCAACGGGTCTGGTCCGGCAAGGTTGCGTACGATTGCATTGACAATCGCTGCGTCACCATTCTGGCCTGTCACGTTGGAGTCGTGCTTACTCAGGCCGTCGAAGTATTCAAGCAGGCGATTGCGAGCCTCCGCGTTTGATGCTCCGATATTCAACACTGAAACGCTGGTCTTGAATGATCGCCCCTTCTTGAATATCTTGAACTCCTTCTGCAACTGAACCATTTCGTCGATCCCGCCGAAATGAGTCTTCTTGTCGGGCGTTGGTCCGAATCGTACGTTCAATTGACCCAGCAGGTTCTCAACGTGAACGTCGTGTTCCTTCATGAAACTTCCCATGTCACTCACTCCTCAATAGTTGAAAATTGAAAAAACCAGGACCGCGCCAAAGTCGTAAGAAAGTGTTTCAGCCCTGTGCCGGAGTTTAAACACAAGCGACGTGACCGCGAAGGCCGGACCATGCCGAATGTGCACAGGTCACACACATAGGCGCGACGTGGGAACCAACTGTTGCCCGGGCGACAATGAATGCGCGGTGTCGGTCGGTGTCGCGCGGCGGCGATGGGCTGTTTATGAAAAAGAAAATCGTTTACACAGATGAGCCGATGGGCGACGTTGAAGTGGTCGCGGATTTTCTGCCGTCCCCTGCCGAACTGGCGTTTCGGGAAGACGGCGTGAAAGTTACGCTGGCACTGAGCAAGCGCAGTGTCGAGTTTTTCAAGTCCGAGGCAGCAAAGCACCAGACGCAATACCAGCGCATGATTCGCCGATTGCTGGATTCGTACGTGGACGCGCAAGGCACGGTTATCAGCCATGCCAGTGGCCGCCGTCTTCGCTCATTCAAGCGTGCTACTCCGAACGTGTGACACCCAATTGCAGGCCCGACGCAGCCAGCACGGCCAACAGTGTCTTGATGGTGGGGTTGCCCCTTGGCGACAAGGCGCGGTAGAGGCTTTCACGCGGCATGCCCGCTTTCTGCGCCACGTTCGCCATGCCCTGCGCTTCGGCAATGTGGCGCAGTGCGGCAAGCAGGGCAAACTGACCGCCAGGCAGATTGACTTCTTCAAGCGCGGTTGCCAGATACACGTCGGCCATCTCGGGGTCGGCCTTGAGCATCTCTACTACGGTTTCGTCGTGAGGTTGTGAGGCTTTCATTTGGCGTTCTTCCTTTTCCAATCACTCCAATAGCCGATGGCCGCATTGATATCGGCCTGCTGCTTACGCTTGTCGCCACCTGTCAGCAGCAAGATCAAGCGTTTGCCGGACTGCGCGTAATACACGCGGTAGCCCGTTCCCCAGTCGATACGCAATTCCCAAACCCCATCGGCAACAGGCTTGCAGTCGCCAAAGTTGCCACCGGCCATCCGGCTCACGCGCACCAGCACGCGGGTCTTTGCTTGCCGATCCGCCAACTTGGCAAGCCAGTTTGCGTAGGGCCTTTCACCTTGATCGTCTTTGTAGGTCAGGACTTCAAACATGAAGTTGTGAATTATAGGTCACAACTGGAGCGATTCCCAAGCTCGGGGCTTCAGTCAGAAAGTGGTCATCACAGCAACCCGTTTGCCCAATACTGCGCGGATCTGGATGTTCGCATCGAGAACGATGGCCTTGCTGCTCATGCGTTGGGAGAAGATGCGCTGATGGCCACTTGGGGAGGCTTGATGGTTTGTTGATTTGGTCATCATTTGGGCGTAAGTAATGAATATATTAAACTTTGCACCATGAGCCAATCTGAACAGATCCTAAGTCTTGCCGGTCATCAGCTCGTGATTCGCGCTGCGGATGTGCGCCAGCACGGATGGTCGCCACAGCTTCTGATTCGCCTTCACCAAGCAGGCAAGCTGCAGCGGGTGGCACGTGGCCTGTACAGCCTGCCGGATGCCGAAATCACGGAGCATCAGACGCTCATTGAGGTCTGCCAGCGCGTGCCTAAGGCCGTAATCTGTCTGCTGTCCGCGCTGCAGTTCCATGAAGTCGGCACGCAAGTACCGCGCCAAATTTGGATTGCGCTGCCCGAGGCTTCACAGTCCCCGAGGTTTGACTACCCGCCGCTGCGCGTAGCCCGTCTTCGTGGCGCGGCCTACACCGACGGCATTCAGACCGTGATCGAGCATGGCTCGCCGATTCGGGTCTATGGCGTTGCCAAGACGGTGACCGACTGTTTCAAGTTTCGAAACAAGATCGGCCTTGATGTGGGGCTGGAGGCGTTGAAAGATGCCTGGCGCGCCCGCAAGCTGACCATCGACGAGCTCACCCACTTCGCCAAGATCAATCGGGTTGAACGTGTCATGCGGCCTTATCTTGAGGCGGTGGTCGCATGAGTGGAAATTTGTCCGCGTCAATACTCCGACGATGCGGGCAGGCTGATAGCCACGTTGCCCGTCGCGCGACCCCTCAATCCCGCGCATCCGCCGCCAACTCCGGCAATCCACTGAGCCGTTCATATGCCGGTGCAAAGCCCGGCGCGGTGGGGTTGGGGTGTCGAGTCGGTCACCGTTTTTTGTGATCGATGGAATGACGTTGTCATTACGCAGTGGTACTATTCTCGTGCCACTCGGAGATAACCCAATGCCCACCGCAACTGAAGCCAAGCGCGAAACCCTGAATATCCGCATCAAACCCGAGGTGCGCGACTTGATTGATCGCGCGGCGAAGAGCCGTGGCAAGAATCGGACCGATTTCATTTTGGATTCGGCACGCCTGGCCGCTGAAGAGGCCTTGTTGGATCAGGTCATCATGAGCGTCAGCCCACAGGCCTTTGCGGATTTTTCCGCCCGCCTGGACATGCCACCCAAGGCCAATGTTCGCTTACGCAAGACGATGCAAACACCTGCACCGTGGGAGAAGCAGTGACGTTGGCGGGGCCGGTACCGCTGACCGCACACCATCAGACTGATCAGTTCACCTGTGGGAGCGAGAGCCTTGATCAATGGCTCAAACGACGCGCCTTGAAGAACCAGCTTCAGGGCGCGTCTCGAACGTTCGTGGTGGGCGACGGTCCTCGCGTGGTGGCCTACTACGCGCTGGCTTCCGGCGCGGTCACCAGCACCGCCGCCACCGGGCGCTTTCGGCGCAACATGCCCGACCCGATTCCGGTGGTGGTTCTGGCTCGCCTGGCGGTCGACAGCACGCTGCAGGGCAAGGGATATGGTCGAGCCTTGATTCGTGATGCAGGCCTGCGCGTGCTGCAAGCGGCGGACACCATCGGAATCCGGGGAATGGTGGTTCAAGCCCTGTCCGATGAGGCCAAGTCATTTTATGAAGCGGTCGGTTTCGAACCCTCGCCGATTGATTCCAAGCTGTTGATGGTCACCTTGGCCGATTTGATGGCTTGTTGAACCTGCCCCTCAGTCCCTGGCATCCGCCGCTAGCTCCGGCAAGCCCTTGACCCGCTCATACACCGGCGCAAAGTCGGCCGCAGTCATGTCGAACAGTTGGGCCAGGCTGTCGATCACAAAGTAGGTTTGCTGGTAGCTGTCGATCTTGTAGCGCGTGCGCATGGTGCGTTCCAATTGCAGGGGGATGCGCTGGGGCTCGGGGCTGTGCACCGAATATTGCAGCTCGCCCGATGAGCTCAAGATGCCGGCACCGTAGGCTCGCAGGCCGTTGTGCTGGCGGATCAGGCCGAATTCGATGGTGTACCAGTACAGGCGGCTGAGCAGCTCGCAGGCGCCCAGCGCGTGCGCCTTCAGGCCGCCCTGGCCGTAGCGTTGCACGTAGTCGGCAAACACCGGGTTGAACAGCAGCGGCACGTGGCCAAACAGGTCGTGGAAGATGTCGGGCTCCACGATGTATTCAAACTCCTGCGGCGTGCGAATCCAGTCCGTCACCGGGAACTTGCGGTTGGCCAGCAGGGTGAAGAAGGGCACTTCGGGAATCAGCCCCGGCACCGCCACGATTTCCCAGCCGGTGGCGGCGCGCAGTCTCTCGTTGATTTCTTCAAAGCGGGGGATGTGGTCCTTCACGCCCAGCGAGGGCAGGGCCGCGATGAACTCGTCACACGCCAGGCCCGGCAGCAGCGCGCTTTGGCGCTCGTAGAGCCGGCGGTAGGTGTCGTGGTCGGCCTCGGTGTACTGCGCGTAGTTTTGCGCGCAGGTGTAGTCGGCGCCGGCGCGGCTGTAGTCGCCGCGTGGCGGGCGCTCGCTGGCGCCGTAGACAACGGGTTCAACGGCCATGGATTGCCGCGTTGCGCGCGCAATGACGGGAGACGTCGATTCGGCTGTTTGCGCTGGTCATGCCGATGTCGCTTGCTTGACTTCCAGCACGCCGCGCCGCATTTGGTCCAGCTCCATACTCTCGAACAGGGCTTTGAAGTTGCCCTCGCCAAAGCCCTCGTCGCCCTTGCGCTGGATGAACTCGAAGAAGATCGGCCCAAGTTGGTTCTCGCTGAAGATTTGCAGCAGCAGCGCGTCCTTCTTGCCATCCACCAGGATCTTGCGCTTCTTCAACTCGGCCACGTTCTCGCCGTGGCCGGGGATGCGTTGGTCGATCAGCTCGTAGTAGGTGTCGATGGTGTCGAGCAGCACCACGCCGTTGGTGCGCAGAGCGTCGACGGTCCTGAACAGATCGGTGCTGCCCAGCGCGATGTGCTGGATGCCCTCGCCGTGGTAGCGGTCCAGGTATTCCTGAATCTGGCCGGCCTTGTCGTTGCCCTCTTCGTTGATCGGGATGCGAATCTTGCCGCAGGGGCTGGTCATGGCCTTGCTCTTGACGCCGGTGACCTGGCCTTCGATGTCGAAGTAGCGCACCTCGCGGAAGTTGAACAGCCGCTCGTAAAAGCCGGCCCACTCGCCCATGCGGCCACGGTGCACGTTGTGCGTCAGGTGGTCGATGTAGGTCAGGCCAAAGCCGGGTGGGTTGAGTGCCTCGGTGGCGCTGATGCCGGGCAGGGCTTCAAAGTCGACATCGAAGAAGCTGATGTTGCCAATGTCGCCTTCCTGCGCGCCATTCTTGCCGCGCCAGCGGTCCACCAGGTAGATCAGGCTGTCGCCAATGCCCTTGATGGCGGGGATGTTGAGCTCGCCCGGGCCGGCCTTTCCCGCATAGCCCCAGGCGCCTTTTTCCAGCGCTTGTTCGTAGGCCAGCTTGGCGTCCTGCACGCGAAAGGCGATGGCGCAGATGCTGGGGCCGTGTAACTTGGCAAAGCGCCGGGCGAAGGAGTCGGGCTCGGCGTTGATCAGGTAGTTGACGCCGCCCTGGCGGTACAGGGTGACGTTCTTGTGCCGGTGCTTGGCTACCGGCGTGAAGCCCATGCGCACAAACAGGGCGCCCATGGCAACCGGGTCGGGCGCGGCGTATTCGATGAACTCAAAACCATCGGTGCCCATTGGGTTGTCCCACATGTCTTGTCTCCGGTTGGATGGCCACGATTGGGGGCCACGTTTTGCTTGGGGGGTGTCGCTGGTCAGTCTATCGAGGGAGTATGTAAATAAACCTGCAATTTATAAAGTTTGATTTGCATCAATTGCAAGATTTCTGCAAAATGCTAGGCATGGATGCACTCGACAAGTTAGACAAGCTGATTCTTCGCACACTGCAGGCCGATGGCCGCGCCACTTACGACGAAATCTCGGAACGGGTGGGCCTGTCGGCCAGCGCCGTTTTACGCCGCGTCAAAAGGCTGGAAGAGAGCGGCGTGATTGACCATTACGTCGCCTTGGTCAACCCCGAGGCGGTGGGTTTGGGTTTGACCGCCTATATCAACGTGCGGCTGGAAAAAAATACCGAGAGCCACAAGCGCCACCCGATGGACCTGTTTCGCGCCAGCGTACAGACCTGGCCCGAGGTGGTGGAGTGTGCCGCACTCAGTGGTGAGATGGACTATCTGTTGCGTGTATTGGTGCGTGACATGAGTGCATACTCACATTTCGTGATGGATACCTTGCTCAAACATCCCAGCGTGCTGGATTGCAAGACCAGTTTCATGCTCGACAAAGTCAAGGCGACGACCGCGTTACCTTTGTAGTCGTTGTCACCTTTGGGCGGGGTTGTCTAGGGGAAACCCTTATATTCGACCCATGATTGACATTCACGAGCTGACTCATCCCGCCCCAACGCTGGTTCCTATCCGTTCGATTGGCGCCAACCACCGTGACCGTATTGCGCAGCACCTGCTGGCGCTAAGCGAACATGATCGGTATCTGCGCTTTGGTTATGCGGCGCATGACGAGCAAATTCAACGATACGTGAACAAGCTCGACTTCGAGCGCGATGAGGTGTTTGGCATCTACAACCGTAAGCTGGCTCTGATTGCCATGGCGCATCTGGCGTACTCGGCCGACGCGCAGTGCGACGCCTGCGCCGAGTTTGGGGTGTCGGTGTCCGAGTCAGCGCGCGGTCGCGGCTACGGCGGGCGTCTGTTTGACCGTGCCGCCATACATGCCCGCAACGACGGCGTGAGCCTGATGTTCATCCACGCGCTGACCGAAAACACCGCCATGCTGAAGATCGCACGCAACGCGGGTGCTACTGTCGAGCGCGACGGTGCCGAATCCGAAGCCTATTTGCGCTTGCCACCCGCCACCCTGGACACCCGGCTGTCCGAAATGGTCGAAGAACAAATCGCGCAGACCGACTATCGCATCAAGAGCCAGGCCAAACACTTCTGGGGTTTTCTGGCCGGCTTGCAGGCGCTACGGCGCGACGTGCAGCAGGCCGGGCACGCCAGTGGGTCTTGACGCTGGCAGGCCCCGGGCGCCGACGCTGACCGATGTGACGCCCTTTCCAATGGGCTATCCTAGAGGGTCCGCAACAACCGCAAGCCCTGCATCCTGGCTGTGTCAGAACCCCACCCCGAACGACCCACGCTGCTGCGCGAGGACAAACGTACTTTTCTGCAAAAGCTGGCCGAGTTCATCCATCCCGGACCGGACTCGACCGATGAGCTGATCGAGACCTTGGCAGACGCCGAGGACAACCACATCATCGGCGCCGAATCGCGCGCCATGCTCGAAGGTGTGATTCGCATGGCCGATATGTCGGCCGGCGACGTGATGGTGGCCGCGCCGCGCATGGACCGGCTCAACATTGACTCGCCCCTTGACGAGTTGCTGCACCAGGTAATCGACACCGCGCACTCGCGCTTTCCGGTGTTCGAGGATGACTCGGACAACATCATTGGCATTCTGATGGCCAAGGACTTGCTCAAGCTGCAGCGCGCACCCGAGCACAATATCCGCGCCCTGCTACGCCCGGCGGTGTTCATCCCAGAGAGCAAGGGGCTCAATGATCTGCTGCGCGATTTCCGGGGCAACCGCAATCACCTGGCCATCGTCATCGATGAGTTTGGCCGCGTGGCCGGTCTGGTGACCATCGAGGACGTGCTGGAGCAAATCGTCGGCGAGATCGAGGACGAGTTCGACGTGGCCGCGGACGAGGGCGATATCTTTGGTCTGGCTGATCGCACCTACCGAGTCAGCGGCGATACACCGCTGGAACGGGTTGAGGAGGCCTTTGCCGTCAAGCTGGCCGATCTGGAGCCCGATGAGCGCTTCGACACCATTGGCGGGCTGATTGCACACGCCATGGGGCATGTGCCCAAGCGCGGCGAGCGCGTCACCCTGGCCGGGCTGGACTTCTTGGTGATGCACACCAAGGGTGGCGCGGTCAAGTGGTTCCGGGTGTCGCCCGCGGCCCAAACCAGCGGCGCGTGAGCACACACACGGCGGCTGCCGTCGCCCCGTCGCATGACATGTCCCGGCCGGCTGGCTGGCTTCAAATTGCTATTGCATTGATAGCGGGATTAGTCCACGCGGTAAGCGTTGCGTGGCCTTTTGCCGATATCTTGTGGTTAAACGCCGGGCAACCCATCTGGTGGCTGCAAGTGCTGGCGTTGGCGCTGCTGGCGTGGCAGCTTGGCCGGTGCGTGGACCAGCGCTCGGGCGTACTGCTGGGCTGGCTGTTTGCGCTGGGCTGGTTGACTGGCACGTTCTGGTGGTTGTTCATTTCCATGCACACCTACGGCGGCTTGCCCGCCGTGTTGGCGGTGCTGGCCGTATTGGGGTTGGCGGGAGTATTGGCGCTCTACTACGCACTGGTTGGTGCGCTGATGGTGCGCTGGCGCCCAAGCGGGGCGGCGGCGGGGGCGCTGTTGTTTGCCGCGCTGTGGACTTTGGCGGAGCTGGCACGTGGCCACTGGCTGACCGGCTTCGGTTGGGGCAGCGCCGGATATGCCCATCCAGATGGGCTACTGGCTGGCTACGCGCCGTGGCTGGGTGTGTATGGCGTGGGTGCGCTGGCGGCCTGGCTGGCGGCCAGCTTGCCGCAGGTGCTGGCTTGTTCGCCTTGGCAGCGGCTGGCGATGCTGGCGGTGCTCACGGTGCCCTCCGTCGCCCAGATGGACGCCACGCCGTTCACGCGCAGCACGGGCGACCTATCAGTGGCGCTGCTGCAAGGCAATATCCCGCAAGACGAGAAGTTTCAAGCCGGCTCTGGTGTGCCGATGGCCTTGCGGTGGTACGCACAGCAGTTGCAAGGCAGCCAGGCGGCGCTGGTGGTGGCGCCGGAGACGGCTATTCCGGTGTTACCCCAGCAACTTCCCGAGGGCTATTGGGACGCATTGCAAGCGCGATTTGCCAAGGGCGATCAGGCCGCCATGCTGGGGCTGCCGCTGGGTGACTACAAACAGGGCTACACCAACTCGATGGTGGCCTTCAAGCCGGGGCAGGCCCAGTTCTGGCGTTACGACAAGCACCATCTGGTGCCCTTTGGTGAATTCATTCCACCGATGTTTCGCTGGTTCACCGAGATGATGAACATCCCGCTGGGCGACTTCAACCGGGGCTCGGTCGGGCAAATGTCGTTTGAGTGGCGGGGTCAGCGCCTGGCGGCCAATATTTGCTACGAGGACTTGTATGGCAACGAGCTGGCCGCGCGCTTTGCCGAGCCCGCGTTGGCGCCGACCATTTTTGTGAACAGCAGCAACATCGGCTGGTTTGGCAACACCGTGGCGATTGACCAGCACCTGGGCATTTCACGTTTTCGGGCGCTGGAGTTCGAGCGGCCCTTTGTGCGCGCCACCAATACCGGCGCCACCGTGGTGATTGACCATCGCGGGCAGGTCAGTGCCGCCCTGCCGCGCCACACGCAGGGTGTGCTGCGAGCGCAGGTGCAGGGGCGCACCGGACTCACACCGTTTGCCTGGTGGGCATCGCGGGCAGGTCTGTGGCCACTGTGGCTGCTGGCGCTAGGGATGGTGGTGGCTGTCTGGATGAAGCGCCGGCCCAACTCCTAGAGATCACGGCGCCGGCGACCTGGCCAACTCGGCGTGGAACCCCCGTAAAATTGCAGATTGCGCGCTGTTGTCGTGCTTGTTCTTCCAACGTTCGGGCGCTGCTTGCGCGGTGCCCATCAGGCTATGTTGACCTTCCAGCAAATCATTCTGAAACTCCAGTCCTATTGGGACGACCAAGGTTGCGCCCTGTTGCAACCCTATGACATGGAAGTTGGCGCCGGTACGTCGCACACAGCTACGTTTTTGAGAGCACTCGGGCCCGAGCCCTGGAAGGCCGCCTATGTGCAGCCCAGCCGTCGCCCGAAGGACGGTCGGTATGGCGAGAATCCCAACCGATTGCAGCATTACTACCAGTACCAGGTGGTGCTCAAGCCCGCTCCCGCCAATATTCTGGAGCTGTACCTGGGCTCACTTGAGGCGCTGGGCTTTGACTTGAAGAAGAACGACATTCGTTTTGTGGAAGACGATTGGGAGAATCCCACGCTGGGTGCCTGGGGCCTGGGCTGGGAGGTCTGGCTCAATGGCATGGAGGTGACGCAGTTCACCTACTTCCAGCAGGTTGGTGGTATCGACTGCCGGCCCATTACCGGCGAGATCACTTACGGCCTGGAGCGCCTGGCGATGTACTTGCAGGGGGTGGACAACGTTTATGACCTGGTGTGGACCGAAGGCGGGTCAGCGCCGGGCCGCTCCCAAGCCGACCCAGCCCCTTTGGGGGGCAGCGAGCCACACAAAGTGGGCGGGCGTGGGGGCACAATCCTCTATGGCGACGTCTACAAGCAAAACGAGGTCGAGCAATCCACCTACAACTTCGAGCACAGCGACGCGGACTTTCTGTTCACGGCCTTCACCGCGCACGAAAAGCAGGCCAAACACCTGATCACCGAGCAGCTTGCTTTGCCGGCCTATGAGCAAGTGCTCAAGGCGGCCCACAGCTTCAATTTGCTTGATGCGCGCGGTGCGATCTCGGTCACCGAACGCGCTGCCTACATTGGCCGCATCCGTAACCTGGCGCGTGCCGTGGCGCAAAGTTATTTTGAGAGCCGCGAACGCCTGGGTTTCCCGATGGCGCCGCGCGAATGGGTCGAGCAGATGGCGCCGTTGCCGAAGAAGGCCGCGTAATCGCCTGGCGAGAGAACAACAATGACTACCAAAAACCTTCTGGTTGAACTATTCGTGGAAGAGCTGCCGCCCAAGGCGCTCAAGAAGCTGGGCGACGCCTTTGCCACCCAACTGGCCGAGCAGCTCCGTGCGCTCGGGCTGATCAATGGCGACTCGGTGACCACCGGCTTTGCATCGCCGCGCCGCCTGGCCGCGCACATTAGCCATGTTTGGCTCAAGGCGAACGACAAGGCGGTGCAACAAAAACTCATGCCTGTCGCGGTGGGCCTGGATGCCAACGGCAATGCCACGCCAGCGCTGATCAAGAAGCTGCAGGCGCTGGGTGTCGATGTCAGCGACCCGGTCGCCGCCGTGGCGGCGCTCAAGCGCCAGCCCGACGGCAAGGCCGAGGCGCTGTTCTATGACAGTTTGGTAACAGGAGCCACACTCGATGTGGGCCTGCAAAAGGCGTTGGAAGAGGCGATTTCCAAGTTACCCATCCCCAAGGTGATGACTTATCAACTGGAGAGCGACTGCGCGCTGCCCGGCTGGACTAGCGTGCAGTTTGTTCGCCCGGCCCACGGCTTGCTGGCGCTGCACGGCAGCACGGTGGTGCCAGTGAAAGCATTGGGGCTGACGGCGGGCAACATCACGCAGGGCCATCGCTTTGAGGCGGCGGTGTCGCCGGTGGTGATCGCCGACGCCGATAGCTACGCCGCCACGCTGGCGCGCGATGGCGCGGTGATTGCCAGCTTTGCCCAGCGCAAGGCCGAGATCGCACGGCAATTGGCGGCGGCTGCCGCCAAGCTCGGCAATGGCGCGCATCCGATTGATGACGACGCCTTGCTGGACGAGGTTACGGCGCTGGTGGAGCGACCCAATGTGTTGGTATGCCAGTTTGAGCCAGAGTTTCTGACCGTGCCGCAGGAATGCCTGATCTTGACCATGAAGGCCAACCAGAAGTACTTCCCGCTGCTGGATGGCGCTGGGCGGTTGACCAATCAGTTCCTGGTGGTCAGCAACATCAGCCCGGACGATGCCAGTGCCGTGATTGGTGGCAACGAACGGGTGGTGCGCCCGCGCTTGGCGGATGCCAAGTTCTTCTTCGATCAGGATCGCAAGAAGACGCTGGCCTCGCGCGTCAGCGGTCTGGACAAGGTGGTCTACCACAACAAACTCGGCACGCAGGGCGAGCGCACCGAGCGGGTACGCGCGATTGCCCGCGACATCGGGCAGCAATTGGGTGGCGAGGTGCTGGCCGAGGCGGCCGACACCGCCGGCAAACTGGCCAAGTCGGATTTGTTGACCGACATGGTGGGCGAGTTTCCCGAGCTGCAAGGCATCATGGGCGGCTACTACGCGCGCCACGATGGGCTGAGCGAGGACATTGCTTTTGGCATCGAAGACCACTACCGGCCACGGTTTGCAGGCGATGCACTGCCGCGCACTCAGGTTGGCCTAGTCGTGGCACTGGCCGACAAACTGGAGACACTGGTCGGCATGTTCGGCATCGGCAATTTGCCGACCGGCGATAAAGACCCCTTCGCCTTGCGTCGCCACGCTTTGGGGGTGATTCGCATGCTGGTCGAGCGCGACTTGCCGCTGTCGTTCCGCGAGTTGTCGGATGATGCGTTCGCCGTGTTTCCGGCGGGTATGTTGCAGCCGGTGCAGGAGGCGCTGGATGCTTTTTTTGCCGAGCGGCTCAAGGGCTATCTGAAGGACGCCGGCTACGTGCCGGCCGAAGTCGATGCCGCCATTCACGCGCACGGCATGAAGACTTGGGGTGACCTGCCGCGCCGTCTGGCGGCGGTGCGCGCCTTTGCGGCGTTGCCGGAGTCGGCGGCGCTGGCGGCGGCCAACAAGCGTATTGGCAACATCCTGAAGAAGGCGCCGGAAGTGGACGCCCATGTGAGCGAGGTCTTGCTCAAGGAGCCCGCCGAGGTGGCGCTGTACGCCGCCATGCAGGCCGCCACGCCCGCAGCCAAGGCCCAATTCGAGGCCGGGGACTACACCGCATCGCTGCAATCCCTGGCGGTGTTGCGAGCGCCGGTGGACGCTTTTTTTGACGCCGTGATGGTCAACGCCGATGAACTGGACCTGCGCCTGAACCGCCAAGGCCTGCTCAAGAGCCTGCACGAGGCCATGAACCGCGTGGCCGATTTGTCCCGTCTGGCGAGCTGAATATGTCTACCCTCAAGCTCGTCATCCTGGACCGCGATGGCACGATCAACCAGGACAGCGAGGAGTTCGTCAAGTCTCCGGCCGAGTGGGAACCCCTGCCCGGCGCGCTGGAGGCCATCGCGCGCCTGAACCATGCCGGCTGGCACGTGGTGGTGGCGTCCAACCAGTCGGGCTTGGGTCGTGGGCTGTTCGACGTGGACATGCTCAACGCCATTCACGCCAAGATGCACAAGGCGTTGGCGGCCGTGGGTGGGCGCATCGACGCGATTTTTTATTGCCCGCATGCGCCGGCCGAGGGTTGCCGTTGCCGCAAACCCGAGTCGGGCCTGTTTGAGCAAATCGGGGAGCGTTACGGCATCGAGCTCCAGGGCGTGCCCTCGGTGGGGGACACCTTGCGTGACGTGCAGGCCGGCTCAGCCGTGGGTTGTGCGCCGCACTTGGTGTTGACTGGCAAGGGCGCCGCGTTTCGTGATCGGGTCTTGCCCGAGGGTTTTCCGGTCGACACCCGGGTGCACGCCGACCTGGCGGCTTTTGCGCAGGCTCTGCTGTCGCGCGAGGCAGCGCCGGCCCTTGCGCCGCCGGCCCCGGTCTAGGCGATGGCGCACGGTGACAGTTGGATGGCGGGGGTTTCGGCTTGCGTCTGATCGCCTTGCTTCGTTCGATCCTGCACATGCTCTGGATGCTGCTGACCGTGATTCCCTGGGGTTTCACGCTGGTACTGATCTCGATCTGGGTGCGTGGCACGCCGCTGTGGTGGTTTGCGGTCAATTGGATGCGGGTGGTGATCTGGGGCGCCCGGGTTATTCTCGGCATCGAAGTGCGTGTTACCGGCATGGAGAACCTGCCCGCGGGCGAGACCAGCCCGGCCATTTTGCTGTCCAAACACCAGTCCACGCTGGAGACCTTGTTGTTGCCAACGCTGATGCCGCATCCGCTGGCCTACGTGTTCAAGAAGGAGCTGTTGCAGATTCCGTTCTTTGGCTGGTCAATGGCCCGGCTGGACATGATTCACATCGACCGGGCGGCGCGGGCGCGCTCCTTCCTCAAAGTGGTGGCGCAGGGCAAGTTGCTGGCGGCGCGGGGTATCTGGATCATCATGTTTCCGGAAGGTACCCGCATCCCTCGGGGTGAGCAGGGCGTCTACCAACCGGCCGGCGCACGCTTGGCGATCGAGACCGGCGCGCCGGTGATTCCAATTGCCGTGACCTCGGCCAAGTGCTGGCCGCGCAAGGCGTTCATCAAATACCCCGGCGTGGTGGATGTGTCGATCGGCAAGCCCATTCCCAGCGCGGGGCGCGAGTCGAAAGACCTGACGCGCGAGGCGCAGGCCTGGATCGAGGCTGAAATGCGGCGACTGGACCCCGACGCCTACCGGCAATGAGCGCCTTGATGCGCGGACTGTTGCGCTACACGCTCGACTTGTTTGGCCCGGAGCCGCCGACGCTGGCGCAGTTCCGACACCCCAAGGCCAACCGCGAATCCCGTCTGGGTGAGGCGGTGGTGGCTTACGAGTTCAAGCGTGGCAAACGCCGCACGATTGGTTTTAGGATCGGTCCCGAGGGCCTGGCGGTCAGTGCGCCGCGTTGGGTGCCCTTGTACGAGGTGGAAGCGGCTTTGCAGGAGAAGGCGGACTGGATCCTGCGCAAGCTCGGCGAAACGCGCGAGCGCCAGGCCCTCCAGGAGAGCGAACGCATTGATTGGAAAGACGGCGTTTGCCTGCCCTACATGGGTGAATCCATTCAGGTGGTGCTGGAGCCGGCACACAAGTTCGAGGCGGCAGGGGCTCAACTGATGGGGATGCACCTGCACGTGGCCTTGCCGCACAGCGCGGCACCGCAGCAGATTCGCGATGCGGTGCAGGCCTGGCTGATGCGCCAGGCCAAGACCATTTTCACGGAACGGCTCGATCATTTCGCGCCCAAGGTCCAGGTGCAGTGGCGCCGCCTGTCGCTGAGCAATGCCGGCACGCGTTGGGGCAGCGCGCGCGTTGACGGCTCGATCCGTCTGAATTGGCGCCTGGTGCATTTCAAGCAGGCAGTCATCGACTACGTGGTGGTGCACGAGTTGAGCCACCTTCGGGTGATGGACCATAGCCCGCGTTTCTGGGAGGCAGTCGGTGCCGTGGTGCCCGATTACCCTGAGTTACGCCAGGCGCTCAAGGATCAGACCACGCCGCGCTGGGACTGAGGCGCCAGTTAAAATTAGCCCTTTTCGGATCGCTCTGCCATGGCCGCCAACATTCTGCAAAAAGTCCCCGCCGGTGAACGTGTCGGCATCGCATTTTCGGGCGGGCTCGACACCAGTGCCGCCGTGCACTGGATGCGCGCCAAAGGGGCCATTCCCTGCGCCTACACCGCCAACTTGGGCCAGCCCGACGAGAGCGACTACGACGAGATTCCGCGCAAGGCGCTGAGTTACGGGGCCGACCTGGCGCGCCTGATCGAGTGCCGCCCACAACTGGTGGCCGAGGGCATTGCCGCCATCCAGTGCGGTGCCTTCCATATTTCCACCGCTGGCGCCACCTACTTCAACACCACGCCGCTGGGGCGCGCTGTCACCGGCACGGCGCTGGTGGTGGCGATGCGCGAGGACGACGTCAACATCTGGGGCGACGGCAGCACCTACAAGGGCAACGACATCGAGCGCTTCTACCGCTACGGCCTGCTGGCCAACCCGAAGCTGCGCATCTACAAGCCCTGGCTGGACCAGCAGTTCATCGACGAACTGGGTGGGCGCAAGGAGATGAGCGAATACCTCATCGCCAACGGCTTTGGCTACAAGATGAGCGTGGAGAAGGCGTACTCGACCGACTCCAACATTCTGGGCGCCACGCACGAAGCCAAGGACCTGGAGTTCCTCAATGCAGGCGTGCACATCGTGCAACCAATCATGGGTGTGGCCTTCTGGCGCGAGGACGTAGCGGTCAAGGCCGAGACGGTGCGGGTGCGCTTTGAAGACGGCCAGCCGGTGGAGCTCAATGGCCGCACCTTCCCGGATGCGGTGGCCCTGTTCAGCGAGGCCAACGCCATTGGCGGGCGCCATGGCCTGGGCATGTGTGACCAGATCGAAAACCGCATCATCGAAGCCAAGAGCCGTGGCATTTATGAAGCGCCCGGCATGGCCTTGCTGCATATTGCCTATGAGCGGCTGGTGACGGGCATCCACAACGAGGACACGATTGAGCAGTACCGCGGCAACGGGCGCCGTCTGGGCCGCCTGTTGTACCAGGGCCGCTGGTTTGACTCCCAAAGCATGATGCTGCGCGAGACCGCGCAGCGCTGGGTGGCACGTGCCGTGAGTGGCGAGGTGACGCTGGAGCTGCGCCGTGGCAACGACTACTCGCTGCTGGACATGACCAGCCCGAACCTGACCTACCACCCTGAGCGCCTGACCATGGAAAGCGGCGAGGGCGCGTTCACGCCGCAGGACCGCATTGGCCAACTGACCATGCGCAACATGGACATCAGCGACACCCGCGAGAAGCTTCAAATCTACTCGCGCGTGGGCTTGCTCGGTTCGAGCGCCAAGGGCGACATCAGTTTGTTGTCGAGCCCCGCGGGCGAGGATAAACCAACGCAGTGAGGAGCCGGCACAAGCCTATAGGCGGTGGTGCAAGCGCCGTCGCTCTTCCGAGACGAATTCTTCGAGTTCCGGGTCCATCGCGTTGCGCGACGAAATGATGCCGACCGGGTGGCCGTTCTCGACCACCGGCACGTGACGGAATCCGTGCTCCTGCATCAGCAGCAAGGCGTGGCCATAGGAGCGGGTTGGGTCCAGGGTTTCGGGATTGACGGTCATCACCGCGCGCAGCGGCGTGGTCTTGGCGTCGCGCCCGTGTGCGATGACGCGAAACACCGCGTCGCGCTCAGTGAAGATGCCGATCAGATGGCCGTCCTCAACGACCAGGATGGCGCCGACGTTCATTTTCGCCATCAGTTTGGCGGCGTCGCTGACACTGGCGTCGGGTGGAGCGGCAAGAAACTTCTTGTGCTCCATGATGGATCGGATAGGGCGGTCAAACATGGTGGTCTCCAGGCTCGAATCCTAGAGGGCTTTCACAATAAGCCTATGACCTAGGTCAACATTCTCGCGCGTCCCGCCGGCCTGGTTGCAGGCGTGCCGCGGCCCTGTTCAAGCCGCGCGTGCCTTGACCGCCCACCTCAGTTTGGCGGAACTCGATCTTGGGTTGGCTCGACGTTCGTCAAACGACGCGCGAATCGGGTCGGGCGCAACACGGGCGTAGATGCCGGCGCGCTCACCGCTCTGAAAGGCTTTCTTGACGCGCCGATCTTCACCCGAGTGAAAACTCAGAATGGCCACCCGGCCGCCGGCTTTCAGGCAGGCCGGCAGCGACGTCAGGAAGCGATCCAGTACGCCAAACTCGTCGTTGACCTCGATACGCAGCGCCTGAAAGGTGCGCTGTAACACCTTCTTGGTTTCCGCCTGGCGCTCCTCTTCGGGCATGCTGCGTTTGAAGGTCGCGCGCAGCGTCTGTCGCACCAGCTCGGCCAGTTCAGTGGTGGTGGCGAGGTACTGGCCCTGCAAGGCCGCGGCCAGGGGAATGGCATAAGGCTCGTCGGCGTTGTCCACCAGCACATCGCGCAAGCGCTGGCGGGTGATGCTTTGCAGCAGCTCGCACGCCGATGGTCCGCTGGACGGGTCCAGGCGCAGGTCCAGCGGGCCGTCGGCCTTGAAGCTGAAACCGCGCGCTGGATTGTCGATCTGCATCGACGACACCCCCAGGTCCGCCAGCACCACGTCAAAGCCGCCACCGGCTTCGGGCAACAGGGTGGCAATCTCGGCAAAGTTGATGCGCCGTACCACCAGCGCTGCTGGCGGGAAACCTAGCGCACGCAAGCGCGCTTCGGTGCGCGGCAACTCGACTGGATCCACATCCACGCCGAACAGTCGACCGCCCGGCATCAGGCGCGCAAGGATTTCCTGAGCGTGCCCACCAAAACCCAGCGTGGCGTCCAGGCCCACCTCGCCCGCTGAGGGGGCCAGGATGTCCAGAATTTCGTGCACGCAAATGGAGCGGTGCATGCCGGCCGGGGTTTGCCCCCGAGCCATCACTTTTTGCAGCTCGTCGGCATGGTGCGACGGGTCCAACTCCTTGTACTTTTCTTCAAAGCGTTTGGGGTGCGTGCCCGCGTAGCGCACGCGTCGTTGGTGGGGTGCGGCTTTGTCGGTCATGGCCGGATTGTGGGGCACAAGGGTGCGTGGCAGGCCCCGTGGGCGGCCGTGACCGACGGCGCGTGCAGCCGTGTCACTGTCATGTAGGTTACAGGTCGAGGGTAAGCCCGCGTGGCGCCGCCAGCGGTGCGTAGCAAGATCACCTGCTGCGGCCAGCGCTTGGCCCAACCTCGGAGACCGCCCATGACACCCACCCGCCAACCCGCAAAGCAATCCCGCCGCCTCTGGCTGGCCCTGATTGGGAGCGCCAGCGCGGCGTTGTTGGCGGCTTGCGCGCTGCCTGCCGTGCGCGGACCCGGCGAACCCACCTTGTCCGTGGCGCCACCCATAGTGTTCGTCCATGGCAATGGCGACACCGCCGCGCTGTGGCAGAGCACGCTGTGGCGGTTTGAGTCCAATGGCTGGCCGCGCACGCGGTTGCACGCGATTGAGTTGCCCTATCCACTGGCGCGCGACGATGACGGCAAGGCGCAGCCGGGTCGCACGTCGACTGCCGAGCACATGGCCTTTTTGAAGTCCGAAGTCGACAAAGTTCTACAGGCCACTGGTGCCAGCCAGGTGGTGCTGTTTGGCAACTCGCGCGGCGGCAATGCCATTCGCAACTACATCCAGAATGGCGGCGGCGCGACCAAGGTGTCGCACGCCATTTTGGGGGGTACACCCAACCACGGTGTTTGGGCCATCAAGGGGTTTCGAGAAGGCAATGAGTTTGCCGGCACCGGTCCGTTCTTGTCGGGCCTGAACGCTCCCAAGAACGCCAACGGCGACGAGGTCGTGGGGCCGGTCAAGTGGCTGACCATCCGCTCCGACAACAACGATAAATTTGCCCAACCCGACGGGGTGTGGATTGGCGCCAAGGGCACGCCGACCCATGTGACGGCCGCTGGCCCCGAGCTGAAGGGGGCGGTCAATGTGGTCATCCCCCGCATTGACCACCGGGAAACCGCCTTCTCGCCAGCGGCGTTTGCGGCGGCTTACCAGTTCATTGCCGGCAGGGCGCCGAGCGCTATGCGCATCACACCCGAGTCGGTACTCGTTCTGGATGGACATATCACGGGGCTGGGTGTGCAGTCCGGCGACCCCACGTCGGGCAAGGGCGTGAACAACTTGCCGGTTCCCGGTGCCAGCCTGCAAGTCTTTGTGACCGACCCAAGCAGCGGCGCACGCCTGGGCGCGCCAGTCCACGGCAAGACGGTTGCCGCAGACGGCCGTTGGGGCCCCTTTGCGGCGCTACCGGGCGTGCCGTACGAGTTTGTCATCAGTGCGCCGGGCTACAGCATCACCCACATCTACCGTAGCCCGTTTGCACGCTCCAGCAGCATNNAGTTTTGACGGCAAAGCTCCACCGCCTGGCGTGCCCGCCACCGGCGCGGGCGTGTCAAGCTCCAAGCTCCTGATCACACAAGCGGATATTCGTCCGATCAGCGGCGAGTTCAACGGCGAACGCGTGACCGGCAGAACCTGGTCCGCAGCCGAAAACCGCGTGGTGGTGCTCGAACTGACCTATTGAGGGCCGCCCCGGCCAGCTTCGCCACATCTGTCCTTCCAGTCGCTAAACTAGGCCTACTGCAGGCCTTGGTTTGGAAGATATACGTGGAGGTCCTATGACTTTGGAATGGCGAGCGCAACTGAGCGTTGGCAATGATCTGATCGACGCCGATCACCAGCACCTGATCGGGATCATCAATACCGCTGAGCGCAGTTTGAAGGATAGGAACATGGGCGGATTGTCGATGGTGCTCGACAGCCTGTTCTCCTATTCAAAGATGCACTTTTCCAGAGAAGAGATGATCGCCAGTGCGGTGGGCTTCAAGGATGTTGCGAACTTGCACGCGTCGCATGAGGCGCTGCTCACCAGGCTGACCGAGATGAAGCAGGAAATCGGTGAGACGCTAACCGACTCGGCCAGCGAACATTTCGCGATCTTTCTGCGCGAATGGCTGATCAACCACGTCATCAAGGAAGACATGGCGATGAAGCCCTTGCTGGTCAAACACTCGCCAAGGTTTGACCCTCGAAAGTAACGGCGCTAGCCGCACCCATCAGGCGTGCTGGGACGTTGCCGCAAAGCGGTACACCCCGTCTTCCCCGAGACGGCGCTTAAGCCGTCCGTCAAACCACAGCGCATGCAGATGCGCCACGGTCTCGCCCATGGCAAAGGTGGTCTGGTGCAAGTCCAGCGCCCGCGTGAACAGCACCGGCAGCACCTCGGCGGCGCTACGCGGCGTGTCCCGGCAATGCTGCATCACCTCGGCCAGGCGGTCGCGATGGTGGTCGTGTAGTTGTTGGACGCGTTCGCGCAGGCCGGTAAACGGCTTGCCGTGGGAAGGCAGCACCAGGGTGTCCTCGGGCAACTGCTTGAACTTGTCGATGGATGACAGGAA
>CXWL01000694.1_pt1 | contig 23759 bp, 27 predicted proteins | sample 590931 | NCBI WGS metagenome assembly CXWL01 (sample SAMEA3498368, study PRJEB10139) | groundwater metagenome | biome: water well; material: biofilm material | place: Germany | collected 2015-04-27
GCGGGTGAACTGATAATATATAACAACCTTTTGATTTATCTGTGTTAATCTGTGAAATCTGTGGATAACTGCTTTTTCTAGGTTAAAGGAATCTATCGCTATGACTCAAGATGCAATTTCGTGTGAACTTCATGACTTTGTAGAAGTGGCCTGTATGTATGGTTATCAGCTTAAACTCTTCTTAAAAAACAACCAAGTCATAGAAGGCAAAGCCATTGATATTGTTAACTCGCCTGAAAAACGTGAATGTTTGGTTATTGAAAATGATTCGAGACAGCAAATCGAATTAACTCAGCTTGCCAGAATGCAGGTTCTTACACCCAATGCCAAATTTAATGAAGTTGTTTTCCAGTAAAACTCTGCAAAAAGAACCGACAGCATCGTACCTCGATGGGCATGACATGACAATTATACTAAGCTATTGATCTCAAGGCATATAAAAGAATAAATTAATACACTATAAAATTCTTGACTTAACCCGGATATTTCACGAATTCGCACGATAATCGTGCAGGATATTGGTTTCACAAGGGATTTTTCGAAGAAGCGGTGTAGTTATTCATACACTCGACTNNATTCGGGGTAAGCAGGCAAGCCGCAAAGCGGCTGCTCGCAAAAATTCCTTGTGGAATCAATAGACACGTGAGAGCGTGTGCAATTCATGAAATATCCGGGTTAAATCCTCTGGAAAATAGCTTACCTACCAACGCTAAGATGTCATCAGTCGCAACTCAGTTAATTCATTGGCATAAGGAACATGGTCGTCATCGTCTCCCCTGGCAAGGCAGGCGGGACCCCTATGCTATCTGGTTATCTGAGATCATGTTACAGCAAACGCAAGTGAATACTGTCATTCCTTATTATGTGCGATTTATGCGAGAATTCCCCACAATCAGTAGCTTGGCGCAGGCTCCTCTTGATGCTGTGCTGGCGCTTTGGAGCGGCCTTGGTTATTATTCACGCGCCCGGAACTTACATCAGTCAGCTCGCATCCTTATGCAAAACTATCAGGGTCAATTTCCCGGCACTCGGGCAGTAATTCAGCAACTTCCTGGAATTGGACGTTCTACAGCTGCTGCCATAGCCGTTTTTGCTTATGGTAAGCGCGAGGCTATTCTGGATGGTAATGTTAAGCGAGTCTTTACGCGTTATTTTGGGATTGCAGGTTATCCGGGAGAAGGTAAGATACAAAACCTGTTATGGAAAAAAGCTGAAGCAATGTTACCCGATAACTACCATGAAGGCCAGATTGAAACTTATACACAAGCCTTAATGGATCTGGGTGCTACTGTTTGTATACGGCACACTCCCCTTTGTGGAGTGTGCCCATTACAATATCACTGTATTGCATACACAGAAAATCGTGTTGATCAATTCCCAACCACCAAACTCCGTAAACCGTTACCCAAAAAAGAAACAGTCTTTTTAATTCTCATGCAACACCAAAAATTACTTTTGGAAAAAAGACCTGCTTCTGGTATCTGGGGAGAGTTATGGTGTCCGCCTGAAATGAAAACCGGAATAGATGCTATTATTCACTGCCAACGTTACCTGGGCATAAAAGTTCGATCACCTATTGAGTTACCAACCTTAGACCATCAATTCACACATTACAAATTACGCATTCATTCACAGCTATTGCAAGTTGTTTCAAATACCCTCAACCAGCAAAATAAATTTATCTGGATTAAGCCATCTGACGCGCTTGAACAGGCTATTCCGGCACCTGTAAGAAAACTGTTAAAACAAAATTTCTTATCTGATGACTGTAGTACTCCCAAGTATCTGAGTTCAAATTAAAAACAATGGATAATTTACTGGAATGGAGAAAACATCAACGTAAGCAGTTGATTGCAGCTCGTGAGACCCTACCCGAAGATGTTCATCAGCAATGGAGTCAAGCAATTTCTGATTTACTTAAGCAAGGTTTTCCAAAACTTCAGACAATGAACATTGGAATTTATTGGCCATTTCGAGGCGAATACGATCCACGGTTAATTGCTCAGTACTTTAGACAACAGGGCGCAGTACTCGCATTACCGGAAGTAATCAGTAAGGATAAGCCGCTTTGTTTTCGTGAATGGTTGCCTGATACACCCATGAAAAATGGTGCTTATGGTATCCCTGTTCCCCTAGAGACTAGGACTGTTGTGGTTGATGCAGTTATCATTCCAATGGTTGGCTTTGATCAACATGGTTATCGGCTGGGCTATGGCAGCGGTTATTTTGATCGTACTCTGGCTACTTATCAACCACAACCATTAACTATCGGAATAGCTTTTGAGATACAGCGATTAGAAAATGTTTACCCTCAGCCACATGATATAGCAATGCATTATATTGTGACAGAAACGGGTATTTTTCAAACCGAAAACAATAAACTCATACCTGTACCTCAATGCACTGACGTGTAAGCACTTAAAATGCGTTGGTGTCAGCTTTCTGCTCCCCAACGAGGAATCAGTGTATGCCTGATCCGCAGATGGTCAAGGATACGTGCAACAACAAAATCAACCATGTCCTGTATCGTCTGCGGATGATGATAAAAACCAGGATTAGCCGGTAAAATGACAGCTCCACTACGTGCCAGCTTGAGCATATTTTCCAGATGGATAGTAGAAAATGGCATTTCCCTAGGTACTAAAATTAATTGTCGATTTTCCTTTAACATGACATCCGCTGCCCGCTCTATCAGTTTCTGATTCATACCGGCTGCAATGGCCGCCAGTGTCCCCATAGTGCAAGGACAAATCACCATCGAATCAGCCGGATTAGAACCCGAAGCAACTGGCGCGAACCATTCCTCACGGCCAAATACACGTAGCTGTCCGTCAGGCACGCTATATAACTGATTAAAAAACATTTCGGCTTCCTTGGCGCGGGAAGGCAGCGCCAGATTCATTTCCTGCTGTGCAACGACCTGAGCTACTTGTGAATAAAGTAGATAGACCTGTTTACCTTCAATCAACAACATCTCCAGCAAGCGAATACCATAAGGCATTCCAGATGCGCCGGTAAATGCCAGAGTAATCGTTTGAGGATTTTCCATCTTAATCAGAGTTGATCTGAGAGATTACTCTCAATGATCATTGTATAAAGAAATTTGATAAATGGCCTGTTCTAACCCGGATATTGCATGAATTGCACACGCCATCACTTGTCTATTGATTCCACAAGGGATTTGTCTCAGTCGGGTGTATGAATAACTACACCGCTTCTTCGAAAAATCCCTTGTGGAACCAATATCATGCGTGATCATCGTGCGAATTCATGCAATATCCGGGCTAATTCTCTTTTTTATCTGTTGATTCACTACTCATTACTTGTTCATGCCGTTCAATAAAATCCTTAGTACTGTCGATACCACGTAATTGCAAAACATAATTTCGTACGGCCGCCTCTACCAGAACCGCCAAATTCCGCCCAGCCGCCACAGGAATAATGACCTTACGTATATCAACATTCATAATATTCTCGTTAAGATTGCTGATAGGCAGCCGCTCCAATAAACCAGGATCTGTCCCTCCACTATTCTGCAGGTGAACAATCAATTTCATATTTTTATGACGTCGTACTGCTGTTTCGCCAAAAATTGTGCGGATATTCAACATACCCAAACCGCGTACTTCAAGAAAATCTCTTAACATCGGTGGACAGCGGCCCTCCAATGTCTCAGGTGCAATACGACGTAACTCCACGACGTCATCAGCTACTAAACCATGACCCCGGCTGATTAATTCCAGAGCCAGCTCGCTTTTACCCACACCACTTTCACCTGTGATCATGACCCCCATACCCAATACATCCAGAAGCACGCCATGCAAACAACATGAGGGTGCCAGAACGCTTCCCAGATAGGTGCGTATTAACCAGATAATTTCCAGACTAGGATAGGGTGAACGCAGTAAAGGGATATTGGATACACTGGCCATGTTATGGATGGATGCAGGAACTTCTGCATCATCCGCCACAATAATACACGCCAGATTACTTTGTGTAAGCTGGTTTATCTTTTTCGCAAGCGAGGCAACTTCCAGATTATTTAAATAATGAATCTCATCACTACTCAGTACCTGAATCCAGTCTGGATGGATAAAATTCAAATGGCCAATCATACCTTGTGTAGATTGAGCAATAGCTTCATCACTGAGTTCAGTACTGCCACCGCACTGACCGGCTATCCAGGTTAATTTAAGTTTTTCCTTCTTATCTTCAAATAGCTGAGCAATGCTAATTCGTGACATTCGGTTTCCAGTCAACAATGAGTTTATGGATCTCTGTTGCATCCTCACTACGCAGGATATTTTCACGAAACTGTTTATCGCTAAACATTTGCGCCAATTCACTTAAAATCTGCAAGTGCTTATCGGTGGCTTTCTCCGGCACCAATAAAATGCAGGCAATATTGACTGGTTGACCATCAGGTGCATCAAATGGAATCGCTTCTTTCATGGTTACCAAAGCTGCGACCGCTTCACGTAACCCTTTTATACGGCCATGTGGAATAGCAACGCCTTGCCCCAAACCTGTTGAACCCAGTTTCTCGCGTGCAAACAAACTATCAAAAACCTGACTACGCGCAATCTGACTCGTATTTTCAAATAGTAATCCAGCTTGCTCAAAAACACGTTTCTTACTGGCAACATCCAGATCAACAATAACATTGGACAGCGGTAATAATTGCGAAATTAAATTCATGGAAAATAGGATTTTTTCAATCAAATGATAATGAAGCGTTAAGCTTCTTAATTACAACTAATGAAGCATTCCAAGAAATATCATCATTTTATTGCTTGAAAATAGAAACATGCTTAATTATCTTCTACTCCTCAAAATCTTGATCTTTTAATGCACCGTGATTCCGGCGTTCAAGATTCTTTTCTTTGTGTTTGAGTATCTGCCGATCCAGCTTGTCTACAAGAGTATCAATTGAAGCATACATATCTACACTGTCGGTTTCAACAAAAATGTCTTTACCGCGTACATGAACGTTTGCCTCTGCTTTCTGTTTAAGCTTCTCTACCGATAGAATAACGCTGACATCAATGACATGATCAAAATGTCGTGTAATTTTACTGATTTTTGAAATGACATATTCACGCATAGCATCGGTAATTTCCACATGGTTACCGGTCAGTTTAAGATTCATTATACTTCCTTTATTTTAATTAAAATGATTTGCGAAGATTCGCTGCAGGAATCTGTAACGATTCCCGGTACTTCGCAATGGTTCGACGAGCAACAACAATACCTTGCTGTTCAAGAATATTTGAAATCTTGTTATCACTGAGTGGCTTTTTTGAATTTTCTTCTTGTATCAACTCCTTGATCAATGCACGAATCGCTGTAGCTGAACATGCCCCCCCTGAATCTGTGGATACATGACTCCCAAAAAAATATTTAAGTTCAAAAATACCTCGTGGGGTATACATAAATTTTTGTGTCGTTACCCGTGATACAGTTGATTCATGTAAATTCAATGTTTCTGCAATCTCCCGTAATACAAGTGGGCGCATAGCAACCTCTCCATGTTCAAAGAATTGCTGCTGACGCTCAATAATTGCACTAGCTACTCTTAAAATGGTGCTTGAGCGCTGCTGAATATTTTTAATCAACCACTTAGCTTCATTCAACTGGCCTGCTAACCCATGCGTAGAATTATGATGCTCCTGTTTCAATATGTTAGCATAGAGATGATTAATACTGAGGCGCGGGATTGCATCCATATTAAGCTTTGCAACCCAGGTTCTATTATCTTTTGTAACGGTAATATCAGGCACAATATAGCGTTCGTTCTGAGAACTAAATTCAGCACCTGGTTTAGGATTCAGATTAATAATCAGTTTCTGGATAGCACGCAGACTCTGGTCATCACATGCCAATAATTTCTTAATTTGACCAAAATCATGCGATGCCAGGATTTTCAAATATTCTTGTACCACTCTTATTGCTTGGTCACGATAGGCAACATTGCTGGGTAACCCCTGTAGTTGTAATACCAGACATTCCTGTAAATTACGTGCGCCTACACCAGGTGGATCAAGATGTTGCAAATATTCAAGCGCACTCTGTAGATCATTTAGACTGATGCCCAGCTCAGAAGGTAACATTTCCATCAGCTCGTCCAGATCCTGGAGCAGATAACCATCATCATTTAGACTATCAATTAATAAGCTAACAATTCTTCTTTCACGTTCAGAAACTTGACCCAGGCAAGTTTGTAAATTTAAATGTTCACGCAGGCTCGATGGTCTGTCAGGTATTTGTGGTGCCTCATGATCATCATCTTCATAGGTGCTATGAGAAAGAATATTTTCCTGAGGCCATTCAAAATCATGCTCATAATTCTCTTCAGGTGATATTTTAGCTTCAGTTCCTACCATTTCTGGTGGCTTACTCTCAGAATCCGGATCAGAAGACTCTGTATTCATGAATGAAGATTCTGTTACAGGTGTGTTCCATTCTTCACGTAACTCCAACAATGGATTCTGCTGCACAATACGTTCGATCTCTTGATTTAATTCAAGCGTTGATAACTGCAGCAATCGAATAGATTGCTGCAGTTGGGGTGTGAGTCTAAGCTGCTGTGATAACTTTAGTTGGAGCGTTGGCTTCATGATTTTGGAAAAACAACAATTGCTAAATGATTCAATTCAATTAATTCATTATCTTACAATCGGAAGTGTTCTCCCAAATAAACTTCCCTAACCTGCTCATTATGAATGATCTCTTCAGGTTTACCTTTCGCCAGTACATGGCCTTCACTAATGATATAAGCACGATCACAAATTCCTAGTGTCTCTCGAACATTATGATCAGTAATCAGTACACCAATTTTTCTTTCTCTAAGAAAAGAAATAACTTTCTGTATATCCACAACTGCGATCGGATCAACTCCTGCAAAAGGTTCGTCCAGCAGAATAAAACGCGGGTGCGATGCAAGCGCACGTGCAATTTCTACACGACGACGTTCACCTCCTGACAAACTGATTGCAGGATTATTACGCAAGTGGCCAATATGCAAATCGTGTAATAAGTCATCTAAATACCGCTGCTTTGTCTCATCATCCAGATTCTGTAATTCCAATACAGCAAGAATATTCTCTTCGACATTCAAACGTCGAAAGATGGATGCCTCTTGAGGCAGATAGCTCAGCCCAAGTTTTGCCCGATGATGAATCGGCAACTGACTTAAATCACGATCATCTAAATATATTCCACCACCATCAAGTGGCACCAAACCGACCATCATATAGAAACAGGTCGTTTTTCCAGCACCATTCGGGCCCAATAATCCAATGACTTCACCGCTACATATTGAGAAAGAAACATCCTGCACTACAGTGCGTGATTTGTAGCGTTTTTTTAAATTACTGGCCTTTAACTCGCTCATTCTCTGGGCTTTACATCCATTTTTAATCCAGGAGGCTATCCGAGAATAGAGTATTCTACTGCAGACATATTCCTGGCGTTGTTTGTATTATTCAGATTTGTCTTTAGGTTGAATAACTATTCGCACTCGTTTATCAGGACCCGTTTCAACGCCACGCTCCTTACTACCAATCACCTGAAAAAATTCACTATTCATATCATAGGAAATATAATCGCCCTGCACTTCATCTGAGCCTCGCTTTAATCGCGCCTGTCTGAATAATTCAATTTTGTCCGTTTTATTATCGTATTCCACTCGTTGACTCCATCCTTCAACATATTCGTCCAGACCATCACGCTTCTGACGAAAACTAACAAGATTTCCAGTTGCTGTTGCATACCGGAATCCATGAAGATCTTCTTTCATAATCACTTTATCAGCATTGATCCGCAAGGTGCCTTGGGTTAGAATTACATTCCCAGTGAATATACTGATCCGGCTGGCTTCTTTACGATTAACATCCTCAACTGTAGCGCGATCAGCTTCTAGATAGAGGGGTTTTTCACGATCAGCTCGTTCGGCCATTACGAATTTCGCAAAGAACATGCAGGACAAACACACAATAATAATTAATTTCATATTATCTTCAATTACTTATCAACAGCTTTTACTTTTGACAAGAGCTGTATCTTCCCATTATGGTTATTTAATTCCAAACCGATTGCATTGATCGTAGTATTCGATCTTGAGATAGTGACCGACTGATCTGTCTTAACCAAGTCCTCATCCGGAATAAGATGCAGGAAATTAGTCATCAAAGTGATCTTGCCTTTCTCATCATCAGATCCTCTTAACACAGTTACATTTCCGGTCAAGTAAATATTCTTACCCTCATTCTTTACTTCAGCACGATCTGCGCGCATGCGAATTAAAGGTTTACCTGGCTTGGCATTAATAAAACTTACTTGTTCCATCTGAGTAACATCTTCATTGAGATAATGAAATAGTTTTTTAGCTGTAAATTTACGTTGAATTGCTCGCTCGTGATCCATACGAATACCGGTTAGATCTTCTACGATATAGTCAGGATTGAGGTACAAATCATCCTCTCCAGTCTGTTCAGGCGGCAGAGTTATTTGATCCAACCAGACCGTTAATAAAGCCAAAAGAACGAAAAAAATCAAAGGAAAGCTGATATGCAGGCGACTGATCATTTAAAAATATTGCCTATATTTTTTAATTCCAGCATATTTAGTATCAATCTGACATCATTGATTAAAATATGAACTTTTTGAATTATACCAGAACTGAAATCTTCATTTAATGAATAGATTCTTGCACTATTTTTTACTAAATCTTTAAATTTCAAACTTGAATCCATATCTTAGCCCGGATATTGCATGAATTCGCGCGATGCTCACGCATGATATTGGTTTCACAAGGGATTTTTCGAAGAAGCGGTGTAGTTATTCATACATCCGACTGAGACAAATTCCTTGTGGAATCAATAGTCAAGTGGGAGCATGTACAATTCATGAAATATCCGGGTTAGTATGGTAATGTGCATCATTTGATAAACAATTGAGAAAAAATAATAGTAATGCAGGTAGAAGCCATTGAATTTGAACAATATGACCAATTGCAGGATGAAGTCTGCGCGCAACGTATTATTTCTGCCAGGAATATTCTTGGAAAACGCGCTGTCATTCTGGCTCACCACTATCAACGTGCAGATGTATACCGGCATGCAGATCTGACCGGTGACTCCTTAAAACTTTCCTACCTTGCAGCTCAGACTGAAGCCGATTATCTGGTTTTTTGTGGAGTGCATTTTATGGCCGAAGTTGCAGATATTCTATCCAGTTCAGAGCAAATTGCTATTTTACCCGACATGGCCGCCGGTTGTTCAATGGCAGATATGGCCAATCTTTCCAATGTTGAACGTGCCTGGCGTGAACTTGCGGAAATACTGGAACCTGATGAGTTAATTACTCCAGTTACCTATATTAACTCTGCGGCTGATCTCAAAGCTTTCTGTGGTGATCACGAAGGTATTGTCTGTACTTCCAGTAATGCCAGTAAGGTTCTGCAGTGGTCCTTTAAACAACGGGAAAAAGTTTTGTTTTTCCCTGATCAACATCTCGGTCGTTGGAGCGGACATCAACTGGGTATTCCACTCGAAGAAATGCCTGTATGGGATTTTGATGAACCAATGGGAGGACTTACTCCAGAACAAATCAAGAAAGCCAAAATTTTATTATGGAAAGGCCATTGCTCTGTTCATCAAATATTTCAACCACAGCATATTCTACGTTTTCGTAATCAATATCCCGATGGCATCGTCATTTCTCACCCGGAATGTAGTTATGAGGTTTGCAAAGCATCTGATTATGTGGGTTCAACTGAGTACATTATTAAAACAATTGCAAAAGCAGAAAGCGGCACACGCTGGTTAGTAGGTACTGAATTAAATCTAGTCAGCCGAATCACTGAAGAATTCAAACCACAAGGAAAAATTCTTCAATTCATGTCGCCCATGGTGTGTATGTGCTCAACAATGGCACGAATTGATCCGCAGCATCTGGCTTGGGCACTGGAAAATCTGGTTAATGGCAATGTAGTGAATCAGATCAAAGTCCCTCAGGATGAGGCCAGGCTTGCAAAGCTGGCGTTGGATAGAATGTTAAAGATTTCATGATCCTATATAAAAGGTGCTCTAACTGGCCGGAGATATGAGAAATTCCCGTTTTGTTGATGGCAACCATATCACCCTGTTGCATAATGGCGAGGAATATTTTCCGGAATTAGAAGCGGCGATAGAAAAGGCACAGATTGAAATACACATTGAAACTTATATTTTTGAATATGACGCCATCGGCAGCAAAATCTCGGAAGCTTTAAAACGCGCAGCACAACGCGGTGTATCTGTACATCTACTACTTGATGGTTTTGGTTCTCAGAATCTCTCTCGCAAAGAAATACAAAATATGCTTGATACCGGTATGCAAGTACTGATATACAGGCCAGAATTTTTTTTCTCAATGCCACACCGCTATCGTTTACGCCGGATGCATCGCAAATTAGTCATTATTGACGCACAGATCGCTTTTGCCGGTGGAATTAATATCATTGATGATCAGCATAACCCGGAAGAACTGACACCACGTTTCGACTATGCCATTCTTATTAAAGGCCCAATACTTGTTCAAATACATAAGACTGTGAAGCATTTATGGATGTTAGTCGCATGGGTGCATTTAAAAAAACGCTGGGTTATCCCTATCGTTATAAAACCAACGGATAAATCTTATGGAGCTCAAAGAGCTGCATTTGTGATACGCGATAATTGGCGTCATCGTCATGACATCGAACACGCTTATCTGGAAGCCATTAACCAGGCTCATACTGAAATTATTATTGCCAATGCTTATTTTCTACCAGGAAGAAAATTTAGCAATGCTCTGAAAAATGCCGCTCAACGTGGTGTCAATGTTGAACTTTTATTACAAGGTAAAATTGAATATCGTTTGCAGTATCATGCAACCCAGGCACTATATGAAAATTTGCTGGAAGCCGGCATAAAAATTTATGAATATAGTAGAAGCTACCTGCATGCCAAAGTAGCTGTTATTGATCAACATTGGGCGACTGTAGGCTCTTCCAATATTGATCCCTTTAGTTTACTACTGGCACGTGAAGCAAATATCATCATTGAAGATCATCACTTTGCAAACGAGTTAAGATCAAGTTTAAAAACAGCCATTACAGAGGAATCCATATCTGTAACGCAAACAAACAAGAGCTTCTTCTCATGGCATAATTATGTCATTAATTGGCTAAGCTTCTACATCGTACGCATGATGCAAGGAGTTCTAGGTTATGACTGGCACGACAGTAGACCATGATTCCTAATTAAAATTTAAATAATTGCATAATTGCATAATTGCTTAATTGCTTAATCACTTCTTTCGTTTGAGTAGAAACATATAATCACACAAATGAAACAGACACAGTACTCACAGAATAAATCAAATTGGTCGCTAGAACAGCATGAACAGATTATTACGGCCGCCAGAATATTATGCGAAGGGGGAACCGTGGCTTTTCCTACCGAAACTGTTTATGGTCTTGGTGCTGATATCACAAACCTGATTGCCATCAATAAAATCTACAAGATAAAACAGCGGCCTGTTGATCACCCGCTCATCATTCATATCAGCAATATTTCCTATCTGCAATACTGGGCACAAGCAATACCAGCATCTGCCTGGAAGCTGGCCAGTCACTTCTGGCCTGGACCACTCACATTGATTCTGCAGCGTAGTCGCCACATACCCGATAGCGCCACAGGTGGGCAGAATACTGTAGGCCTACGCATACCAGCCCATCCTGTTGCACTGGCTTTACTGGATGCATTGGGGCCGGACAAAGCACTGGCCGCACCATCAGCCAACCGTTTTGGACGAATCAGTCCAACCACAGCGGCGCATGTGCAAGAAGAATTAGGTTCAGAAGTCAATATGATTCTGGATGGCGGGGCATGTGAAGTAGGCCTTGAAAGTACGATAATCAGTTTTTGTGATGAATCCCCCAAGATACTCCGGCCAGGTGGAATTTCGTTATCTGCTCTTGAATCTGTACTGAATAGCCCAGTTATTTTGGCTCACAATATGAACCAGACAATACGTACATCCGGATCATTGCCTGCACATTACGCACCCGCAACGCCACTAAAAATATACCCAACAGAACAAATATGGCATGGAGCATTACAATTATCTGCACAAGGTTTGCGAACACTTGTAATTACATGGTCAGATATAAATAATTCACAACCTGCGGATCAATCTATTCAACAATTCTCAATGCCTGCGGATCCAGTCACTTACGGCAAGCAACTCTATGCAAAATTACGCCAATTTGATCATAATGCATTTGATTATATGATCGTGGAAGCACCGCCTGATCATCCCGCCTGGTTAGCCATTACCGATCGCTTACAGCGTGCAAGCCACAATCCACCTGACAGAAACTAAGATAATGAATACACATAACAAACTACAGGCTGTACTTTTTGATGTTGATGGCACTCTTGCTGACACAGAGCAAGATGGTCATCGCCTTGCTTTCAATGCTGCATTTAAACAATTTAATCTCGACTGGGATTGGGATATTGATCTTTATGGTGAGCTACTACAGATCACAGGTGGAAAAGAGCGAATTCGTTATTTCATGGAAAGACATGTTCCCGGCGCATTAAATAAAAGCGATTTAAATGATTGGATTGCCAGCTTACACAAAACCAAAACCAAATACTTTGAGTCACTCATGGAACACGGCAAAATCCCATTACGCCCCGGTGTCGCACGATTAATTCATGAGCTGCGCCAGGAAAAAATAAAACTCGCGATTGCAACAACAACGACAATGGAAAATGTCACCGCCTTGTTAAAATCAACCTTAGGCGAAGAATCTATTGATTGGTTCGATGTCATTGGCGCTGGTGACATCGTTCCAATGAAAAAGCCAGCCCCCGATATTTATCACTGGGTACTCAATCAACTCAAACTAACCGCGCAACAATGTATCGCAATAGAAGACTCGGAAAATGGCCTGAAGTCTGCACTGACTGCGAACCTCACTACACTCATCACGACAAGTGGTTATACTCGTTTACAAGATTTTAGCGGTGCAATTACAGTTTTATCAGATCTAGGCGAACCATATCAACCGTTCACTAAAATCAAAGGCACAACATTCGATAAAGAATGGGTTGATTATAGAATGCTCATTAGCCTAAGCCGGACAAGCCGGAACCAAAAAAGTTAAAATCTGCGTAGCCCGCCTTTCAAGGAGACGCTGATCATGAAATCCCTGACCAAACGTTATCAAGCAGACCTTCCTGGCGTGTTTTCCTGCTACGACAGAATGATTTGCAATATGCCAAATTTGCGACTTGACGGTTAAGAAACGAGTTTTATCCGAGGAGCAACTAACCCGGATATTTCATGAATTGCACACGCTCTCACTTGGCTATTGATTCCACAAGGAATTTTTGCGAGCAGCCGCTTTGCGGCTTGCCTGCTTACCCCGAATCCTCAGTCGAGTGTATGAATAACCACACCGCTTCTTCGAAAAATCCCTTGTGAAACCAATATCCTGCGCGATCATCGTACAAATTTATGAAATATCCGGGCTAAGTAATATCAATCAAGATAATTTACTCATAAATTGCTATCTCTTTTACGCGAAGTCTGTCATTTGCGGTTAAAATAGCAGCTTTGTTTATAGAGAGGTTTCCATGTACCGCATTGCACCTAGCATCCTTTCCGCCAATTTCGCTAAACTTGGCGATGAGATTACAGCAGTCATTGACTCAGGAGCGGATATCGTTCACTTTGACGTAATGGATAACCATTATGTTCCTAACCTCACCATTGGTCCTTTAGTCTGCGAAGCTATCCGTCCTGTCACTGATGCAATCATCGATGTGCACCTGATGGTCGAGCCTGTTGATCGCATTATTCCAGATTTTGCCAAAGCAGGTGCCAATATCATTTCATTTCACCCGGAAGCATCCAATCATATCGACCGTACCATTGGATTGATTAAAGAACAAGGTTGCAAAGCAGGTTTAGTGTTTAATCCAGCTACACCCCTGTATTATCTGGACCATGTGCTCGACAAACTCGATTTGATTCTCATTATGTCAGTGAATCCTGGTTTTGGTGGACAAGCATTCATCCCTGAAGCCCTGAACAAGCTGAGAGCTGTCAGGCAACGTATTGATGCCAGCGGCAAAAACATTATGCTGGAAATTGATGGTGGTGTTAAAGTTGATAATATTGCTGAAATTGCCCGTGCCGGAGCAGATACCTTTGTAGCAGGATCGGCCATTTATTCGGCTGGCAAAGACAGCGATCCTCATCGTTATGACACAATACTGGCAGCGCTTCGTGCTGAATTAGCAAAAGTATAATTAACTCACAATCCTATCAGCTTATTGCTATTCCCCCATATTTAAATGAACCATAGCCTTCCTGGTAACACAGCCGCATCTGTAAAAATTGAGTTTCCGTTATCTGTAAAAGTGGTCATGATTGATTTAGACGGCACTCTACTCAATACAGCAGAAGATCTCGCATTGTCAGCAAACTTAATGTTAAAAGATCTAGGTATGCCGGAGCAATCAACATCGACGATTCGTTCCTATATCGGAAAAGGGATTGATAGGCTGGTAAAACGCACATTAACCGGTCAGTTAGAGGGTGAACCCGATGCCACTTTATTGGCAAAAGCATTGCCTGTTTACAAAAAACATTACGCCAATAATTTGAGTGTGAACACACAACCATACCCAGGTGTTCCAGAGGGTGTCAAAATTATGCAACAAGCAGGTTTTAAGTTGGCCTGTATCACCAACAAAGCGGAAGCTTTTACAATACCATTGCTACGATCAACTGGTTTATATGATCAATTTGAGATTGTATTATCAGGTGACAGTTTGCCCAAAAAGAAACCTGATCCAATGCCATTAACACATATCTGTCAGCATTTTAATGTACAGCCGCATGAAGCTCTACTCATTGGCGATTCACTGAATGATGCCATTGCTGCCAGAGCTGCTGGCTGCCATGTTTTCTGTGTTCCCTATGGCTATAATGAAGGACGTAATGTTCATGATCTTGATTGTGACGCGATTGTAGAGTCTTTGATTGATGCGTCAAGACTCATTAAAAAATTGCCGTAAAAATAGTGGCCTATAGACAATCGAGAATTCAAATCCAGATCAATAGAATAAATCAGCATGCAAAAATCACTTCAATAAAGCCCCCTCCGCAGCAAGCTGAGCGGTATTTACCGCGATCTTCAATTTACTGTGATTTTAAACCAGCATTCGCCCCAAGGTATGTGGAATTGAACTGCAGATATTAAACAGGAATTGCCACTTCCTTTCGTGCAATATTGGGGTTAGCCTGCTTAGGCAGGTCTCAACTTAAATAAATGGAAACAACATCAAATGCAAAAACTTAGCAACATTATTTTCACAGCATTCTTGTTTTATATAGGCAATTTAATAGCTCATTCTCCAGCGCCAGTAGGAAAAAGCGAGAAAGATCAAGTTAGGGAAATCATTCGTCATGTCATTGAATCAAATGATGATTTTGTGAATAATTTGCCGCCGGATTATTTCGTTCATTTCGTTCATGGGCAAAAACCTATGGCAACCATGGTAACCTGTGCCGATTCCAGATTACATACACATGCACTTGATATTCACCCTGATGGAGATCTTTTTTTAGTTCGTAATATTGGCAATCAAGTTACAACCGCTGAGGGATCAATTGAATATGGCGTTCGCCATTTGCATACTCCGGTATTATTTATTATAGGACACTCATCTTGCGGAGCTGTTGAAGCTGCAATGTCTAAACCTACTCATCTTGAGCCCTCCATTTGGCGTGAATTAGATACGATTAAGGTTGCTGGGAATAAATCTGATGACCATGCACAAGTTAAAGCAAGTGTTGAATCTAATGTGAATCATCAGGTTTCTACTGCTTTAAAGAAATATGCAACAGAAGTCAAGGAAGGACGTTTAACTATGATTGGTGGTGTTTATGACTTTCGCAATGACTATTCTCAAGGTAGCGGTCGTCTTGTCATAATTAATGTTAATGGAAAGACAAGCCCGACTGAAATTCAGAAAATACTACCATACAATTTCAAATAATGTACCCCCCGCAGTAAGCTTCTGGTTTTCAACCAGCCTTAGCCCCAAGGAACGTGGAATTAAACCCGCAGAGATTAAATCTTTTATTTATTGACTATACTTGTGGTAAAACAGATGACCGAAGATGAATTTAACAAGCTTGCTCAACAAGGATACAATCGTATTCCGGTTGTACTGGAAACTTTTTCTGATCTTGATACACCACTATCCATCTATCTAAAACTGGCTAACCAATCTTATTCGTATTTATTAGAATCTGTAAAAGGAGGTGACCGTTTCGGTCGATTCTCATTAATTGGTTTACCCGCAGCAACACGCATTGAAGCCCGTGACAATAGGATTACCACGGTTGATCATGGAAAGTCTGAAACAATAAAAGTTAATGACACATTGGCTTTTATCGAATCCTATCTGTCGCAATTCAAGGCAGCACCTTGCCCAGGCATTTCACGTTTTTGTGGTGGATTGGTAGGTTACTTCTCATATGACACAGTACGTTATATTGAGCATAAACTGATTGGCCATGCGCGGCCTGATACCTTAAACACGCCTGATGTATTGCTGTTACTTTCAGAAGAATTAGCTGTGGTCGATAATCTCTCGGGCAAGTTGTATCTGATTGTTTATGTTAATCCGGAAAATGAAGATGCCTATCAATCCGGGCGTAATCGCTTAAAAACTTTATTGGCAAAACTTCGCCAGCCCATAGAGATTCCAACAGAACAAGCCGTTGCTTCCAGCGCTGCTGTTTCTGAATTCTCTGAAGCAGATTTCAAATCGGCTGTTGAACGAGCAAAGCGCTATATCTATGATGGCGACATTATGCAAGTCGTTTTATCTCAGCGCACCACTAAACCTTTCAATGCGTCTCCATTGGCACTCTATCGTGCGCTCCGTAGTCTCAACCCATCCCCCTATATGTTCTTCTACCATTTTGATGATTTTCATATCGTGGGGGCTTCTCCGGAAATACTGGTACGTCTTGAAGGCGATACGGTTACAGTTCGTCCCATTGCAGGTACACGTCCGCGTGGCAAGAATCCTCAGGAAGATGCTGATCTGGCAGCGGATCTGTTAGCCGATCCGAAAGAACTGGCTGAGCATGTCATGTTAATGGATTTAGGGCGTAATGACATTGGACGTGTCGCACAGACGGGTACAGTGAAAGTAACTGAAAAAATGCAAATAGAAAATTACTCGCATGTCATGCATATTGTTTCCAATGTAGAAGGCAAGTTAAAACCAGAGCTGACTGCCATCGATGTATTACGCGCCACTTTTCCAGCCGGAACAGTCAGTGGTGCTCCCAAAGTACGTGCAATGGAAATCATTGATGAACTGGAAATTTCCAAGCGCGGCGTCTATGCCGGTGCGGTGGGCTATTTGGGCTTTAATGGCGATATGGATCTGGCGATTGCAATTCGTACTGGAGTCATCAAGGATGGTAAATTGCATATCCAGGCGGGTGCGGGGATCGTTGCCGACTCAATTCCACAAAATGAATGGATTGAAACCCAGAATAAAGCCAAAGCATTATTACGTGCTGCAGAAATTGCTGAAAATGGATTGGATAGCAAAATCTAGGAGGCTATCCAAGAATAGTGGTCGTAGCAAGGGGAAGCTGTTTTGAGACAGATTTCTTGAACATTTGAGGCGAATAGTTATTCTATTGAACGAAAATGATCGAGAAATATGGCCAAAATAGCTTTTCCGCGGTAGATCACTCTATTCTCGGACAGCCTCCTAGGGTAGCGTAGAGAATAGGCTTTCCCTTGCCCCTTCTCATCAGTAGAGTCGAGCCCTGGCGCGTTGATTAAGGCCGATATCTATCATCAATATCACGACCATAATGCACCGTTGCTATACTATGCAAATGGGTTTGCGTTCCAAAACCAGCGGTAACTGCACAGTTTAGCAGCGCTTGTCCGGCGTCATCCACACTGCCACCAAAGGTTGCGTCGAACTTGGGTATCACACTACCTTGCTCGTAAACCAAGGCTAAACGTGCCTCTTGCCAATGCAGCTTTTTTTGTTTTCGTTTATCGCTTTCTTCTTCTCTTATCGTAACAACCGGCAACATACAGCCATCTATTTCACCGATTTGTTGCCGGCAGCCCAGTGTTGTCAACGGCATGGTCATCGCCTCCCGTTGCTGAAGCATTTGTTCACCATGAAATCCGCTGATCTTACAGACAGTGCTCACCGGCATTTCTACGGAAGGTGGAAGAAACGGAAGGGGTCACCCATTAGCCTCCGGTAGTCAAGTGGTCGAACCAAATACTCGCAAACAAGCGCGATAAAAATTAGAACCCAACAGCCATCACACTCATTTTGCAAAACATGATTTCGTGCCATTTACTTCACCGTGTGGTTACGTGGCACCAGTCACCCATGTGAATCAAGCGAAAGCGGTGTTATCCTGTTTCGCCCTGACAGTACGGCTGCCCACATCCCGGTACCGTCTTGCGTCCAAATGGTGGGCAGATCTGTGGCTACCAAAAACGGTTCCAATCCCTTCTGGCTCGCAATCTGGACGATTCATTTCCTGCAAACGCTTTATGATGGCAAACGATCAATGTCCAATCAGGTCTGGTGTCGTGAATCAGAAATATCGAAACAAGATAAAACGGTATCTACTTTAAATCTCGCGGTAAACATAAAAAATTCCGACAAAATTCCGAAATATCTTGACAAGAGATTATAAAAAACCGAGTCTTTAAGTACTTTGACTATCCAGAGCTTACAGGCTGAAATAAATGCCATTGGCCAAGAGATCGCTCAAATAGAGGATAGCGCTACGCAGGCTGTTGTCAAGAAACTACTGAATATCATAGAACGGTTATGTGGAGAAAATGATGCCCTGAAAACTGAACGCCAACAGCTTCGTGATGAGATTAATCGACTGAAAGGCGAGCAGGGAAATCCCGATATTAAGGCGAATAAGAAGAAAGACGCAGATATATCATCCGAGGCTGAGCGCAAGGAAGCCGAGGCAAAGAAGAAACGTCAGCGAGAGCTAAAACTGCCAAAGGTAAAAATAGACCGTGAGCAACTCTGCCCATTGGACAAAGATGGGTTACCGGATGACTTGGAATTTAAGAGCTATGAGGATGTGGTGATTCAAAATCTGATCATTACAACGGATAATGTTAAATACCGCCGTGAAGTCTATTATTCACCCTCACAGCACAAAAGCCATCGCGGTGAATTGCCCGAAGACGTTCGCGACCAAGGCGAATATGGCCCCGGAATTCGCGCATTAATACCGATTTTAAAAGCAGAAGGCAACCTGTCCGAAAAGCGGATATTGGGGTTTTTTCAAAACTTTGGCATCGAAATATCAGCGGCTTACATTTCACAGCAATGGACTGGCGGTTACGCGCTTTTTCATCAGGAAAAAAGCGACCTTTACCGCAGCGGCATCGCCAACAGCGACTATGTCCAAATCGACGACACCAGTGCGCGCGTCAACGGTGTCAACCAGTATTGCCAGATTGTCTGTAGCCCGTTGTTCACCGCCACTTCACCACCCTCAGCAAGGATCGCCTGACGGTGTTGAGCGTACTGACCGATTTTGCGCCACCTCAATATCTTTATAATCAACAGGCCCAAGCGCTGCTCAACACTTTTAAATTGGCCGACAAAGCCCGTGTTGCAGTAGACGCGCTGTTACCGTCCGATGTCGTGATGAATGAAACCGAATTCAACGCGCATCTGACTTGTATCAACGCCTTGGGNNCTATTTCTCTGCCTTTGTTGGATTCACGACGCTCGACACTATAAAAAACTCAAACCCGGCATACTTATACACCAACATGCCCTGACCGGCTTTCGAAGCCGATATTGGGCGTACTACACCGAACTACTCAAATACAAACGCGAGCCGACATCCGAGAAAAAGCTATGGCTTGCAAAGGAATTTGATGAAATCTTTTTAACCACCACAGACTATGAAGATCTCAATGATCGTATCGCTAAAACGTTAGCTAAAAAGACGGAGTTGTTACGGGTTTTGGAACTTCCTCAGATACCGTTGCATAACAATGCTGCAGAACTTGGCGCAAGAGTGCAGGCGCGTGTATGCGATGTCAGTTTTCAGACTCGAAATGACAAGGGGACAAAAATAAAAGACACGTTTATGACGATTAATCAGACCGCTAAAAAATTAGGCGTGAGCTTTTATGACTATGTTTATGACAGAGTGACGGGGCAATTGAAGCTACCATCTTTGGCAGATCTAATTAGTCAAAAAGCGCAAATCTTGCAGGTTTGATGCTGCCTCCCCTTGGGATTTAAAGTAGATACGATTTGATCTTATGGATCACAATCCACTCCTTCATAGTAGCCCTTGAATAAAAAATCAGGGGCTATCTCAGATTCATTGGTTAAAAGAAAATCTGAAAAAGTGGCTCAAAATTAATGGCCATTTCTGGCTCAGTTTAATTGGCCATTAATAGACGCTTGCGCCAGGCAGAAAAAGTAGACTGGGTAATGCCTTCATAATGACAAAAGGCCGCCGCACTGAGTTTGCTGCCGACAAATTGCACAAGGACTGAGCGCCAGTGTTGTTGCGCTGAGGTGGATTGATTCATGGTGGCTCCTGATTAAATAAACAGCAGCCATTGTCCAGATCAAAAGCAAGTAGCGAAATAACGCCGCATGGTTAACGGTTACGCTTGTCCGATGAAATTATCCGTGCCGTTACTGAACGTTGATACGGTTCCCACGCCCATTCAATTACAAGCCATTCCAGCCGTGTTGGCTGATGGCGACTTACTGGCTGGCGCACAAACCGGCGCTGGCAAAATCGCCGGTTTTACGCTGCCCATCCTGCATCGCCTTTCCGATAAAAGTGTCAAAGGGCTATCCAGCGGGCGGCCGCCGATACGCGCACTCATTCTTGTCCCGACGCGTGAACTTGCCGCACAGGTGAAAGAAAGCGTGCGTGAATATGGCAAATACCTGAAATTAAGTTCGATGATCATGATCGGCGGCGCGAATATCAATCCGCAAATCACTCACCTGAAAAGCCGCGTAGATATTCTGGTGGCTACGCCGGGACGGATGCTGGATCATGTGCAGCAAAAAACGCTGAGCCTGTCGCAGGTTGAAATTCTCATGCTGGATGAGGCCGACCAGCATGCTGGATATGAGATTTATCCGCAATATTATAAAGGTACTCGCGTTATTGCCCAAGCAGCGGCAGAATTTATTATTCTCGGCCACTTTCTCGGATGAAATCCAGGCACTGGCGGACAATTTATTCAACAAACCGGTAATGATTGAGGTGGCGCGCCGTAATAAGATTGCTGACAAGGTGACACATGTGATTCATCCGGTGGATCGTGAGCGCAAAAAAGAGCTGCCGGTCCATCTGACGTTGATAGCTTTGCTCAAAATGAGCTGGAATTTCTGGTCTCATTTGCTTCATCCTCATGGTAAAGTACAAAAAAACCTTTCGGGGTGAGGATGAATTATGTTATTGAATCGGGTAGAGAGGGGACATTTCTCCGCGATAGCGGCTTCATTCAACCAGTTTAACCAGTTGAAAGAGGATTAACGTAGATTTGCCGAGGTAAGAAAATGGCATTATATTAGCTTTAGAAAATTACTAGCTATTGATTTTAAAGAGAGTTCAAAAAAATAGAAAAATTTTAAAATCAGATACTTGGCTGTGTTTTTATCACGAAGATGGATTAAGTAATAATCTATGATTCGAGATCTTTGAATGGATGAGGCTTAGCAATACCAAATCCTTGAGCATAATCTATACCAACTTCGCGTAACTTTTCAATGATGTCATCAGTTTCAACTAATTCAGCTATTGTTTTAATCTCGATTTTGTGGGCTAGTTGATTAATCGCCATTACTTTTTCTAAATCTTCCTCGTTACGAAGAAGATTACAAACCAGACTTCCATCAATCTTTAGATAATCAACCTTCATTTTATCGAGTAAATTTAATGAGCTAGGGCTATGGCTAAAGCTACATAGTGAAACTAGGCAGCCTAATTCACGAATTTTTTGTGCGAAGATAAGTGTATCTGCCGTATTGGTTTCTGCATCTGATTCTTCAACCTCAAAGCAAAGACTTGAAGCAGATACTTTCATTTTTTTTAATTGCTCTTGAATAAAATCAGGAAAAGCATGATCACTTAAAGTAGCCTTGGCTACATTAAAACAAAATATCGAGTTAGCTCTTGGATGGACTGATAGCCATTGTACAATATGATCTACTATCCATCGATCAAGTTGTGGCATCATTTCAAATTGATCTAAAACGGGCAAAAATGAACCTGGGGGCATCAGATTATTTTCTTCCTCATTCATACGAATCAGAATCTCATAATGCGAAGATGATGTAGCGGTAGATTTAATAGGGTTTATTTTCTGGCAATAAAGGTTAAATTCTCCCCCTTCAATTGCTTGAATAATGCGTGCAGCTGTAATTCCTGATTTAGATGTCTGAGTATGCTGAAGATTTATACTGTCTTTAACAAGTGCTTCCTTGGTTTTATTAAGCTCTGGTTTAGCTGAATTCTCCGCCATGGTTTTTGAAGAAACGCGATTTTTCTGATGCGCGCGAGGAGTGTATAACATATAGAAACCGATTACTTTTCCTTGGTTAACAAAATGCGGAACATATTGTTCAGTGAAAATATATGGGAAGCCTTTGGTTGATTTAAGAATGCGCTCGTTATGTACTGTTTTTCCGGCTAGAACATCTGCAATGCAATTTTTAATACCAGAGAAAAATTCTTCATTTGAGAATTCCTTTAGAAGCCGCCCGTCTATCTGATCCGGCTTTAATCCAAACCATCGACGAAATATTCTATTATGGTAACAGCAACGTAGATCGATATTAAAATAAGCCAGCATGACAGGAATATTTTTATCGATAAACTGTAATTTTACTTTGCTTTCAGATGCCGTTTTCTCAGACCATAGCCGATGTTTGATCTCATCTGCAAGCTTCTCTTTGCTAACTAATAATTGATCCGAATAGCCTTTGATATTTTTTTCTGTACGCGCTATTTGGATAATTATTAGTAGTATTACGAAGATTAAGCAAAGCCATAAAACTGCTGACCAGTATAATGCGATTCCACTAACAAAATATGTGTTGGCTATAAGAACAATTGCAAGTATTAGAGCAATACAAGCTGCCAGATATGATTTGACCATATTTAATAGAGCGGTTTTTTGCACGACGCTTCCTTATCCTTAATATCTGAGATTCTTAATATGGGTTACTGCCATACTTAACACGGGTATTTCATAAATTCACGTGATGATTACGCCGGATTTTGATTGATAGGAAAGGTTTTGTAAAGGAGGTGATGTAGTGATTCATACATGAGACTGAGCAAAATATTTCCTATCAATCAAAGGATAAGTATAGTGGACCCTCGGTCAAGACAATAATGCATTGAGTTTAAGAGGGTAACCTAGCACATGCAGCGGAACGACGCTGCCCCGATTTTCTGTTTCTTTTTTTGTTTCTATTTCTGATGGAGTTTTTTCTATCTTACTGTATTTATCCACAATCCTTGCTCCGCCCCCGTTCGCTGTAAGGTAAACCTCATCCGGCGTGTTGGACGAAGCCGCTATCGCGGAGAAATGCTCCCCATCAATTTGATTCAGAGTCATAATT
>CXWL01096497.1_pt1 | contig 23757 bp, 23 predicted proteins | sample 590931 | NCBI WGS metagenome assembly CXWL01 (sample SAMEA3498368, study PRJEB10139) | groundwater metagenome | biome: water well; material: biofilm material | place: Germany | collected 2015-04-27
CCGCATCCGGCGCGTGCAGAGTTATTTCGTCTACAAGTCGCTGCTGAACACTCCGGGCAAACTGTTTATCTCCACTGCGCGCCATGCCGACCTGTTGATGCTCGACTGGGCCGCGCGGGGCACGCTGATCGCGCCTAAAAAGGTGTTCTTGTATGTCCACTGGTTTAACGCCAGCGACAGCAAGATGGCGCAGCTGAAGGCGATCGCGCGCAAGCAGCCCAATATCGAGATCTACGGCCCGACCCCGTCGGTGATCAAGGTGTTCGAGGACGCCGGGTTCGCCCACGCGCGCGTGGTGCCGTATCCGATCTCGAAGCCCTGGGTGCCGGCGACAGCGCAGGCGCAGCCGTTTCGCCATGTGCTGTATGCTGGTGCCGCGCGCAGCGACAAAGGCTTTTCGCAGGTCGTGGACCTGGTCGAACGCATGCANNTATGATGCGGCCATCCGCGCCGACCTGAAGCGCCTGGGCGAGATCGGCTACCCGCACCTGCGCATCCACGGCGAGACGCTGTCGCCGGACCAGTATACGGACCAGTTTCGCGGCGCGGTGTGCCTTCAGCTGTATGATGCCGCCGCTTTCGCCGACCGCATCAGCGGCGTTACGCTGGACGCTTTCTCGCACGGCAGTCCGGTGATTTCAACACCCGGTTCGTGGATCGCGCGGATGGTGGAGCGCTTCGACGCCGGCAGCATCGTCAGCGACACCTCGCCCGGCGCCGTGCTGCACGCGGTGCAGCAGCAGATCGCCGGCTACACCGGCTATGCGCAGCGCGCCACTGCCGCCGGCGCCGTCCTGCAGGAAGAAAATAGCGCGCAAACCTTGTTTGACTTACTGACTACACGCGCTTGACGCAGGCATACAGACGAATGAAAAACCAGACAGTGGCCTCGCGCCTGTTCAACCTTGTAAGGCCGTACCGCGCGCGTGCACTGCTGTCGCTGCTGGCGATGGCCGGCACGGCCGCCACCCAGCCGATGCTGGGCAAAGCGCTCGAACTTTTGCTCGACAAGGGCTTCGGCCCCAACAAGGTCGAGTTCAGCCTGTGGCTGGTGCCGCTGATCCTGCTCACCATCTTCATCATGCGCGGCGTGTTCACGTTCTCGACCGCCTACCTGAACAACTGGATCATGAGCCGCGTGCTCAACGACCTGCGCCGCATGGTGTTCGACAAGCTGTTGCGCCTTCCGGTCGCGCGCTTTCATGAAGAATCCACGGGCAAGGTAATCAATACCGTCATCGGCGACGTGCGCCAGGTGGTCGACATGATCAACTCGGTGTTCCTGGCCTTCGTGCGCGACACCCTGGTGATCATCGGCCTGCTGGCCGGCTTGCTGTACCTGAACTGGAAGCTGACCTTGATTGCGCTGGTGGTGATCCCGCTCACCGCGCTGATCGTCCGCACCACGACCAAACGCCTGCGCCGGCTGAACCGCGAGAACCAGCGCGTGACCGCCGAAATGACGCAGGTGGTGGAGGAGGCCGCGCGCGGCCACCAGGTGATCCGCGTATTCTCGGGCGAACGCTACGAGCGCCGCCGCTTCGAGGAACGCAGCACCGCATTGCGCGGCTTTACCCAGCGCGCCACCGTGGCCGCTGCCGCCACCGTGCCGATCACGCAGATCGCGACCGCGCTGGCGGTGTCGATCGTTATTGTCATGGCGATCCGCTCCGACATGACGGTCGGCGAGTTCACCAACTTCATCACGCTGATGCTGATGCTGCTGCAGCCGCTCAAGGCGCTGGTGGAAGTCAACGGACCCATGCAGCGCGGGATGGCCGCCGCCGAAACCGTATTCGGCATGATCGATTCGCCGGTGGAGCATGACACCGGCACCAGGGTGCTGGGCCGCGCCACGGGACACCTGAAGCTGGAGAACATCTCGTTCCGCTACTCGGAGCAAAACCCGCTGGCGCTGAACAACGTCAATCTGGAGATCCTGCCGGGCCAGACGGTGGCGCTGGTCGGTGTTTCGGGCGGCGGCAAGTCCACTTTTGTGAACCTGGTCACGCGCTTCTACGCACCGAACGAAGGCCGCATCACGCTTGACGGCGTGCCGTACGACGAGATCACGCTGGCCAGCCTGCGCGCGCAGCTTGCGATGGTCAGCCAGAACGTCGTGCTGTTCGACGACACGCTCGGCGCGAACATCGCCTATGGCGCCGAGACGGTCGACCAGGAACGCCTGGCCGCCGCGATCAAGGCAGCGCACCTGTCCGATGTGGTGGCGGCGCTGCCGGAAGGCGTCAACACCCAGATCGGCGAGAACGGCATGCGCCTGTCGGGCGGACAGCGCCAGCGCGTGGCGATTGCCCGCGCCATCTACAAGGACGCGCCGATCCTGATCCTGGATGAGGCCACATCCGCGCTCGACAACGAATCCGAACGCACCGTGCAGGCCGCGCTGGACACGCTGATGGCAGGGCGGACAACGCTGGTCATCGCACACCGCCTGTCCACGATCGAACGCGCCGACCGCATCGTCGTGATGGAGCAGGGCCGCGTGATCGAAGCGGGCCGCCACGACGAGCTGCTGGCCGCCAACGGCATGTACGCCAACCTGTACCGCCTCCAGTTTACCAAGGCCGATCAATGAGCAAGGAACGCACCCTCATCATTTCACCTAACTGGATCGGCGACGCCGTGATGGCGCAGCCGCTGCTTCAGCTGCTCAGCAAAAAGCATCCCGCCCGCGCGATCGACGTGCTCGCACCGCCATCCGTGGCGCCTGTCTGGCGCGCGATGAAGGAAGTCGACAACGTGCTGGTGACGCCGTTCCGGCACGGCGCGCTGCAGCTGCGCGAGCGCTGGAACTACGCGCAGGTGCTGCGCGCGCGCGGCTATGCCGACGCCTACGTGCTGCCAAATACGCTCAAGTACGCGCTGATCCCGTGGCTGGCCGGTATTGCGCACCGGGTGGGCTACAAGGGCGAGATGCGCTACGGCCTGCTCAACCAGCTGCACCACGACGACCAGCCGCCGCGCGCGATGGTGCCGTTCTACGCCGCACTGGCCGATGCGCCGCGCGACCGCCTGCGCGCCAACCTCCCGCGCCCTGCGCTGAATGTGAGCGAGGAACAGTCGGACGTCGCGCGCGGCGTGCACGGCATCGCGCTCGACAAGCCGCTGGTGGTGTTTGCTCCGGGCGCCGAATTCGGATCGGCCAAGCGCTGGCCGGCCGCGCACTTCGCGGCGCTGGCGCGCGAGATCGTGCTGGAGAACCAGGGTACCCAGGTCGCGTTGCTTGGTTCGCCGAAGGACAAGGAAGTGTGCGATGAGATCGTCGCGCTGGCGCTGGCCGATTCGGTACGCGTGCTCAATCTGGCCGGCGCGACCAAGCTGGATGAAGCGATCGCGCTGATTGCCAGCGCGGATGCGGTGGTGTCGAATGATTCGGGGCTGCTGCACGTGGCCTCGGCGCTTAACCGGCCGGTGCTGGCGATTTACGGCCCGACCGATCCGGATCATGCGCCGCCGTTCTCGGACATGGCCAAATCAATGTCGCTGCGGATCGAATGTGCGCCGTGCAAGCAGCGCGAATGCCCGCTGGGGCATCACGCGTGCATGAACAAACTCACCACGGACATGGTGTGGCGCGAGTTGCGGCAGATGCTTGGTTGATCATGCGTAAAAATCGGCGGATGCGCGCTTGCGCGCTTATTTGCGCTACGGTTATCGCAGATCGAAAATGCAGGACGGACAAGGACGTCGCCCGCATCCGCGTGCGCCGCGTTGATCCCCGCCTGTTGTACGATTGACCCCTCCCCACCTAACGGAGCACGGCGATGTACATGGTGTACTGGACGATGGTCGAAGACGGCGCAAGCACGCCTCACTCGCAGGCTTTCGACACGGCTGACATGGTCCCGGCAATGACCTTCATGGAAGGCTTGCGCAAGCGCCAGCGCGCGGGCGAGGGGATCTGCTTCATCACGATGTCGTCCGAACACCCGGACCTGGTCGGCCATCCCGGCGTCGACGTCACCGGTCCTGACTACAACTGGAAAAAGCGCCGCCGCTAACCCGCGCGGCGCGGCCCGAATGCTTCGTCAAGCGTCAGGATCTTGCCAGTATCCGCAGCGTCATAACCGGTCAGCTTGTCCACCACCTGGTGATACTCCGGCAGTTGCAGGACGCCGATCAACTGCTGCATCAGCGGCTCCTGCAGCGCAGCTTTTGACAGCGCGAAAAAGTAGCGCTCGCGCACCAGCGGNNGCCGAATGCGTGAACTCGGCGTTGTGGAATCCGGTGATGCTCTTGCACGAGACCCCGGCCGCATTGAGCATCAGCGACAGCAGGGTGCGCGTACCGGACCCGTTCTGCCGGTTGACGAAGCGGACATCGGGCCGCGCGAGATCTTCAACGCCCCTGATCCCAAGCGGATTCCCAGGCGCGACAAACAAGCCCTGGTCGCGTACCGCCAGATGGATCAGGCAGTGCTGCCCGGGGTCGAGCCAGCGCATGTACACGTCCAGCATCTCCTGTTCGAATTCGCCGGTCGGCACATGGAAGCCGGCCAGGTCGCATTCGCGCCGCGCCAGCGCAGCCACGGCGTCCGTGCTGTTGCGGTAGCGGAGTTCGACCGGGAGCTCGATCTTGTTCAGGTGGACCATCAACGCGGCCACCGCAAAGCCGTGGCTCGCATCCATGCGGATCATGCGCAGCTTTTCGGCCGTGATTTTTCCCAGCTCGCTCTCCAGCTCCGACGCCAGGCTGTCGAGTGTCGGCGACAGGCGCGCCGAGATGCGGCGGTCCGCCCACACCAGCTTTTGCGCCAGCGGCGTGAGCTGCGTACCGCGCCCGCGCCCGGTCGTCAGCAGGCTTTCGCCGAACAGCGTTTCGGCTTCGCGCAGCACGCCCCAGGCGTAGCGGTAGGACAGCTTGACGGTCTTGGCCGCCTGCGCAATCGAACCTGTTTCCTGGATGCCCAGCAACAAACCGAGCAGCGCCGCCGTATCCAGCGCCGGTTGCGCGCCAAAGCTGATTTCCCAATGGGGACGGATGTTCACTTTCANNAGCATATTCGAAGTCAAAATAAAATTGGAGCGAGACAATGGCTTTTCTGGATTTCCTAGATAAGAAACACACGATTGCGGGCCCGGGCTTTAACCGCTGGCTGGTCCCGCCCGCAGCGCTGGCAATTCACCTGTGCATCGGCATGGCCTACGGTTTTTCCGTCTTCTGGCTGCCGCTGTCGAAAGCGATCGGCATCACCGAGTCCCTGGCGTGTTCCGCCGACATGGGTCTCATGGCACAGATCATGTCCAGCACGTGTGACTGGAAAATCTCGATGCTGGGCTGGATGTTCACCCTGTTCTTCGTCTTCCTTGGCCTGGCCGCATGGCTGTTCGGCGGCTGGCTCGAACATGCAGGTCCGCGCAAGGCGGGCCTGGTCTCGGCAGTGTGCTGGTGCGGCGGCCTGGTAATCTCAGCCTTCGGCATCTATACGCACCAAATCTGGCTGATGTGGCTCGGTTCCGGCGTCATCGGCGGTATCGGCCTCGGCCTCGGGTATATTTCGCCCGTCTCGACGCTGATCAAATGGTTCCCGGACCGCCGCGGCATGGCGACCGGCATGGCCATCATGGGCTTCGGTGGCGGCGCGATGATCGGCGCCCCGCTGGCCGACAAGCTGATGAAGCACTTCGCCACCGCCACCTCCGTCGGCGTCTGGGAAACCTTCCTGGCCCTGGCCGCGATCTACTTCGTGTTCATGGTCGCAGGCGCACTGACCTACCGCGTGCCTGCCACCGGCTGGAAGCCTGAAGGCTGGACCCCGCCGGCGCAGTCCGCCAACACGATGATCACCTCACGCCACGTGCATGCCAGCCGCGTCTGGGGCATTCCGCAGTTCTGGCTGATCTGGGGCGTGCTGTTCCTGAACGTCTCGGCCGGCATCGGCATCCTGGGCATGGCGTCGCCACTGCTGCAGGAAGTGTTCGGCGGCCGCCTGATCGGCGTCGACCTCGGCTTCAATGACCTCGACACCACGCAAAAGGGCCAGATCGCCGCGATTGCCGCCGGCTTCACCGGTCTGTTGTCGCTGTTTAACATTGGCGGGCGCTTCGCGTGGGCATCTTGCTCGGACTACATCGGTCGCAAGGCAACCTACTTTGTGTTCCTGATCCTCGGCTTTGTCCTGTATGTCTCGATTCCGTCGATGGCGCACGCTGGCCAGCTGGCGCTGTTCGTCGGCTTCATTTGTATTATCCTGTCGATGTACGGCGGTGGCTTTGCGACTGTCCCGGCCTACCTGGCCGACCTGTTCGGCACCCAGATGGTGGGTGCGATCCACGGCCGCCTGCTGACTGCGTGGGCTGCCGCTGGTGTACTTGGTCCGATCCTGATCAACTACATCCGCGAGTACCAGATCGCCAACGGCGTGCCGAAGGCGCAAGCCTACGACGTGACGATGTACGTTCTGGCCGGCCTGGTCGCGCTGGGTGTGGTGCTCAACGCAATGATCCGTCCGCTTGACAACAAATACTTCATGACCGATGAAGAGCTGAAAGCCGAGAAGAAGCTGGCGCATGAACGCGAAATCACCGCAGCCAACGGGCCGCGTGTCGACGGCGGCGGTGGCGTGGGCGTAAGCAGCAATCCGGCCGTCACGGCGTTCGCATGGGCGGCAGTCGGCATTCCGCTCATGCTCGGCATTTGGATCACGCTGCAGAAGGCGTCGGTACTTTTCAAGTAATCGAGACGGGCGCGCGGGGGCGGCCAGAATCTGCTCCCGCGCTGGCTGAACTACCCAGGATTTAAAACATGAACCACCCTATCATCCCGATCGCAGTGCAAGGCGCGACCCGCGAGCGCAAACGCCAGGCCCCGAAGGGCCGTCGCGTGGACCCGCAGGCGCTGCTTGAGGTGCAGGCGCTGCTGGGCGACGAGTCGCGCCAGTCCGACCTGCTGATCGAGCACCTGCACAAGCTCCAGGACCGCTACGGCTGCCTGTCTGCGCCGCATCTGGCGGCGCTGGCGCAGGAGATGCGCCTTGCCCAGGCCGAGGTGTACGAGGTGGCCACCTTCTACCACCACTTCGACGTCGTCAAGGAAGGCGAGGATGCTCCCGCCGCCCTGACGGTGCGCGTCTGCGACGGCCTGTCGTGCGAAATGGCCGGCGCGCGCGGCCTGATCGACAAGTTGCCAGGCATTCTCGGCCGCGATGTGCGTATTGTGCCGAGCCCGTGTATCGGCCGCTGCGAGCAGGCGCCCGCGGCGCTGGTTGGCCAGCATCCGGTGCCGTTTGCGACCGCCGAAATCATCGCCGCCAAGGTCGCCGCGGGAGAGACCAGGCACGTCCCTGCCGGCTTTATCGGCCTTGCCGAATACCGCGCCAGCGGCGGCTACGCGCTCCTGCGCGACTGCGTCGCTGGCGTGCACGACGTGGAAGCCGTCATCGCGACAATGGAAGCATCCAGCCTGCGCGGCCTCGGCGGCGCAGGCTTCCCGACCGGGCGCAAGTGGCGCATCGTGCGTGCCGAACCTGCACCGCGCCTGATGGCAGTGAACATCGACGAGGGCGAGCCAGGCACCTTCAAGGACCGCTACTACCTCGAACGCGACCCGCACCGCTTCATCGAAGGCGCGCTGATCGCCGGCTGGGCGGTCGACGTCGAGACCATCTTCATCTACCTGCGCGATGAATACCACGGCTGCCGCGCCATGCTCGAGGCCGAGCTGGAAAAGCTGCGCGCCGACCCGCCGATGCCGGGCATGCCCAAGCTGGTGCTGCGGCGCGGCGCTGGCGCTTACATCTGCGGCGAAGAATCCGCGATGATCGAATCCATCGAAGGCAAGCGCGGCATGCCGCGCCTGCGTCCGCCCTACGTGGCGCAGGTCGGCGTGTTCGGCATGCCTACGCTGCAGCACAACTTTGAAACGCTGCACTGGGTGCGCGACATTCTGGAAAAAGGCGCGGACTGGTTCAGCAGCCACGGGCGCAACGGCCGCAAGGGCCTGCGTTCGTTCTCCGTGTCGGGCCGCGTGAAGGAGCCTGGCGTCAAGCTGGCGCCGGCCGGCATCACGATCCAGGAGCTGATCGACGAGTACTGCGGCGGCATGCAGGACGGCCAGCAGTTCTACGGCTACCTGCCGGGCGGCGCGTCGGGCGGTATTTTGCCGGCGTCGATGAACAATATCCCGCTCGACTTCGATACGCTGCAACCTTACGGTTGCTTCATCGGCTCGGCCGCGGTGGTCATCTTGTCAGACCGCGATACCGCGACATCTGCAGCGATAAACACCATGAAGTTCTTCAAGAACGAGTCGTGCGGCCAGTGCACGCCGTGCCGCGTCGGCACCGCCAAGGCGCTGCAGCTGATGGAGCAGCCGGTATGGGACGTCACCTTGCTCGACGAGCTGTCGCACGTGATGCGCGACGCATCGATCTGCGGCCTCGGACAGGCGGCGCCAAACCCGTTCGACTGCGTCGTCCAATACTTCCCACATGAGCTGACAACATGAACGTGACCGCCCTCAAGTTCGAAATCAACGGCCGCGAGGTCGAGGCCTTCGCCAACGAGACGCTGATCGCGGTGGCTGACCGCGAAGGCATCGAGATTCCGCGCCTGTGCTACAAGCCCGGCATGGACGAAGTCGGCAACTGCCGTTCCTGCATGGTGGAGATCGACGGTGAACGGGTACTGGCGCCATCGTGCTGCCGCTTCCCGACACCTGGCATGAAGGTCAGCACCGACAGCAAGCGCGCCGTCGCAGCCCAGAAGATGGTGCTCGAATTGCTGATGTCCGACATGCCGGAGAAAGAATATACACGCCACAACGAGCTCGATTTCTGGGCCGGCAAAATGGCGCTCGGCCGCCCGCGCTTTGCCGCGCGCGCGCAGGTGCCGCGCGACGCCTCGCACGCCGCCATCACCGTCAACCTCGACGCCTGCATCCAGTGCACGCGCTGCGTGCGCGCCTGCCGCGACGAACAGGTCAACGACGTGATCGGCTTTGCCTACCGCGGCGAATCAACCAAGGTCGTGTTCGACATGGACGACCCGATGGGTGCGTCGACCTGTGTGGCCTGCGGCGAATGCGTACAGGCCTGCCCGACCGGCGCACTGATGCCGGCGCGCGAAGTGGCACTCGAAGTCCCGGAAAAGAAGGTCGATTCGGTCTGTCCGTATTGCGGCGTCGGCTGCCAGCTGACCTACAACGTCAGGGACAACAAGATTTTGTTCGTGGAAGGGCGCGACGGCCCGGCCAACCATGGCCGCTTGTGCGTCAAGGGCCGTTACGGCTTCGATTACGCGCACCACCCGCACCGCCTGACCAAGCCGCTGATCCGCCGCGAAGGCATGCCGAAGACGGGCGACTTCAAGATGGATCCGGACCGCGTGCTGGACGTGTTCCGCGAAGCGACCTGGGAAGAAGCCCTGGCGCTTGCGGGCGGCAAGCTGGCGCAGATCCGCGACACCTTCGGCAAGCGCTCGCTGGCCGGATTCGGCTCGGCCAAGGGCAGCAATGAAGAAGCCTACCTGTTCCAGAAACTGGTGCGAACCGGCTTTGGCAGCAACAACGTCGACCACTGCACCCGCCTGTGCCACGCATCGTCCGTTGCGGCGCTGCTGGAAGGGATCGGATCGGGCGCGGTATCGAATCCGGTAATGGACGTAACGCGCGCCGAAGTGGTGATCGTCATCGGCGCCAACCCGACCGTGAACCACCCGGTGGCCGCGACCTGGATCAAGAACGCCATCAAGCACGGCACCAAGCTGGTGGTGTGCGACCCGCGCAAGTCCGACCTGGCGCGCAGCGCGCACCGCTACCTGCAGTTCAAGCCGGACACCGACGTGGCGCTGCTCAACGCGATGATGCACGTGATTGTCAGCGAAGGGCTGGTCGACAAGGACTTTATCGCCAGCCGCACGATCGGATTCGCAGAGCTGGAACAGAACGTTGCCGAATACAGCCCGGAGATGATGGCGCCGATTTGCGGCATTGACGCCGAGACTATCCGCTACGTGGCGCGCCTGTACGCCACCTCGAAAGGTTCGATGATCCTGTGGGGCATGGGCATTTCGCAGCACATCCACGGCACCGACAATGCGCGCTGCCTGATCGCGCTGGCGCTGATGACCGGCCAGATCGGCCGTCCAGGCACCGGCCTGCATCCGCTGAGGGGCCAGAACAACGTGCAGGGCGCCTCCGACGCTGGCCTGATCCCGATGATGTTCCCCGACTACCAGCGCGTCGACAATCCGGCCGCCCACGCCAAGTTTGAAAAGGCCTGGGGCATGACCCTGGACGACAAGCCCGGCCTGACCGTGGTCGAGATCATGGACGCCATCCTCCGCAAGGAAGTGCGCGGCATGTACATCATGGGCGAGAACCCGGCCATGTCCGACCCCGACGCCAACCACGCGCGCGAATCGCTTGCAGCGCTTGACCACCTGGTCGTGCAGGACATCTTCCTTACCGAGACCTGCTACCTGGCGGACGTGATCCTGCCCGCTTCCGCCTTCCCGGAAAAGACCGGCAGCTTTACCAATACCGACCGCCTTGTGCAGATCGGCCGCCAGGCGATCAATCCGCCAGGGGATGCCAAGCAGGACCTGTGGATCATCCAGCAGATGGCGCACAAGCTGGGCCTCGACTGGCAATACGGCCACGTGTCGGAAGTATTCGACGAGATGCGCCACACGATGCCTAGCATCGGCGGCATCACGTGGGAGCGCCTGGAGCGCGAGCATGCGGTCACCTATCCGTGCACGGAAGAGGGCGACCCGGGCCAGCCGGTGGTGTTCACCGAAACCTTCCCGCGCGATTCGGGCCGTGCGCGCTTTGTACCGGCCGACATCATCCCGGCCAACGAGCGCCCCGATGCCCAATACCCGATGGTGCTGATCACCGGCCGCCAGCTGGAGCACTGGCACACCGGCAGCATGACGCGCCGCGCCACCGTGCTTGACGCGATCGAGCCCGACCCGGTGGCGCTGGTCCATCCGCTCGACCTGTCGGCGCTGGGCGGCAAGCCTGGCGACGTGATCACGATCGAATCGCGCCGCGGCACGGTGACGCTGTACGCGCGCGCCGACGACAGTTCGCCGCGCGGGGCGATCTTCGTCCCGTTCTGCTACTACGAGGCGGCGATCAACAAGCTGACCAACGCCGCGCTCGATCCGTACGGAAAGATTCCTGAGTTCAAGTATTGCGCAATCCGCGTGACGCTTGGCGGGCAGGTCGAGCAGCAAGGTTCGTACGGTGGGGGACAGATACTGGAAGACATGGCACAATCACCAGCATGACAAATCTGCCATTCCGCTACAGGCCGCAACTGTCGGAAGCCGCTGCCAGTCTCACGCATGACGTCGAGGTTGTGGACGAGCGCGGGCGCGGTTCGGTCATCGCGATTCCGGCCGAGCGCCCGTTGACGGTGTATGTCGACAAGCGCGAACTGGTGACCCTGATGACGCTCGGCGGCGCACCGGAAGCGCTGACCCTCGGCTACCTGCGCAACCAGCGGCTGGTGAAATCCATCGAGGACATCGTCTCGGTGCAGGTGGACTGGACGGTCGATGCAGTGGCTGTCGTCACCCGCAACGGCATCGCCAACGTTGAAGAACGCACGTCGAAAAAGGTCGTGACCACCGGCTGCGGCCAGGGCTCGGTGTTTGGCGGCCTGATGGACGACATCGAGCAGATCTCGCTGCCCCCTGATGCGCGGCTGCGCCAATCGACCATCTACCGTATCGTCGAAACGATCCGCACGCAGCAGTCGATCTACAAGCAGGCCGGCTCGGTGCACGGCTGCGCGCTGTTTTCGAAGGACGGCGAGCTGCTGTACTTCGTCGAGGACGTCGGCCGCCACAACGCGGTGGACGCCATCGCCGGCAAGATGTGGCTCGAGCAGATGGATGGCGGCGACAAGGTGTTCTACACGACCGGCCGCCTGACATCCGAAATGGTGATCAAGGGCGCGCAGATGGGCATTCCCTTCCTGCTCTCGCGCTCCGGCACCACGCAGATGGGCCACATGGTGGCCGGCAAGGTCGGCATGACCTTGCTGGCGCGCTGCACCGGCAAGCACTTCCTCTTATTGACGGGGCATGACAAGATCGATTTCGAGCCGCAGTTGCTCGAGATAGCGCCCCGCACCGCCTGATGTCCCTCGCCGACGCAACCTCTGCCGCCTTCGGACTGCTCGTGTCGGGCGATGCGACACTGTGGCAGATCATCTGGGTGTCCGTCAAAACCAGCGTGGTCGGCCTGCTGCTCGCCACGCCCGTCGCGGTGCTGCTTGGGTATGTGATCGCCAGCTACCGCTTTCCCGGACGGCGCATCGCCATCTGGCTGGCGCAGGCCGCGCTGTCGCTGCCAACGGTGCTGATCGGGCTACTGTTATACCTGCTGCTGTCGCGCCAGGGGCCATGGGGCGCGCTGCACTGGCTGTTCACCCAGCCCGGCATCATCCTCGGGCAATTCATCATCGCCATGCCGGTGCTGGTCGCCTTTACGCTGGCGGCCGTGCAGGCTGCGGACCCGCGCTTTGCCGAGACCGCGATTGCGCATGGCGCCCCGCCATGGCGTGTGATGACGACGGTGCTGCATGAAGTGCGATTCGGCGTCATGGCCGCTGTCATCAGCGGCTTTGGCCGCGTGATCTCCGAGGTTGGCTGCGCGCTAATGGTTGGCGGGAACATCGCCGGTGAAACGCGCACGATCACCACCGCCATCGCGCTCGAAACCAGCAAAGGCGAGTTCGCGCAGGGGATCGCGCTCGGCATCGTACTGGTGACGATAGCGCTACTGATGAACGGCGCGCTGATGCTGCTGCAGGGCGATGCGCATGCGGCGCGAGGCAGGGCATGAACGCCTTGATCCGCATCGATCGCCTGCGCAAATTCTACGGCGACCGGCTGCAGTTTGATATCGAACGGTTCGTGCTCGGCGCCGGGCGCGCCTACGTGCTGACTGGCGTGAACGGCGCGGGCAAGAGCACCTTGCTGCGGATACTGGCGGGTCTGGAGGGCGCGCAGGCCGAGGGCGTCACGTTTGAAGCGCAGGCCACGTCGCTGACGCCGTATCCGGCCGTGATGCGTGCGGCGGTGGTGTACGTCCACCAGCACCCGGTGATGTTCTCGACCAGCGTCGGTTCGAATATCGGATACGGGCTGGTGGCACGCGGCATGCCAAAGGCGCAGGTTGCGCAGCTGGTGAACGAGGCGATGGAATGGGCTGGAGTGGCGCACTTGCGCGACAGCGATCCGTCGCGTTTGTCAGGCGGTGAGAAGCAGCGCATCGCGCTGGCGCGGGCGAGGGTGCTGGAGCCGAAACTGCTGCTGCTGGACGAGCCGACGGCAAACCTGGACGGCGCGGCGCGCGAACAGGTGCTGGCCTTGATACCGCGGCTTGTAGAGGAGGGAACATGCGTGGTGATGGCGTGCCATGACCGTGACTTGATTGGCCTGCCTGGAGTAGGGCGGCTGAAGCTGCGCGATGGGAGGCTCGAACGGCGCAACGCCGACCGTGACGGACCGCCGATCGCGCTCGTAACATAAGCAACGTCGTTCCCGCTTTCGCGGGAACGACGTGTTCACTTTTCGAGGTTCAATTGAAGCTGACTACAACGGTGTTAATGCTGGCATCCTTCGCGTGGACACCTCTGGCCCATGCCCAGCAAGTCATCCGCCTGTCCACCACCACCAGCACCGAGGCATCGGGCCTTCTTGCCCACCTGTTGCCCGCCTTTGAAGCCAAAACCAACACCAAAGTCCACGTCATTTCGGTCGGCACCGGCAAGGCGCTCGAACTGGCAAAGAACGGCGACGTCGACGTGACCCTGGTGCACGCGCGTGCGGCGGAAGATAAATTCGTCGCCGCAGGCTACGGCATCGACCGACGCGATGTGATGTACAACGACTTCATCGTGGCCGGTCCAATCGCCGATCCGGCGCACGTGAAGGGCAGCAAGGACGTCATCGCCTCATTCAGGACGATCGCCGCCAGCGGCGCGAAATTCATCTCGCGAGGCGACAACTCCGGCACCGACCTGATGGAAAAGTCGTACTGGAAGCTGGCGGGAACGCAGCCAGCCGCAGGCAAGTACATCTCCGCCGGCCTCGGCATGGGCGAGGTGCTGACGATGGCCGCTGAACTCCAGGCCTACACGCTGACGGACCGCGCGACCTACGGCGCCTACAAGGCCAAGACCGGCCTTGCAGTACTGGTCGAGGGCGACAGCAAGATGTACAACCCTTACGGCATCATCGCGGTGAACCCCGCGCGCCATCCGGGCGTGAATTACAAGGGCGCGAAGCTTCTGATTGACTGGATCACATCCCGGGAAGGCCAGCAAAAGATCGCCTCCTTCCGGCCTGCCGGGCAGCAGTTGTTCTTTTCATCGGCGCGTTAAGCGCTAACGCCGCGCGCCGAGCAAACGCAGCACTTCCTCGGCCGCAGGCGCGGACGAGGCGGGATTCTGCCCCGTCACCAGGCTGCCCTCGGTGACGACGTACGGGTTCCAGTCCGGTCCCTTGCTATACCGTCCGCCGTTTTCAAGCAGCGCATCTTCCAGCAGGAAGGGCACGATGTCAGTCAGTTGCACCGCTGCTTCCTCGCTGTTGGTGAACCCGGTGACGCGCTTATGTCGCACCAGCGGGGCGCCGTCAGGAGCGGTGGCGTTGAGCAGGGCGGCAGGAGCATGGCAGACTGCGGCGACCACCTTCCCTTGGGCATACATTTTCTCGATCAGTTCGATCGAGCGTGCATCGGTGGCGAGGTCCCACAAGGGGCCATGGCCGCCTGGATAGAAGACAGCATCGTAGTCTTCATCGGGGAGTTTCTCGAGCTGCAGCGTATTCGCCAGCACCTTTTGCGCATCCGGGTCGGACTTGAAGCGCTTGGTGGCCTCGGTCTGCGCGTCCGGCTCGTCGCTCTTCGGGTCGAGCGGCGGCTGGCCGCCCTTAGGAGAGGCGAGCGTGATGTTCGCGCCGGCATCCTTGAAAACGTAATAGGGTGCGGCGAATTCTTCCAGCCAGAAACCGGTCTTTTTTTCCGTATCACCAAGCTTGTCGTGTGACGTCAGCACCATCAGGATGTTCATGTTGCCCTCCCTTGTTTTCAAACAGCGAGCTTAACCTGAATTGGTCAGCGCACGTTTTGAAGTACGAAGGTTTCTTGGCGGCAGCTACTGTAGGAGCGCTTGATTTGGCCTTCGCTGCAGCTGCGCGAGAGGCCGCGCTTGTCGTAGCACACATGGACTTCGCGCAGGAAGCGCCCGCCCGCGGCACAGAACGGCAGTACGGAATATTGTTGGAGCTTCGGGTTGGCGGACTTGAAGGCCCGGACGAACTCGCCATAGCTGACGCGTACCGGTGAGGCTGGCTGCTGGAAGGCGCGCGGAATCACGACCTGGTTTTTGAGTTTGCCGGACAAGCTGAAATAGCCGGCCGGACCAAGCCCGGAACAGCTGCCGTGCTTTTTCCACTCGTGCTCTGCCAGCCGCTCGGACGGGAACAGCGCGCCATATTGGTCCTTCACGTGACGCGGCAGTTTTTCGGTGGAACAGTTTTCCGGGTAGCCGCGCTCGTATTGCGGCCACAGCCCGTGCAGGACAAAGCCCAGGCGGCGACCAGGCGCACACTGGTCGGGATCGTTCCGGGTCGCGCAGTACGACGGCGACCAGCTGAGCGCCACCGCGTAGTAATCGAATTGGCCGGGCTCGCCGGCGGGCCGGCGTGCCTCCGCGATGCAAGAAAGCGCCAGCAGTGCCACCAGCAGTAGGGTTTTCGCTTGATACATTCAGTCTCGATTTATCGGATACACGACATTGCAAAATGCAATACTAGCGTAGTCTTCCCGTCAACGTTAACGATCTTGCGTCGCAGAATTGGCACAGCCATGTGGCGAACCCGGCAATAGCGCACCGGCGCCCCGCGAACACCGCCATAATGACGAAAAGACGTTTTTCCGTCGAGCTCTACAATGTCCATGCAATTCGAAGAATTCGATTCCTTTTCCGAAGGACCGTCAGCGCCGCCCCAGGCAGCGCCCCCCCTCGTTCGGCTCCAATATTTGCTCGACAACACGCCGGCCATTATCTACAGCTCGGTAGCCAGCGGCGACTTCAAGATGACCTTCGTCAGCAATAACGTAGTCAACGTACTTGGCTACCGCCCCGAGGAAATGACAAGCGATCCGAACTTCTGGTTCGACCACTTGCATCCTGATGATGCACCCGATATTTTTTCCAGCCTTGCCCAGTTGTTCGTCGATGGCGAGAGGACCTACGAGTATCGCTTTCGCGTTGCCGATGGGGAGTATTTGTGGGTGCACGACAAGCTGCGCCTGATCCGCGACGAGAACGGCGCGCCGCTTGAAGTAATCGGCTCGATGACCGACATTACCGCCCGGGTGCAGATGGAACTGGCGTTGCAGGCCAAGGGCGACGAGCAGGTCCGCCTGATCACGCGCCTGCGCGAAGCGCATGACCAGCTGCTGCAGTCCGAAAAGATGGCGTCGATTGGCCAGCTCGCCGCCGGGATCGCGCACGAGATCAACAACCCGGTCGGCTTCGTCAATTCGAACATGGGCACGCTGAAGAACTATCTGGTGACCTTGTTTGGCGTGATCGAGGGATATGACGAGGCCGTGTCAGGCGCCGCCCCTGGCTCATCCGTCGCGCGCCGCCTTGCCGACATCCGCAAGAATGCGGAGGTGGACTTCCTCAAGGAAGACACTGCCGACCTGATCAGCGAATCGATGGACGGACTCAAGCGTGTGAAGGATATTGTCCAGGCGCTCAAGGATTTCTCGCACGTCGGCGAAACAGAATGGCAGCTGGCCGACCTGCACCAGGGCATCGACAGCACGCTCAACATTGTCGCCAACGAGATCAAGTACAAGGCAACTGTCGAGAAGCACTACGGGCAGCTTCCCGAGATCAAGTGCATGGCCTCGCAGCTGAACCAGGTATTCATGAACCTGCTCGTCAATGCGGCGCACGCGATCACGGACAATGGCGNNCTTCTTCACCACTAAGGCGGTCGGCAGCGGCACCGGGCTCGGCCTGTCGCTGTCGTACAGCATCGTCAACAAGCACGGCGGACGCATCGAGGTCGATTCACAACCCGGGGCAGGTACCACGTTCACGGTAAGGTTGCCGATGACGCCACCGGCGCTACCGGCCTGAGCCTGCGTCACGCACATCTCGGCGCATGCGCTTCGGGCTACTGCGTGTTCAGCTTCCGCGGAATCCGCACCTTGACGGTTGTTCCCTCGCGTTCAGTGGAGGTCACCCAGATCTCGCCGCCGTGGGCCAGAACGATTTCGTGTGTAATGTAGAGGCCGAGGCCAAGGTTGCTTGTCTGACTCGCGCTTCGTTCGCTGGTGGTCTTCATGACGAAGCTCTTTCCAGGATCAAACATGGTCCTGAGTTTGGCGGGGGGGATGACTTCGCCTTCGTTCTGGATGACCATGACAACATCGTCCTGTTGATGGTTAATGGTGATCCAGATCGGACTCGCGAATTCTCCGTGCTGGACTGCGTTGGCCATCAGATTCGAGACAGCCTGGCTGATACGGGCGCGGTCCCACAAAACGGTGAGATTGTCCTCGATGTCGAGCGTGAACTTGCGCTCGGGATGAAACAGGCGCATCTCTTGAACGACTGACCGGCATTCTGCGGACAAGTCGTATTCCGCCAGCGTCACCGGAATTCCGCCGCCCAGGTGACTGGTCGAATAGTCAAGCAGGTCGGCGACGATGTCGGTCACCCTTTGCGTGCTGTGGAGGACCTGGGTTGCCACTTTCAGGTGCCGGGGCGGCAAGTTCGTGTCCTGCAGGATTAGCTGGGTTCCCATACTGATCGCCCCCAACGGATTCCTGACGTCGTGACCCAGAATGGCGAGAAAAACGTTCTGCGAATCGCGAATCATCGCTGAAAAGCGCGCCAGCGATTCCGTGAGCAATTGATCGATGGCCTCGTTGAAGCGCACCATGTCTTGCAGGCCAAATTCATCGGCGTTTTTCATTCGAGCTTGCCATAAGCGCAATACGCTGGCACGCAATGCACGGTATTCGGCAACCAGTTCCTCGATGGAAAGGCCCGCATGCAGCCGGTCAACGGCGTGCGACTCGGCTGCGGTATCGTTGCTTGCCTCCGGAGCGTGCCCCTTTGATTTGTCAATGCCTTCCTGGACGCTCTGGTAAGAGTCGAGGTCAAGACAGACAACCGCGAGCATGGCTTTGGCATGGTCCCTCAGCTGCGTCTTGTTGGCGGAATCGAGGGAGTGAAGCGTACCCGCGAAGTCCTCCCACTCCTGCAGGATAACCTCGACATTTTCGGCGATAAATTTAGATAAGCGCATGGAATCCTAGTGGTGCGACAAAGGGCGGGCCGGCGACAGTCACGCGGAGATGTTGATGAGAATTTCTGTGCGCCATTGATACGGCGAGGGGGGCTGTCAAACCGCACTATGCACGTCGACTCGGTTTATGCCGAGCACGACAATTGCTGACTTGTGCGGTCTGAACAGAAGCCTGGACGAAGCTCGTTCGGGCTGGCGGCATGTCGACTTATCGGATTGGATACAACTGGCGGTGTAGCTTCATCAAGGATCGCATACCTTTGGTGCCGGTGAACAGATTAAAACAATTTATTACATCAGGATGACGTCGTACTGCTCCTGGTGATAACTGCTCTCAACCTGCAATGAAATGCGCTTGCCGATGAAGTCCCCCAGCATGGCAAGGTGCTGCGACTCTTCTTCGAGGAACAGGTCGACGACTTCTTGCGACGCGAGGATGCGGAATTCGCGTGGATTGAACTGTTTCGCTTCGCGCAGCAGTTCTCGCAGGATTTCGTAGCAGATGGTGCGGCTGGTCTTGACCTGGCCTTTGCCAGAGCACGCAGGGCAGGGCTCGCACAGGATATGCGCCAGCGACTCGCGCGTGCGTTTCCTTGTCATCTCGACCAGGCCAAGCGCCGAGAAGCCCGATACCGACACCTTGGTGCGGTCGCGCGCCAATGCCTTCTTCAACTCCGACAGCACCGCGCTGCGATGCTCGTTGTTCTCCATGTCGATGAAGTCGAGGATGATGATACCGCCCAGGTTACGCAGGCGCAGCTGGCGCGCGATGGCATGCGCTGCCTCGAGGTTGGTCTTGAAGATCGTGTCCGCAAAATTGCGGCCGCCGACAAAGCCGCCCGTGTTCACGTCGATGGTCGTCATCGCCTCGGTCTGGTCGACGATCAGGTAGCCGCCGGACTTCAGGTCCACGCGGCGGCCCAGGGCGCGCAGGATCTCTTCTTCAACGCCGTACAGGTCGAACAGCGGACGCTCGCCGGTGTAGTGCTGGAGGCGCGAAAGCACGCTCGGGGTATAGGCCTGGGCGAACTCGACCAGCTTCGTATAGTTTTCGCGCGAGTCGACCTGGATGACCGCCGTTTCGTCATGCACGAAGTCGCGCATCACGCGCTGCGCGAGGTTCAGGTCCTGGTACAGCAGGCTGGTGGCAGGGCGGGTGCGCGCGCCATGCACGATGGCGGCCCAGGTTTTGCGCAGGTAGTCGACGTCGGCGGCGAGGTCCGCGTCCGGCGCTTCTTCGGCCATCGTGCGCACGATGTAGCCGCCTTTTTCGTCGGCCGGCAGCAGGCTTTGCAAACGAGTGCGCAATGCTTCGCGCTCGGACTCTTTCTCGATTTTTTGCGAGATGCCGATGTGGCAATCTTGCGGCAGGTAGACCAGCATGCGGCCGGCGATCGAGATCTGGGTGGACAGGCGCGCACCCTTGGTGCCGATCGGGTCCTTGATGACCTGTACGGTCAGCACCTGGCCGTCGAACAGGATCTTTTCGATGGGAGTGGGCGGGACGATGGCGCCGTCGTGGCTGCGGGCTTCCCAGATGTCGGCGACGTGCAGGAAAGCGGCGCGCTCCAGGCCGATGTCGATGAAGGCCGACTGCATGCCGGGCAGGACGCGCACCACTTTGCCGGAGTAGACATTGCCAGCCAGGCCGCGCGTGAGCGTGCGCTCGATGTGCAGTTCCTGTACGGCGCCTTGCAGGATCAGCGCGACGCGCGTTTCTTGCGGGGTGATGTTAATCAGGATGTCTTCGTTCATGGGGCACAGGCGGCGGCTGGGGAAAGCATGATGATACACGGGCGCGATGAGGGCCGGTGTGATGAAAGTATGCGGTACGCATGCGGGTGCGCTGCGCTTGTCCGCCCTGCGGAAGGAGGGATGCGAGCAGTACGAGCGCCTCCGCCGAATGACGTTCGCTTACGCCAGTGGTATGCCGGCCTTGCGCAGCAGGTTTGCCGTCTCGTACAGCGGCAAACCCATGATGCCGGAGTGGCTGCCTTCGATATGCTCTACAAACAGCGCAGCGAGCCCCTGAATGCCGTAGCCACCGGCCTTGTCATACGGTTCGCTGGTTGCGCAGTAGGCCTTGATCGACGCCGCACTCAGCTTGGCGAAGCGCACATCCGATACTTGCGTGAACTGTTCGGCGAGGTCGGTGTAGTGCACCGCGACCGATGTCAGCACCTGGTGGGTGCGGCCGGACAGCTTTTCGAGCATGGCAATCGCTTCGGCCTGCGATCCGGGCTTGCCGAGGATCTCGCCATCGATGGTGACCGTGGTGTCGGCGGCCATGACAGGGCGGACCTTCATGCGCCGATTGTGCACCATGTTCCAGGCGAATTCGGCTTTTTCATTGGCTACGCGCGCAACGTAATCGGCAGGCGATTCGTCTTCATAGGCGTCTTCGGTGACGTCGGGTCCGCGAACCGTGTCATTACGCAGCATGAGCAGTTCGAACTCCACACCAATCTGGCGGAGGAGTTCCCGTCGGCGCGGGCTTTTAGAAGCTAGATAAATTTTTCGGTCGAGCGGTCTCATCGAATCTTCCAGCAGTTTCTCAAACGCGATGATAGGGGTGATTCTGCGTAATCGACCACGCCCTATACAATTGCTCTGCAAGCATAACACGCACAATCCCGTGCGGGAGTGTCATGCTGGAAATTCTAATTAGCATTTCGGCACGTGCCTTGAGGGCTGGATCGAGGCCGTCGGCGCCGCCGATCAGGAAGGCGGTGTCACGCCCGTCCTGCTGCCAGGCTTCAAGCTGCTGCGACAGGCCGACGCTGGTCAGGTCCTTGCCGCGCTCGTCGAGCGCGATGATGCGCACGTTTTTAGGGAGGACTGCTTCGATGCGCTCGCGTTCGAGCGCCATTGCGGTGGCCGCTGTCTTGCTGCCGGAGCGGTCGACCGGCTTGACTTCCTTGAGCACGATGCGCAGCTCGGGTGGCATGCGCTTCGTGTACTCGGAAAAGCCGGTTTCAATCCAAGCCGGCATCTTGTGGCCGACCGCAGCGATAAGAAGCTGCATCGGCGATTACTCAGCTACTTTTTTGACAGCGCGCTTGATGACCTTCTTGACCGGAGCCGCGTCAGCTGGCGCTTTTGGCGCTGCTGCCCGCTTCGGCAATGCCTTCAGCGCCTTGACGGCAGCCGTTTCGGTCTTGCTCGGTGCGACCTTCACGACTTTACCGACTGGCGCTGCGGCCTTCTTGGCAGCGGCTTTCTTCGGCTTGTCTACGGTTGCAGCGGCCTTCTTGGCAGGCGCCTTGCGTTCGCGGACCGGCTTGACTTCAGGGGCTTCCTGGGTCGATGCGAGGTGCTTCGAGCGAGTCTTCGGTGCGGCTTCGGCAGCTTCCGTGGTCGACTTGCGCTTGGCCGCGCCCAGCTTGACTGGCTTGTCGCCCCAGATTTCTTCGAGACGGTAGTACTGGCGGATCGGCGCTTGCATGATGTGGACGATCATGTCGCCCAGGTCGACCAGCACCCATTCACCGGTATCTTCACCCTCGACGCCGATGATGTCGCCGCCGGCTTCCTTGACCTTGTCACGCACCGATGCGGCGAGCGCCTTGGTCTGGCGGTTAGAGGTACCCGATACGACGGCGATGCGGTCGAACAGACTGGTAAGGTGGGTGGTGTCGAAGACCATGATGTCCTGGCCCTTGATGTCTTCAAGAGCGTCCACGACGATCGCTTGCAGTTTTTTGATATCCATTAGCTTTTGTATAAATTATGTTGTTGAATATAGTCTAGCACTACCGGCGAGATAAGCGAGTTTGGCTTCTCTCCCCGTTGTAATGCGGTTCGTAGCTGAGTGGCGGTTATATCAACCGCCAGCGCTTCCGCCAGGTACACCTTGCCTGACGGCGCTGAGCGGAGCTGCTCGATGCTGCTCCGGCGCTTTTCAAGTTCCTCGGCCACCGCGGCGGGCAGGGCGGCATTGGCCAGGTCGAAACCGGGCCGCGCGCCCACGCCGATGTGGGCGTAGTCGAACAGTTGGCGCCAATCGCGCCAGCTGTCCAGTTGCTGCAACTGGTCCGCGCCCATCAGGAACACGATTGAGGCATCGGGTCCGAGTTCGGCGCGCACGTTGCGCAGCGTGTCGATGGTATAGGTCGGCGTGGCGCGCTCGACCTCCTGCAGGTCGATCGCCACCTTCAGCCCGGCGTCGCCGAATGCCAGTCCGAGCATCGCAATGCGGTCTTGCGCGCTGGTCTTCAAGCCGGTCTTCTGCCACGGATTACCCGCGGGGATAACGCGCAGCTGGTCGGGCTTCAAAAGGTTGGCAAACAAAGTGGCCAGCGCCACGTGACCATGATGGACCGGGTCGAAACTGCCTCCCAGCAGTGCGACGCAAAATGTCACGTAGCCAGCCAGTCCCGGTGCACCAGGAAGTCGGTGTACAGCTTCGCTTCCGTGCTGCCTTCAGGCGGCTTCCAGTCGTAGCGCCATTTGACGATCGGCGGCAGCGACATCAGGATTGCCTCGGTGCGGCCGCCCGACTGCAGGCCGAAATGGGTGCCGCGGTCGAATACGAGGTTGAATTCGACGTAGCGCCCGCGCCGGTAAGCCTGGAAATCGCGTTCGCGCTCGCCGTACTCGATATCCTTGCGGCTTTTCAGGATCGGCAGGTAGGCGCTGACAAAGCTGTCGCCGACGCTTTGCGTCATCGCGAAGCTCTGCTCGGCACCAGCCGAATTGAAGTCATCGAAGAAGATGCCGCCCACGCCGCGCGGCTCCTTGCGGTGCTTCAGGTAGAAGTAATCGTCGCACCACGCTTTGAANNCGCGCGTCTTCCTCGAAGCCGTAGTACGGGGTCAGGTCCATGCCGCCGCCGAACCACCATACGGGCTCCTGGCCTTCGGCGTGCGTCGTGAAGAAGCGCACGTTCATGTGCACGGTCGGCGCGTATGGATTGCGCGGATGGAGCACCAGCGACACGCCCATCGCCTCCCATGCGCGGCCGGCCAGTTCCGGGCGGCTCGCCATCGCGGAAGGGGGCAGGTTTGCGCCGGTCACGTGCGAGAAGTTGACGCCGCCGCGTTCGAAGACATTACCCTCCTCGATCAGGCGCGACAGACCGCCGCCGCCCTCAGGCCGCGTCCACTCATCGCGCAGGAACGGCTTGCCGTCGACGTCTTCCAGCGCATTCACGATGCGCGACTGGAGGTCGATAAGCCAGGCTTTGACAGCCGCTGGGGAAGGGGAGGACATCGGAATCCTGATCGGGGAATAAAAAAGTGAGGACAGATTGTACACTGTCCGGGTGTTCTATGGTATGAGAAGCAAGCGGCAAGGCAGTTGCAGTGTCGATGAGCCTCGCGTAGTGCGCCATGTTGGCGCTACCTGCGAAATACGATACACCGTGGCTAATCGCCGTACGGCGGATAATCGCGAAGCGCGCATCCGCCGATTTTGTCCGCGAACCGAAACTTAATGCTTC
>CXWL01122415.1_pt1 | contig 23755 bp, 20 predicted proteins | sample 590931 | NCBI WGS metagenome assembly CXWL01 (sample SAMEA3498368, study PRJEB10139) | groundwater metagenome | biome: water well; material: biofilm material | place: Germany | collected 2015-04-27
TCCAGGCGCTGATGGCTGGTGAGGGTCAGTTCATCCTGGGCCAGGCGTTTGATCTGCCAGCGCTGGGCCATTGCTTCGCAGTGCTCGCCCATGGACAGCCCGGTGCGCGGCTCGCCATTGCGCGGCAGCAACGGCTTGAAAAACATCGACGGGCGTACCTTCAGCAACGTTTTCAACTTATCGCCCAGGCCCTTGGCGCGGTTGGCCGCGAGCAAGGTGTGGCGCAGGGATTCGTTGATGCCGATGGGCGCGTCCGAGGTGGTGTCGGCGCCGCCGGCGATGCCCACGTCGATTTGGCCGAGGGCGATTTTATTCGCCACCAGCAAGGCGGCTTCCAGGCCGGTGCCGCAGGCTTGCTGCACGTCATAGGCCGGCGTATCGGGGGACAGCGTGGTGGATAGCAGCGACTCGCGCGCCAGGTTGAAATCCCGCGAATGCTTGATCACTGCACCGGCGGCGAACTCGCCCAGGCGCTGGCCGTGCAGGTTGTAGCGGTCGACCAGGCCTTGCAGCGCCGCCACCAGCAGGTCCTGGTTGCTGTCGTGGGCGTAGACCGTGTTGGAGCGGGCAAACGGGATGCGGTTACCGCCGATAATCGCTACGCGGCGGGTGGGGGCCGGGTTGAAGCTGTAGTCACTCATTTAAGGCTCTCATTCCAGATGAACAACCCGCGCATATGCGGTTTGTCGCCAGCAAAATTACGTACCTCAAACTCACGGCGCGGGCCGCTCACGGGGCGATTCCACAGCGCGACCTGGCCGGGCAGGAAGATCGGCAGCTTGAAGTCGCAATGCGCTTCGGCCTGCGCCAACCCACCCGGCGGTTGCTGGGCGGCCAGGGCGCGGCCGAGGGTCCACATGCCGTGGGCGATGGCGCGGCGAAAGCCGAAGATTTTCGCGCCGATCACTGAGGTGTGAATCGGGTTGAAATCCCCCGATACCTTGGCAAAGCGCCGGCCCAGGTCAGCGGGCAAGACCCAGCGCTGGGTGCGCAGCAGGCCGTCTTCCTGCAAGGGCAAGGCGTCTGCCCACGGCTCGCCCACGGGATCTTGCACGTCGCGTCGCAGGTACAGGCTGTCGCTTTCCCACACCAACGTGCCGGCACTGTAGGCACGGGTGGCGATGCTCAACGCCTGGCCTTTGGGATGGGCGACCCAGCGCTCGCAATACACCTCCAGGCGCAATGCCTGGCCTTCGTGCAGGCGCTGGTGCTGACGAATGCGATTGGCCAAATGCACCATGCCGCTGGCCGGGTACGGAAAGCTCGGCCGGGTCAGCAGCATCAAGTGCAAGGGGAACGCCAGCACATGGGGATAGGACAGCGGCACACCCTGCTCGCGGCGAAAACCGCAGGCACGGCCATAGGCGGCGATGCCGGCAGCCGACAACTCCACCGCCGAGCGCACCAGGCGCTCCTTGGGCAGCAGCGGCGCGCCGTCGAGCTTGGGTTTGCGCAGCGCGCGCACGCCGTCCAGCAGCAGCCGGGTGCGGGTGGGCGGCGGGTCGATGATCTGCGTGATGTAGTCCATCGGCTTAGGCTCCCAGCAGGCTTTGCCCGCACACGCGTACGACTTGGCCGTTAACCGCGCCAGACGCCGGGTGTGCCAGCCAGGCAATCGTCTCGGCCACGTCGACCGGCTGGCCGCCCTGGCTCATGGAGTTCATGCGCCGCCCCGCTTCGCGGATCATCAGCGGGATTTTTGCGGTCATCTGGGTTTCGATAAACCCCGGCGCCACCGCGTTTACCGTGACCTGCTGCGCCGCCGCACGGCTGGCCAGGCCTTGCACCAGGCCGATCACCCCGGCCTTGGAGGTGGCGTAGTTGCTTTGCCCCAGGTTGCCGGCGATGCCGGAAATCGACGACACACAGACAATGCGCCCACCGGGGTTCAGGCCGCCATTCTCCAGCAGCGCAGTGCTCAGTTGCAGCGGTGCTTCGAGGTTGACCGCCATGACACTGCGCCAGGCGGCTTCGGCCATTTTGGCGATGGTTTTGTCGCGGGTGATCCCGGCGTTGTGCACCACCACGTCGAAGGCGCCGTATTGGCTGACGTGGGCCAGCAACTGTGAAGCGGCGTCCGGCGCGGTAATGTCCAGCGGCATTGCGGAGCCGCCAACGCTGGCGGCCGCCTGTTGCAGGGATTCGTGAGCCTGGGGCACATCCACGCAAACCACATGGGCGCCCTCGCGGGCCAGCACCTGGGCAATCGCCAGGCCGATGCCACGGGACGCGCCGGTGACCAGCGCGCGGCGNNCGCGGCTTCGGCCCCGGGCGCCACGTACAGCAACTGCACGGTGATTGCGCGGCGCAGCTCCTTGGCCAGCGAGCGCACCAGGCCTTCGAGGGCGCGCTGGGCGATGGCCTGGGGCAAGTCCGCGCAGTGTTCGGGCGCGGTACCCAACACGACCACGCGGCCGTGTTGGCTGAGGCGTTTGGCATTGGCGTGGAAAAATTCGTACAGCTCATCCAGCTGTTGCAGGCCGGTTACCTCGCTGGCATCGAACACCGCGCCCTGCACCTTGACCGTGGACGGCGCTTTAAGCGTGGCCGGGGTGGCGACCACGGTGTCGGTGGCGCTGAACACCTGTTGCACCGACGCCGCCAGGCGCCCTGCCCCGGCGATGATCACCGGGTTGGCCAGGCCCGTCTGGCCGCTGCGATGGCGTTGCAGGGGTAAGGGTTGCGGCAGGCCGATGGCCTGGGCCAGGCGTCGGCCCCAGGGGGAATTGACGAAGGAGAGGTAGTTGTCACTCATAGTAAAAAATCACTCACTGAACACGGTAAGTGTGGGAGGGGGCTTGCCCCCCTCCCACATTTGGACCGCGTTTGTTCTAGTTGACCGGGGTGTTTTCTGCTTGGCTGGTGCGGCGTTTGGCCTTGGGTTCCAACGCCTGTTGGCGTTGCTGCAAGGCCTCGAGCAAACCAAAGTCCTGCGGGAAGTCATCCACCTGGATGCCGTGGTCGGCGTATTCCACATAACGCGCCAGCACGGCCTCTTCGTCTTCGCTGATCAACGCCAGCGCGCGCGCCTTGACGCGCCAGGCACTGAAAGCCGTGGCGGAAATCGGCATGGGTTCGAGCAAGCCTTGCTTGATTGCAGGCTTGAGCCGCGCGTCGATCAGCTCCACTTGTGGCAACAGCCGGAAGCCCAATTCGCCATAGGCCAGCTTGTCGATTTCCGGACGTGGGATGTAGGAGTTGGCCAGCAAGCGGTCGCGGGTTTCGCCCGGGGTCTGCACCACATCGGCCACCTGGGCCAGCAGGCGATCCGAGGGTTTGCGCAGCGGGATGCCAAACGGAAAACTCAAGCCACGCACCACCGCGGCCGCGGCTTTCGAGGGGTAGTTGTCGAGCACTTCGGCCAGCGCTTCATGGGCGCGCAGCAACGCGTCCTGCGCCGCCCAGTGCACCAACGGCAGGTCGGCCTGGGGCCGGCCGTCATCCTCGAAGCGCTTGAGCACGCAGGAAACAATGTACAGCTGCGACAGAATATCCCCCAGGCGCCCGGTGATACTTTCCTTGCGCTTGAGCGCGCCGCCCAGCACGCCCATGGACACGTCCGAGATCAACGCCAGCACCACCGACAGCCGATTGGCCTGACGATAGTAGGAAGCCAGCGCCGGGTCGGTCTTGGCCGGAGCGGAAAGCAGCCGCCCGCCGGTAAGCGCATGCACCGCCGCGCGTACGGTATTGGCCAGCACAAAACTCAGATGGCCGAACAGGGCGCTGTCGAAGGCTTCCAGGGCTTTGCGCCGGTCGGGGTTGCGCGCCGCTTCCATCTCGCGGAACACATAAGGATGGCAACGGATCAGGCCCTGGCCGTAGATGATCAGGCAGCGCGTCATGATGTTCGCGCCTTCCACCGTGATGGCGATGGGGCTTTGCTGGTAGGCGCGGGCCAGGAAGTTATTCGGCCCCATGCAGATGCCTTTGCCGGCGACGATGTCCATGCCGTCGTTGACGATAATCCGCGCGCGCTCGGTGACGTGGTACTTGGCGATGGCCGAGATCACCGAAGGTTTCTCCCCCGCATCCAGAGATGCGACCGACACCTTGCGCACCGCATCGCAGGCATACAAATGCCCGACCATGCGCGCCAGCGGGGCCTGCACGCCTTCGAACTTGCCGATGGGCAGGCCAAACTGCTTGCGCATCGCCGCGTAGGCCGTGGTCCCGCGCACCGCCACCTTGCCCAGGCCGACGTTGGCCGACGGCAGTGAAATCGCGCGGCCGGCGGCCAGGCATTCCATCAACATGCGCCAGCCATTGCCGACTTGCTCGCGGCCGCCGATCACCCATTCCAGCGGTATGAACACATCCTTGCCGGTGGTAGGACCGTTCTGAAACACCGCGTTGAGCGGCCAGTGGCGACGGCCGCTGTTCACCCCCGGATGGGACGTCGGGATCAGCGCGCAGGTGATGCCCAGCGAGCCGGGTGCGCCGAGCAAACCGTCCGGGTCTTCGGCGCGAAACGCCAGGCCGAGCACCGTGGCGATGGGGCCGAGGGTGATGTAGCGCTTGTCCCAGGTCACACGAAAACCCAGCACCTCCTCACCTTCGTGGGTGCCTTTGCAAACGATGCCCAGGTCGGGAATCGCCCCGGCGTCGGAGCCGGCGTACGGGCTGGTCAGGGCAAAACACGGGATGTCTTCGCCCCGTGCCAGGCGCGGCAGGTAGTAGTTGCGCTGGGCGTCGGTGCCGTAGTGCAGCAGCAACTCGGCCGGGCCGAGGGAGTTGGGCACCATCACCGAAATCGCCGCCGCCGAGCAGCGGGTCGATAGCTTCATCACCACTTGCGAGTGCGCATAGTGGGAGAAGCCTTTGCCGCCGTACTGCTTGGGAATGATCATGCCGAGGAAACCGGCGTCCTTGGTGTACTGCCAGCCTTCGGGGGACATGTCCTGCCAGACCTGGGTGGTTTCCCAGTCATTGGCGATGTCACACAAGGTTTCCACTTCGTTGTCGAGGAAGGCTTGTTCCTCGGCGCTCAGGCTCGCCGGCGCGGCTTGCAGCAGGCGCTGCCAGTCGGGTTTGCCGCTGAACAATTCGGCGTCCCACCACACGGTGCCGGACTCGATGGCGGCGCGCTCGGTGTCGGACATCGCCGGCATGATCGTGCGAAACAGACCCAGGGCCTTGCTGGTCAACAGGCTGCGGCGCAGGGGTTTGATCGTCAGCAACAGCGCCGGCAACACCACCAGCACGGCCGCAACCGTGGCGCCGAAACCTTCGACCACGTTGAACAGGTAACCCGCCGCCAGCCAGATCAGGCCAGCGCCCAACCACAGGGTCGCGGCGGCTTGTCGATACGCCAGGGCAATCGCAGCTGCGAAACCCACCAATAACCAGATAAGCATGGGGATACCTCTACTCGATTCAGGGCGTGGTCTGTACCTGGCAAGTCGAAATAACCTGCGATGTAAAACCACACTACAAACTTGGAAAGCCAAATTCAAATTTTGTTTTGAAATTATTATTTAATGCTTTGGCGAAAAAATACCGGGCTGAAGGGGTCAGCCTGTTCAAATGATTCGAAGGCGCTTTTAACCGCGTAACTGAAGGTAGATGGATGGGTGAAGGCAACAAGATGCGCTTGATACCTTCCCCATCAGCGTCGGTATAACGTCAGAACGCGTAAGTGGCCGACAGACTGACCACATCGCCCGACGACTCGGCCTTGCCATTCAGGCTCGCCCCGCCAAGACGATCGACGTTCTGGGTTTTCAGCTTGACCTCTTGAACGAACTGATGGGAGTAGGCAACGTCAAGACTCAAACCCTTGACGGCCTTGACGTCATAACCGGCACCCAGTGACAGAAAGGTACGGTCGCCGTCTGGAATCCGCGGGTCACGGGTGGAATTGCGCGTGGGTGTCTGGTCAATGGCTACACCCGCACGCAGCGTCAGTTCATCGGTGGCGCGGAAATCACCACCCAGCGAGTACATCCACGTGTTTTTGTAGTTGTAGGGAATGGAGACAATGGTTGAACCACCGGAATTGAGCGTCAGGTCTTTAAACGACGACCACTCTGTCCAGGCGATACTTGCACCCAGGGTAAAACGCTCATTGAACTGGTGCACCCAATCCAGGCCTGCAGTGGCCGGAATGTCCAGGTTAACGCTGGCATGGGCACCGTCGGGATGCAGTTCCAGCCCCGGATACGCCGTACTCACCAACGTACCGCTGCCGCCGAACGGGTTGGGTTGTGTCATGAGATTGTAGGAAAATTGATCGGCATAAATGTTGTACTTGCCGGTCATCTTGTTTTTGATTTTGGCGTGATAGTTCAAGCCCAGTGTGTCTTTATCCGTAGGCTTCCAGACAATACCGGTAAACCAGCCGGCCGAGACGTTATCGACCTTGACCCGCATCAGTGCACTGCCGACATCCGAAGGGAACGTGATACCTCCCAACTCGGAATCAGACACCGCGGCCGCTGACAACAAGTCGATATTCTGGCTGACGAAGCCCTTGCTGTGCTGCACGATTACGCCGCCACCGATGGAAAACTGGTCGTTGACCTTGAACGACAAGGACCCGGTCAAACCTACGGTCTCGATTTTGGTATCCACTGCAAAATCCCGCAGTTTCGAATCTTGATCCCACGTGGATCGCATGCCTTGGGGTACAACCTGGCTCAAACCAAAGGCAAACCGGTCGCCTATAGGCATCACCATAAAGCCGGTCGGCAACCAGGCAGTAAAACCACCTTCGCCACCGTCGTTGTTGTTCACGGTAGTCGCCGTCCCATCCGGGAAGCCATCAGGCCCCAGTGGAGTACTGGTGATCGGGTTACCTTGATAATCGTTGGCGTCGCCCTTGTACTTGATTTTGATGCGCGCGTAGTCGACGGTAAATTGCGCAACGTTACGGTCTACAAACGCCATGGCCGCCGGGTTGTTGTAAGCGGAACTGGGGTCGTTCTTAAACAATGAGCCCCCCGCAAATGCCCTGCCCCAACCGGGGGCACCGTAGGTGGGCGTTGAAAAACCACCAGCCTGTACAGGCGCGGCAACCATCACCCCTCCCATCAATGCCAGCCCCAGCAGAACCTGTACCTGTTGTTTCTTATTATTCATACGGCACTCCTTATTGTTATCTCACTGAGCCGGACCCAGCCGGTTCGTCTTGCTGCTCGGTTCATCTCGGCCTGCAGATATCGCCTAAAAGGGGAAACTTGCGCCTACGAGGGTTTTCAGCGGTTTCACGGTTTTCCTTTTCCTTCTTATGAAACCTGCAACCCTGCCGCCTTAAACAAGCGCCTCACGTGAGGCGCGTGTTTATTACGGGTGATCAGCCCTTTCTGGAGTTATTGCCTCACGGAACGATTGTCAGACCCGGCACCGTGACGTTCAGGGTCTGAATGGTGCAGTTTTGACTGCCGGAACCGGTGGTGTGGCCCGTCAAGGTCTGACCGGCGATGGCCAGTGAGTTGGTGCTGTTATTCCAGGTCCCGTTAATGGTGTTGGCACCGCAATCGGTCGCTGGGAACAACAGGCTTTTCGCGATGGTGTAACCGACGCCGGATACGGTGCCCGTTGTCAGGCTAGTGGCCGTCAGTACCCAACCTGGGCTCGGGATGTTTTTCAAGGTGGGCAAGCCGCACAGCCCGCCACCGGTGAGCGACGCGGAGGAAATAGTCGCAACCCCACCTGCCACGGTACCGGAGAAGGTAATGCCGCAAGTCACCGCCGCACCAAAGGAAGAGGGAGACTGCACAACGATAGTGCCGGCCGATGTAGTGAATGGGCCATTGGGAGAAATGCTCACGGCATTCGCCATCGAAGCAGCGCCCATGCAAACAGCCAAAGCAGACAACGATACGAGGGTTTTCAAACTTTTCATTGTTATTCCTCACATGTTATGGCGAATTCATTTCGCCGGGGGTAATGGCCATGAACGAGAGGTCACGGTGAAACACAGCAGAACTTCCCTTTCCAGCCAAATCTCAATGCATTTACCGCACTAACATTTATCGATTACTCAACCACTTTGAAGTTGGGCGGCATCTTGATCGACACCGCCTTGATCTTGCAGTCTTCGCCAATTGGCACATTCGCGGCTTCCAACTTGCCGGTGGCGTTATCCCACGTGCCGTCGGCGGTGGACGGTCCGCACTTGCCGCCTAAACCAAACGCATGAACATCCACGCTAATCTTTGACATAGAGCCGCTCTTGGTATCCTTGGCAACTAATACCCACGGCAAATTGATGGCTTCGACCCGGCTGCACTTTAGGCCGCCGTCGAACTCAACTGTGTCGACATTCACGGATGAGCCATCGGCCGCGACTTTGCCGGCCACCTTGATCGTGCAGTCGGCGCTGATCAGCGCGCCTTTGGAAAAACTGATCGGGCCTTGGGCAGTAAAAGCGCTGCCGGCCGGCTCGATGCGGGCGGCCTGGGCCTGGTGATAGGCGATCAGGCCCAGTGCGGCCAACAGGATATGGCTGGTGAATTTGGCAGGTGCTTGCATGGTGTACGTCCTTCCCTTTAATTATTTTTGTTCGGGTCAAACAACTTTCTTGCAACTTTTTCAGTAAATCCGGGGCGAAACAGTCCGCGTAGCACATAGGCCCCGGCACACCGATAACGGGTTACTTCAGATCAGAATGGTTTGGCGCTATTGCTGTACTTCTCCAAATACTTTAAACGCTGGGAAGGCTGAAGATTGGTCAGGCTGATATCCCCCGCGTAATGATTCAGCACGCGATGGTCCATGCGTCGGCGCCATAAATAAGGGACATAGGCCCAGACAATCATGCTCGCGTAACCATAGGGAAGTTGCGGCGATTCATCAAAGTGGCGCAACGACTGATAACTACGCGTGGGGTTGGCATGGTGATCGGAGTGCCGTTGCAACTGGAACAGAAAAATATTGGTGACAATACGGTTACTGTTCCAGGAATGCCGTGGCGAACAACGTTCATAACGTCCGTTGGGCAACTTCTGGCGTTTAAGCCCGTAGTGCTCCACATAGTTCACCACTTCCAGCAGCGAGAACCCGTAGATGCCCTGGATGATCAGGAACGGAACAACCGCCGCCCCGAGCCACGCAATCATTGCGCCCCACAACACCACGCTGTACAGCCAGGCACTGAGCACGCCGTTCTGCCAGTGCCAGGCCGGCAGGCCAAGTTTGCGCAGACGCTCGCGTTCCAGGTTCCAGGCCGAGCGCGCGCTGAACCACACCGAGCGCGGCAGAAAGGCCCAGAAGCTCTCCCCCAGGCGCGAGCTGGCCGGGTCTTCCGGGGTGGCAACGCGCACGTGATGACCACGGTTGTGTTCGGTGTAAAAGTGCCCGTAGAAGGTCGGCGCCAAGGTGACCTTGGCGAGGAACACTTCGAATGCATTGGCCTTGTGCCCCAACTCATGGGCGGTATTGATCGCAATGCCGGTGGCGGCGCCGGTGGACATGGCCATGCCCAGGTAGGTAAACCAGCTCGGCTCGCCGTGCAATTGCGTGCGGGCGGTGATGTAACTGGCCGCGTGGGACAGCCAACTCGACGGCTCCAGGTTCGCCGCCGCCTGCATCAGGCCACCCTGAATGATCCAGTCGATACCGCCGGCGGCCAGCCAGCCGGTGATCACCACCGAGGAGATCACCAACACCACGCCGGTGTAGACGATCCAGCGGTAGTAGCGTTGCGATTCCAAGTGGCTCACGGCGGATTCGGGTGGGTTGCTCACGTCTTCCCCGAGCAGGCCGTCGATCAGCGGGATCAGGCCGAAGATCACCAGTACGCCGACCCACCACAGTTGCTGGATACCGGTGCTGATGGCCAGGGCGCCGGACAACAGTGGCGTGGCCAGCGGCATGATGCCCAGCCACCACAGGTGGCGCTTGCCGTCGGTCCATACGCCTGGCGCTGCCAAGGTCTGATTCATGGCAGCCTCCGGATGAGGCGGCTTGGCAGGGACGCAGAAAAAAGGTTCAGGGAGCGCTGAATGCTCCGGGAATTCAACCATGCGATAAAAGGCGTTGTTTTCATTTTTATTCGCTCTTAGGCATTTCAAAAATCATTTCAAAACAAATATTGAAATATTTTTTTAAATAAATAGCGCGGAATCGTTAGGTCGTCAACTACTTTTTCGAGGCCTTTTTGCCGTGACCGAGCAGTCTCTTTTTCAGCCGTTTGGTCAGGTCTCTAGGGCAAGCATTTCGGACGTACGAACCCGCAATAGGGCCCAGGATTATTTGCTCGCCAGGGCAAACGGTGGGTGCAGCAGCGTGGCGGTTTCCGTAGGCCGCACCCGCTTGGCCAGGTGCTGCACCGCCTCCACCACACGCGCCGTGGCGGTGATCGGCAGCATGTGCCCGCGCCCCTCCACCACCTGCAGTTTCAGGCCTGGCACCTTGTCAGCCAGCGCCTGGCCGTGCGTGCGAAAGTCCAGCACCCGGTCCTGCGCGCCATAGATCAGGCCGATGGGCAGGGTCAGTTGCGGGTAGCGCTTGACCATGGCGGGCAGGTCATTGTTGACCAGGGCGATCTCACTGGAGGCGGCGTAGAAATTATCGGGCCGCATGCCCAGCAGCCCACCGCCACGGGTGGCGAAATCCTCGGGGGCGGGGTCCGGCGCGAACACGCCCTTGACCACCGCGCGGCGCGTGAGCAGGCCGATGGGCACCGTGAGTGTGTGAGCCACCCAGCGGCGCAACCAGGCCGGTCGCACCGCCAGCGACCAGAACACCACTGGCAAGGTGGGTTGGGGATGGGTCAACGGCGCCACCAGCACCAGGCCCGATACGGCGTCGGGATGGTCGAGGGCCAGTGCCAGCGCAATTGCCCCGCCAAGGGAATGCCCCAGCACCAGCGGTTTATCCAGGCCCAGNNAGGGTGATCACCCGAAACTGCTCACGCAATTGCCCGGACAAGGCATAGGTCAGGTTGCGACTGCTGCCCATCAACCCATGGATCATCACCAGCGGTGGGCCTTTGCCCTCGTCTACATAATGAAAGCGCTCGCCGTTGACCTCGACGAAGCGCCCGTTGCCTGGAACGCTGGCTTCAATGCGCCGCGTCATCCAGCGACTGAACCCCCACAGCACGGCGCTGACGCCGATAAATACCGCCGCAGCAATCACCCACTCAACAGCCATAGCTCGGTCCTCTGCTTCCCTGCCGCTGGCGGCCTGACCGGTATTGATCAAGGCCTCAGCACATCGCCCCACCCTGGACCTAAACTTCGTGCATGCCCTGCTATCCGTCGGACAAGTCGCACATGAGGAACCGTTGACTAGCGTAGGCGATATTTTCAGGTAGATTATTTAAAATCTTTTTTAAAATAATTAATTCATTTTTCCTTTGCAATGGTGTTCTATCTAAAAGACACAACAAAAACCGGAGGCACACTCGATGCCCGATTCAATCGACATCGCCATCATCGGCTCAGGCTTTGCCGGCCTGTGCATGGCCATCAAACTCAAGGAGGCCGGGTTCAGCGACTTCTTCATCGCCGAGCAGGCCGACACCCTCGGCGGCACCTGGCGCGACAACCACTACCCGGGTTGCGCCTGCGATGTGCAGTCCCACGTGTATTCGTTTTCCTTTGCGCCCAACCCGCACTGGACGCGGCAGTTCGCGCCGCAAGCGGAAATCCGCGCGTACCTGGAGCAATGCGCAACGCGCTATGCGCTTTCGCCCTACCTGCGTTTCGGCATGGGCCTGCAACGTGCGGTATTTGATGAGCAGCAGCAACGCTGGCAATTGAGTTTCAGCGATGGCCGCCAGGTGAGCGCGCGGGTGCTGGTGTCGGGCATGGGCGGCCTGTCGCGCCCGGCGCTGCCGGATATTCCGGGGTTGGAGAGTTTCAAGGGCAAGCGCTTTCATTCCCAGCAGTGGGACCATGAATATTCCTTGAAGGGCAAGCGCGTGGCGGTGATCGGCACCGGCGCCAGTGCCATTCAGTTCGTGCCGCAGATTGCGCCGCAGGTGGCGCACCTGGACCTGTTCCAGCGCACCCCGCCGTGGATCATGCCCAAGCCCGACCGTGCGATTTCGCCGGCCGAACGCTGGCTGTTCAAACACCTGCCGTTCATCCAGCGCCTGGTGCGCGGCGCCTTCTACTGGGCGCTGGAAGGCCGCGTCGTCGGGTTTGCCTTGCACCCTCGGCTGATGAAAATGGTGCAGAAAATCGCCCTGCGCCACCTGCGCAAACAAGTGGCCCGCCCTTCCCTGCGCAAGACCCTGACCCCGGACTACACAATCGGCTGCAAGCGCGTGCTGATTTCCAATGACTACTACCCGGCGCTGTCACGCAGCAATGTCGCGGTGGTGACCGACGCCGTGGCGCGCATCGAAGCAGACGGCGTGATCACCGCCGACGGCATCAAGCACCCGGCCGATTGCCTGATCTTCGGCACCGGCTTCCAGGCCACCGATCCCCTGCCCCGCAACTGCATCATCGGGCGCAATGGCGTGGACCTGATGGACGCCTGGCACGACGGCGCCCACGCCTACAAAGGCACCACGGTACCGGGTTATCCCAACCTGTTTTTGATCGTCGGGCCCAACACCGGCCTGGGGCACAACTCGATGATCCTGATGATCGAGGCGCAAGTGACCTACATCCTCGACGCGCTCAAGCAGATGCAGCGCCATCGCATCACTGCCGTCGAGGTCAAACCCGACGTGGAAAACGCCTACAACCAACGCCTGCAAGAACAGCTCAAACGCACCATCTGGAACACCGGCGGCTGTCAGAGTTGGTACCTCGACCCGCGCACCGGCAAGAACACCACCCTGTGGCCCGGTTCCACCTGGCGCTTCAAGCAGGTGACCCGCCAGTTTGCGCTCAAGGACTATGTCGCCAACCTGCTGCCGATCGACTCGCCCGCACGTGCGGCGCCGGTCCCCCACGCCAACGCAGAAGGAAGCCTGTCATGAAGTCATTCAACGGTCGCGTTGCGGCCATTACCGGCGCCGCCTCCGGCATGGGCCGCGCCCTGGCGCTGGCCCTGGCGCGGGAAGGTTGCCACCTGGCGCTGGCGGATAAAAACCGCCAGGGGCTGGAACAGACCCTGGCGCTGATCAAGTCTTCGACCTTGTCGCCCGTGTTGGTTACCACGCAGGTACTGGATGTATCCGACCGCCAGGCCATGGAAGACTGGGCCGCGCGCTGCATGGCCGAACATGGCCAGGTCAACCTGGTGTTCAACAATGCCGGGGTGGCCCTGTCGAGTACCGTCGAAGGCGTGGACTACGCCGACCTGGAATGGATCGTCGGCATCAATTTCTGGGGCGTGGTGCATGGCACCAAGGCCTTCCTGCCGTATCTGAAAGCCAGCGGCGACGGGCATGTGGTCAATACCTCCAGCGTGTTTGGCCTGTTTGCCCAGCCCGGCATGAGCGGCTACAACGCCACCAAGTTTGCCGTGCGCGGCTTTACCGAATCCCTGCGCCAAGAGCTCGACCTGCAACGCTGCGGCGTCTCGGCCACCTGCGTGCACCCGGGCGGCATCCGCACCGATATCTGCCGCAGCAGCCGCATCGACGCGAACATGACCGGCTTTCTGATCCACAGCGAGCAACAGGCCCGCGCCGACTTCGAAAAGCTCTTCATCACCGACGCCGACCAGGCCGCCAAAGTGATCCTGCACGGCGTGCGCAAAAACAAGCGCCGCGTACTGATCGGCCGCGATGCGTACTTTCTCGACCTGCTCGCCCGTTGCCTGCCGGCGGCCTACCAGGCCCTGGTGGTGTTCGCCAGCAAGCGCATGGCGCCCAAGCCGCGCACGCCGGTGTTTGAAACCAACGACGAGCCCCGCCTCTGAACAGGAGCACGCACTATGTTGCCGATTCGCCGCGACATTCATTTCGACCTGCCCGCCGAACGCATCAAGAACTGGCACGAGCAGGGTCCGTTCATCACGCATTTCTTCAACGCGCTGTCGCTGTTGTTTCCCCAGGGCGAGCTGTTTTTCATGGACAGCGTGCGCCACTACCGCCAGCGCATCGACGATCCCGAATTGAAAAAAGAGATCCAGGGTTTTATCGGCCAGGAGGCCATGCACAGCCGTGAACACGTGGCCTACAACGACCTGCTGCAAGCCGCCGGCCTGCCCGCGCATACGCTGGATCGGCGGCTGAAATTCATCCTCGATCTGCAGAAAAAACACTTCGCGCCATCGTTCAACCTGGCGATCACCATCGCCCTGGAGCACTACACGGCGATGCTCGCGGAAATCCTGTTGAGCGACCCGTCGCGCTTCGGCGATTCGCTCAAGGGTTACCAGCAAATGTGGTACTGGCACGCCCTCGAAGAAACCGAACACAAGGCCGTGGCCTTTGATGTGTGGAACACGGTGATAGAGCCCGGACCCAAGCGCTACCTGCTGCGCACCGGCACCATGCTGACCACCACGGTGTTCTTCTGGCTGGTGGTGCTGGACTTCCACCTGCGCCTGCTGATTGCCGACCGCAAATCGGGTGGGCACCTCAAAGGCTTCTGGCGCATGCTGAAATTTCTGTATGGCCCAAAGGGCGTTTTCCCACGAATGCTGCGGCCGTGGCTGGACTACTTCAGACCCGGCTTCCACCCCTGGGACCACGACAACCGCGCGCGCCTGGCACGCATCGACAGCCTGGTGGCCGACATCGAACAGACCCGGCGCAGCTACTAGGCCTGCGCCAGCGCCGCGCGTTCACGCACGAAGCCTTGCACCTGATCGCCCGGCAGCGCCTTGCTGAAATACCAGCCCTGGATAATCAACTCGGCGCCGGTATTGAGGAAGGCCAACTGCTCGGCGGTTTCCACGCCCTCCACCACCACGCCCAGGTTCAGCGCCTCGCAAAAGCGCAGGATGCCGGTCATCACCTGGGCGCCCTTGGGGTCGTGCTGGGCCACCACGAAACTGCGGTCGATCTTGATAAAGTCCACCGGGAATTGATGCAAGTAACTCAAGGCCGAAAAGCCGGTGCCAAAGTCATCGATATACACCTTGGCGCCGATCGCTTGCAGCTTCTGGATGATCCGACGCGTGGCCTGGCTGTCGCTGACCAGCGCGTCTTCGGTGATCTCCACCGACACCTGCCCATGGGCCTGGGCCAGGATTTCCACCAGGCGCTCGCCATAGGCGGCGTCGGTCAGGGTGGCGCTGGAGATATTGATGGTCATCGGCAAGGCAAAGCCGAGCTTCTGCCACTTCAGGTATTGGCGAACCGCCTCGGACGCCACCCACACATCCACATCCGGCATCAATCGCGCCTGGGCGAGCCACTGCAAAAACTCCCACGGCGAATGCACCGTGCCCTGGGCATCGCGAGCGCGCATCAAGGCTTCACAGCCGGTGCACAGCCCGGTACGGGTCGACACCTGCGGCTGGAATTCGAGGTAAAACTCATAGTCGCTGATCTGCTGGATACGGCTCATTTCGGTGGCCTGGCGCGCCAACGCCTTGTGGGAGGCGAGCACCGGGTCCAGCTCGCGCAGCCGGCCCTTTTCTTCAAGGCCACGGAAGGTCATGTCCAGGGACTTGAGGTAAACCGTACCGCCTTCGGTGGCCTGGCGATGGATCGCTCGCACGTAAGGCGCATACACCAGGGTGCCCAGGCCCAGCAGCGCCACTTGCAGCGCCACGGCCGCCAGGTCGCCGTGGGTACTCAGGTAGGCATTGAGCAGCACCGGCGAGGTAAACGGCACACTGGCCACCGCCGGCGACACCCAGCCTAACTGCACCACCGTCAACGCGAGCATGGCGTTGATCGCCGGCACCAGCAGAAACGGGATAAACAGGCGCGGGTTGAGAATGATCGGCAAGCCGAACAGCAGCACCTCGCTGACGTTGAACAGCGACAGCGGCAAACTGGCAATCGCCAGCAGGCGCATCGGCTGGCTCTTGGAAAACAGCAGGATCGCCAGCAACAGGCACAACGCCCCGCCTGAACCACCGATAAACGCAAAGCTGCCCAGCAAGCCGCTGTTCAACACATATTTGATCGGCTCACCCGCCGCCAACGCCGCACCGTTGAGCACCACCGCCTGGTCCAGCACATCGAACAGCGGCTGCATCGCGTACACGCCGTGGATCCCGAAAAACCACAACAGCGAATTCATCAGCGTCACAAACAGCCCGCTGCCATAGGGCGAATCCAGCGCGCCCAGCACCTGCGGCCCCTGCAACTGCGCCACGTAAGGCACCTGCAACAGCAGCGACAGCACCACCACCAGCGCCAGCGCAGTGATGGCCCCAGGCACCACCATGTTGATCGTGCCCCGCAGGTTTTGACCCACCAGGTCCTCATTGACCAGCCGGGTCCAACGGTAACGGTGCAACCAGGCGATGGCCGGCACATTCAGCAGCGGCGACGCAATNNCGGGATCACCGAACTGATCTGGTTGTGCAGCCCGGCCAGAAAGGTCACCACCGCAGGGTCGAAGCCCAGCACCCGGGCGAATTCGGACAGGATCAGAAAACCCGCCGACACCAACAGGCACGGCAGGATCCACAACAGCCCCTCGCGGATCGCGCGCAACGATTCGGTGCTGGCCAAGGCGGCCAGGCGTTGCGTAAAGAAAAGCTTGAACAGCGTTTGCGCCATGACCGTCCCTCTGCCCATCGCACTCTGCCTTGGTAGGCAGGGTCGGAAACACCGGGGCTAACGCTACACGTCCTGGCACCGGGAGCGAAAGCCTTTTGCCACCTGCCACAGTGAATTTTCAGCAATGGATGACAGATGATTCGCCTGTTTCTCCAAATAGTTGGATTTTCTGACCTGGGCCACTGCTTGAATCTGCTTCAATAAGTACTATCGGCGGGTTAAGACGCACCCGAACCCTACCGTCAGGAACCGCCATGGAGGCAACCTCGATATGCAAAACAGCTCGCTGGAACTGGCCTGGGTACTGGGTGCCTATCTGTTATTGTTTTTGCTCAAGCCGATACGCGCCGGGATCGACCGGCGCCTGCGCAAACGCGCGCGTCGCAAGGCCACAAACCGCGCCTGAGCCCACTGAATCTGGAGTACACATTTGTCACCACCTGGCGATAACCACCAACTCGCGCTGGACCGCTTCCTCACTGAACATCCCGAGGTGGCCAGCGAACTCGACAGCCTGAACCCGCTGGCCGCCCAGGCCCGTGGCGAGACTCTGGCACAGTACCGCGCCGAACGGCTGCATGAAGCCTTCGAAGCCCACGCCGAACGCCAGGGCCTGTTTGCCTGGGAGCTGACACTCAAGCTGACCGCTGAATCCCCCGCAGCGTTTGCAGCCCAGCGCCTTGAAGTGCATAGGGAAGTGGCGCAGATGGCCGGCTTGAGTTGGGAAGAGTATTGCGAGTTGCATGATTTGCCCCGCTGAGCCCTGGGCTAAAGGAACCAGCGGCGTCGCGGTTCGCCCAGTGCTTCGCGCAGCTCGGCGACGGTAATGCATCGGTGTTCCGGGTCCCGGACCAAGGCCGAACGCAACGCCGGCCAACAGTGCCTGGGCAGCTGACGCGGCCTGGGCAATGCCTGGTTAGGCGACGGCTCGCCGGGGCGCCCGCCTTGAGCCAATTCGTACAGCACGCAGGCTGCGCCATACAGGTCGGCGCTGGCCGACAGCGCCCCGCCGGCTATCAGCTCCGGCGCCGCATACGCAGGCGTCCAGGCGTTCAAGCGGTTGCGGCTCAGGCCCGGTAACCCGGCCGCCGCCTGCGCCTGCGCATGACCCAGGCCAAAATCGAACAACCGTAGCCCTTGCTCGCCCAGCAGCAGATTGGCGGGTTTTATATCGCCATGGAGCACGCCTTGCCGATGGGTGCAGGCCAGTGCATCGAGGAGCTGCAAGGCCAGCGGCTGCAACTCGTGCCAGGGCAACCCTTGCGGGCANNTGCACGCTACGGGTCAGGGCAAATTCGCTGTACAGCAACACATGGGCGTCGGGAGACGCGGCAAACGTTGCACCCAACAGCTTCAGCGCCACACTGGCATCGGGTTCGCCGAAGGCTTCATGCAGCAGGTCCCGGGCCCGATAGACCACGCCCATGCCACCCGTGCCAAGTATCCGCTCCAGCCGATAGCGCCCGCCAAGCAGCGTCGGCGGGCTCGCCGCCGGGGTCATGGCGGGTGCCTCATTGCGCGCGCTCATTTCTGAATCACCACGGCCGTCAGGTCGTCCCGCGCCGGCCCGTGCAGCACGCTGGCAAACAACCGGTCCACCACCTGCCTGGGCGTTCCCACGCTCATGGCGATTCCCAGTTCGCGATGGCTGAGGCCTTGGTAAAGACCGTCGCTGCACAACAAAAATACGTCCCCGGGGTGGACACTCAATTCCAATACCTCAAGGCTCAGGGGCTGCGGCGCGCCAATCGCGCGGGTCAAGGCCTTGGCACTCGGGTGCGCCCGGGCCTGCTCCAGGCTCAACTGCTGCTGGTCCATCAGTTGCTGCTGCAGGGAATGGTCACGCGACAGCTGGTACAGACGCTGCCGTCGCCACAGATAACAGCGGCTATCCCCCGCCCAAATGCACGCTGCGCGGCGATCCTCCAGCAACAGCGCAACCACGGTACTGCCCATGATGCCCGCCAGGCGGTCGCCGGGCTGCAGCTGCCCCAGGCCCAGTCGAGTGTCCAGCCCGCGCAGGCAGCGGCGAACGGCCTCGATGCGTTGATCGAAATCACCGCCGCCAGGCAGCGCGGCCAGGCTGCTGACCACCGATTGGCTGGCGACATCCCCCGCCTGGTGCCCGCCCATTCCATCGGCCACGGCCCAACAGCCGCGCTGCGGGCAATCGAGGAACGCGTCTTCGTTGCGCGCCCGCCGCGTGCCCTGCAGCGTGCGCCCGGCACTGCGCCACAGGCGTAGCTGGCTCACAGCTGCTCCGGCAGGCGGAAGGTGCGCCATGTCGCCATCTGGAACGGGCTGGGGTTGCGTTGGCTGGTGAGCAGGTAATTGGCCCGCAGGCCGGCGAGGTCAGCCTTGAGGATGTACGCATCGCGGCCGCTTGCCGCCTCGCTCTGCATCAGGTCAAAGAAGCGGAACAACGACCAGTCGCCGCTGTTTTTCTCGATACCCAGCGGCCGCTGCTCTGCACTGCGCTCCAGCACCAGGCTGCTACGCCCGTTGCCCGTATCGCTGGGCCACTGAAAGGCCATAGGCACGATCGGGCCATGCCGGTATTCCAGTTGTTGATCGCCCACTTGCAGGATCGACCGGCTGACCGCCTGATCCAGGCTGTAGGGCGCCAGCGTAAAGCGCACGGCCCACTCGCCCTGGTCCTCGGTGAAGAACCCTTGGCGAATGGTCTGGGCCTTGGTCAGTTGCTCCAGCAGCACGCGCGACATCGGCAAGCTGCGGCCATCCAGGGCACGCAATCGATAGCGGTTGCCTTCGGCGCTGACAAACGGTCGCAGGTACGCCTCATAAAAGCGCGCCATGGCGCCCTGAGGTTTGAAAAACGCCTGGAAATCCCCCAGGGCGACATCACTTGGCGCATGCGCCTCGAACGGATAACGCCGCTGGATCGCCTTGTTGTAGAAACCATACACCTCACTTTGGTAACGCTGGTTCACATGCACATAAGCGTCATCGAGCAACTGGCGCCAGGTGTCGTCGGCGATCCCTTCGAACCAGCCCTTGAGCGGCAACGGCAAGCGCGCAGCGGCATTGCGCAGGTTGCTCAATACAGGCTGCTGGCCCTCCATGCGCGCCTTGACCAGCCTGAACGCGGCCTGCTCAGGGGGACTTTCGCGGTTCAGCGCGAGCAATTGCAGATGCAACTCATCAAGCACGCGCATTGCCTGGGTCAAGTCGGCGCCGGGGTTCTGTTCTTCATCGAGCAATTGATGCAAGGGTTCGAAGCGACGCTGTAACGCTCGGCGAGCACCATCCGGCGCCGCCTGGCCCGGCAACTGCTTGATCAACGCGCCGACGGCCGCCACACCGGCCTCGCCGACTTCGCCGGCCTGCTGGCCCAGCGCCTCCAGCCGGCCCTGGGTGGGTACCAGCCGGGTGTTTTCACGAATCTGTTGCAGCAACTGCACCAAGGCTGACTGGGCCGACGTCAAACCCGCGAGGCGGTCGGCCCCCTGCTCCAGGCTGTCACTTTCCTGCAACCGGACGCGGCCCAGGGCCTGGCTCCAGGCCTCGGCGTAATCACTGAAATAGCGCTGTTCCAGTTCCTGCATCAAGCGGCGCAAATCCATGGCGCTGAGGTCAGTGCCTTCCCCAAGCACCCAGTTGTCCTGGGCAATATCGTTGACCAGACGCGGGCCCTGCGTTTCGAAATACTGCAGATATTTCTTGGTGTAGAAACCCGGGATGGGCGGTTCAATCCGCGAAAACACCTGCCCCTCTGCCAGGCGAAAAGGCTCCAGGCTGCGGGCTTGTTCGCGCAGCGTCCGATAAACCACCTCGGCCAACGACTCCCCGCGCAGCACCTGCCGAGCCTGGGCCACCAATGCATCATTCAAAGGCGCCACGAACGGCTGCTCCAGCAAGCGCGCAAGGTGGTTGCTCAAACGGCTTTGCGCCGAGGTATCCGCAGCAAAACGTGTGGACCAGAGGCCCGCCATGTGCTCCGCCAACCAGGTGTTGTCGCGACGTTCGCGAAGGTTGAGCATCAGGTACGCACGCAAGGTATCCAACAGCCGTCCACGGTCGCCAAGGTGGGCGCGAACCTGTTCTTCGAGCAGCGTTTGCACCTGCGGCAGCAACTGCTGGCGCAGGCTGTCTTCATAGGCGTTCGCCAGCGACGGGCGACTCACCTCGCCCTGATACAAACCGGCCCGATCCACCCAACGTACCTGCGCCTCTGGCGCAAACACCCGGGTGGCTGCCAGGCGGTTGTCCAGCGCCGGCAACAGCGCCAGGAGCTCGTCCGCACCGGGTTGAGCCGGCGGCTGGGGGTTGATCAATGCCTGCAGTTGCACCAACCGTTGATGATTGAACGAATAGCTGTGCGCCCATAGCCCCGCCGCAGTCCCGATGACCAACGTGGCAGCCAGCGCCAACAGCCCCTGGCGGCGCCGCAGGCGTTGGCGCTCTGGCGTCTGCAGGCCGGCAAGGTCGGCCTCGGCAAAAATCACCCGGCTGAACAAGCCCTGGACGAACTGCGCGCCAGTATCACCGGCCTTCGTACTCGTCAGGTAAAACCCTCGCAAACCGTTGATACGCTGATAGCGATGGGCAGAAAACGCCGACTCGACAAACAGGCACAAGCGCTCACCGATACCCGCTGCCTGGCGCGGGAAGTCGAGCATGCGGCCACGGCGCTCGACGTTGCGTTCCTGGTGCAGGCGCGGAATCAACTCCACCCCCAGGCGTTGCAGCAACGCCTCGAAGGCCTCGCGCACCTGGGCAGTTTCGGCGTCGACCTTGCCCACGGCCAGACGCCCTCCCAGCACTTCCTCGGCGCCGTCCCCCTGCTGCGTGTCAAAGAACTCGGCGAACCCGGCCAACCGGTCAGCCTGGGTCAATACCAGATACACCGGCACATCCACATGCAGCGTCTGCTGGATGTCCTGCAAGCGGCTGTGCACATGCCGCGCGTGGAGTTCCAAGTCATGTTCGTTACCGGCCAGCAGCGTCTCCACCGACAGCGTCACCACCACGCCATTGAGCGGGCGCGTCCGGCGCCGCGACTTGAGCAGCCCGAGCAAGGTGGTCCACCCCGCGGCGTCCACCGCTCGGTCAGGCTGCACCAGGTAACGCCCGGCAGTCTCTACCAGTACCGCTTCGTCGGCGAAATACCAGTCACAGTAAGCGGTTGCGCCCGCAGGTAACGCCTCGACCCGGTCGAGCGGGAACTGCAAGCCGCTGGCCGCCAACAACCGCGTCTTGCCACTGCCCTGCTGCCCAATCAACAAGTACCACGGCAACTCGCTGCGCCAACGCTCGCTTCGTTCACCGTAGCGGCGTGAGGTTTTCAGGGTCTGCAGCGCTTCCTTGAACCGCCCCCGTACCTGCCGTTGTTCGTCGTTGACCAGGCTTTGGCGTTGATGCTGCGCCTGGTGTTCAGGTTGGTCGAGCCGCGCGGTACGACGCGCGCCCACGACCACCATCGCCAACCCCCACAGCAGGAACAGGCCGCTGATGGTCAGCAAACGGGCCGTTGCACTTTGCCAGAATCGATGGTCATCCACCGCCAGCAACGGCCCGAAAAACCACACCAGCAACGCGCTGGATAACACCAGCAACAGGCTCCAGACCCAAATTTTGCGCAGCATCGTGCCCGCGCCCTTGAAGAATGCGTTCATTCATTGCTCCCAGCGTTACAAGGGCGTCTGAGCCTGGTCCGACGCCAAAGGTTGAAAAGGTTGCAGCACCGTCATGCGCTCGTTGCTCAATACCCAGGCAAACCCTGAGTAAATCGCCAGCACACAGGCCAGTCCGAGAATGACCACCCACGTGACGGAAAGATTGCGTATGCGGTTACGCCGCGTCTTGCCCGGGCCTGGTGGCGCAGTCATCGACAGCCGGTCGCCGCGCACATGCCTGATCTGTCGGTACAAGGCATCGCGTACCCCTTCGAGTTGCGCCCCGCCGCGCTCCATGACGCGGTATTTGCCTTCAAACCCCATCGCCAGGCACAGGTACATCAGCTCCAGCATGGCCACGTGTTTGACGGGATCGCGGGACAGACGCTCCAGCAACTGGAACACCTTTTCGCCGCCAAAGGTCTCGTTGTGAAAGCGGCTCAACAGGCTGGTCCTGGGCCAATCGCTGCGACTGCCCCACGCCGTGGTCACCACTGCCTCGTCAATCACGCTGCACAACACGTAACGCGCCGACATCACCTGTCCCGCCTCGGCCCCCTGGTGCTGGGCCTGGGCTTCAAACGTGGTAATGCCGGATGACAACCGGTCATTGAGCGCCTGCAGGTTTTCACGACCGGAACTGGACTTGAGCTGGACCACCTGCGACAAGAGTTCCCAGGCCGCCGCCACCAGGATGTTGGGGCCCATGTTGAAGCTGTGCGCGCCCTGCAATCGGGCGGTGTAGATCATGCGGTCTTCCAACTGCTCGAACCGCGGCGGCGACGGGAAGTCAGTCACCGCCCCTTGCGCCGGGGCGAACCCGTCACGGTCAAGCAGCACGGTTTTCTCGTCCTGCGCGTATTCACTGTCCATGGTCATGGCGTTCAGTTCCTGATAGCCCAGAAGTTGAGTTGCAGCTCGGCAAATTCGCCGCTGGCATGGAAGGCAAAACCACCCGATTGCTCCAGCTGCGTGATGTCACGGGCACTGAGTTCGAGCATGAAATAGGTTTTGCCGGCGTGGAATGGAATCTGTCGCGGCGCCACCGGCAGTGGCTTGACCCTGATACCCGCGAGATGCAGGTTGACCAGCTCGCGGATGCGCTCCACGGTGCCGATCTTGAGATGCGCCGGCAGGCGATGGCGCAGCTCTTCGGAGTCACACTGCGCGGTTGCTGCGAGAATGAACGTCGCCGCTCCGAGCAGTTTCAGATCACTTACCGGGCAGACCAGCACGCCGTACTGGCGCTGCTGCAGCGGCAATTCAATGGCGTGCTGCTCCAGCACCAACGACAGCACGGTGCGAATGCCGCCCATCAACCCGCGAAAGCTCGCGCCCTGATCACCATGCTGGTAATGCACCGCAAGTTGCGCGCGTTTGTTGTCGGTGGCGAACGTCGACAATTCGCCGAGCACCGACAGCAGCGCCCGAAACACGGCTTCCGGGCGCACCTGGGCCTGGCTCAGGTAGTGACGCAACGTCAGTTCGACACGGTTGATCAGTTGCAGCATCAGCAGGTCGCCGACCTGCGCCCCAGCAGACGTGCCGGTGCCTTGGATGCGCGCGGCAATCGCATCGC
>CXWL01115459.1_pt1 | contig 23751 bp, 23 predicted proteins | sample 590931 | NCBI WGS metagenome assembly CXWL01 (sample SAMEA3498368, study PRJEB10139) | groundwater metagenome | biome: water well; material: biofilm material | place: Germany | collected 2015-04-27
TGGGGCCAGGCCTGGTCGGCGCTGCACCTGGCGCCGATCTTCGGCGCGCTCGACGCCGATGCGCTGAACGTGCCGCGCGCCGTGTCGATCAAGGTCGACGAGCGCACCCGCGTGCTGTTCAAGTCGGTGCTCGAAGGCGTGTTGTCGGTCGCGTCAAGCCAGCAGGCCGGCGGCATGGAAGAACTCTCGCGCCTGTTCGCCGAGCCGGCAATGCTGCAGCAGCTGATGCCGGCCAAGGCGGAAGCCGACGACCATCCTGAGCTGACTACAGCATTCGTCCAGGCCTGGAAATCGGTCGATGCGATCGAATCGGTGGCGACCTTCCTGTTCGCCGCGGTGTCGGTGCAGCGCCCGGCCGGCATGTCGCTGGCGCAGTTCCTGCAGGTGGGGATGGCGCTGCGCGGCCAGGCCGGCATCGACACGCTCGAGCGCGGCCTGAAGCTGGCGCCGCACAGCAAGTCGCAAGAGCAGCTGCGCAACTACGCGATGCAAGCGCTGCGCCGCACCCAGCAGCGCCTGCTGATGCAAGTGCTGGCCAAGTCGAACGGCGGCAGCAAGCCGCTCGAGGCGGTCGGCGCGGTGGCGAGCACGATGGGACTGTCCGGCTATGCGGCGCCGGCGGACCTCGAGCAGGCAATGCTCGACGTCTGGGCCCTGTCGGAAGCGACCAGCGCCCCTGCGGCCTGATCGCGATGGCGACGGTATCTACCGCCGTTCGCCAGCTCGCCGGCGCCGATTTCAGCGCGCTGGCGCAGCGGTTTTCGACGGCCGGCTTCAGCGTCACGCTGCCGGCGCCCGGCATTGTGACGATCAAGGCGCAGTCGGGCGCCAGCCGCGCCAGCGTGCTGGTGTCGGTTGGCGTGCACGGTGACGAAACGGGGCCGATCGAAGTGCTGGCCCAGGTGCTCGACGCGCTGTCGCAACAGCCGTCGGCGCTGGCGGTGGACCTGATGGTCTGCGTCGGCAACATCGACGCGATCGCCGCGGGCAAGCGTTTCATCGACGCTGACCTGAACCGCATGTTCCGCGTTCAGCGCGGTTCGCTGGCGAGTGCGGCGGAAGCCGCGCGCGCCGACGCGATGATAGCCGCCACCACCGATTTCTTTGCCGGTGCCGGCCCGGTGCGCTGGCACCTCGACCTGCACACCGCGATCCGTCCTTCCGTGTACCCGACGTTCGCGGTGGTGCCCGACCTGGTGGCCGAGCAGCCGAAAGCTGCGCTGGTTGGCTGGCTCGGCCAGGCCGCGATCGGCGCCATCATCATGAACCCGCAGTCGGCCGGCACCTACAGCTACTACTCGGCCGAACACCACGGCGCCGCCGCCAGCACGGTAGAGCTGGGGCGGATAGGCACGCTCGGACAGAACGACCTGACCCTGTTCGCCGAAGTCGAAACCGCGCTCGATGACCTCCTGCGCGGCGCCGCGCCGGCACAAGCGAAGGTCGCGCCGCACGTGTTCAAGGTCGCCCAGGAGATCATCAAGCTGAGCGACGCCTTCTCCATGGCGTTCGGCAAAGAGACGCACAACTTCACCGCGCTCATGGCCGGCGAAATCATCGCCACCGACGGCGCCACGGTCTATCGCGTCGGGGCGCAGGAAGAACTGGTGGTATTCCCCAATCCCGATGTGCGGGTCGGATTGCGCGCCGGCCTGATGGTGGTCCGCACGTAAGAAAACAGCGTTGGCGAAGCGGGGGTAGACTACCGGTTCGATCAATTCCGGGAGCGACCGCCGTGAGCCAACTCTTTTCGCCTTTTGCGCTGGGCCCTTTGCAGCTTGAAAACCGCATCGCCATCGCGCCGATGTGCCAATACTCCGCCGACGAGGGACTGGCCACCGACTGGCACATGATCCATCTCGGCCACCTGGCGCTGTCCGGCGCCGCCCTCCTGATCCTGGAAGCGACAGCCGTCACCCCGGAAGGCCGCATCTCGGCCAGGGACCTGGGGCTATGGTCGGACGACCATGCCACCGCGCTGGCGCCGGTCGTCAAGGCGATTCGCCGTCATTCCCCGATCAAGCTGGCGATCCAGCTGGCGCATGCCGGCCGCAAGGCGTCGAGCGCGGTGCCGTGGGAAGGCGGGGCGAACGTCGCGCCGGGCGACGGCGGCTGGCAAACCGTGGCGCCGTCGCCGCTTCCGCACGCGGAGGGTGAAAGCAAACCGATGGAGCTCGATGCCGACGGCATGCAGCGCGTGATCGACGGTTTCGTCGACGCCGCGCGCCGCAGCCATGCGCTCGGCTTCGATGCGATCGAACTGCACGCCGCGCACGGCTACCTGCTGCACCAGTTCCTGTCGCCGCTGTCGAACAAGCGCACCGACGAATACGGCGGTTCGCTGGAGCACCGCATGCGCTTCCCGCTCGAAGTGTTCCGCGCCGTGCGCGCCGCGGTGCCGGCCGAGATGACGGTGGGCGTGCGCATCTCGGCCTACGACTGGGTCGACGGCGGCTGGGACGTCGAACAGAGCATCGTCTTCGCGCAGGAGCTCGAGCGCGCCGGCTGCCACTTCATCCACGTCTCGAGCGGCGGCGTGTCGCCGCTGCAGAAAATCCCGGTCGGGCCGGGATACCAGATCGGTTTCGCCGAGTGCATTCGCCGCGAGACCAGCATGCCGGTGATCGGCGTGGGCATGATCACGGAGGCGCTGCAGGCCGAGGCGATCCTCGAGAAAGGCCAGGCCGACATGGTGGCGTTGGCGCGCGCGATGCTGTTCGATCCGCGCTGGCCGTGGCATGCGGCGGCCGAACTCGGGGCGAAGGTACAGGCGCCGCCGCAGTACTGGCGCTCGCAGCCGCGCGAATACAAGGACCTGTTCGGCGAGACCCGGCTCGGCCAGCGCTAGGCGGCGCAGCCTGTACCGCGGTTTTTGCAGTTCGTCGCATGCCGCGCGCGCCGCACATGGGGTTTCGATAATGTTCAGGCAGTGGCGCAACGACGCCATTCCCATCCAAACACTATAAGGTCCATCATGCGCTCACTGCCTACCGTCGCCTGTCTTCTAGCCCTTTCCGGCTGCGCCATCATCGTCACCGGCAACGACGATGTGCAGGTCAAATCCGTGTTCAGCAACGATACGGTAGTCGGCGACGGCCATCTCGCGCACGAGCGCCGCCCGATCGGCAATGTCAGCGCGATCGACGTCAGCGGCCCGTTGGAGGTGATCGTGAAGGTCGGCGCGGCGCCGTCGCTGGACGTGGAAGCGGACGCCAACCTGCAGCCGAGGATCCGCACCGAGGTCACCGGCGGGGTATTGCGCATGTGGGTGGACGGCAGTGTACGCAGCACCAACAGCCTGCGCGTCAGCTACACGACGCCATCGCTCACGCAGGTCAATGCGAGCGGATCGGCGCGCCTGACCATCAGCGATTTGAACGGTGCGCCGCTGAACTTCAGCAAGAGCGGCTCCGGCGCGGTGAACCTGTCGGGCCGCGTGAGCCGCCTCGACTTCCAGCACAGCGGCTCGGGCCACGTCAACGCCAGTGCGTTGCAAACCGGCGACGCCAACCTGAGCCAGAGCGGCTCCGGCCGATTGAGCCTCGGCCAGGTGCAGGGCGCCGCGCTGACGGTCAACGTGCATGGCTCCGGCTCGATGCAGGCCGGCGGAACGGTCACCTCACTGAAGGCCTACTCGAACGGGTCGGGCGGCATCAACCTGGCGGCCCTGTCGAGCGACCAGGCCGACCTGATCGCCAACGGTTCGGGCGAGATCACCGCGCTGGTCAAGCGCGCGGTGGTCGCGCAAAGCAATGGCTCGGGCACGATTACCGTGTACGGCAATCCAGCCCAGCGCAATGTCAGCGGCAAGCACGTGCAGGTGCTGAACTGATCGCCTGAGGCCTTACAGCAGGTGGTCGAGCATGTCCGGCCCGAACACCTCGCGGTGCAGGCGGGTGACCGGCACGCCGGCGCCGACCAGGTCGAGCCACTGCGCCTGCATGAACGGCAGCGGGCCGCACAGGTAGACGTTGGTCTCGGCGCGCGGCCAGGACGGCAGCGCCGCCACGTCCATGCGGCCGCGCAGGGCGTCGCCGGCACCGTCGCGCGCTTCGTGGAACGTCACCACCCGCAGGTTCGGCATCGCCGCTTTGGCCGCAGCGATGTCGGCACTGTGCGCGTGGTGCGCCGCATTGCGCGCTGCGTGCGCGAAGATCACATGGCGCTGCGGATCGCGCTGCGCGATGCGGTTCAGCGCGGCGATCATCGGCGTGATGCCGACGCCGGCCGACAGCAACACCACCGGCTCGCCCGACTCGGTGTCGATGGCGAAGTCGCCGAACGGCGGCGACACCTGCAGGGTGCTGCCGACGGCGACGTTATCGTGCAGCCAGTTCGATACTTCGCCGGCCGGCGTCTCCTGGCCGGCGTGTTCGCGCTTGACGGAAATGCGCATGCTGTCGTTCGCCGGCGCATCGGACATGCTGTATTGGCGCAGCTGGGTGTGGCCATCCGCGAACGTCACGGTGACGCTGACATATTGGCCGGCCTTGAACGTAGGCAGCGGCGCGCCGTCTTCGGCAACGAAGCGGATCGACTTGATGTCGGTCGCCTGCTGCGTCACTTCGGTCACCCGCATCGCGCGGGTCTGGCCAGGCTCGATGCCGGCGTCCGCATACATCGCTTTTTCGGCGTCGATGAACAGCGCGGCGAGCGAGGTGTACGCTTCGTCCCAGGCAGCCAGCAGCGGCGGGGTGGCGGCGTCGCCCAGCGTTTCGGCGATCGCGCCGAGCAGGTGCTTGCCGACGATCGGATAGTGTTCGGCGCGGATGCCGACCGAGACGTGCTTGTGGACGATGCGGTTGACCACCGGGCCGAGCGCGGACGGGTCGCCGATGTTGGCGGCGTAGGCGAATACGGCGGAGGCGAGCGACTGCTGCTGCGCGCCGTTGGCCTGGTTGCCCATGTTGAACAGGTTGCTCAGTTCGGGATGCGCGGCGAAGATGTTGCGGTAAAAAGTGGTGGTGACGGCCAGGCCATGTTCGCGCAGGACGGGAACGCTGGCATCGATGTAGGGGCGGGAAGCGGCTGAGATCATGAAATTCCTCTTGCTGATATCTTGTATTTTAAATACATGTTTAACATCTAAATAAAGCCCGCGGACGCGGGCAGGCGCTGCCGGCAGCAACGAAATCGTCGCGCCTTCACGGCAGAGGCCATTATTCTACAGTACTTGCATTTTATATGCATCTTTACGGCGCGCGTCGGCGGCGCCGTGCCGGCAGGCGCAAGCGCGACACAAAGATGTGCGTAAGCGAAAGCATATGGCCATATAATCGCTAAGTTTTTGGCGCCAGGCGGCAGCGGCGGCCATCTTGATCGAGTGTGACACAAGGACAAATCGTGAATCTGAGCCTGCGCCAGAAGTTAATCCGAACCAAACCGACCGACCGCAGCAACGCGGCGCTCGGACACGCGCATGTGGAGGGCCGGCTGGGCCGCAGCATCGGGCTGTTCCCGCTGACCATGATCGGCGTCGGTGCCACCATCGGCACCGGCATTTTCTTTACCATGGTCGAGGCGGTGCCGAAAGCGGGCCCGTCGGTGATCCTGTCGTTCATGATGGCGGCCATTACCGCCGGCCTGACCGCGCTGTGCTACGCCGAGCTGTCGTTCCGCATTCCGGCGGCCGGTTCGTCCTATTCGTTCGCCTACGCCACAGTGGGCGAATTCGCCGCCTTCATCATGGCGTTCTGCCTGCTGCTCGAATACGGCCTGGCGGCCAGCGCGACGGCGATCGGCTGGTCCGATTACCTGAATAATTTCCTGTCGAATGCGATCGGCTGGAAGATTCCCGAAGTGCTGCGCTCGCCGATGATCGTCTCGGGCGCGCACGGGGTCGAACTCCACGCCGGCCACATCAACTTGCCGCCGATCCTGCTGGTCGTGCTGTGCGGCGCCTTGCTGATCCGCGGCACGCGCGAGTCGGCCACCACCAACGCCATCATGGTCTGCATCAAGCTGGCGATCCTGATATTTTTCGTCGCCATCGCGTTCTGGGGATTCGACATCAACAATTTCCATCCCTTCTTCAATGGCCCCACCAGCCATGGACCTGGCGGCATGGTCGGCGTGACCGCGGCAGCCGGGACGGTGTTCTTCTCGTTCATCGGCCTCGACACGGTGGCCACTGCCGGCGAAGAGGTGCGCGACCCGACCCGCAACGTGCCGAAAGCGATCCTGTCGGCGCTGGTGATCGTCACGGTGTTCTACATGCTGGTGGCAGTGGCGGCGATCGGCGCGCAGCCGGCCAAAATGTTCGAAGGCCAGGAAGCCGGCCTGTCGGTGATCCTGCAAAACGTCACCGGCAAGGCATGGCCGGCGCTGGTGCTGTCGGCCGGCGCCGTGATCTCGGTATTCAGCGTGACGCTGGTAACCATCTACGGCCAGACCCGCATCCTGTACGCGATCAGCCGCGATGGCCTGATTCCGAAGACGTTCCAGAAGGTTCATCCGCGCACGATGGCGCCGGTCAGCAACACCATCATCGTCTGTGTCGTGGTTGGCATTGTCGCCGGCCTGGTCGACTCGACCTTCCTGTGGGACATGGTCAGCATGGGTACGCTGACGGCGTTCATCGTGGTGTCGATCGCGGTGCCGGTGATGCGCAAGAAGGAGGGCGAGTCAGCCATCAGGGGCTTCCGCGTGCCAATGGGACCCTACCTGGTGCCTGGCCTGAGCGTCGCTGCCTGCCTGTACCTGATGTACGGGCTATCGCCAACCACCTACCATGTGTTCTTCATCTGGATGACGGTGGCGGTGCTGACCTACTTCATCTACGGCATCCGCAATTCGCGCCTGAATGGCGCCGCTACTGAAAGTGTAGCAACGCCGTAACCACCGCCTCTGCATCAACGAAAAAAAGCCACGTGACCGCAAGATCACGTGGCTTTTTTCATTGCGCGGCGCCCCGTGGGACGCCGCATCATCGATTACTCGACGCCCATTTCCTTGAGCAGGTTGTCGGCGTGGTCCACGTGCTTCATGTTCCACAGGATGTAGCGCACGTCGACCTGGATGTCGCGCGTGTTGGCCTTGTTGAAGTCCCAGTCGGAGATGATCGAGTCGAGCGTGCCGTCGAACGCCAGGCCGATGAACTCGCCCTTGGCATTCAGCGCCGCCGAACCCGAGTTGCCGCCGGTGATGTCGAGCGTGGCCAGGTAGTTGACCGGCACCGTCTTCAGTTTCGGATCGACATACTTGCCGAAGTCCTTGGCCTTGATCGCGGCCAGCTGGTTGGCCGGTGCGTTGAACTCGCCTTCGCCGGTGGCCTTCGCCACGACGCCCTTGACGGTGGTGAACGCCGTCCAGGAACCGGTGCCGTCGGCGCCGTGGTCGCGGCCGGCGACTTTGCCGAAGGTCACGCGCAGGGTGCTGTTGGCATCAGGGTAGACCGCCTGGCCTTTGTTGTTCATGTAAGCGATCTTCGCCTTCATGTAGTTGGCGTAGGCTTGCTGGATCTTGCCGCCCAGCTCTTCGTTCTCCGCTTCGCGCTTCAGGCCGGCGTCATACATCGCGACCGCGGCCTTGATGAAGCTGTCGTTGCTGGCCTTGAACTCGGCCGGGGTCTTCTTCAGCCAGGCGCTGCGCTCGGCGGCGTTGCCCAGCTTCGAACCAGCGTACATGCCGTCGAGCACAGCTTTCAGGTCGGCTTGCGACATGCCGTCCTTGATGCCCATGGCGGCGTCGAAGCTGGCGTTGCGCGAAGCGGCCGGCTGCGCGGCGTACTTGACCAGGCTGTTCATGACCAGCGCCTTGTCGACTTTTTCATCGTAGGTGCGGTCGATCGCGGCGACGCTCGAGGCGAAGCGGGCGACGTCGCGCTCCTGGTAGCCCGACTTGCGATCGGCATCCGGCTTGACGCTTTCATTGGCCAGGCGGTACAGCGAACGCGCCGTGCTCAGCAGGCGTGGCGAAGACGAGGCGAGGAAGAAGTCGCGCTTGGTGTCGGCATCGCGCTCGGCGATCAGTTTCTCGACCTGCTCGATGTCGGCCGCATATTCCTTCTGGCGCGCCGGGTTGGCGTTGACCCAGGCCTTCATCTCGGCGTGTTCCCGCGTCTTGCGGGCCAGGAAATCGCTGCCTTCGTAGCTGGTCAGCATGCCTTTGCGGTTCTTGTAGTAGTTGTTGACGTTCGCGACCTGGCCGGCATATTTGAGCCTGGTGGCAGGATCGTTCTTGGTCTCGCGCTCGATGATCGCCAGCGTCTCGCCGGACTGCTTGATGAACGCCGGGTAGTTCCAGTCGAACGTGAAGGCCACTTCGGACGGCAGGCGGTGGCGGTTGGTGCGGCCAGGGTAGCCCAGCGCCATGATGAAGTCGCCTTCCTTGACGCCTTCCTTGGCGATCTTCAGGAAGTGCTTCGGCACGTACGGCACGTTGTCCTTCGAGAAGTCGGCGGCCTTGCCGTCGCGGCTGACGTAGGCGCGGTAGAAGCCGTAGTCGCCGGTGTGGCGCGGCCACATCCAGTTGTCGGTATCGCCGCCGAACTTGCCGACGCCGGCCGGCGGCGCGTGCACCAGGCGGACGTCGCGGATCTCGAGCTGCTTGATCAGGTAGAACTCCAGGCCGCCGTAGTAGCTGTAGACATTGCAGCGGTGTCCCGGATCTTTCTCGCACTCGGCGACGATGTTCTTTTCATTCTTTTCGATGCCGTCGATGCGCGCCTTGCCATTCAGCCTGGCGACGTCGGCGCTGATGATCTTGTTGCTGACGTTGGTCACTTCCTTGGTCACGAACACCTTGGTGCCCGGCGACGCCGGCAGTTCCTCGCCGAGCGTCCTGGCCAGGAAGCCATTCGCCAGGTAGTCATGTTCCGGGGTCGAATTGACCGCCACGCTGTTGTAGACGCAGTGGTGGTTGGTCGCCACCAGGCCCTGCGGCGAGACGAACGAGGCCGAGCAGCCGCCCAGGCTGACGATCGCGCCCATCGGGAATTCGGTCAGTTTGGTCAGGGTCGCCGGGTCCAGTTTGAGGCCGGCGGCCTTCAGTTGCTTGGCTACTTGTGGCAGCTGCTGCGGCATCCACATGCCTTCGTCGGCGTAGGCGGCGGAGGTGCTCAGGATGGCGAGCGTCAGGAGGGTTTTTTTCATTCGCTAAGTCTCAAGGGGGTCGATCGGATCGGGCTCCATGCGCGGGAGCGCCATAGAGTATCCGATACCGATTCCCCAATAGTCAACCTGAAAGTGTGTACTTACATCAGCAGGCAAGGCGTCACAGCTGCGCGCCGATCAGCGAGGCCAGCTTGCCCATCAGCTTCGCGCTCCACGGCCGCGCTTGCCACGCCGCCAGGGTAATCAGCTTGGCGTGGCGCCAGTCGTCGTCGAACACCTTGACCTGCGAGGCGGCGAAGGCGTGGTCGAGCACGTTCAGGTTCGCTTCGTCGTTCAGGCTGAACGAGCGGTTGTCGAAGTTGGTCGAGCCGACCGACACCAGCAAGTCGTCCACCACCAGCGACTTGACGTGGAACATGGTCGGCTGGTATTCGGAAATCTTGATGCCGGCCTTCAACAGGTCGCCCCAGCGTTCGCGCGAGGCGGAACGTACCACGTCCGAATCGATGTCGGTGCCGGGGGTGATGATGCGCACGGCGACGCCGCGCCTGGCGGCGGCGACCAGCGCCTTGATGGTCAGCTCGTCCGGCACGAAATACGCGTTCGACAGGTTGATGCTGTGGCGCGCGGCGGTGATCGCCATCAGGTACATCAGGTGCATGCTTTCGCTGCCGCCGGTCGGTGAGCTGGCGAACATTTGCGCCGGGTGCTCGCCTTTTGCCGTCAGGGCCGGGAAATACGCGTCGCCGTCGAGCACGGCGCCGGTCGCCTTGGTCCAGTTGTCGGTGAACACGGCCTGGATCTGGCCGACCACCGGGCCTTCGACGCGGAAATGGCTGTCGCGCCAGTGGTCGCTGTCCTGCGCCGCGCCGCGCCACTTGTCGGCAATGCCGACGCCGCCGGTGAAGCCGATCTTGCCGTCGACGATGAGCAGCTTGCGGTGGGTGCGGTTGTTCATGCGCGTCAGCTTCCACCAGACCGGCTTGTGGTAGCGCTGCAGCTGGATGCCGGCCGCCTTCATGGCGTCCATCGAGGCGGCGTCCATCTTGATGCTGCCGATGAAGTCGAGCATCACGTGGACCTTGACGCCGGCCTTGGCACGCTCGATCAGCGCCTCGGAGAATTCTTTGCCGATCGTCTCCGACCAGTAGATATAGGTTTCGAACGTGATGGTGCGTTGCGCGCCGCGGATGGCGTCGAGCATCGCCGGGAAGATCTGGTCGCCGTTCAGCAGGACGTCGACCTTGTTGCCCTCGACAATGGGCGGTCCCAGCAGGACGCCCATGGAGCGGCGGAATTGGGGATCTTCGAGGTCGTATTTGCGCACCAGCTGTTGTTCGATTTTTTTCTCGCTGGGCATCAAATTGAGCAGCAAGAAACCTGCTATCAAGGTCACGATGCTGCTGATCAGGGCGATGACCACAGGTTTTTTTCTCATCAGGTATTCCGGGGGTAAAAAAAACCAACGCCGGAGCGTTGGTTATTTGGGTGATGCATATTAGCGAGTCCGGCCGCGGCGGAACAGGTTGACGATGGCCAGCAGGATGACGGCGCCGAGGAACGAGACCAGCAGCGAAGTGACGCTGAAGTCGTCCGAGTTGATCGTTCCGGTGCCGAACAGCGGCGACAGCAACCAGCCACCCAGGAACGAACCGACGATACCGACGACGACGTTGAGGATCATGCCCTGTTCTGCGTCCGTTTTCATGACCAGGCTAGCCAGCCAGCCCAGGATACCGCCTACAACGATCCAGATGATGAATAACATGGTGACTCTCCTTAAGTTAAAAAATATACCCCTTAGACCAATGAATATCGGTGGGCTTGTTAAAAAGTCTAGTCTTTGGAAATCCCTTGGTCGGTGCGGCAACGAACGTATGGCGCATAAATGCGGATGCCATAAAAAGATGCCAAATGGAATGTAGCGCGAACCGTGCGACAGCGAACAGAGCATCTGTCCAGTGCGCTTTAATGTTGCACCACTGGCAATTAACTTAACTCCCAGTTTGTATAGCGGGATCCATACTTAGTAATAATTCGAAAAGGAAATTTAAAATGAGCAACTACGACACCACCAAAGATTCCCGCATGGTAACTGGCCTGTTCCGTGACCGCGACAGCGCGGAGCGTGCTTATAACTCGCTGGCCGACCGTGGCTACAACCGCGACGACGTCACCCTGATGATGTCGGACGACACCCGCAAGACCCATTTCGCCGATACCGATACCGAACTGGGCAGCAAAGCCGCCGAAGGCGCGGGCGTTGGCGCCGGCATTGGCGGCACCATCGGCGCGGTATTGGCCGGTATCGCCGCAGTCGGCACCACGCTGGTCCTGCCAGGCATCGGCCTGGTCGTGGCCGGCCCGATCGCCGCTGCGCTCGCTGGCGCCGGCGCCGGCGGCCTGGCAGGCGGCCTGGTCGGTGCCCTGATCGGCGCCGGCATCCCTGAAGAGCGCGTCGTGCACTACGAAGAAGGCATCAAGAACGGCGGCATCCTGATGGGCGTGACCCCACGTTCGGCCGACGACGCAGCGCACATCGAGCGCAGCTGGACCGACAGTGCTGGTGAGCACATCATCGGCACGGGCCTCGGCGCCACCGGTGGTGCGATGACTGGCGCGGCGATCGGTTCGGTCGCTGGTCCGATCGGCACCGTTGCCGGCGCGGCAATCGGCGGCATCGCCGGCGGCCTGGCCGGCAAGGGCGCTGCTGAAGTCGTCAACCCTAAGACGGGCGACGACCTCGGCGAGCACCACTTCGCCAAGGGCGTGGGCGCAGGTAGCGGCGCTGCGATGGGCGCGGCCGCTGGCGCGGTTGCCGGTCCGATCGGCATGGCAGCGGGCGCGGCAATCGGCGGTATCGCCGGCGGCATGGCTGGCCGCGGCGCGGCGGAAGTTGCCAATCCTAAGAACGACGACAACCTGTCCGGCCACCACCTCGCCACTGGCGTCGGTGCCGGCGGCGGCGCGGCAGCCGGTGCGGCAATCGGCGCAGTCGGCGGCCCGATCGGCATGGCAGCGGGCGCGGCAATCGGCGCCCTGGCTGGCGGCGCGGCCGGCCAGGCTGCAGGCGGCCTGGTCAACCCGGCCGAGGAAAACGCGTACTGGCGCAATTCGTACCAGAGCGCTCCTTACTACTCGCCGCAGTACACCTACGACGACTACGGTCCTGCGTACCAGCTCGGCTACAACAGCCGCGGCAAGTATGTCGGCCAGACCTTCGACAGCGCGGAAAACGACCTGTCGGACGAGTGGAATTCGGTCAAGGGTGCTTCGCGCCTGAGCTGGAACGAGGCCAAGTCGGCTACCCGTGCAGCATGGGACAAAGTTGAGCGCGCAATTCCTGGCGACAGCGACCGCGACGGCAAGTAATCCAGCCGATCTTCGGCTGAATTGAAAAAGCCTCGCTTCGGCGAGGCTTTTTTTCGTCCGTTGATTCGACCGCTGTCTTGTAGCGCGTCATGCAGATATCGCGGGCCGGTGCGGCGCGATTGATCCACATCAGGTGAACGCCTTGTCCGCCCGCGTACATTGAAAGGCTCAAAGGGCTGCCGAGTTACCGGGTCTTTGGCTTTTTTCACTCTCAAGGAGGTCGCGATGAAGCGCAACCTGTTGCCCATTATGGCGCTCGCCGGTGCAATCGCGGCCTGCCAGCAGACAACGCCACTATCCGGCGCCTTCGCTCAGACGCCCCCGGCCGCCACGACGGCTTCCCCACCGTCCACGCCAAACCCTGCTGAATTCGACAAGCAGATGGCGCGGGTCGAAGAAAGTATGACGAAAATGCAGCAGCAGATGGACCGGCTGCGGCAGACGCAAGACCCGCAAGAGCGGCAACGCCTGCTTCGGCAGCACTGGGACACAATGCAAAGCGCGATGGCGGCCATGCAGGGCATGCCGGGCGCCGGCGGTCCTATGATGGGCGGTCACATGATGGGCGGACCGATGATGGGCGGACCGATGATGGGATGGCGAGGCGCCGGCGGGTATTATTCGAATCTGACCCCCGAACAACTACGCCAGCGTCAGTACATGACCGATCGCCATATGGCCATGCAACAGCAAATGATGAACCACATGATGTGGCATCAGCATTGGATGAGCGAAGTTCCGCCTGCAAAGAAATAAGCAGGCCGCGAACTCCCTGGCTGGCAGCGGCTAGAAAAATGTCCGATGCGGTGCATCGGACATCCAAAGGAAACGGCTCTGCCCGCAATCAGTTCTGCTTGATCGCTTCGACTTCGATCGCCAGCTTCACTTCCGGCGCAAATTTCGGCAGGCCGTAGCTGATGCCGAAGTCGGCGCGGTTGAATTCGGCGGACGCATCGGCGCCGCACACTTCACGCTTGAGCATCGGATGCTGGATGCACTTGAACTTGTTGATTGCCAGCGTGACCGGCTTGGTGACGCCGTGCAGGGTCAGTTCGCCTTCGATCGCGACCGGGGTATCGCCCTTGAAGGTGACCGACTTCGACTTGTAATGCGCGGTCGGGAACTTGGCGACGTCGAACATGTCGGCCGTCTTGGCGTGCGTGTTGAGCTTTTCGTGGCCGAAATCGAGCGTGTTGGCGTCGATCGTGATGTCGACCGAACCGGTCTTGGCGACGCGGTCGAGCACGATGCTGCCGCTGGTCTTGGTGAACTTACCGCGCAGCACCGAGATGCCCATGTGGTCGGCTTCGAAGCTCGGATAGGTGTGGTTCGGCTCGATCATATAGGTATCGGTGGCGGCGAAAGCGGACGCGGAGACGGCGGCGATGAGGGCAACGATCAGGTGCTTGGATTTCATGGTGTTCCTTGTAGTTGAAAGTAAAGTTACTGCGCCGCGGTGACGCGGAATTTGATGAGTACTTCGTCGGCGACCATGCTGGTGTCTTTCCATTCGCCGTCGCCGATATTGAACGCCAGCCGCTTGATCGGCAGGGCGCCTTCGAACACCTGCTTGCCGCCTTCGGCCTTGACGCTCAGCGGGAAGCTGACGTCGGCGCTCTTGCCCTTGATCGACAGCTTGCCGGTCACGGCCAGCTTGCCGGCGCCGGCCGGCTTGATCGACGACGACACGAAGCTCGCCTTGGGGAACTGGGCGGCGTTGAACCATTCCTTCTTGGCCACTTCCTTGTTCATCTCCGCTTCGCCCAGGTCGAGGCTGGCGGTGTCGATGTCGACCGTCGCCTTCGAATTTTCCGGCTTGGCGGCGTCGTAGTCGACGTTGGCGGTGAATTTCTTGAATTTGGCTTCGACCGGCACGTTCATCTGCTTGAACACGGCGGCCACGCTGCTGTGGGCCAGGTCGGCCTTGAGCGGAACGGCGCTGGCGGCGAGCGCGACGGCAAGCAGCGATGCCGGCAGCAGGCGGGGCGACAATTTCATGGACTCTCCTCGGGTGGTGTTGGTTCAGGGAAGCATGCGCTTCATGACGCCGTCGCGGTCGATGAAGACGTGCTTGAGGGCGGCGGCGATGTGCAGGGCGACGGCGCCGGCCAGGCCCATGTTCAGCCAGTAGTGCAGCGCCTTGAGCAGCGGCTTGAGTTCGGGATTCGGCGCGATCAGCACCGGCAGCTGGAACAGGCCGAAATAGACCACCGGCACGCCGGCCGACAGGGTGTAGAAGTAGCCCGACAGCGGCACCGCGAACATCAGCACGTACAGCAGGCTGTGCAGGTGGTGCGCGGCGGACTGTTCCCAGCGCGGCATGCTGGCCGGATAGGCTGGCGCCCGGTGCGCCAGACGCCACAGCAGGCGCACGGTCGCCAGCGCGAGAATGGTCACGCCGGCCCATTTATGCCAGGAATAGTATTTCAGCTTGGTGGGGGTGATGCCGGGGATGTCGGTCATGACCAGGCCCATCGTGAAGGCGCCGATGATCATCAGGGCGATCAGCCAATGAAGCAGGATGGCGGGACGGGTGTAGCGCTGCATCGGTTCCTTGGGTAACTAGTACTTGTTAGGACTAATGGTACCGCAAAAATGCCGGGGGTGCGCGAGGGGAAGGGGTAATGCGGCAATAGGCAGACGCCGCATGGGTTTCCCGCCTCCGCGGGAACGACGTTTTTGAGGNNATCTCGGCGGCCAGCTTGGCGGCGATGCCGATGTAGTTGGCCGGCGTCATCGCCAGCAGCAGCTCCTTGGCGTCCTGCGGCACGGCCAGCGTCAGGATGAACTCGCGCAGCGCATCCTTCGAGATGCCCTTGCCGCGCGTCAGTTCCTTGAGCTGCTCGTACGGGTTGGCGATGCCGTAGCGGCGCATCACCGTCTGCACCGGCTCGGCCAGCACTTCCCAGTTGGCGTCGAGGTCCTGCGCGAGGCGCGCCGCGTTCACTTCCAGCTTGTTCAGGCCGCGCAGGCAGCTGTCGTAGGCCAGCAGCGAATAGCCGAAGCCGACGCCGATGTTGCGCAGCACGGTCGAGTCGGTCAGGTCGCGCTGCATGCGCGACACCGGCAGCTTTTCGGCCATGTGCTTGAGCACGGCGTTGGCCATGCCGAGGTTGCCTTCGGAATTTTCGAAGTCGATCGGGTTGACCTTGTGCGGCATGGTCGACGAGCCGATTTCGCCGGCCTTCAGGCGCTGCTTGAAGTAGCCGAGCGAGACGTAGGTCCAGATGTCGCGGTTCAGGTCGAGCAGGATGGTGTTGGTGCGCGCGATGGCGTCGAACAGCTCGGCCATGTAATCGTGCGGCTCGATCTGGATGGTGTACGGGTTGAAGGTCAGGCCGAGGCGCTGCTCGATGACGTTTTTCGAAAACGCCGCCCAGTCGAAGTCGGGGTAGGCCGACAAGTGGGCGTTGTAGTTGCCGACCGCGCCGTTCATCTTGCCGAGGATTTCGACGTCGGCGATGCGCTTGACGGCGCGCTGCAGGCGCGCGACGACGTTGGCGATCTCCTTGCCCAGCGTGGTCGGGCTGGCGGTCTGGCCGTGGGTGCGCGAGAGCATCGGCAAGGCCGCGTTGTCGTGCGCGATGGCGCGCAGCTTCTCGACCAGCTCCTGCAGCGCCGGCACGATCACGCCGTCGCGCGCGGCCTTGAGCATCATGCCGTGCGAGGTGTTGTTGATGTCTTCGGAGGTGCAGGCGAAGTGGATGAATTCGGTCGCCGCGACCAGTTCCGGCACGTCCTTGACCTGCTCCTTGAGCCAGTACTCGACCGCCTTGACGTCATGGTTGGTGACCGCTTCGATCGCCTTGATGCGGGCCGCATCGGCTTCGGTGAAGTCGGCCGCCATCTTGTCGAGCAGCGCGGTGGCCTGGCTCGAGAACGGCTTGATTTCGGCGAAACCGGCCTGCGACAGCGCCTGCAGCCAGGAGATTTCGACCTTCACGCGGTGGTGCATGAAGCCCGCTTCGGACAGGATCGGGCGCAGCTTGTCGGTCTTGGCGGCGTAGCGGCCGTCGAGCGGGGACAGGGCGGAAAGTGTGGAGTAGGGGGCGGTAGAGGTCATGGGGGAGGCGGGGTGTGCAAAACAGCGATTTTACCACCGGTGGCCGGGCCTCGCCGTTGTTGCAGGCATACCGAAATCGCGGCGGGGGGCGGCCAATGGGCTGCGGCCCGATGCTATACTGGCTGCCAATCATCTATTAAAAGCGTCTATGAAACTCATCGGTTCGACTACCAGTCCCTATGTCCGCAAAGTGCGTGTCGTCCTGGCGGAAAAAAAGCTCGACTACGAGTTCGAGCTGGAGAATGTCTGGAGCGCCGAGACTGTCATCCATTTGTCCAACCCGCTGGGCAAGGTGCCTTGCCTGATCATGGAAGACGGCAGCCCGATGTTCGATTCGCGCGTCATCGCCGAATACCTCGACACGCTGACGCCGGTGTGCAAGCTGCTGCCGCCGAACGGGCGCGACCGCGCCGACGTGAAGGTGTGGGAAGCGCTGTCGGACGGCGTGCTCGACGCCGCGGTGCTGGTGCGCCTCGAGAAAACCCTGCGCCCGGACGAGCAGCAAAGCGCCGCCTGGATCGAGCGCCAGATGGGCAAGGTCCACGCCGGCCTGGCGATCATGTCGGCCAATCTCGGCGAGTCGCCTTTCTGCAAGGGCAACCATTACACGCTGGCCGACGTGGCGCTCGGCTGCACCCTCGGCTGGCTGGCGTTCCGTTTCCCTGAAATCGACTGGCGGTCCGACTACGCCAACCTGGCGCGCCTGTTCGACAAGCTGTCCGAGCGGCCGTCGTTCAAAGAGTCTGTGCCGCAGTGATCCCGCTGAACGTGGGCGAGCGCCCGGTCGCGACCGTCGTCTTCGGCGAAGCGCTGGTCGACGATTTCGTCACCGAGCAGCTGGTCGGCGGCGCCCCGTTCAACGTCGCGCGCAACCTGGCCGCGTTCATGTCGCCGCAGCTGATGGTCACGCGCATCGGCGACGACCGCAATGGCGCCGTGGTGCGCGGCGAATTCGAGCGCTTCGCGATGTCCGAGAACGGCCTGCAGCTGGATCGGATCGAAGAGACCGGCCGCGTGCTGGTCGAGCGCCACGCCGGCGGCCACCGCTTCGTCATCCTGCCGAAGCAGGCGTACGACTTCATCGACCCGACCCATGCGATGGATGCGCTGGCGGGCGTGACGCCGGCGGCGATCTACTTCGGCACCCTCGCGCAGCGCAGCCCGCGCTCGCATGACACCTTGTACAAACTGCTGGCGGCAACCGACGCCACCCGCTTCCTCGACCTCAACCTGCGCGAAGGCCAGACCGACCGCGGCTGCGTGTCCGAGTCGCTGCACGCGGCCGACATCGTCAAGGTCAACGAGGAAGAGCTGCAGGCGCTGTTCAGCTGGTACTTCCAGATCGATCCCGAAACGCCGCTCGAGAGCGAGGAAGTGCGCGCCGCCTGCCGCGCGCTGCTCGACATGTTCGCGCTCGAGGCGCTGATCGTCACGCTGGGCCATCGCGGCTCGGTGTATTTCGGCGCCGACGGCGCGCTGATCGTCAACCGCGACAATCCGGCGCCGCCGTTCGTGATCGACACGGTCGGCGCGGGCGATGCGTTCTCCGCGATCTTCCTGCTGGGGCGCGCGCGCGGCTGGCCGCTCGAGCAGACGCTCTCTCGCGCCAACGAATTCGCCGGCGCGATCTGCGCCGTCAGCGGTGCGGTGCCGCGCGACATCGGCTTCTACGACAAGTGGGTCGCCCGCTGGCAGGCCGGCTAGGGGTCAGACGGGGACGCCGAGTCCCCGGTTTTGCTTGCCTGGGGCCTGACCCCGGTTAATTTCACAGCCGCGCATTTGGTGAGCACCATGTCAGCGAAGTAATCGGCGGGGCCGCCGAAAATCGCGCCGAAGCAAAAAAACCTATATTACGGCCAGTTCTAGGAATCGCCTTTCTTATGGTGTTTGCTTAAGAGCCCACAAGAAATGGGGTCCCCGCGTTCGCGAGAACGACGGATTTGGCATGCTAGCCGCAAAACCGTCGTCCTCGCGCATGCGGGGACCCCATGTGCCTTCGCTGGAATAGCTGCAAACTTACTCGCCGATTTGGCTCTGCAGGTAGTTCTGGATGCCGATTTTCTGGATCAGGTCGAGCTGGGTTTCGAGCCACTCGATGTGCTCTTCGGTGTCTTGGAGGATCACCACGAACAGCTCGCGCGAGACGTAGTCGCCGGCCTGTTCGCAGGCGAGCACGCCTTCCTTGACCGTCACCTGCGCCGCCGTTTCCAGCTGCAGGTCGCACTGCAGCATTTCCTCGGTATGCTCGCCGACCAGCAACTTGTTCAGCGCTTGCAGGTTGGGCAGGCCGTCGAGCATCAGGATGCGGTCGATCAGCTTGTCGGCGTGCTTCATTTCGCCGATCGATTCGTCGTATTCCTTCTTGCCCAGCTTCTCCAGGCCCCAGTGGCGATACATGCGCGCATGCAAGAAATACTGGTTCACCGCGGTCAGCTCATTGGTCAGCTGTGCGTTGAGCAGCCGGATGATGTTCGGATCGCCCTTCATGGAGTGCTTTCGTGTGGTGAGATTAAGAACATGATAGCAAACTGCAGGCCCGGCACGGCTGAATTTACGGCGTCAGGGCATCGAGCCCGCGGCCAGCCCGAACAGCAGCGCCAGCGACGTGGCGGCAATCGCCGTCCCGACCATTCGCTTGCGGTTGGTCATCGTCCACAGCAGCACGCCGGAGAGCGACAGCAGGATGATCGAGCCGGCCAGCGTATCGACCAGCAGGATCCAGGCGACGCTCATGCCGGTGCCCTTGTGCAGGTTGGTCAGCACGCCGAAGCCGTTGGTGTCGTTGCGCTTGACGGTGACGAAGCTGTTGCCGACCCAGTATTCGGCCTGCACGCTGCTGTCGGGCGCGACGAACGACGCGCTCCAGCGCGCCGGCTGGGTGAGCGACTTGTCGCCCCACGCCACCGGGCGCGGTTTGTCCATCTTGACCTTGCTCGCTTCCGGCTTCAGCGCGAGCGACTGCTGCACCCAGGCGGCCATCGCCTCGGCGTTGGCCGGGGCAGGGGACGGCAGCGGCAGCTGCACTGTCGACTCCTGCTTCTGTACCGCCGGGATCTTCAGCACGTCGCGATGGTTCAGCAGGATGCCGGAGGTGCCGAACAAGAGGCCGAGCGCGGCGCCCCACAAGCCGATCCAGCCATGCATCTTGCGCAGCCACTTGAGGAAGGTGGCGCGGCGCGCGCGGCTGTCGGCTGGCGCAAGCGCGTGCGGCGCGGCGGCGCGTTCAATGGTGGTGGAGGTCATTCGTTTAGCTGGCCATTTGGAAGTTGAGCGGGACGATCACGAAGACGGCCACCGGGCGGCCGTCTTCCATGTGCGGCTTGAACAGCGCGCGCAGCGCGGCCTGGCGGCCCGCTTCGTCGAGGCGCGCGTAACCGGAGGTAGTCTGCACGACCACCTGGTCGGGCAGGCCTTTTTCGTTGACGAGGATGCGCAGCACGACCTTGCCCTGCTCGCCCATGCGCTTCGACAGCGCCGGGTATTCGGGCTGCGGCGCCCTGATGTATTCGACGCCGGAAGTGATCGTGCGCGGCCCGGCGACCGGCGCGGCCGGCGCGGCCGCCGCGGCGACGGCGATCGCCGCGGCCGGAGCCGCCGTTTCGGCAACCGGCGCGGCAGGTGCCGGCAGGCTGATGGCGTTTTCCAGCGGCGCGATGCTGACCACGGGCAGCGGCGCGGTGACGGTTGGCGGCTGCAGCGTCTGCACTTCGGCCAGCGGCACCAGCGGCGCCGCCGGCTTCGGCGGCGGGGCGACGAAACTGACAAACACTTCGGCCGGCATGGCGACCGACACGACGCGGTGCAGCAGACCGCTATAGATGCCGTACAGGATCAGCGCATGGGCCGCCACGATCAGCGCCAGCGGCCCGCACTGGGCGCGCAGGCGGGCCAGGGTGGCGCCGGGCGCGCCGCTGGCCGGGAAGGATGAGTAGCTCGCCGCGCTCATGCAGGCTTCAGGCAGCCTGGCGGGAGCGGAACGACAATTCGGTCACGGTCGTTTCGGCGCTGGTGCGCTCGACGTGGGTAACCAGTACCTGTTCGGCATACGTTGCGCACTTGCCGCAGCAAGTGGCCACGCCAAGGTCGCGGCGCAGTTCGTCCATCGACGACAAGCCGAGATCGACCGCCTGGCGGATTTCACGGTCGGAGATGTTGTTGCAGACACAAACGATCATTGTTGCACCTTCTTTGAGATGAACAATCCGGCAATTGCCGTTTCGTCCAGAATGAGAATCATTATCATTACGATGTAGATTCTGTCGGAACTCGGCGGCGAACGCAAGCGATTTGTTTGCGTAACCTCATACGCAGAAGGGATATTGCTTCCTGGGCCTGCCTGTTTTTGTTGCGCCCATGCCCAACTAAAGGGCAGGGTGGTAAAATCGTAAATAGAAATAATTCGCATTACCGTTTATGATGCTAGTATCTGTCTCATGGCGCTGTCTCATTAGCGCGACAACCAACCGACCAAAGTTCATCATGACTCTTGCATCGACATTGACCACACTCGACACCCTCGCGGCAGGGCAGAGCGGCACCGTGATCCACCTGGCCCCGGCCGGGCAGCACGGCGGCGCCGGCGTGGACGTGTCGCGCCGTCTGATGGAACTCGGTTTCGTTCCTGGCGAGCGCATCCGCATGCTGCGGCGCGGCTTCACCGGCGGCCCGCTGGCGATCAAGGTCGGCCAGTCCACCTTCGCGCTGCGCCGTTTCGAAGCCGCGCTGGTATCGATCAAGCCGGAATAAACATGGGTGCTGTAGAACGACGAGTCCAGGAGGCCTCGCGCACGCCGCTGATCGCCCTGCTGGGCAATCCGAACTGCGGCAAGACCGCCCTGTTCAACCGCCTCACCGGCGCGCGCCAGAAGGTCGCCAACTACGCCGGCGTCACCATCGAGCGCAAGGAAGGCAGCTTCACCTCGCCGGCCGGGCGCATCTTCCGCCTGCTCGACCTGCCCGGCGCGTATTCCCTGTCCGCCCATACTCCCGATGAAGCCATCACGCGCGACGTTGTCGCCGGCCTGCGCGCCGGCGAGCAGGCGCCCGACGCCATCGTCTGCGTCGTCAACGCCACCAACCTGCGCCTGAACCTGCGCCTGGTGCTCGAAGTGCAGCGCCTCGGCCTGCCGATGGTGCTGGCGCTGAACATGGTCGACGTCGCGCAAAAGCGCGGCATCGTGATCGACGCCGACAAGCTGGCCGAAGAACTCGGCATGCCGGTGGTGGAAACCGTCGCGGTGCAAAGCGGCGGCGAGAAGGCGCTGCTGCGCGCGCTCGACCTGATGCCCGACGAAGCGCCGCGCAAGTCGAACGCGCTGTCGGCGATCGACGCGGTATCGGTCGAAGAGACCCAGCGCGAAGTGCGCCGCATCCTCGACGCCTGCACCAGCCACGCCAACGACACCGGCAACCTGACCGAGAAGATCGACCAGGTCGTGCTGCACCCGGTGATCGGGCCGATCCTGCTGGCCGCGCTGATGTTCCTGGTGTTCCAGGCCGTGTTCAGCTGGGCCGCGCTGCCGATGGAAATGATCAAGGGCGGCGTCGACGCGGTCGGCCAGTGGATCGGCGGCCACATGGCCGACGGCATGCTGCGCAGCCTGCTGGTCGAAGGCATCCTCGGCGGCGTCGGCAGCGTGCTGGTGTTCCTGCCGCAGATCCTGATCCTGTTTTTCTTTATCCTGGCCCTGGAAGACTGCGGCTACCTGCCGCGCGCGGCGTTCCTGCTCGATCGCCTGATGGGCGGGGTCGGGTTGTCGGGGCGCGCCTTCATTCCGCTGCTGTCCAGCTTTGCCTGCGCGATCCCCGGCATCATGGCCGCGCGCACCATCCAGAATCCGCGCGACCGGCTGGTGACGATCATGATCGCGCCGCTGATGACGTGCTCGGCGCGCCTGCCGGTGTATGCGCTGATCATCGCCGCCTTCATCCCGGACCGCGAAGTGGGCGGCATCATGAGCCTGCAAGGCCTGGTGCTGTTCGCGCTGTACTTCGCCGGCATCGTCAGCGCGATGGCGGTGGCGTGGGTGTTCAAGCGCACCATGGGCGCGAGCGGCGAGCAGCCGCTGATGATGGAGCTGCCGAGCTACCACTGGCCGCATTTGCAGAACCTGGCGCTCGGCCTGTGGGAGCGCGCGCGCATCTTCCTGTCGCGCGTCGGCACGATCATCCTGACGCTGATGGTGCTGGTGTGGTTCCTGTCGAGTTTCCCCGGCGCGCCGGAAGGCGCCACCCATCCGGCCATCTACTACAGCATCGCCGGCATGATCGGGCGCGGCATGGCGGTCATTTTCGAGCCGATCGGCTTCGGCTGGCAGATTTGCATCGCGCTGGTGCCGGGCATGGCCGCGCGTGAAGTGGCGGTCGGCGCGCTCGGCACGGTGTATGCGCTGTCGCAGAGCGGCGAGGCGCTGGCCAGTTCGCTCACGCCGATCATCGCGCAGTCGTGGACGCTGGCGACCGCGCTGTCGCTGCTGGCCTGGTACGTGTTCGCGCCGCAGTGCCTGTCGACGCTGTCGGTGGTCAAGCGCGAGACCGGCGGCATGCGCTGGCCGCTGATCATGGCCGGCTACATGTTCGCGCTGGCGTACATCGCCTCGTTCATTACCTACCGCGTCGCGCTGTCGATGGGAGGAGGCTGAGATGATCCAGAACCTGATCGTGGCGGTGATCGTGGTGTTGGCCGCGCTGCACGTGGCGCGCAAGTACATGCCGAAGGGCTGGCGCACCAAGCTGGTCTACCGGCTCGCGGCGCGCGGCGCCAGCCAGTCGAAGATGGCGCAATGGCTCAATACCGAATCGAGCTGCGGCAGTGGCTGCGATACGTGCAAGGCGTGCGCCGAGCCTGAACCGGCGTCCAATCGCGTCATCAAGATCCACGTCCGCCGCTAATCCGCAAAATGGGGTCCCCGCGTTCGCGGGGACCCCATTACCCGAGCGGCGTCAGCTTTCCCTCCGGATCCAGCCCCAACTTGTCGATCAGCCGGCGAGCGTCGAATGGCGCGCGCACCTTGACGTCATTGTCGAAGTAGCAGAACACGTCGCGGCTGGCGCGCTTCGGCGGCGCCTTCGTCGACACCAGCCGCGCATCGTCCGGCTGGCGGCCCGCAGACCATGCGCGGATCCGATCGGCCCAGTGATCGAGCGACTCGTCGGTGTAGCCGCTGGCGTACAACTCCTTCTCGCCGTGCAGGCGCAAATACATGAAGTCGGCCGTCACGTCCTCGATATGCGGCCACTTGCCGGCCGTGTCGGCCACCACTA
>CXWL01005016.1_pt1 | contig 23736 bp, 20 predicted proteins | sample 590931 | NCBI WGS metagenome assembly CXWL01 (sample SAMEA3498368, study PRJEB10139) | groundwater metagenome | biome: water well; material: biofilm material | place: Germany | collected 2015-04-27
GTGATCAGGGCCTTGTAGATATTGCCCTTGCGCTGCTCGCGCCCTTCGATCTCGGTTTCAAAGTCGACCAGCTTCTGGCCATCGACGATCGCCAGGCGCCGCTCTTCGGGCTGCGTGGCGTTGATCAGCATGCGTTTCATGTGCACTCCAGTGCGCTCTCGTTCAGAGGGCGCGTCTCCTACGGTCTGGCGTCACCCTGGCAAGGGTGCGCAAGACCAGCTCGATGCACGAGAAGCGCGACAGAACCGTTGGCGCGAAATGCCCTGGACTGCGTGACCCCCCGATGAATCGGGGGTCAGTGGCGCAGCGTTGGCGCGTGCGCGCCGGCCGGGGTGGCAGCGTCTGCCGGCGTCTGCCCACCTCGCCACGGATCACGCGGCGGCGCACCGGCCACAGCGGCAGCTTGCCGGGGCGGGGTGGTGCTGGGGTGGGGAGACGAAGACGACATGGGCTGCAACAGCGTGCCGGGCGCGGGTGCAAGGCTGGCCGGGGCCGGGTCTTGCACCTTGAATTTTCGGGTGCTTCGGGTGAGCGAAGCGGGGTTCTCTAGCGATTCTCTGCCGCCGCAAACTTGGCCCTGCCAGGTCACTTGGGGACTTTGGCCCGGACGCCGCCTGCAGGCGCTGCATCACCGTATTGCCGTGGCCGAAGCTCGATCACGACATCCCACGATAACGCCACAAGTGCCCGGGTAAACTCCGATAAATCAAGCACTTACAGCCCAAACGTGTTGTTGCGGAGTATAGCGGGCAAAGCCGGCCCCCCCACCGAGCGCCGGGCCGACCCGGCCGCCGCCGCCGTGCGGGTGCTGAGGGTGGACGACGAATCGGCCGGCCAGCGGCTGGACAATTACCTGCTGCGCCTGCTCAAGGGAGTGCCCAAGACCCACATCTACCGGGTCATCCGGTCGGGCGAGGTGCGGGTCAATATGGGGCGGGCGCAAGCCGATACCCGCGTCGCGGCGGGCGACCAGATCCGCGTGCCACCGATGCGGCTGGCAGCCCCGTCTGTCGCGCCCCCGGCGCCAGCGCGTGAATTTGAGGTGTTGTTTGAAGACGAGCACCTGCTGGCGATCAACAAGCCCGCTGGCGTGGCCGTGCACGGCGGCAGCGGCGTGAGTTTTGGCGTCATCGAGCAACTGCGCCAGGCCCGGCCCACCGAGCGATTCCTGGAGCTGGTGCACCGGCTGGACAAGGAGACCTCGGGCGTGCTGCTGCTGGCCAGGAAGCGCAGCGCGCTGACGGCGCTGCAGGACCAGTTCCGCGCCCGCGATACGGGCAAGATCTACGCTGCGCTGGTATTCGGCGAGTGGCCGGCCAGCCTGAAGGTGATCGACCTGCCGCTGCACAAGACGCTGGATGCCGCCGGCGAGCGCCAGGTGCGCGTGGTGTCGCCAGCGCACGACGATGGGCGCCGCTCGATCACGCTGGTGCGGGTGGTGCAGGCATGGGCCGGGCTGACCTTGCTGGAGGTGACGCTCAAGACCGGCCGCACGCACCAGATCCGCGTGCACCTGGCGCACAGCGGTCACCCGATCGTGGGCGACCCCAAATACGGTGACTTTGCCCGCAACAAACTGTTTGCCCGCGAGCGCCGCTTCGCGCGCATGTTCCTGCACGCCCGGCAACTGGCCTTCGACCACCCCGCCACGGGCCAGCGCATGACCCTGCAAGCGCCGCTGCCGCCCGAGTGCGAGACACTGCTGCGCCCATGACGACACCACGCCGATTCGACCTCATCGTCTTTGACTGGGATGGCACGCTGTTCGACAGCACCATGCTGATCGTCAAGTGCATCCAGGACGCCTGCCGTGAGATCGGCGTGGCCATACCCAGCGACACCGACGCGGCCTATGTCATCGGCCTGGGCCTGCACGATGCGCTGCAACATGCCGTGCCAGGGTTGCCGCCCGAGCGCTACCCCGAGCTGGGCCGTCACTATCGCCAGCACTATCTCGCGCGTCAGGATGAACTGGTGCTGTTCCCGGGCACGCTGGCCATGCTGCAGGCGCTCAAGGCCCGCCAGCACCGGCTGGCCGTGGCCACCGGCAAGAACCGGCGCGGCCTGGACGACGCGCTGGCCCATTCGCAGCTGCACGGCATGTTCGACGCCACCCGCACCGCTGACGAGACCGCCGGCAAGCCGCACCCAATGATGCTGGAGCAGTTGATGCGCGAGATCGGCACCGCGCCCGAACGCACGCTGATGATCGGCGACACCACCCACGATCTGCAATTGGCGCGCAACGCCGGCACGCCACGGGTGGCGGTGAGCTTCGGCGCGCACGAGACGCAGGCCCTGGCCCGGCACGAACCGCTGTTCGTGGCGCACAGCACGCGTGAGCTGCACGACTGGCTGATCGGCCACGCGTGAGCGCCGCACGGCCGCTCCGAAGGCGCTCGCTCCCCCCTGGGGGGACGGCCCGCAGGGCCTTGGGGGCACCATGAGCGCCATCGCGCCGGCGCCCGCGGCCGCCCGTGAACCCCTGTGCGCAGCCGCCGATTTGCTTGACGGCGGCCGCGCCTGGGTCTGGGACGTGCTCGAATACGGCCGCCCGGCGCGCGCCTTCGCGCTGCGCTTCGACGGCATCGTGCGTGCCTATATGAACCGCTGCGTGCATGTGCCCACCGAATTGGACTGGCAGCCTGGCGAGTTTTTCGACGCCGACAAGCGCTGGATCCTGTGCTCGGTGCACGGCGCCACCTACGAACCCGCCAGCGGGCGCTGCGTCGGCGGGCCGTGTGGCCGCGGGCGGCTCACGCCGATCGCCGTGCAAGAGCAGGGCGGTGAGGTGTATTGGTATCCTTCCCGCGATATCCGGCCGGTTGTCTTTGATGCCCCGGCGACAGAAAGCCCCCCATGAGCCCGCAAGACCCCCATCCGCCCGCCGGGCCGCCGCAAGCCGAACCCCAGACCTTGACCGAGGCGGCCGCGCTCGCCATCGAGGCAGCGAAAGCGGCCGAGGCGCGCCCCGGCCTGGAATCAGCGCTGGAGCGCGTCGGCATGCAACTGCTGCGTCAGCACAGGAGCGACCAGCGCTGGCGCATCTTCTTCCGCCTGGCCTGGCTCGGCCTGGCGCTGGCGCTGGTGTGGGTCGGGCTGGTCAGCCGCGGTGGGCCCTCTGTGCCGAGCACGCCGCACACCGCTCTGGTGGAAGTGCGCGGCGAGATTGCCGCCGACTCCGAGGCCAGTGCCGAGGCGCTGGTCTCGGCACTCAAGGGCGCATTCGAGGACGCCGGCGCGCAGGCTGTGGTGCTGCGCATCAACTCGCCTGGCGGCAGCCCGGTGCAGGCCGGCATCGTCTATGACGAGATCAGGCGCCTCAAGGCCAAGCACGGCAAGAAGGTCTATGCCGTGGTGGAAGAAGTCTGCGCCTCCGGGGCCTACTACATCGCCGTGGCGGCCGATGAGATCTACGTCGACAAGGCCAGCATCGTGGGCAGCATCGGCGTGCTGATGGACGGCTTCGGCTTCACCGGTCTGATGGACAGGCTCGGGGTCGAGCGCCGCCTGCTGACTGCGGGCGACAACAAGGCCATGCTCGACCCGTTCAGCCCGGCCAGCGAAAGGCACAAGCAGATGGCGCAGGCCACGATCGAGCAGGTCCACCGCCAGTTCATCGGCGTGGTCAAGGAGGGGCGCGGCGTGCGGCTGAAGGAAGCGAGCGACACCTTTTCGGGCCGCTACTGGAACGGCGAGGAGGCCGTGCGCCTGGGCCTGGCCGACAAGACCGGCAACCTCGACTATGTGGCGCGCGAGATCGTCAAAGCCGAGGAGATCATCGATTACACGCCGCGTGACAACGTGGCCGAGCGGCTGGCCAAGCGCCTGGGCGCCAGCGTCGGTGCCGGCGCGGTCAAGGCCCTGCGCGGGCTGGCGCCGCTGCGGTGAGACCGCGTCACGCCGAGCCCGCCGGGTCGGCGCCAGCGGTGCTTGAACGCCTGGCAGTGGCCGCGCAGCACCTGCTGCCAAAACAGGCGCTGACCTCGCTGGCGGGCGCGATGGCGCAGGCGCGAGGCGGGGCGCTGACCACGGCTGCCATCCGCCGCTTCGTCGCGCGCTATGGCGTCGATATGGCCGAGGCCGCCGACCCCGACATCAACCGCTACGCCACGTTCAACGAGTTTTTCACGCGCGCCCTCAGGCCCGGCGCGCGCCCGCTGGCCGAGGCCGGCCTGGTGTGCCCGGTGGATGGCGCGATCAGCCAGTTCGGCGCGATCCACGAAGGCCGCATCGTGCAGGCCAAGGGCCACGACTACACGGTCACCGCGCTGCTCGCGGGCGATACCGCGCTGGCGGCGCACTTCCACGGCGGGCACTACGCCACGCTGTACCTGAGCCCCAGGGACTACCACCGCATCCACATGCCCTGCGCGGGCCGGCTGCTGCGCATGGTCCATGTACCGGGCGATCTGTACTCGGTCAACCCGGCCACTGCGCGTGGCGTGACCGGGCTCTTTGCACGCAACGAGCGCGTGGTCTGTGTGTTTGAGGGCCCCGGGTCCAGCCCCTGGGTGCTGGTGCTGGTGGGCGCCACCATCGTGGGCAGCATGGCCACGGTGTGGCACGGCGTCGTCAACCCGCCGCGCCCGGGGGCGGTGCGCGAGTGGGCCTACGCGGACCAGCAGATCGTGCTGCAGCAGGGTGACGAGATGGGCCGTTTCCTGCTGGGCAGCACCGTGGTGCTGTTATTCCCGCCCGGGCCGCTGCACTTCAATAGGGCCTGGCGACCAGGGGGCAGCGTGCGCATGGGCGAAGCGATGGCAGGGCGCGTGGCGGCCACTTCGTGAGCTTCGCTGCCCGGGTCAGTGCCTCGGGCCGCGCCCGCGTGCTGCTGTGGCTGGTGCCCTTGCTGTGGTCGTCCAACTACATCGTTGCCAGGCTGGCCGACGGCGTGATCGCGCCGCATGCGCTGGCACTCGGGCGCTGGAGCGGCGCGGCGCTCATCCTGCTGCCCTGGTTGGGGCGCGGCCTGTGGGCACAGCGCGCCGCCGTGCGGCGCGAATGGGCGCACCTGCTGGTGCTGGGCTTCCTGGGCATGTATATCTGCGGCGCCTGGGTCTACCTGGCCGGGCGCAGCACCACCAGCACGAATATCGCGCTCATCTACGCGGTTACGCCGATGGCCATAGTGGCCGCAGGCTCGATGCTGCTGCACGAACGCATGAGCCGCGCGCAATGGGCGGGCGTGGTGCTGGCACTGCTGGGTCTGCTGTTCGTGATCGCCAAGGGCGACCCGGCGCGGCTGCTGGCGGTGCAGTTCGTGGCCGGCGACGGCTGGATCAGCGCCGCCGCCGTGGGCTGGACCGCCTACTCGGTGCTGCTCAAGCGCTGGACCTCGGCGCTGGGCCCGGGCGAGCGCCTGGTGGCCATCATTGGTGGCGGCCTCTTGGTGCTGCTGCCCACCACGGTGGCGGAGGCGGTCGTCACCGTCACGCCGCCCTTCGGCTGGGGCGCCGCCGCATTGGTGTTGCTGGCAGCGGTGGTGCCGGGTGTGCTGTCGTACGGCGCTTACTCGTATCTGCAGCGCGAGCTGGGTGCCTCGCGCACGGCGATGATGCTGTACTTGACGCCCGTCTACGGCGCCCTGCTGGCCTGGGGGCTGCTGGGCGAGGTGCCGGGCTGGTACCACGGCGTCGGCGCGGCCATGATCCTGCCCAGCATCTGGCTGGCCGGTCGCAAATAGCGCTGAGGTCTCGAGTGGCCGGCGGCGGAGCGCGGCACTATCCGAACAGCCCGGGGGCGCGCGCCGCGTCTTCGCCTTCGCTGTAGAAACACGACGGGCAGACCGCGCGGTAGCTCTCGTTGCCGCCGATCATGACCTGCTCGCCTTCTTGCACGCGCCGGCCCTGGCCATCGACGCGCAGGTTCATCGATGCCTTGCGGGCGCAGGCGCAGATCGTCTTCATCTCTTCCAGGTCGTCGGCCAGCGTCAGCAGCGCGGCGGCACCCGGAAATGCCTCGCCGCGGAAATCGCTGCGCAGGCCCCAGCACAGCACCGGCAGCCGCTGCTGGTGGGCCAGGCGGTGCAGCTGACCCACCTGCTCGGGGGTCAGGAACTGCGCTTCGTCGATGAGCAGGCAGGCCAGCCCGCTGCCCAGGCTCGCGGCGCTGAAGACCGTTGCCGGGCCGAAGGTCTCCACCTGGCGCTGCAAGCCCAGCCGCGAGCCGATGATGCCCAGGCCGGCGCGATCATCGTGCGCCGCCGTGAACATGCGCACACGCATGCCGCGCTCTTCGTAGTTGTGGGCGGCCTGCAGCAGGGCGGTGGATTTGCCCGCGTTCATGGCGGCGTAGCGGAAATAGAGCTTGCTCACCTCTGGACTAGCCGCCGCCGAGCCGCCTCAAGGCGGCGAGCGCCCCCCCCGGGGGGCAGGAGCGAAGCGACATGGGGGCCGACAACTAGCACTTCACGCCCACGTGCAGCGCCACGATGCCGGCGGCGAGGTTGTGCACATCCACGTGCGCAAATCCGTTGGCTTGCATCAGCGCCTTGAGGGCCGCCTGGTCGGGGTGCATGCGGATGCTCTCGGCCAGATAGCGGTAGCTCTCGCTGTCGCGCGCGACGAGCTTGCCCAGCAGTGGCATCAGGGTGAAGGAATACCAGTCATAGGCCTTGCGCAGCGGCTCGGCCGGGCGCGAAAACTCCAGCACCAGCAGCCGGCCGCCAGGGCGCAGCACGCGGCACATTTCGGCCAGGGCGGCCTCCTTGTGGGTCATGTTGCGCAGGCCGAAGGCCACGCTCACGAGGTCGAAGCTGGCGTCGGCAAACGGCAGGTGCTCGGCATCGCAGGCCGCGGTGGGCAGCACCAGGCCCTCGTCCAGCAGGCGGTCGCGGCCGGTGCGCAGCATGGCCTCATTGATATCGGTCAGCACGACGCGCCCGGTGACCCCGGCGCGGCGGGCAAAGGCACGCGCCAGGTCGCCCGTGCCGCCGGCGATATCGAGCACGTGCATGCCGGGCTGGACGGCGGCCACGGCCACCGTGTAGGCCTTCCAGGCCCTGTGCATGCCCATCGAGAGCACGTCGTTCATGATGTCGTAGCGCGCGGCGACGGAGTCGAAGACGCCGCGCACGCGCCGGGCCTTGTCGGCCTCTTCCACCGTCTCGTAGCCGAAGTGGGTTTGGGCCATCGCGAAACCGCTCAGTGGCTGGCGCAGGCGCCGCCGGCGGCCGGCGCCATGGCGGCATCGCGGTCGATGCCGGCGTCTTGCAGCCGCTGCTCGAACTGCTGCCACAACTGCGTCTGCTGCGAGCCCAGGCGGTAGAGCAGGCCCCAGGAGTAGATGCCGGTGTCGTGGCCATCGGTGAAGGTGGGCTGCACGGCGTAATGGCCCACCGCAGCGATATCGACGATGCCGACCTGGCGCTTGCCGGTCTGCAGCACTTCCTGCCCCGGCCCGTGGCCCTGCACCTCGGCCGACGGCGAGTACACGCGCATCAGCTCGAACGGAATGTGGAAGTGCGCACCGTCATCGAAGGCAACCTCCAGCATGCGTGACGCCTGGTGCACGGTCAGCGCCGTGGGCTGCGGGGTGGTGCGGTCGGGGCTGGCCATGGGATGAAGTCGCGGTGGAGGCAGAAAAACGAGTTTATCGCCGGCGTCGGCCGCTCATACCAGCACGCGCTCAATGCCCCCAGCGTTGGCGTGGGCCACATAGTCTGGCAACCAACTCTCGCCCAGGATCACGCGCGCCATCTCGACCACGATGTAGTCGGCCTCCAGCAGGCCTGTGCCGAGGTCGTCTTCGTAGCGCTTGAGGCCCTGCAGGCAACTCGGGCAACTGGTGAGGATCTTGATATTGGCGCCTTCCGGGGTGCGGGGGGCGACGTCGGCGCCGGGCGTGCGGGCCAGCAGGGCGCGCAACGCCGTCTCGTCGCGGCGCAGCTCTTCTTCCTTGCGAAATCGCACCTGCGTGCTGATATCGGGCCGGGTCACGCCCAGGGTGCCGCTCTCACCGCAGCAGCGTTCGCTCTTGAGCACGCCCGGGCCGAGCAGCGCCTTCACCGTCTTCATCGGTTCCTGCTGCTTCATGGGGCTGTGGCAGGGGTCGTGGTAGAGGTAGCCGCGCGCATGCGCATCGAGGGTGATACCTTTTTCAAGCAGGTACTCGTGGATATCGACGATCCGGCAGCCGGGGAAGATGTCCTCGAACTGGTAACCCTGGAGCTGGTCGTAGCAGGTGCCGCAACTCACCACCACGGTCTTGATATCGAGGTAGTTGAGCGTATTCGCCACGCGGTGCAAGAGCACCCGGTTGTCGGTGATGATCTTCTCGGCCTTGTCGGCCTGCCCGCTGCCGCGCTGCGGGTAGCCGCAGCACAGATAGCCGGGCGGCAGCACCGTCTGCACGCCGGCATGCCACAGCATGGCCTGCGTGGCCAGGCCGACCTGGCTGAACAGGCGCTCGCTGCCGCAGCCCGGAAAGTAGAACACCGCCTCCGTCTCGGTGGTGGTGGCCTGCGGGTTGCGGATGATCGGGACATAGTTCTTGTCCTCGATATCCAGCAGCGCGCGCGCCGTTTTCTTGGGCAGGCCGCCCGGCATCTTCTTGTTGATGAAGTGGATGACCTGCTCGCGCAGCGGCGCGGCACCCAGCGTGGCCGGCGGCGCCGAGGTCTGCCGGCGCGCCGCCAGCCGCAGCAATCCATGCATCAAGCGCTGCGCCTTGAAGCCGATGCCGACCATCGCACCGCGCATGAGCTTGATGGTGAGCGGACTGGTGGCGTTGAGAAACAGCATCGCCGCTGCATTGCCGGGGCGCAGGGTCTTCTTGCCCATCTTGCGCAGCAGATTGCGCATATTCATGGTGACGTCGCCGAAGTCGATCTTCACCGGGCATGGCGACTCGCACTTGTGGCACACCGTGCAGTGGTCGGCGACGTCTTCGAAGTCCGCCCAGTGCCGCACGCTGATGCCGCGGCGCGTTTGCTCCTCGTACAAGAAGGCCTCGATCAGCAACGACGTGGCCAGGATCTTGTTGCGCGGGCTGTACAGCAGGTTGGCACGCGGCACATGGGTGGCGCACACCGGCTTGCACTTGCCGCAGCGCAGGCAATCCTTGATGCTGTCGCTGATGGCGCCGATATCGCTGCGCTGCATGATCAGCGATTCATGGCCCATCAGGCCGAAGCTCGGCGTGTAGGCCGCGCTCAAGTCCCCCGCCAGGCTGCCGGCACAGGCACCACGCAGCAGCTTGCCCTTGTTGAAGTGGCCTTGCGGGTCGACCCTGGCCTTGTAATCGGCAAAGCCGCGCAACTCGTCGTCGGTCAGGAATTCCAGCTTGGTGATGCCGATGCCGTGCTCGCCACTGATCACGCCGCCGAGCTGGCGCGCCAGGGCCATGATGCGCGCGACCACGGCGTGCGCCGTCTGCAGCATGGCGTAGTTGTCGCTGTTGACGGGGATATTGGTGTGCACGTTGCCATCACCGGCGTGCATGTGCAGAGCCACCCAGATGCGGCCGCGCAAGACCTCCTGGTGGATGCGGCGGCACTCTTCAAGCACCGGGGTGAATGCGGCGCCGGCAAACAGCGCCTGCAGCGGCGCCCGGATCTGCGCCTTCCATGACGCGCGCAGTCGCCCATCCTGCAGCAGCGCAAAAAAAGTCTCGCCGCCCGGTTCAGCGGCCACGGCGTCGAGACCGGCGAGCCAGTGCTGCCACAGCGCCTGCACCTCGCGCAGCAGGGCCAGCGCCTGCTGGACTCGGTCTTCCAGCAGTTCGGCGCTGGGGATCTCGCTGGCGTCGTCACTCTTGCCCAGCGGCAGATTGCCGCGGCCAAAGAACGCCAGCAGCGCTGTCACCAGCTCGAGCTTGTTGCGCAAGGAAAGCTCGATATTGATGCGCTCGATGCCCTCCGTATATTCGCCCATGCGCGGCAGCGGTATGACCACGTCTTCATTGATCTTGAAGGCGTTGGTGTGCTTGGCGATGGCCGCCGTGCGCTTGCGATCGAGCCAGAATTTCTTGCGCGCGTCGGCGCTCACCGCGACAAAACCCTCGCCCTGGCGCGAGTTGGCGATGCGCACGACCTCGCTCGTGGCGCGCGCCACGGCGTCGGCATCGTCGCCGACGATATCGCCCACCAGCACCATCTTGGGCAGGCCGCTGCCTGGCAGAGCGCGCTTGCTCTTGGTGGCGTAGCCCACGGCCTTCAGATAGCGGTCATCCAGATGTTCGAGCCCGGCGAGCTGGACATCCGGCAACCCGAACAGGTAATCCTTGATCTCGACGATGCTGGGCACCGCCTGCCTCGGGTTGCCGAAGAACTCCAGGCACACCGTGCGCACATGTCGCGGCATGCGGTGCACGACCCAGCGCGCGCTGGTGATGAGGCCGTCGCAGCCCTCCTTCTGCACACCGGGCAGGCCGGCCAGGAATTTGTCGGTGACATCCTTGCCCAGGCCCTCCTTGCGCAGGCTGCGGCCAGGGATGTCGAGGCGCTCGGTGCGCTCCAGCGTCGTGCCGCTGGCGTCGAAAAACTTCAACTCGAAGCTCGCCACCTCGGCGTCGTGGATCTTGCCCAGGTTGTGGTCGAGGCGGGTCACTTCGAGCCATTTGGCATCGGGCGTGACCATCCGCCAGCTCGCCAGGTTATCGAGCGCCGTGCCCCACAGCACGGCCTTTTTGCCGCCGGCGTTCATGGCGATATTGCCGCCGATGCAGCTCGCTTCGGCCGAGGTCGGGTCCACGGCAAAGACATGACCGGCGCGCTCGGCCGCGTCGGCCACGCGCTGGGTCACGACGCCGGCTTCGCTCCAGACGGTGGCCACCGGGTGGCCCACGCCGGGCAGCGTGACCATCTCGACCTCGCTCATCGCTTCGAGCTTCTCGGTATTGATGACCGCGCTCTTCCAGGTCAACGGCACGGCACCGCCGGTATAGCCGGTGCCACCGCCGCGCGGGATGATCGTCAGCCCGAGTTCGATGCAGCCCTGCACCAGCGCCGCCATCTCGGCCTCGCTGTCGGGGGCGAGCACCACAAACGGGTACTCGATGCGCCAGTCGGTGGCGTCTGTCACGTGCGAGACACGGCTGAGCCCGTCGAACTTGATGTTGTCCTTCGCCGTGTTTCGGCCCAGGCTGCGCCGCGCCAGCTTGCGCAGATCCCAGACCGTACGGAAGTGCGCCGCAAAGCGCTCGACCGCGCCGGTGGCGGCGAGCAGCAGTTCGCCCACCAGCGCATCGCGTTGCGGATCAGCCTCGGGAGTACGGCGCTTTTCGACTTCGCCCAGGCGGTGGTGCAGCGCCTCGATCAGCAGTGCGCGGCGCCTCGGGTTGTCCAGCAGGTCGTCTTCGAGATAGGGGTTGCGCTGGACCACCCACATGTCGCCCAGCACCTCGTACAGCATGCGTGCCGAGCGGCCAGTGCGGCGTTCGTCGCGCAGCAGTTGCGCCAGCTGCCATGCCCGTGCGCCGAGCAGGCGCAGCACGATCTCCCGGTCAGAGAACGAGGTGTAGTTGTACGGAATCTCGCGCAGCCGCGGCGCGGGGCCCTGAAGAGAGGCCAGCGCAACGCCCGCCGGCAGCGTAGGGGGTGCGTTCATGGGGTCTGGTAACGCGGCGCTCGGCGCGGTCACGGAAGCACTTGACCGGGGATCGTACCGCAGCGCAGCAATCCCCCTGGCAATCCCCCTTGCGAGCGAGTGCGCCCGGCGGGTAATCCCCGTTGCCCTTGACAGGTCATCCGTGTGAAAAACGCGGCTGTCACAAAGCGGTCACTGGCCGCTGGCCCACTCATCCTCTTTCGCATCACGGAGAAGTCATGAATTCCAAGCTCAAGGTCCTCGCGGCAGCCGCCATCGCCACGGCGTTCGCCGTGCCGGCGCACGCCCAGGTTGAAATCCAGTGGTGGCACTCGATGGGGGGCCAGCTTGGCGAGTGGGTCAACGGACTGGCCAAGGATTTCAACGCGAGCCAGGCGGCCTACAAGGTGGTGCCGGTATTCAAGGGCACCTACGATGAGTCGTTCACCGCGGCGATCGCGGCCTACCGCGCTGGCAATGCGCCGCATATCGTGCAGGTGTTCGAGGTGGGCACCGCCACCATGATGGCCAGCAAGGGCGCCCACGTTCCGGTGGCGAAGGTGATGAAGGATGCCGGGCTGAAATTCGACCCCAGCATCTACGTGCCGGCCGTGGCGGGCTACTACACCGCGCCCAACGGTGAGATGCTGAGCTTCCCGTTCAACAGCTCGACGACGGTCTTCCACTACAACAAGGACGCCTTCAAGGCGGCCGGCCTCGACATCAACAAGCCGCCCACGACCTGGCCCGAGGTCGCGCTGACCGCCGCCAAGCTCAAGGCCAGCGGCCACAAGTGCCCGTTCACCACGAGCTGGCAGAGCTGGACCCAGCTCGAGAGCTTCTCGGCCTGGCACAACGTTGAATTCGCGACCAAGCGCAACGGCTTCACGGGTCTCGACACGCGGCTGAACATCACCACGCCGCTGCATGTGCGCCATATCGAAAACCTGGCCAACATGTCCAAGCAGGGCCTGTTCGTCTACAAGGGCCGCAACAACGCGGCGGACGCCACCTTCGTCTCGGGCGAATGCGCCATGAGCACGGGCTCATCGGCACTGTATGGCGCGATCAAGCGCAATGCCAAGTTCGCGTCCGGGATCAGCACGCTGCCGTACTACCCGGATGTGCCGGGTGCACCGCAGAATACCGTCATCGGCGGCGCCAGCCTGTGGGTGATGGCCGGCAAGAAGGATGATGATTACAAGGGCGTGGCGCAGTTCTTCGCCCACCTGTCCAAGCCCGACGTGGCGGCCACCAGCCACCAGGCCACCGGCTACCTGCCGGTGACGATTCCGTCGTTTGCGCTGACCGAGAAGAGCGGCTTCTACAAGCAGAACCCCGGCACCGATGTCTCGGTGAACCAGATGATCCGCAAGACGACCGACAAGTCACGTGGCATCCGGCTGGGCAACTTCGTGCAGATCCGCACCATCATCGACGAAGAGATGGAGCAGGTCTGGGGCGGCAAGAAGTCGCCCCAGGAAGGGCTGGAATCGGCCAAGAAGCGCGGTGACGAGTTGCTCGAGCGCTTCCAAAAAGCCAACAAGGGCTGACCGATCTTGGCCGTCGAGAAGAGGGTTCTCTTCAGAAGCTGGTGGCTGCCTTGGGCGCTGATCGCGCCCCAGATGGCCATCGTTCTGGTCTTCTTCTTCTGGCCCGCGGGCCAGGCGGTCTACCAGAGCGTGCTGCAGGAAGACGCCTTCGGGACCAGCACGCAGTTTGTCGGCCTGCAGAATTTCGAGCGCCTGTGGAACGATGCGCTCTACCTGGCGTCGTTCAAGACCACCGGCGTCTTCTCGCTGCTGGTGGCCGTGATCGGGCTGTCGGTGTCGTTGATGCTGGCGGTGATGGCTGACCGCGTGGTCAGGGGTTCGGCGCTGTACAGGACATTTCTGATCTGGCCCTACGCGGTGGCGCCCGCCGTCGCCGGCGTGTTGTGGCTGTTCATGTTCGCGCCATCGATCGGCGTCGTCAGCTTCTGGCTGCGTGCGCTGGGCTTCGACTGGAACCACCTGCTCAACGGCAACGACGCGATGATCCTGATCGTCATCGCAGCCGTGTGGAAGCAGATTTCTTACAACTTCCTGTTTTTCCTGGCCGGCCTGCAGTCGATCCCCAAGTCGCTCATCGAGGCCGCGGCGATCGACGGTGCGGGGCCCTGGCGGCGCTTCTGGAGTGTGCAGTTTCCGCTGCTCACGCCGACCGCGTTCTTCCTGCTCGTCATCAACATCATCTACGCCTTCATCGAGACCTTTGCGATCATCGACGCCGCAACCGGCGGCGGCCCGGGCAAGGAGACCTCGATCCTGGTCTACAAGGTCTATTACGACGGCTTCAAGGCGCTCGATCTCGGCGGCTCGGCGGCGCAATCGGTGGTGCTGATGGTGATCCTGATCGCGCTCACCGTGATTCAATTCCGCTACGTCGAAAAACGCGTCAACTACTGACAGCAAGCCCATGGTCGAAAACCGCCCCGCCGCCACCGTGCTTTCGCATCTCGTGCTGATGCTCGGTGTGATGATCGTGGCCTTCCCGATCTACATCACCTTCATCGCCTCGACCCAGACCGCGGAGCAGATCGTGCAGAACGTGCCGATGTCGCTGCTGCCGGGCCACAACGCGGCCAAGAGCTACGGGCTCGCACTGTTCGGCGGCAGCACCGAAACCGGCGGCAAGATTTCCCCGGTGGGGTCGATGTTGTGGGTCAGCCTGGTCACCGCGCTGGTGATCTCGATCGGCAAGATCGCGATCTCGCTGCTGTCTGCGTTTGCGATCGTCTACTTTCGCTTTCCGTTCAAGGGCCTGGTGTTCTGGATGATTTTCATCACCCTGATGCTGCCGGTGGAGGTGCGCATCCTGCCCACCTACAAGATCGTTTCCGATCTCGGCATGCTCAACACCTATGCCGGCCTGACCGTGCCGCTGATGGCCTCGGCCACCGCGACCTTCCTCTTCCGCCAGTTCTTCCTGACGGTGCCCGATGAACTGGTCGAGGCCGCACGCATCGACGGCGCCGGGCCGATGCGCTTCTTCAAGGACGTGCTGCTGCCGCTGTCCAAGACGTCGATCGCGGCGCTCTTCGTGATCCAGTTCATCTACGGCTGGAACCAGTATCTGTGGCCCCTGCTGATGACCACCAGCGAGGACATGTACCCGGTGGTGATGGGCATCAAACGCATGATCACCGGGGGCGACGCCGCCACCGAGTGGAATTCGGTCATGGCGACCGCGATCCTGGCCATGATCCCGCCCGCGGCGGTGGTGATCCTGATGCAGAAGTGGTTCGTCAAGGGCCTGGTTGACAGCGAGAAATAGAACATCCATGGGCGCAATCACACTCCGCAACGTCGAAAAAACCTACGGCCACGGGCCCAAGGCGGTGGCGGTCATCCACGGCGTCAACGCCGAGATCACCGATGGCGAGTTCATCGTCATCGTCGGCCCCAGCGGCTGCGGCAAGAGCACGCTGCTGCGCATGGTCGCGGGGCTGGAAGAAATTACCGGCGGCGAAATCGAGATCGGCGGGCGCGTCGTCAACCGGCTCGAACCCGCCGAGCGCGATATCGCCATGGTGTTCCAGAACTATGCGCTCTACCCGCACATGAGCGTCTACGACAACATGGCCTACGGCCTGAAGATCGCGAAGGTGCCCAAGGCCGAGATCGAAGTGCGCGTGCAGAAGGCAGCCAAGATCCTTGAGCTGAGCGCGCTGCTCGAGCGCACACCGCGCCAACTCTCCGGCGGCCAGCGCCAGCGCGTGGCGATGGGGCGCGCCATCGTGCGCCAGCCGCAGGTCTTTCTCTTCGACGAGCCGCTGTCCAACCTGGACGCCAAGCTGCGCGCGCAGACGCGGCTGGAGATCCAGAAGCTGCACACCGAGCTCGGCGTGACGTCGCTTTTCGTCACCCACGACCAGGTCGAGGCGATGACGCTGGCGCAGCGCATGATCGTCATGAATGGCGGGCGCATCGAACAAAACGGCACGCCCGAGCAGGTCTATGGCACGCCGGCCTCCACCTTCGTGGCCGGCTTCATCGGTTCGCCGCCCATGAACCTGATGGCGGGGCAGGCCGACGGCTCGCGCTTCACGGTGGGCGGCCAGACGCTCACCTTGCCGGCTGCCGCGCCGCGCGCCGGCACGCTGACCTTGGGCGTGCGGCCCGAACATGCCGAGTTGAACCCTGCCGGTGCCTGGCCGCTGAAGGTGGAGATGCTGGAAATGCTGGGTGCCGAGCGGCTGGTCTACGGCCGGCTGGGCGACGCCGCCTTCACGCTGCGCATCGAAGGCACGCTCGTACCGCCCCGGCGCGGCGATACCGTCAACCTGCATGTCGCGCCTGAGCATATGCACTGGTTCGACGCGGCCACGGGGCACCGCGTCTGAGCGGCATGGCCGAGTGGCCCTTGCCGCTGTGGATAGCCCACCGCGGCGCTGGCAAGCTGGCGCCCGAGAATACGCTGGCAGCATTGCGGCTCGGCGCGGCGCACGGCTACCGTGCCTTCGAATGCGACGTCAAGCTCAGCCGGGACGGTGTGCCCTTCCTCCTGCACGATGCCACGCTGGAGCGCACCACGCCTGAGCGCGGCGAGGCCGGTGAACGCAGTTGGGCCGAACTGTCGCGGCTGGACGCCGGTGGCTGGCACTCGCGCGCCTATGCCGGCGAGGCCATCGCCAGCCTCGATGCCGTGGCGCGCTTCGTGCAGCGCAACGGCTACGCGCTCAACGTCGAAATCAAGCCCACGCCCGGGCACGAGCAGGTCACCGGCGCGGCGGTGGCGGCGGCGTGCACGCGCCTGTGGCAGGACAGCTCGGCGCCGCTGCTGTTCAGCTCGTTTCAGCCCGATGCGCTATTCGCCGCACGCGAGGCCGCGCCCGCGATCCCGCGCGCGCTGCTGGTGGACGGCCTTTTCCACGGCTGGCTGGATGTGGCGGCGTCACTCGGTTGCGTGGCCGTGGTCATCAATTGCAAGCTGATGGACGCCGCACTGATCGCGCAACTGCACGGTGCCGGCTTGCATGCGCTGTGCTACACGGTCAACGACGCGGCCGAGGCGCGGCGGCTGTTGGCGTTGGGCGTCGTGGGGATCATCACCGACGCGGTGGATCGCTTCTCGCCCGGCCCGGCCGGCGTGTTGGCGTGAAGTTACCCGGCCGGGCGCACATCGGCCTCCAGCCCCAGCCAATCCGACTCGCGCTCCAACCCGGGCAGTGACGTCAGTTCGCGGATGAGCGGCAGGCGCCAGGCCACGAGCACCAGCAGCGCCGAGACGCCGCCGGCAAACAGCAGGGCCGCGCGCAGCCCGACATGCTCGCCCAGCCAACCGCCCAGCAGCGCACCCGGGCTGGCGGCCAGCAATGTGAGCCAGCGCATCGTGGCCGTCATGCGGCCCAACAGCGGCTCGGGCGTCACCGCCTGGCGCAGGGCGAGAAAGTTGATGAAGATGAAGACCGCGCCGGTGGTGAACAGCATCAGCATCGACGCAAACGCTGCCACGCCCCAGGCATTGGCTGGTGCCACCGCCAGCAGCAGCCAACCCGCGCCACAGATGCCGTAGCCCACCACCAGGCAGGGCCCAGGCCCGATGCGCTGGCTGACTCGGCGGCCGAACACACTGCCGATGATGGTACCCACGCCCATGCCCATGTAGCACAGGCCGACAGCGTGCTCGCCCAGCCCCAGCGTCCGCGTGGCAAACAGGATCTGCACGGTGAGCGCGGCGTAGTGGCACATCTGCCAGACGGCCATCAGCACCGCCAGCGTCAGCAACAGTCTGTTGGCCACGACAAAGCGCAGGCCGGCGAGCAGGTCGCGCCAGAAGTGGGCGTCCGGCCGGGGGTCGCGCCGCTCGTGGATTTGAATGCCGCGCAGGATCAGTGCCGAGCCGAGCAGCAGCACGGCATTCACCAGCAGCGCCAGCGGTGCGCCAAAAATCTTGATCAGTGCACCGGCCAGGCCCGGGCCCACGACTTCGGCGCCCGAAGTGGCGAGTGCGTTCTTGGCATGTGCTTCGACGAGTCGCTCGCGCGCCACCACCTGCGTCAGCACGATCTGCGCCGCGGTTCCCGCGACGGTGTGCACCAGGCCCATCACAAAGCCGATCGCGTACAGCCAGCCCATCGAGAGCCAACCCAGCCACCACGCCAGCGGCACGCTGGCGGCGGCCACCGCCACCAGCGACTCGCCGACGACATAGACCGGCAGCTTGCGCACCCGGTCCAGCCACACCCCGGAGGGCAGCGAAAACAGCAAGAACGGCAACAGCTCGATGGCCGTCAGCAGCCCCATCTGGGTGGGCGTGGCCTGTAGCAGCACCGCCGCCGTGAGCGGCAGTGCGAGCATCATGACCTGGTTGCCGAATGAGCTGGTGACGATCGAGCCCCACAGCCGGCGGTACGCTGGGTCGCGCAGCAGGTCGTTGGCGGGCAGCAGCAGCGTCAAGGGCTGCTCAGGACCGGTAGTCCGCGTTGATGCTCACGTAGTCGTGCGAGAGATCGCAGGTCCAGACCGTGGCTTCGGCGCCCACGCCGGCCACGCGATGCAGATGCACACGCACCGTGATCTCGCTTCGCTTCATGACGCGCTGGCCGTCCTCTTCGCGGTAGTCGGGGTGGCGGCCGCCGTCGCGCACGACATGCACGTCGTCCAGGAACAGGTCGATCAGGCTCGCGTCGAGGTCGTTGATGCCGGCATAGCCCACCGCCGCCAGGATGCGGCCGAGGTTGGGGTCGCTGGCAAAGAAAGCGGTCTTGACGAGCGGCGAGTGGGCGATGGCATAGGCCGCCAGCTTGCACTCAGCCTCATCGCGCCCGCCCTGGATCTGCACGGTGATGAATTTGGTGGCGCCTTCGCCATCGCGCACGATGGCCTGGGCGAGTTGCTGCGCCAGGGCGACCACGGCGCCACGCAAGGTGCGGCCGGCTTCTGACTCCAGGTCTGTGATCGGTGCGTGGCCGGCACGGTGCGTGGCCACCAGCATCAAGGCATCGTTGGTGGAGGTATCGCCGTCGATCGTGATGCGGTTGAAACTGAGATCGGCCGCCTCCTGCAGCAGCGGCTGCAGCAGCGCCGGCGCGATGACCGCATCGGTGGCCATGAAGCCGAGCATGGTCGCCATGTTGGGGCGGATCATGCCGGCGCCCTTGGCGATGCCGGTGAGGGTGACCGTGCGGCCTTCGATGGCGATCTGACGCGATACCGCTTTGGGCAACGTATCGGTGGTCATGATGCCCAGCGCGGCCTCGCCCCAACCCGCGCTGTGCATCGTGGCCAGGGCGGCAGGCATGCCGGCCTCGATGCGCTCCACCGGCAGCGTCTCCATGATCACGCCGGTGGAGAACGGCAGCACTTGTGCCGCTTGCACGCCCATCAGCGCGGCCAGTGCGGCACAGCTGCGGCGCGCCCGGGCCACGCCGTCGGCGCCGGTGCCGGCGTTGGCATTGCCGGTATTGACGAGCAGCGCGCGCACGCCGGAGTTCAACGCCAGGTGCTCGCGGCACACCTGCACCGGTGCGGCACAGAAGCGGTTCTGCGTGAAGACGCCGGCCACCGTGGCGCCGGCATCGATCGCCAAGACCACCAGATCGCGCCGGCCGGCCTTGCGCACACCGGCCATCGCGGTGCCGATGCGCACGCCGGCCACAGCATGCAGCGAGTGCGGGTCCGGGGCGCTGAGGTTGACGGGCATCGGTGGCTGATCGTGTCTGGGAGGCCCGATTTTAGAAGGCTCGCCGCGCCCACAAAACAACCAACCCCGCCGCAGCGGGGTTGGTCTGCGACCAGTGCGTGGTGCTTACCAGCCGATATCCTGCAGCAGGGGCATGGTCAGATCCTGCGGTGGCACCACCGATTGCGTGAGGTCGCCATTGATGGACGGCTCCATCAGCTGGTTGCGACTCGCCGAGGTGTCGTAGTGCGATACCGACGACCCGCTCTGGAACGGGCTGGGCGCGAACATCAGGGCACGCCCGGCCGAGTCGGCGCCGGCGTACTGCTGCACCACCAGGCCGAGCGCCGCATAGACCCCCGAGTTCGTGCGCGACCGCGTCCTCAGAGCCACCTTGAGCTTGTCGCCGTCGGTCTTGAAGATGCGCACGGCCGGGATCACGATGGTTGCGTCGGTGCCGCCCAGGCCGGCCGGGGCCACCGCATTCTCGACCACGTTGTCAGCGATGAGGACACCGATGGCGCCGGCGTTCTGCGCATTCTTGACCTTCACGGCGAAGCCGCAGACACCGCGGTCGATGAGGGCGATCTTGCCGTTGACCGCCCGCGCGTCGTTCACCGTCAGCGGGCCACAGGCCGGGCCGGTGAGGCTGGCGGCAGTGGTATTCGACACGACAGGCATGATCTCGCCACTGCGCGACGAGTTGCCCAGTGAAGGCCCGAACGATGCTTCACCCACGCGCACGGTACCCGCTGCCAGCCCGGCCGCCGGGCCGCTGAAGGTGGCGCCCGCCAGGCCGAATCGCAGCACGCCGGGCAGGGCGCTGTTGACGCCGGCACCCGTCCAGACCAGCTTGTCCAGGCTGATGGCTGACGTCACACGCTGCGCGTTGGTCATGTCCTTCCACAGCAGGCCGGTCGTCGTGCCCATCAGGTAGTGGTCCCAGATCGACGGGAAGCCGGCCAAGAACGTGCCATCCGAGCCGCGGGTGAAGGTCTGGAAGCCCAGGCCGTGCGCCATCTCATGCTGCAGCACGGCCACGAAGTCGATATTCGAGCCGTGGCTGCCATCCAGCCCCAGGTAGAAGAAGGTCCCGGTCAGGCAACCGGCTTGACCAAGGTTGGAGTTGAAGCGGGCGTTGATCTGCGGTGTGCCAGCGACATCGAGCTCCGCGCCTGCGAGCTTGTTCGCCAGTGCATACGAATACCAGGTGGCAGGCTGTTGCGCGCCAGGGAAGTCGCGGAAGACGAAGGTCGCGCCCGCGCTGCCCAGCACGGCCCCGGTGGCGGTGCAGGTCAGCGGCGTGAACTGGGCCTGGATCACGATCGGCTGGTTGCTCGTGATGGTGGCGCCCCACAGATTGGCGGCGTAGGTGAAGGCGATCAGGCGCTGCTCGCCGAGTGTCACGCCGGCATTGCCGCCGACCGGCACCGCGGGCGTCGCGTCGTTGAAACCCACGCCTGCGGCGTTGATGTTGTTGATGACGATGGTGGCGGCGGCGTGAGCCGGCCCGCCCGAGGCCAGCAGCCCCAGCGCCAGTGCGGTGGCACCGAACAGCGCCTTCAAGCCGACCGGGTTACTTGTGCGCATGCTCGGACTCCTTCGTATTCTTGGCGGCCTTCTTACCGTGGGCCAGTTGTTCGGCGGTTTCCTTGCTCGTGACGCAATAGGTGGACAGCGAGCCGTCAGTATTGCGGCGCGCCACCGAGTAGCTCATGGTCGACTCGTCGAGTTCCATGCCAACGGCGCCGTCGGCACGCTGGATCTGCTGCGGGTTCTGCTTGCCGCTGACCATGCCACGGCGCACGGGCGCCAGCCTGCTGGGCGCCGGGCTCAGGGATCTGGCCTCTTCGGCGGTGGGCGCACGCATCTGCCCGCTCTGGGCGTCGCGCACGACGACCGACGCTTCAGCCGCGTGAGCACTCACGCCAGCCATGCCGATCATGACCACGGCCGCTGCCGGAACGGCACGCAGCCACACACCACAAATTCGAAAGTTCATGCTTTCGCTCCTCGTTTGAATGGGAAAAACCACCAAATCCGAATGCCGGCAAGCCGGCAACTTCGGCCATGCTCAAACCGCCGGTGGCAGGCTCAGGCCTTGCGGCGGCTGGCTGCCAGACCGGCCAGCGCCAGGCCCGCCAGTGCCAGCGAGGTCGGCTCGGGCACATTCACGCTCAGGCTGTCGATGCCGATGTAGTTGCCGTTGACGTTGGTGTCGGCAACAAAATAGCGGAACCCGAGCCGACCCTGCGACCCGGCGGCCGTCAAGGCATGCAGGCTCTGGGCGACCCAGCCTTCGTCGGTGTCCGACGAATAGGTGCCCAGCAAAGTCGTGAAGTCGGCCACGTTGGTGCTGGACCCGCTGCTGCTGAGCCAGACTTCGATCATGTCCAGGTAACCGCCGCCTGCGACGCGGGCCAGGAAGTCCACATCCAGCGTGCAGGTGAAGGCGAACAAGGGCGACATCAGCCAGTTGCTGATCGTTCCGTTGCCGCTGAGGTAGTTGGCGGCGACGTATGAATCGGGCGCACCCGAGGCGGCGATGAAGACGCCCGAATTGCCCTGGAAGTAGGGGTTGCTGGGGCTGGTGCTGTCGTTGACCTGCACCCAGCCAGCGCCGGCCAGCGCAGCGACGCTGTCGAAGCCCTCGGAGATGACGACGCTGGCCATGCTGGCGCTCGAGATGGAAACGGCGGCCACGGCCGCCGCGATCTTGGTGAATTTCATGGGGTCCCTTTGTTGAAGTCAGTCCGTCTGCAACCGGGGCACAACATGTTGTGTCCACCGGCAACCATGCAGCGACGATAGGTTGAGCGCGGACGCGCAACAACCCGTGTTCAGGGGCCGTGGAAACCCGGGCGGCGGCGCGCGGCCCAGGCCGACCCAGACTTCAAGCCAGCTTGCCGTGGCAGAGCTTGAATTTCTTGCCGCTGCCGCAAGGGCAGGGGTCGTTGCGGCCGACCTTGGGCATGCGCTGCGCCGGCGTGGCCGCCTCGGCCTGCTGTGAAGAGACGCTGCCGTCCTCGTTGGGGTGCGTATAAGTCACGTTTTGCAGGTGCCCGGCCTGTTCTTCGAGCGCCTGCGCCGCCTCGGCGGCCTGGTCTTGCGACTGGATGCGCACCGTCATCAGGACGCGCGTGACTTCCATCTTCACGACGTCGAGCAACTGGGAGAACAGCTCGAACGCCTCGCGCTTGTATTCCTGCTTGGGGTTCTTCTGGGCATAGCCGCGCAGGTGGATGCCCTGGCGCAGGTAGTCCAGCGCGGCGAGGTGCTCGCGCCAGTGGCTGTCGATGGCCTGCAGCAGCACCATGCGCATGAACGGCGTGAACTGCTCGGCGCCGACGAGGGCGACCTTGGCAGCAAAGTGCGCGTCGGCAGCGGCGGTGACCTTGTCCAGGATATCGTCGTCGGTGATGGAGTCGCTTTTCTCGACCACGGACTTGAGGGCCACCTCGAACTGCCACTCCTCACGCAGCACGCGCTCGAGGGCGCCCAGATCCCACTGCTCTTCTAGCGTGCCGGCTGGCACGTAGGTGCGCACCACCGCGCTCATCGTGCTGCGGCGCAGGTTGCCGATCTGTTCGTCCAGGTTCGCGGCCTCGAGGATTTCGTTGCGCTGCTGGTAGATCACCTTGCGCTGGTCGTTGGAGACGTCGTCGTATTCCAGCAGCTGCTTGCGGATGTCGAAGTTGCGCGCCTCGACCTTGCGCTGCGCGCTCTCGATGCTGCGGTTGACGATGCCGGCCTCGATGGCCTCGCCCTCGGGCATCTTCAGCCGCTCCATGATCGCGCGCACGCGGTCGCCGGCAAAGATGCGCATCAACGAATCGTCCAGGCTCAGGTAGAAGCGCGAGGCGCCGGGGTCGCCCTGGCGGCCCGAGCGGCCGCGCAACTGGTTGTCGATGCGCCGGCTTTCGTGGCGTTCGGTGGCCACGATGCGCAGACCCCCCTGCGCCTTGACCTGCTCGTGCAGGGACTGCCACTCGTCCTTCAGTGTCCTGGCACGGGCCGCCTTGTCGTCGTCGGACAGGCTCTCGTCGGCTTCGAGCAGCTGGATCTGCTTCTCGACATTGCCGCCCAGCACGATGTCGGTGCCGCGGCCGGCCATGTTGGTGGCGATCGTGATCATGCTCGGCCGCCCGGCCTGGGCCACGATCTCGGCCTCCTTGGCATGCTGCTTGGCGTTGAGCACCTGGTGCGGCAGCTTGGCTTTGGTCAACAGGTCCGAGATCAGCTCGGAATTCTCGATCGAGGTCGTGCCCACCAGCACCGGCTGGCCACGCTCATGGCAATCGCGGATGTCCTGCGTGACGGCGGTGTACTTCTCCTTGGCCGTCTTGTAGATGAGATCGTTGTCGTCCTTGCGGATGGTGGGCCGGTTGGGCGGGATGACCACCGTCTCCAGGCCGTAGATCTCCTGGAACTCGTAGGCCTCGGTGTCGGCGGTGCCCGTCATGCCCGCGAGCTTGCCGTACATGCGGAAATAGTTCTGGAACGTGACCGACGCCAGCGTCTGGTTCTCGCTCTGGATGCGCAC
>CXWL01012628.1_pt1 | contig 23730 bp, 20 predicted proteins | sample 590931 | NCBI WGS metagenome assembly CXWL01 (sample SAMEA3498368, study PRJEB10139) | groundwater metagenome | biome: water well; material: biofilm material | place: Germany | collected 2015-04-27
GGTCAACCTGGTCGGCCATAGCCTGGGGGGCAACGTCGGCGGACTGTACGTTGGCATACGGCCGGCGCGCATCGCGCGCTTCGTCAATCTGGAGGGTTTCGGCATGCCCCTGACGCGGGCCGAGCAAGCGCCGAAGCGCTATGCGCGCTGGATGGATGAACTCAAGGAGACGCCGGGCTGGAAACCCTATGCCGATTACGCGGAACTGGCGAATAGGCTGCAGAAGAACAACCCGCGCCTGAAGCGCGAGCGCGCCGAATTCCTTGCGCGCCATTGGGGCAAGGAAGCGGAAGGCGGGGGCGTGGTCCTGCGCAGCGACCCGGCGCACAAGCTGGTGAACGCCACGCTCTACCGGCTGGACGAGGCGCGGGCCTGCTGGGCGCAGGCGACGGCGCCGGTGCTCTGGGTCGATGCCGAGCACTCCGAGACGAAGATGCGCATGAAGCTGACCGAGGCGGAACTGGCAGAGCGCCGCACGGCATTCAAGGACCTGCGGCGCCACACCGTGAAGGACGCGGGGCACATGCTGCATCACGACCAGCCCGAGGAAGTGGCCCGCCTCATCGATGAGTTCCTGGTCTGATAAAATTTTCCTCTCGATGGATGTCAGCAACTTAGTTCAAACCGTCGCCATCTATGCGCTCCCGGTCCTTTTCGCGATCACGCTGCACGAGGCGGCGCACGGGTACGTCGCGCGCCACTTCGGCGACATGACGGCTTACGCGCAGGGACGCATCAGCCTCAACCCTGCGCGGCACATCGACCTGGTGGGCACCATCATCGTGCCCATCGCGATCCTCCTGGCCAGCAAACTCGCCGGCAGCAGCGGCTTCCTTTTCGGCTGGGCCAAACCCGTTCCGGTGAACTACTCGGCGCTGAAGCATCCGAAGCGCGACATGATGTGGGTCGCGGCCGCGGGCCCGGCTTCGAACCTGGTGATGGCGCTTGGATGGGCTCTGCTCTACAAACTGGGCATCGCCATGGGGCCGGGCGACTACGCCACGCCCCTCAAGCTGATGAGCATCGCCGGGATCGAAGTCAACCTGGTGCTGATGCTGCTCAACCTGCTGCCGATCCTGCCGCTGGACGGCGGGCGGATCGTCGCCAGCCTGCTGCCGGCGCGCATGTCCTGGCAGTATTCGAAGCTCGAACCCTGGGGTTTCCCGATCCTGCTGCTGTTGATGTTTACCGGCTACCTCGGCGTGATCCTTTCGCCGATGATCAGGACTTCCTTCAGCGTCATCGGCACGGTGTTTCGCTTTTAGGCCATGTTCGAAACCCGCGTCCTCTCCGGCATGCGTCCCACCGGCGCGCTCCACCTGGGCCACTACCACGGCGTGCTCAAGAACTGGGTCAAGCTGCAGGCCGAGCATCCCTGCCTGTTCTTCGTCGCGGACTGGCACGCGCTGACGACTGACTACGAAAGCCCGGGCGCGCTGCAGGAGGTCGGTACCGACATGGTGATCGACTGGCTGGCGTCGGGCGTGGACCCGAACCAGGCGACGCTCTTCGTGCAATCGCTGGTGCCCGAGCACGCCGAGCTGCATTTGCTGCTGTCGATGATGACGCCGCTCGGCTGGCTGGAACGCGTGCCGACCTACAAGGACCAGCAGGAAAAGCTCGCCGACAAGGATCTGACGACCTACGGCTTCCTCGGCTATCCGCTGCTGCAGGCGGCGGACATCATGATTTACCGCGCGAAGTACGTTCCCGTGGGCGAGGACCAGGTGCCGCACATCGAGTTCACCAGGGAGCTGGCGCGGCGCTTCAACCATCTCTACGGCCGCGAAATGGGCTACGAGGACAAGGCCAAGGCGGCGGTCAAGAAAATGGGCAGCAAGAAGGCGCGCCTGTTCAACGAATTTCGCACCAAGTTCCTCGAAACCGGGGACGGGGAGGCGCTGAAGCGCGCCCAGGCGCTGCTCGACGAGCAGCAGAACATCCCGCGCGGCGACCGCGAGCGCCTCTACGGCTGGCTGGAAGGCAGCGGCAGGAAGATCCTCGTCGAGGCCGAAGCGCTTCTGACGGAAGCATCCAAGCTGACCGGCCTCGATGGCCAGAAGATGTCGAAGTCGTATGGCAATGCGATCGGCCTGCGCGAAGAGCCGGATTCCGTGGCGAAGAAGATCAAGACCATGCCCACCGACCCGGCGCGCGTGAAGCGCAGCGACCCGGGCACGCCGGAAAAATGCCCGGTCTGGAACATGCATCTGGTGTATTCGGACGAGGAAAGGCAGAAGTGGGTGCGCAAGGGCTGCACCACAGCGGGCATCGGTTGCCTGGAGTGCAAGCAGCCCGTGATCGAGGCCGTGCTCGCCGAGCTCGCGCCGATACGCGAACGCGCGCAGGCCTATCTTGACGATCCGACGCTGGTGAAGAACATCCTCGCCGACGGTTGCGACAAGGCGCGCGCGCTCGCCACCGAGACCATGCGCGAGGTACGCGAGGCGATGGGGCTGTCCTACACATGATCGACGCCGCCGCGCCGAAGCTTCCGCTCTCACCCCGGTTGGCCACGATCTACGGCGAGCCGCTGACCGAGATTCCGGTCGATCTCTACATTCCGCCCGACGCCCTGGAAATCCTGCTGGATGCATTCCAGGGCCCGCTCGACCTGCTGCTGTACCTGATCCGCAAGCAGAACCTGGACGTGCTCGACATTCCGATGGCGCCGCTCACGCGCCAGTACCTCGAGTATGTCGAGCTGATGCGCAACAAGAATCTCGAGCTCGCGGCCGAGTACCTGGTGATGGCGGCGATGCTGATCGAGATCAAGTCGCGCATGCTGCTGCCGCGCCCGCCCGCGGTGAACGAGGAAGAGGATCCGCGCGCCGAACTGGTGCGCCGCTTGCTCGAGTACGAGCAGATGAAGAAGGCGGCGCAACTGCTGGATGCGCTGCCGCAGGTCGGGCGCGACGTGTTTGCGGTCTCCGTCCTGGTCGAGCGCACTGCGGTGGAGCGCCTGCCGGACGTGCATCCCCGGGATCTGGCCGATGCCTGGCGCTCGCTGCTGTTCCGGGCACGCCTGTCGAAGCACCATCGTGTTTCGCGCGAGGAACTCTCGGTGCGTGAGCACATGAGCCAGATCCTTCGGCGCCTGAAGGAGAGCAGGGTGCTGGAATTCGGCGAATTGTTTGATCCCTCCCTCGGGGTATCGGTCCTGGTGGTTACCTTCCTCGCGCTGCTGGAACTCGCGCGCGAGACGTTGATCGATGTCACGCAGTCGGAGTGCTTTGCCCCCATCTATATCAGGATCGCCCATGTCGAATCCGTCTGAAGCGAAGCGCATCATCGAAGCGGCGCTGCTGTCCTCGCAGGAGCCGTTGTCTCTCGCGGACCTGAAACGCCTGTTCGAGGACGAGATCGGCCCCGATACGCTGCGCCGGCTGCTCGACGAGCTGCGCGATGCCTGGGCCGAGCGCGCGGTGGAGCTCGTCAATACGGCCAGCGGGTGGCGTTTCCAGACCCGGCCGGAGTTCCAGCCGTTCGTCGAACGCCTCAGCCCGGACAAGCGCCCGCGCTATTCGCGCGCGGTGATGGAGACGCTCTCGATCATCGCCTACCGGCAGCCGGTGACGCGCGGCGACGTCGAGGACATCCGCGGCGTCGCGGTATCTGCGCAGATCATCCAGACGCTGGAGAGCCGCGGGTGGATCGACGTCGTGGGCCACCGCGACACGCCGGGCCGGCCCGCGCTCTACGCCACCACCAAGTCGTTCCTCGACGACCTCGGGCTGCTTTCGCTGCAGGAACTGCCGCCGCTGGAAGAAATCGCACGCACACTTCAGCTGGAACCGGCAACCGCCCAACCCGCCTCGAACGAGCCGGCCAACGAACCCTCCCAACCCGCCGCCAGCGCAGGCTAGCCCCAGCGGCGAGCGGCTCCAGAAGCTACTCGCCGCAGCGGGCTTCGGTTCGCGCCGGGAGATCGAGACCTGGATTACCGCGGGCCGGGTGTCGGTGCGCGGGCAGGTCGCGAAACTCGGTGATCGAGCCAGTCCCGGCGACCTGGTTCTGCTCGACGGCAAGGAAATCAAGTTCAACGCGACCAGGAGCGCGCCGCGCGTCATCCTTTATCACAAGCCCGTCGGCGAACTGGTTACGCGCAGCGATCCCGAAGGCCGCGCAACGGTGTTCGACAAGCTGCCCAAGCTCAGCCCCGGGCGCTGGGTTTCGATCGGGCGCCTGGACCTGAATTCGTCCGGGCTCCTGCTGTTCACCGACTCGGGCGAGCTTGCCAACCAGCTCATGCATCCCCGCCAGGAGATCGAGCGCGAATATGAAGTGCGGGTGCAGGGCGGCCTGGGCGCCGAGGCGATCCGCAAGTTGCTGGCGGGCGTGGAGCTCGAAGATGGCCCGGCGAAGTTCAAGCGGATCGACGCATTGCAGGGAAAGAAGGACAGCGGGACAAATCGCTGGTACCGCGTCGTTCTCGCCGAAGGGCGTAACCGCGAGGTGCGGCGCATGGTTGAAGCTGCGGGAGGCAGGGTCAGCCGGCTGATGCGGGCGCGTTTCGGCCCGGTCAGCCTGCCGTTGGACCTGCCTCCGGGACGCTCACGCGAGCTTGGCGCGGAAGCGGTCGCGGAGATTGTGAAAACGGCAAAAAGCTGTTAAACTTCAAGTCGTTTCAGATGCAAATGGGCCTCGGCCCATTTTTTGTTTGGACTGCTGGAATTGGTGGTTTCGTGATGACGGCGATGGCGGATATGGTGGAGCTGACCCTGGCTGGCATGGGGTTCGAACTGGTGGATGCGAGGGCATCCGGCGGGGGCAGGCATCTGTCCATCTTCATCGACAGGCCGGGCGGAATCACGGTCGAACATTGCGCGGAAGTCAGCCGGCACCTGGCCAGGGTATTCGAGGTCGAGGGCATCGACTACGACAGGCTGGAAGTTTCGTCGCCGGGGCTGGACCGGCCGCTTTGCAAGCCGGCCGATTTTGCGCGCTTTGCCGGCAGCAAGGTGGACGTGAAGATGCGCATGAAGGACGCGGACGGGCGTAGGCGCTTCACCGGCCTGTTGAAGGGCGTAACGGACGGCGCGGCGCTGGTGGAGGTGGATGGGCGCGAAGTGGCGCTGAAGGTCGAAGACATGGACAAGGCCCGGCTGGTGCCGGACCTGTAGGAATGACAAGGAACGGTTGACGATGGCAAAAAAAGCTCAGGTTGAGACGCCGCCCGTAGGGAACCGCGAACTGGTCTTGCTGGCCGACGCGCTGGCGCGGGAAAAGAATGTCGCGCGCGACATCGTTTTCGGTGCGCTCGAACTCGCGCTCGCCTCGGCCACGAAGAAGAAGTATCCCGAGGACATCGACGTCCGCGTCTCCATGGACCGCACCACGGGCGCCTACGAGACGTTCCGCCGCTGGCGCGTGGTCGTCGACGACGAGCCGGAGTACAACACGGCCCAGATGTACTGCCTCGAAGAAGCGCAGGACCGCAAGCCGGACGCGCAGATCGGCGAATTTCTCGAGGCGCCGCTGCCGAATATCGAATTCGGCCGCATCGGCGCGCAGACCGCCAAGCAGGTGATCCTGCAGCGCATCCGGGATGCCGAGCGCGAGCAGATCCTGAACGACTTCCTCGGGCGCGGCGACGAACTCGTCACCGGCACCGTCAAGCGGATGGAGCGCGGCAGCGCGATCGTCGAGTCCGGCCGGCTGGAAGCGCAGCTGCCGCGAGAGAACATGATCCCGAAGGAAAACCTGCGCGTGGGCGACCGTGTGCGCGCCTGGGTGCAGAAAATTGACCGCGGCGCACGCGGCCCGCAGCTGATCCTGTCGCGCACCGCGCCCCAGTTCATCATGAAGCTGTTCGAACTCGAAGTGCCGGAGATCGAGGAAGGCCTGCTCGAGATCAAATCCGCCGCCCGCGATCCGGGCGTGCGTGCCAAGATCGCAGTGCACACCAACGACCGGCGCATCGACCCGATCGGAACCTGCGTCGGCATGCGCGGCTCGCGCGTGCAGGCGGTGACGCAGGAACTGGCGGGTGAGCGCGTCGACATCGTGCTCTGGTCGGCCGACCCGGCGACCTTCGTCATCGGCGCGCTGGCGCCGGCGGAAGTCAGCTCGATCCTAGTGGACGAGGAAAAGCACGCCATGGACGTGGTGGTGGACGAGGAAAACCTCGCCATCGCGATCGGGCGCAGCGGCCAGAACGTCAGGCTCGCTTCCGAGCTCACCGGCTGGACCATCAACCTGATGACGCAGGAAGAGTCCACCAAGAAGCAGGAAGAAGAAGGCAGCCGCGTCAAGACGCTGTTCATGGAAAAGCTCGACGTCGACGAGGAAGTGGCGGATATCCTGGCGCAGGAGGGCTTCTCCACGCTGGAGGAGATCGCCTACGTGCCGATCACGGAGATGAATGAAATCGAGGCGTTCGACGAGAACACGGTGAACGAGCTGCGCAGCCGCGCGCGCAACGCGCTGCTGGTGCAGGCGATCGCGAGCGAGGAGAGCATCGACGGCGTCGAGCAGGACATGCTCCAGCTCGAAGGCATGGACAACCAGCTGGCGGCCAAGCTCGCGGCGCAGAACGTGAAGACGCGCGACGACCTTGCCGACCTGTCGGTGGACGAACTCTCCGAGATGACCGGCATGGACGCGGAAAAGGCCAAGGGCCTGATCATGGCCGCGCGCGCGCATTGGTTCGCCAATGAAGCCAAGCCCGTTGCGGAACTGAAGGGGGCCCAATAGCGTGGCTCAAACCAGCGTCGCCCAGTTTGCGAGCGAACTGAAGGTCCCGCCTTCGGTCCTGCTCGAGCAGTTGCGCGCCGCTGGCGTGGAAAAGCGCATCGCCGACGATTCCCTGACGGAGCAGGACAAGGCGCGGCTGCTCGAGTACCTGCGCAAGTCGCACGGCTCGGTCGACCCGAAGAACAAGATCACGCTGACGCGCAAGCAGACCAGCGAGATCAAGAAATCCGACGCCATGGGCAAGGCGCGCACCATCCAGGTCGAGGTGCGCAAGAAGCGCGTGTTCGTAAAGCGAGATCCCGCCGAGTTGGCGGCCGCCGCCACCGCGGCGGAGATTCCTGCGCCGGCCGCACCGGTCGCGCCCCCTGTCGCGGCGCCGGCGCCAGTCGCTGCTCCCGCACCTGCGCCGGCCGCTGTGCCGGGAGGAGGCCCGGGCGCGAAGGAACTGCAGCTGCGCCAGGAGGAGTACCGGCGCCAGCAGCAACTGTCGGAAATCCAGGCTGCCGAATTGCGCGAGAAGCAGGAACGCGAGAAACGTGAAGCCGAACAGAAGCAGGCCGAGCGCGCGGCGCCTCCGCCCGATGCCGTTGCCAAGGAAGGCACGCTGCACGCGCCCAAGGCAGGCGAACCCAAGAGCGACAAGAAGGCGAAGAAGGTCAAGCAGACGACCATCCTGCGGGACGACTCGGCGCGCCGGCGGACCATCAAGACCCGTGGCGACATGGGGGGCGGCGTCGGCGGCTGGCACGGCAGGGGCGGTTCACGCTCGCGATCCGGCGGCCAGGCAACCGGCGAACCGGCGTTTGCGCAACCTACGGAACCGGTGGTGCGCGAGATCGCGGTGCCGGAAACCATCACGGTGGGCGAGCTTGCGCACAAAATGTCGGTGAAGGCCGTCGAAGTGATCAAGGTGCTGATGAAGCTGGGCAGCATGGCGACCATCAACCAGGTCCTCGACCAGGAGACGGCGATGATCGTGGTCCAGGACATGGGCCACACGGCGAAGGCGGCCAAGCTCGACGATCCCGAGGCGTACCTGGAAAAGCCTGAAGATCACGTCGAGGTCGAAGGCGTGACGCGTCCGCCGGTGGTAACTGTGATGGGCCACGTCGACCACGGCAAGACCTCGCTGCTCGACTACATTCGCACTACCAAGGTCGCGGCCGGCGAGGCTGGCGGCATCACGCAGCACATCGGCGCCTATCACGTGGAAACGGCGCGCGGCGTCATCACGTTCCTCGACACGCCGGGCCACGAGGCATTCACGGCGATGCGTGCGCGAGGCGCGAAAGTAACCGACATCGTGGTTCTGGTGGTGGCGGCGGATGACGGCGCGATGCCGCAGACCATCGAGGCCATCGCCCATGCCAAGGCGGCCGAGGTGCCGCTCGTTGTGGCGATCAACAAGATCGACAAGCACGAAGCGAATCCGGAGCGGGTCAAGAACGACCTGTTGCAGCATGGCGTGATTCCGGAGGACCTGGGCGGCGAATCGCCGGTCGTCCCCGTGTCCGCCAAGACCGGCGCGGGCATCGACGCGCTGCTGGAGCAGATCCTGCTGCAGGCCGAAGTCCTGGAACTGAAAGCGCCGGTCAATGCGCCTGCGAAGGGCGTGGTCATCGAGGCGCGCCTGGACAAGGGCCGCGGCCCGGTGGCGACGCTGCTGGTGCAGTCGGGGACCCTGAAACGGGGCGATGTCGTCGTCGTGGGTGCCGTTTATGGCCGCGTTCGCGCGATGCTCGACGAGAACGGCAAGCCGGTGCAAAGCGCGGGCCCGTCGATCCCGGTCGAGATCCAGGGCCTGTCCGACGTGCCGCGCGCCGGCGAGGAGATGGTGGTGCTCGCCGACGAGAAGAAAGCGCGCGAAGTCGCGCTGTTCCGCCAGGGCAAGTACCGCGAGGTCAAGCTCTCGAAACAGCGCGCGGCGAACCTCGAGAACATGTTCAGCAACATGGGCGAGGGCGGGGCAGGCCCCGGGGGCAAGAAGACCCTGGCCCTGCTCATCAAGGCCGACGTGCAGGGTTCGCAGGAAGCGCTGGCGCATGCCCTCACGCGCCTGGCGACCGAGGAAGTGAAAGTCAGCGTGGTTCACGCGGGCGTGGGCGGGATTACCGAATCCGACGTCAACCTCGCGTTGGCTTCGGGCGCGGTCGTCATCGGCTTCAATTCGCGGCCCGACGCGACCGCGCGCAAGCTGATCGAGTCCTCCGGCGTGGACGTGCGCTACTACAACGTCATCTACGACGCGGTCGAGGAAGTGAAGGCGGCGCTCTCGGGCATGCTGGCGCCCGAACGCAAGGAAAGCATCATCGGCATGGTCGAGGTGCGGCAGGTATTCAAGATTTCCAAGGTCGGCACGGTCGCCGGCTGCTTCGTGCAGGAGGGCATGGTGAAGCGCAACGCGCAGGTCCGCGTGCTGCGCGACAGCGTGGTCATCCACACCGGTGAACTGGATGCGCTAAAGCGCTTCAAGGACGACGTGCGCGAGGTGAAGTCCGGCTTTGAATGCGGTATTTCGCTCAAGTCCTTCCAGGATCTCAAGGAAGGCGACCAGTTCGAGGTGTTTGAAATCCTCGAGGTCGCAAGAACCCTGTGAGCAGAGGACGGCCACAGAAAGTGGCCGACTTGATCCAGCGCTAAATCGCCGACCTGCTGCGGCACGAAGTGCGCGATCCGCGCGTCGGCATGGTGACGCTTACATCCGTGGACGTGGCTCCGGACCTCTCGCATGCGAAGGTCTTTTTTACGATTTTAGAAAAAGAAAAAATCAAGGAAACGACCAGGGCGTTGCAGCGTGCGGCCGGTTTCCTGCGCTCGCAGCTCTCGCACCGCATGAACATGTACACCACGCCGGCGCTGCGCTTCGTCTACGACGAGTCCGTGGAGCGGGGCGATCGCCTTTCGCGGCTCATCGACAGCGTCGTCCCGCCAAAGAGCTGATGCGGCGCAAGCTGGACGGGGTGCTGCTGCTCGACAAGCCGGTCGGGCCGAGTTCGAGCGCGGTGCTGCAGGCGGTCAAGCGCCTGCTCGAGGCGGAGAAGGCCGGCCATGCCGGCACGCTCGACCCGCTCGCCTCGGGATTGCTGCCCTTGCTTTTCGGGGAAGCCACCAAGTTCGCCCAGTTCGGGCTCGATTCGATCAAGGAGTACCGGGCGCAGGTCAGGCTCGGCGTGTCCACGGATACCGGTGACGCGGAGGGAACAGTCCTGGAGCGACTCCCGGTCGAGGTGGACCAGGCGCGACTCGAGCAGGCGCTGGAGCGCTTCCGCGGCGACATCGCGCAGGTCCCGCCCATGCATTCGGCGCTAAAGCACCAGGGACAAGCGCTCTATGCGCTGGCTCGGGCCGGAAAGACGGTGGAACGCGCTGCCCGCAGCGTGACGGTGCACGAACTGGAGCTGCTGGAGCGTGCCGGAGAAGTCCTGCACCTCAGGATCCGGTGCAGCAAGGGCACCTATGTGCGCCAGCTGGCCGCGGACCTTGGTCTGGCGCTGGGTACCGTGGCGCACCTCGAATGGCTCAGGCGCACGGCGGTCGCCGGATTCCGGCTCGACCAGGCCGTGGCACTGGACGACCTGCAGGCACTGGGGCCCGAGGCGAGGCGAACCTGGCTGCTGCCGCCGGACAGCCTGTTGGAGGACCTGCCCCGCCTCGACCTGCCCGAGGACCTGGAGGGCCGCTTCCTGAACGGCCAGATGGTCGCGTTTGCTGCGGCAAGCCATGGCCCCTGCCGGGTCTATGGAAAGGCCGGGATTTTGCTCGGCGTGGGCGAGGGCGGGCCGGGGGCGGAACTGCGCCCCGCCCGACTGATTGCAAGGGCCTGAAATACCACGAAAAAAGTTGTAAGCCGGCGCCAATGTCGATAGAATGCCCGCCTCACTTATCGAGCCTAAAAAGAGAGAAAAGCATGAGTTTGCAGGTCGCGCAGAAAGCGCAGGTCGTCAAGCAGCACCAGCGTGCCGGGAACGATACCGGCTCTCCCGAAGTGCAGATCGCTCTGCTCACGGAGCGCATCAATGGCTTGGCCGAGCATTTCAAGTCCCACGTCAAGGATTTCCACTCGCGCCGCGGTTTGCTGAAGATGGTCAGCCAGCGCCGCAAGCTTCTGGATTACCTGAAGCGCAATGACGCGGACAAGTACCGGTCGCTGATCGAGCGGCTCGGACTGCGCAAGTAACAGTCGCGCAGTTCCTTCCCACTTCCTGAATGTCGTAGCAAAGAACGCTCATCGCATCGATGGGCGTTTTTGTTTGCGTCCCCAAATAGAGGATCTCCTTTGAACCCGATCAAGAAAACCTTCACCCTCGGCACGCAGCAGGTCACGCTGGAAACCGGGGAAATCGCCCGCCAGGCGCATGGCGCGGTCATCTGCACCGTCGATGACACCGTCGTGCTCGCCGCCGTGACCGCGTCGAAATCCGCCAAGCCGGGGCAGAGCTTCTTCCCGCTCACCGTGGATTACGCCGAGAAGACCTACGCCGCGGGCAAGATTCCCGGCGGCTTCTTCAAGCGCGAGGGCCGCCCGAGCGAGAAGGAAATCCTGACCTCCCGCCTCATCGACCGCCCGATCCGGCCCCTGTTCCCGGACGGCTTCTACAACGAAGTGCAGGTCGTGGCGCAGGTCCTGTCGTTGAATCCTGAAGTGGATGCCGACATCCCCGCGATGATCGCGGTGTCGGCGGCGATGACGCTCTCGGGCGTGCCGTTCAGCGGCCCGATCGGCGCGGTACGCGTCGGCTACGTCAATGGCCAATACGTGACCAACCCGACCATGTCGCAGCTGAAGGAATCCGGGCTGAACCTGGTGGTCGCCGGCACGGCGCAAGGCGTGCTGATGGTCGAGTCAGAAGCCCTGGAACTGCCGGAGGACGTGATGCTGGGCGCGGTGGTCCATGGCCACGAGCAGATGCAGGCCGCGATCACCGCGATCGAGGAACTGGCCGAAGTGGCCGGCAAGCCCGCCTGGGACTGGAAAGCCCCGGCCAGGGACGAGGCGCTGGCTGCGAAAATCGCCGGGCAATTCGAAGGCGAGCTGCGCCAGGCCTTCGACATCCGCCAGAAAGGCACGCGCCAGGAAACGCTGAAAGCGATTTCCAAGCGCATCCATGAGGCCTGCGGGGTCGGGTCCGAAGGCGGTCCGGACGCCAACACCGTGAACGACCTGTGCTTCGCGGTCGAGTCGAAGATCGTCCGCAACAAGATCCTCGATGGCGAGCCGCGCATCGACGGCCGCGACACGCGCACCGTGCGCCCGATCGCCATCCGCACCGGCGTGCTGCCGCGCACCCACGGTTCGGCGCTGTTCACGCGCGGCGAGACGCAGGCGCTGGTTACCGTGACCCTGGGCACCGGGCGCGACGAGCAGATCATCGACGCGCTGGCGGGCGAGTACCGCGACCGCTTCATGTTCCACTACAACTTCCCTCCGTACTCGACCGGCGAAACCGGCCGGTTCGGATTCACCAAGCGCCGCGAGATCGGCCATGGCCGCCTCGCCAAGCGCGCGCTGGTGGGTATGCTGCCCCCGGCTGCGGATTTCGGCTATTCGCTGCGCATCGTCTCGGAGATTACCGAGTCGAACGGGTCCTCGTCGATGGCCTCGGTCTGCGGCGGCAGCCTCGCGCTGATGGACGCCGGCGTGCCGATCAAGGAGCACGTCGCCGGCATCGCGATGGGCCTGATCAAGGAAGGCAACCGCTTCGCCGTGCTGACCGACATCCTGGGCGACGAGGATCACCTCGGCGACATGGATTTCAAGGTCGCGGGCACCGTCAACGGCGTTACCGCGCTGCAGATGGATCTGAAGATCGAATCCATCAACAAGGGCATCATGAAGGTGGCGCTCGACCAGGCGCGCGAGGCGCGCATCCACATCCTCGAGCAGATGAAGCAGGCGATGGGCGGCTCGCGCAGCGAACTCTCCACCTTCGCGCCGCGCATCCTCAAGATCAAGATCAACCCGGACAAGATCCGCGACGTCATCGGCAAGGGTGGCGTCGTGATCCGCGGCATCCAGGAAGAGACCGGCACCACCATCGAGATCGAGGACGACGGCATGATCTCTATCGCCTGCGTCTCGCCCGAGGGCGGCGAAGCGGCGCTCAAGCGCATCAAGGACCTCACCGCCGACGTCGAAGTCGGCAAGATCTACGAGGGCCCGGTGCTGCGCTTGCTGGACTTCGGCGCCATCATCCAGCTGATGCCGGGCCGCGACGGCCTACTGCACATCTCGCAGATCAGCAACGAGCGCGTCAACGCCGTCTCCGACCACCTGAAAGAAGGCCAGATCGTGAAGGTCAAGGTGATGGAAGCCGACGACAAGGGCAGAGTGCGCCTGTCGATGAAGGCCGTCGGCGCCCCCGAGGCCGCCAAGCAGGGATAAATCAGGGAAAAAGAAAACAGGTCGCTTACTTCGCGACCTGCCTTTCGCGCATCTCGTCCAGCGTCTTGCAGTCGATGCACAGCGTGGCCGTGGGCCGCGCTTCGAGGCGCTTCAGGCCGATCTCGACCCCGCAGCTCTCGCAGTAGCCGTATTCGTTGGCGTCGATGCGCGCGATGGTCTCGTCTATTTTCTTGATCAGCTTGCGCTCGCGGTCGCGGTTGCGCAGCTCCAGCGCCATGTCCGACTCCTGGCTGGCGCGGTCGTTGGGGTCCGCGAACACCGTCGCCTCGTCCTGCATGGTGTGCACGGTGCGGTCGATCTCCTGCGACAGCTCCCCTTTGAGGTTCTCGAGGATCTTGCGGAAATGGGAACGCTGCTTCGCGTTCATGTATTCCTCGCCCTTTTTCGGGGCATAGGGCGCGAAGCTGTTTTTCTTGAGTTCCAGTGGCATTTCGGCAGTTGGCAGAAAAATGAAGGTAGGCTTTGTAGCAGGTTTGGAACCCTGCTGCAAGCCAAAAAAAGAGTATCATTGGCGCCCGATTTTCGGGGTGTAGCGCAGCCTGGTAGCGCGCCTGCTTTGGGAGCAGGATGTCGGGAGTTCAAATCTCTCCACCCCGACCAGTCCTGCCCCGGAACAGGCGAGGGTGAGCTGCACGGCGGAAGCAAGCGGATCTGCCCGTAGCTCAACCGGATAGAGCACCAGCCTTCTAAGCTGGGGGTTGTGGGTTCGAGTCCCGCCGGGCAGGCCAGTAGAATAGTTGCCGCAGCAATGGTGGCCGTAGCTCAATGGTAGAGTCCCGGATTGTGATTCCGGTTGTTGTGGGTTCGAGTCCCATCGGTCACCCCACTTTTTTCAGCCCGGCAGCTGTCCCCGTTCCAGGATGAACACGCTGCCCGGGTCGCTGGTTTCCGGCCACGCAAATTCGATCTTCGGACAGGCGCGCTCCAGCGCCTTGCGGTTGCCGCCAATCTCGCAGACCAGCAGCCCGCCCGGAGTCAGGTATTTTCCTGCTTGCGCGAGGATCCGGCGCGCCAGATCCAATCCATCCTTGCCGGCCGCCAGAGCCATCGACGGTTCGTGCCGGTATTCCTGCGGCAGCTTCTTCATCGATTGCGCGGTTACGTAGGGCGGGTTGCTGACGATCAGGTCGTACCTGCCATGGATCGAATCGAACAGGTCCGAGCGGATGGCGCGAACTCGCTTTCCCAGGCCATGCTGCTTGATATTGATCTTCGCTACCTGCAGCGCGGAAGCGGAGAGGTCTGCGGCGTCCACGCGTACCTTCGGGAATTCAAGGGCAAGCAGGACGGCGAGGCAGCCGGAGCCGGTGCAAAGATCGAGCGCGCGCTTCGGTTCGCGCGGCAGCCACGGACCCAGGTGGTCGCGCAGCAGCTCTGCGATGAAGGAGCGGGGCACGATGGCCCGTTTGTCGACGTAGAAGGAATGCTCGCCGAGCCAGGCTTCCTTGAGCAGGTAGGCAAGCGGGATCCGTTCCCGGATGCGGCGCTGTGCGAGGGTGTTTATTGCTTTTACTTGTTTTGAACTTAACTCTTGTTCAAGAAGAAAACCCAGAACGGAGGAAATGAGCCATGCGGCTTCCTCCCTCGCGCTGTGCGTGCCGTGGCCGTAGTGCAGCTTCGCGCGCGTGAAGCGCCGCGCGATGTCCCTCAGCAGTACGGAAACCCTCAAGGAAGCAGCGAGCGCAGCGTGTCGAGGTAGATGCCGGACAACTGCTCGATCGCGGCGACTTCGATGTGCTCGTTCAGCTGGTGGATGCTGGCGTTGACCGGCCCGAGTTCCAGCACTTCGGGCGAGATCTCGATGATGAAGCGCGCATCGGATGTCCCGCCGGTGGTGGACAGCTCGGCCGAGCGCCCCGTATGCCGCTTGCAGACGTCGGTAACTGTCTGCGCGAGCTTGCCCTTGGCGCTGAGGAAGGGTCGGGCGCCGAGAACCCAGGACATCGAGTATTCGAGGCCGTGCTTCTTCAGGACGGACTCGACCTTCTGCATCAATCCGGTGTCCGTGCTTTCGGTGGAGAAGCGAAAGTTGAAATCCACCACCGCGCTGCCCGGGATGACGTTGCCGACGCCGGTGCCGGCATGGATATTCGACACCTGCCAGGTCGTCGGCGGGAAGGCTTCGTTGCCGCTGTCCCACTTGGTCTTGGCCAATTCGGCGAGCGCGGGCGCGAGCTGGTGCACCGGATTGCGCGCGAGGTGCGGGTAGGCGACGTGGCCCTGGATGCCGCGTACCGTCAGCCGGCCCGAGAGGGAGCCACGGCGGCCGTTCTTCAACGTGTCGCCCAGCGCATCGACCGAAGTCGGCTCGCCGACGACGCAGTAGTCCATCGTTTCGCCGCGCTGCTTCAGCGCTTCGACCACTTTAACAGTGCCATCCACCGCCGGGCCTTCCTCGTCCGAGGTGAGGAGGAAGGCGATCGAGCCGCCGTGGGCGGGGCGTTCCCTGACAAAGGTTTCGGCGGCGACGACGAAGGCGGCAATCGACGACTTCATGTCCGCCGCGCCGCGCCCAAAGAGCTTGCCGTCCTTGATCGTCGGGACGAACGGATCCGTATGCCATTCCGCGAGCGGCCCGGTGGGCACCACGTCGGTGTGGCCGGCGAAGCAGAGCAGGGGCTTCGCGCTGCCGCGCCGTGCCCATAGATTGCTCACTTCGCCGAAGCGCATCGGCTCGCACTTGAAGCCAGCGGCTGACAGGCGTGCGGCGATCAGGTCCTGACAGCCACCGTCCTCGGGCGTGACCGAGCGGCGGCGGATCAGCTCCTGCGCTAGTTCAAGCGCTGGCGTCAATCTTGAAGTCGCTGAAGGATGTGCCCGGCGCGGTGGTCGAGAGGATGGATTCCTTCTTCTCGTCCTTCTTGTCGTCCGCGGCTGCCTTGGTGATTGGCCCGGTCGAGATATCCCCGGCGGTCGCCTGGTTGATCAGCCACAGCATGTTGGTGGCCGAGTCGGCGTTCGCCATGCACTCTTCCTGCGTGATCGACCCGTCCATGAACATCGAGAACAGCGACTGCTCGAAGGTCTGCGAGCCGGGCGACATGCTCTTTTCCATCGCGTCCTTGATCTCGTTGATGTCGCCCTTCTCGATCAGCTCGGCGATGTGGCGCGTGTTCAGCAGGATCTCCACCGCCGCGCGGCGCGAGCCGGTCTTGGTGCGCACCAGGCGCTGCGAGATGATCGCCTGCAGCGCCGCCGACAAGTCAAGCAGCAGGGTAGGCCGGTTCTCCAGCGGGTAGAAACTGATGATCCGGTTCATCGCGTGATAGCTGTTGTTGGCGTGCAGCGTGGCCAGCGCCAGGTGGCCGGATTGCGCGTAGGCCAGCGCCATGCCCATGGTCTGCTTGTCGCGGATTTCGCCGATCAGGATGCAATCGGGCGCCTGCCGCAGCGCGTTCTTCAGCGCCACCTCGAAGCTCTTCGTGTCGGTGCCGACTTCGCGCTGGTTGACGATCGATTTCTTGTTGGTGAAGATGAATTCGACCGGGTCTTCCAGGGTCAGGATATGGCCGGCCTTCTGCGAATTGCGCAGGTCCAGCATCGCCGACAGCGAGGTGGACTTGCCCGATCCCGTTGCGCCGACCATCAGGATCAGGCCGCGCTTCTGCATGATGATGTCCTTGAGCGCATCGGGCAGCCCGAGGGTGTCGAATGCCGGCACGCTGCCCGGGATGAAGCGCACCACCACGGCGGGCGAGCCCTTCTGGCGGAAGGCGCTGATCCGGAACGCGCCGACGCCCTCCAGCGCGAACGCGGTGTTCAGTTCCATTTCCTCTTCGTATTCCTTGATCTGCTTCTCGTTCAGAACCTCGTACAGCAGCGTCTTGACAGCCTCGGCGTTGAGCACGGTCTGGTTGACCGGCACCGCGTTGCCGTTGATCTTGATGTTGATGGGCGAGCCGACGGACAGGAATATGTCCGAAGCCTTCTTGTCGGACATGAGCTGGAACAGGCGCTTCATCGCGGACATATGCTTCTCCCTTGCTTGCTGCTGACGACTGCCTAGTTTAGCCGCAGTTTAGCTGCTAATCGCCGCGCAGGAGTTCGTTCAGGCTGGTCTTGGCGCGGGTCTTGGCGTCCACCCGCTTCACGATCACGGCGCAATACAGCGCGCAGCTGCGGTCGCCCGAGGGCATCGTTCCCGCGACCACCACTGAACCGGAGGGCACCCGGCCATAGAGGACCTCACCGGTCTCGCGGTTGAAGATCTTGGTGCTCTGGCCGATGAACACGCCCATCGACAGCACGCTGTTCTCCTCGACGATCACGCCTTCGACCACCTCGGAGCGCGCGCCGATGAAGCAGTTGTCCTCGATGATGGTCGGATTGGCCTGGAGCGGCTCCAGCACGCCGCCGATGCCGACGCCGCCCGAGAGGTGGACGTTCTTGCCGATTTGCGCGCAGGAGCCGACCGTGGCCCAGGTGTCCACCATGGTGCCCTCGTCGACGTAGGCTCCGACGTTGACGTAGGAGGGCATCAGCACGACGTTCTTCGCGATGTAGGAACCGCGCCTGGCCATGGCCGGGGGAACGACCCGCACGCCACCCGCTGCAAAATCAAATGATTCGAACTTCGACCTGACCTTGTCGTAATACCGCGTCGCGCCGCCTTCCATCACGCGGTTGTCCTCGAGCCGGAAGGAGAGCAGCACCGCCTTCTTGATCCACTGGTGCGTGGTCCATTCGCCGCCGGCCTTCTCCGCGACGCGCAGCTTGCCCGAATCGAGCCCGGTGATGACCTCCTCGATTGCCTCGCGCAGGGGCTTGGGCGCGTTGGCGGGACCCAGCGAGGTCCGGTTCTCCCAGGCTTCTTCGATGACTGTTTTCATAGTGCCTTCGCAAATTGCATCATTCGCCCGACGGCTTCGATGCATTCCTCGATGGGCGCCACCAGGGCGGCGCGGACATGGTTCCTGCCCGGATTCTCCCCGTGCGCTTCGCGCGCGAGAAAACTGCCCGGCACGACCAGCACATTATAGTCACGCTGCAACCGGCGGGCGAATTCGGCGTCGTCGATCGGCGTGCGGATCCAGAGGTAGAACCCGCCGTCGGGCCGTTCCGTTCGCAGCGGGTTCCGGATCAAGGGCAGCACGGCCGCGTATTTCGCGGCGTAGAGGCGGCGGTTCTCGCGCACGTGCGCTTCGTCGTTCCAGGCCGCGATCGAGGCGCGCTGCACGGCGATGCTCATCGCGGAACCGTGATACGTGCGGTAGAGCAGGAACTGTTTCAGCAGCGCCGCGTCGCCCGCGACGAAGCCGGAGCGCATGCCGGGAGCATTCGAGCGCTTGGATAGGCTGGTGAACATGACGAGCCTGGCGAAGTCCTTGCGGCCGAGCCTGTGCGCCGCATCCAGCGCGCCCAGCGGCGCCTTGCCTTCCTCGAAGTATATTTCGGAGTAGCACTCGTCCGAGGCGATGGCGAAGCCATGCCGGTCCGATAGCGCGAACAGCTCGCGCCACGCCTCGAGCGACATGACTTTCCCGGTCGGATTTCCGGGCGAGCATGTGTAGGCGAGTTGCACCCCGTCCCAATCGATCCGGTCGAAGCGCATGCCATCGTTCAGGAACACCGGGCTCGCGCCGGCGAGCAGGGCGGCGCCTTCGTAGATCTGATAGAACGGATTGGGCGAGACGACGCGCGCCTTGCCGCCGGTCGGGTCGATGATCGCCTGCGCGAAGGCGAACAGGGCCTCGCGCGTGCCGTTCACGGGTAACACCTGGGTCATGGGATCCAGCGCGGGCAGCGAGTAGCGGCGCATGGCCCAGCCCGCCATCACTTCGCGCAACTCCGGGAGGCCGGCGGCGCGCGGATAGACCGAAAGGCCGTCCAGCGCGCCTGCAAGCGCATCCTTCACCAACGCGGGTGTCGGGTGCTTCGGCTCGCCGATGGACAGGTCGACCGGCCGCAGCGCCGGATTGGGAGTCACTCCCTCCAGTAGCGCGCGCAGTTTGTCGAACGGATACGTCTGTAATTGGGCGAGGCGCGGGTTCAATCAGTCGATTTCCATCCCCGCTTACGGTGCTCGGCCACGATCGACGTGTAGATGCCGCCCCGCACATTGAACTTCGCCGAGAGCCGCATGTAGCGGGGCTGCGTCGCCTTCACCAGGTCATCCAGGATCCTGTTGGTCACGGCCTCATGAAATGCGCCTTCGTCACGGAACGACCAGACGTACTGCTTCAGCGACTTCAGCTCCACGCATTTGCGGTCGGGTATGTATTCGAGCGACAGGGTGGCGAAATCCGGCTGGCCGGTCATCGGGCACAGGCAGGTGAATTCCGGAATCTCCATGCAAATCCTGTAGTCGCGCGCGGGCGACGGATTGGCGAACGTTTGCAGACGCTTGCTTGGGCGAGAGGGACGTGAGGGCATCAAAAAGCTCGGAAATCGCGGCGGGAAACGCGCAGCCGAATGGTATCATTTTCGAAATCCGAAAACGCCACCAGAAGCGATCGTAAGTGCGCCTTACTCAAGTCAAGCTTTCCGGTTTCAAGTCCTTCGTCGATCCCACTTCGATCCACGTTCCCGGCCAGCTGGTCGGCATCGTCGGCCCGAACGGCTGTGGCAAGTCCAACGTCATCGACGCGGTGCGCTGGGTGCTGGGCGAGTCGCGCGCCTCGGCCCTGCGCGGCGATTCGATGCAGGNNATTCGATGCAGGACGTCATTTTCAACGGCTCGGGCAACCGCAAGCCGCTGGCGCGGGCGAGCGTGGAGCTGATTTTCGACAATTCGCTCGGGCGCGCCGCCGGGCAATGGTCCCAGTACGCGGAGCTGTCGGTGCGGCGGGTGCTGCAGCGGGACGGCGAGTCCTCCTACTTCATCAACGGCACGCACGTCCGGCGGCGCGACATCACCGACGTGTTCCTCGGTACCGGCCTGGGGCCGCGCGCCTACGCGATCATCGAGCAGGGCATGATCTCGCGCGTGATCGAGGCGAAACCCGAAGAGCTGCGGGTGTTCCTGGAGGAGGCCGCGGGCGTCTCGCGCTACCGCGAGCGGCGCAAGGAAACCGAGCACCGCCTCGCCGATACCCGCGAGAACCTGGCGCGGGTCACCGATATCCGCGCCGAGCTGGGCGCGCAGATCGACAAGCTGGACAGCCAGGCAAAGGTCGCTTCCCGCTACAAGGAGCTGCAGCAGGATTTGCAGCTCAAGCAGCATCTGCTGTGGTTCCTGAGGCGCAAGGACGCGGCGGCCGACCGGGAGAAGCATGCGAAGGAGATCGCCAGCGTCACCAATGAGATCGAGGCCGGGACCGCGAAATTGCGGGAGGTGGAAAGCCGGATGGAGGCCGCGCGCGTGGCGCATTTCGCGGCAGGCGATGGCCTGAATTCGGCCCAGGCTGCGGTCTACGCGGCGAACGCTGAGGTGGCGAAGCACGAGTCCGAACTCCGGCATGTCGAAGAGACGCGCAGCCGGCTGGAAAGCCAGCATACCGAGCGGCGCGTGCAGCTTTCGTCCTGGCGCGAGCAACGCTCGCAGCTGACGCAGGCGCTGCACATGTGGGCGGCACGCTCCGGCGGGGCCAAGCAGCGGGTGACGGACGCGCAGGCGAGCCTGATGCGCGAGAATCAGCGGCTGCCCGAAGCCGAAAGCGCTTACCGGGCGCGGCAAGAGCAGCTGAACGACTCTCGCAGCAGGCTCCAGCAGGCCGAAAGCCGGCAGCTGCTCGAACAGCAGAAGGCGATGCACCTGGAAGGAAGCCTTCAATCTCTCGGGCAGCGCCGCGAGCGCCTGGAGGCCGAGTTGCAGGCGCTGGCGGAACCCGACACCGCCGCCATCGATGCCGCGAATGGGCGGGTGAGCGAGCTTGGTCGCACGGCCTTGGAAGCGCAGGCAGGGGTGGACTTGCTGCAGTCGGAGGTCGAGACGCTTGCCGCGCAGAACGCTAGCGCCGCCGAAGCCGGGGCGGAAGCGAGCCGGCTCTACACCGCCGCGGACGCGCAACTCGCAACGCTAAGGCAGGTGCAGGCCGCGGCCGAGGAGGAAGCACCGCTGCACGACTGGCTCGAGCGCCACCAGCTCGCCTCGCTGCCGCGCTTCTGGCAGAAGATCCGCATCGAGCATGGCTGGGAGACCGCCGTCGAGTCGGTGCTGCGCGAGCGCCTGCACGCGCTGGAAGTGGGGGACAGCGGCGCGCTGCGCCAGGACCGGCCGCCGGTGAAAGCGAGCCTGTTCGCCCCGGGCGAAGCGGGCAGCGCCGCGGGGCTGGCCGGCTTCGCGGCGCTGCAATCAAAAGTCCAGGTCGGCGACGCTCGCGTCGCCGGCGCGCTCGCCGACTGGTTCGCCAACGTCTATGTCGCCGAGGGTGTGCCGGAAGCGGCGCAACGTGCCGCGCTTCCCGCGGGCGCAGTACTCGTGAATCGCGAAGGGGACCAGTTCACCCGGCACACGCTGAGCTTCCATGCGCCGGACCCCGCCGACGCCGGAATCCTGGCGCGCCAATCGGAGATCGAGGCGCTGGAGGGACGCTACCGCGAGCTTGAGCAGAGGGCGCAGTCTGCCGCGTCCGAGGCCAAGCGCGCCGAGGAGGCGCTGGCGGCGCGCTCGGCGGCGCTCGAAGGGGCGCGCGACGTGGTCGGCTCGCGCATGCAGCAGAAGCACGACGCGCAGATCGAGGCGCTAAAGCTCGGCCAGGCGCTGGAGCGCTACCGCGAGCGGACCGCGCAGATCCGAGATGAGCTGCGCGCGGTGGCGGAGGAAGATGCGCGCGACCGGACGCGCATCGCCGAGGCCGGCGCGGCGGCGACGCGGATCGGCGAGGAAATCCGCGAGTGCAAGCGACAGCTCGAAGCGGTGCGCACGGCCTACGTGGAGTCGGAGACGCTGCTCGCCGAGCAGCGCATCCGGACGCAGAAGGCCGAGCGGGAGGCCCAGGACGCCCAGTTCGGCGAGCGCGAGATCACCGCCAAGATCGCCGAGATCGACGGCTCGGTGCGCATGATCGACCAGCAGATCGGGCACGCCGAGGTGGAAGTAGCCCGCCTGACCGAGGAGCTGGCGGTCGACCCTGTTCCCGAGGTGCGCAATGCCCTGGCGATCGCGGCCGCCGCCCGCATCGAATGCGAAAAGACGCTTGGCGGCGCCCGCGAGACGGTTGAAGTCGCGGCGGGCGCGCTGCGCTCGCACGAGGAAGAGAAGCTGGAAGTGGAGACTTCGCTGGCGCCGCGGCGCGAGCGCGTCAATGAACTCAGGCTGAAGGAGCAGGCGGCGCAGATCAACCATGACCAGTTCGAGCTGCAGCTGCGCGACGCCAGTGCGGACGAAGCGCGCCTCGCGGCCGAATCAGAGGATGCGCCGCGTCCCTCGGCGCTGCAGGGCGAGATCACGCGGATCACGCAGGCGGTCAACGAACTCGGCGCGGTCAACCTCGCTGCGCTGGAGGAACTTGCCTCCAGCCGGGAGCGCAAGGGCTTTCTTGATTCGCAGTCCGCGGACCTGGAGGAAGCGGTCGCGACGCTGGAGGATGCCATCCGGCGCATCGACCGCGAAACGCGGGAAATGCTGCGGCAGACCTTCGACAGCGTGAACCGCCATTTCGGCTCCCTGTTTCCGGTGCTGTTCGGCGGGGGCGAGGCGAAACTGGTCATGACCGGCGAGGAGATCCTGGACGCGGGCGTGCAGGTGATGGCGCATCCGCCCGGGAAGCGCAACAGCAGCATCCACCTGCTTTCCGGCGGGGAGAAGGCGCTGACGGCCATATCGCTGGTGTTCTCGCTGTTCCAGCTCAATCCCGCGCCGTTCTGCCTGCTGGACGAGGTGGACGCGCCGCTGGACGACAGCAACACCACGCGCTTCTGCGACCTGGTGCGCAAGATGTCGGTGCAAACGCAGTTCCTCTTCATCAGCCACAACAAGATCACCATGGAGATGGCGACCCAGCTGATCGGGGTGACGATGCCGGAATCCGGCGTGTCCCGGGTGGTTGCGGTGGACATCGAAGAGGCGCTGCGCATAAGGGAGGAACTCGCCGCCTGAGCTTCGCCTGGGCGGCCTGTCGCGACGGATGACCCGGCCATGAGCGAACTCCAGATCGGCCTGCTGGCGATCGGTGCGGTGGTGGTGGCCGGCGTGCTGGTCTACAACCGCGTCCAGGAGGGACGCGCCAGGCGCGACGCCGAGCGCAGCTTCCGCTCCGGACATGAAGATGTCCTGATCGGCCAGCCCCTCGAACCGCGCGGCGCGGATGCGGGTTCCGATGGCGTGGCGGGAATGCCGCAGGAAGCGCCGCGGCACGGGCCTCGCGCCGCGCCCGCGGATCAATCGGCGCAGCCCGATCCGGCGATCGACTACATCATCGAGTTCACCGCCGAGCACGGCGTGGCGCACGGGACGTTGCGCGAGCAATGGGTCGCGATCGAGCGCCGGCACGCGCGCAGGGCGCTCCTGGCCGGTTCGGCCGACGAGCGTTCATGGCGCGCGGCGCTGCAGCTGGTATCGCGCGACGGCGCCATCGGCGAAGCCGACCTGATCGAGTTCCGGTCGGCGGTGGAGACGCTGGCCGCTTCCGCCGGCGCTTCCGTCGCGGCGCCCGAAATGCGGGCCGCCGTGGAAGCCGCGCGCGTGCTGGACGAGTTCTGCGCGGAATCGGACATCCAGGTGGTGGTGCACATCACCGGCGGGCCATTCC
>CXWL01018493.1_pt1 | contig 23717 bp, 21 predicted proteins | sample 590931 | NCBI WGS metagenome assembly CXWL01 (sample SAMEA3498368, study PRJEB10139) | groundwater metagenome | biome: water well; material: biofilm material | place: Germany | collected 2015-04-27
CCCCGCTCCGCCCCCCGTCATCATCGCGCCGCCGCCCCCGCCAGCTCCAATGCCGATGCCCACCCCGCCGAACAGTGCAGCGCCGACGCTGACCATTCCTATCGTCGATGCCATGGGCCGCCGGATGACGCCGAATATAGACCTCAGCCCCGAACAAGCCCTGTGGCAGTTGCGCATCGGGCTGAATGTCGCGGCGCTCAATTGCCGTGGCCCCAACGAAGCGGCGCTGGTTGCCGATTATACGCGGTTTCTGAACGCCAACCGCGCTGCCAACACCCGCGCCGAACGCTGGGTCATTGCCGATCAGGGCCGCCGCACGGGCGGGAGTGGTATTGCCGCACGCGATGCGCTGTCCACACGTCTGTATAATTATTTCGCCCAGCCGCCCGTGTTACCCGATTTCTGCCGCACGGCGACGAGCGTGATGGCGCTGGCGGCGGCGGAACCCACCGCGACGATCATGACTTTTGCGAGCGTAAGATTGCCCGAAGTTGATCGGCCATTTGTCGATTTCTATGCTGCTTATGATCGGTATCGCGCCGACCTTGGCGCGTGGCAATCAAGACAAGTTGCCCCAATTCCTGCGGTGATGCCTATGACGCCTGTGACCGTAACACCTCCTGCGACAAGCACGGGAAATTAGGATCGGGAAGCAGTAATAGGGCGTTGGCGAGGCTGGGCATTTTCTGCTACCAAGCGGGGCAATGACCACAGCCCCCCCTCCCCCATCCGGCGCAGCTCAAGCCGCCCGCGAAATCCTGCGGCGTTTGGGCGGCGTCATGGCCACCAATACTGGTGCGCAGGCCAAGCTCAACAGCACCGCAGGGTTGATTGGTGAAGCGCTTAACAGCGAAGTTTGTTCGATTTACCTGTTGCGCGACGGTGTGCTCGAACTGTTCGCCACACGCGGACTTAACCAGTCGGCGGTGCATGTCACAAAATTGGCCATGGGCGAAGGGCTGGTCGGCACCATCGCCGCGCATATCGAAACACTCAACCTGGACGAAGCCTCTTCGCATCCTGATTATGCCTATCGCCCCGAAACTGGCGAGGAGCAGTTCCACAGCTTTGCTGGCGTTCCCATCATCCGCCGCGAACGTGCGGTCGGCGTGCTGTGCGTCCAGCATGCGGCGTCACGCGGCTATGACGAGATAGAGATTGAGGCGCTGCAAACCGTCGCGCTCGTCCTGTCTGAGTTGATCGCTAACGCCAACCTGGTTGACGAACAGAGCAAAACCGGGGCGCTAGCCGACCAGTCGGCGCAGAGCCTGTCTGGCCTGAAACTGGTGGATGGAATGGCACGCGGGGTTGCGGTGTTCCACCAGCCGCGCATCATCATCGAACATACCGTCGCCGATGATATCGAGGTAGAGCGCGCGCGGGTCTATTCCGCCTTCACCAAGATGCGCGAACAAATTGACCGCATGGCAAGTCAGGCAGAGTTTGGCGGCGGCGGCGAGCATGACGAAGTGCTCGAGATGTACAAAATGTTCGCCTATGACGAAGGTTGGTCGCGGCGGATTAACGAAGCCATCGACAGCGGCCTGACCGCAGAAGCGGCGATTGAACGGGTGCAGCAACGCACGCGGATGCGGATGCGCCAGATCGACGACCCGTTGCTGCGCGAGCGCATGCACGACCTAGAAGATTTGTCCAACCGCCTGATCCGCATCGTTTCGGGCCAGATGAACACGGCCGCGCAAATGGGTTTGCGAGCGGATTCAATCCTGATCGCGCGCAACCTTGGCCCAGCTGAGCTTTTGGAATATGACCGCCGTCGGTTGAAAGGCGTCATCCTAGAAGAAGGATCGCTGACCGCGCATGTCATCATTGTCGCGCGGGCCATGGGCCTTCCGGTATTGGGCAGGGTCCGCGATGTCCGCCAGATAGTGAGCGAAGGCGATTTGTTATTGCTCGATGTTGGCCGCGCCGTCGTGCATATTCGCCCCAACACCGCGACTAGGGAGGCCTTTGAAACCCAATTCACAGTGTCGCAAAAGCGCCGCGAACGCTTTGCAGCGATGCGCGACGCAGCGCCATTATCCATAGACAATCAGCGCATAGAAGTGATGATCAACGCGGGCCTGCGCGAAGATTTACCCGCGCTCGACCTGACCGGAGCCGATGGTATCGGCCTGTTCCGCACCGAGTTCCAGTTCCTCGTGTCCGCAACCCTGCCGCAGCGCGAACGCCAGCAACGGCTTTACCGCGACGTGCTCGACGCGGCCGGGCATCGTTCGGTGATTTTTCGCACGGTGGACATCGGCGGCGACAAGGCACTGCCCTATATGCGTCAGGACGAAAGCGAAGAAGAAAATCCTGCGATGGGTTGGCGCGGGCTGCGCCTGGCCCTGTCCCGCGAAGGGTTGATGAAAGCACAGGCGCGCGCACTGCTTGAGGCATCGGCGGGCCGTACGCTTAACGTCATGTTTCCGCTGGTCGGTGAGCCGTGGGAGTTCGAAGCAGCGAGGGCGATTTTTGTCGAACAGCGTGACTGGTTGACACGACGCGGTAAAAAAATGCCCAACGCCATCCGTTATGGCGTGATGCTTGAAGTGCCAGCGCTCGCCGAAATGCTCGATATTCTACTGCCTCACCTCGATTTCCTGTCGGTTGGCACCAACGACCTGACACAATTCCTGTTCGCAGCAGATCGCGCCGATCCGCGACTGGCCGAGCGTTACGACTGGTTATCCCCCGCTATTCTGCGCTTCCTCAAGCGTGTATTCGACCAGTGCAATGCTGCGCGCGTGGCCGTTGGCGTGTGCGGCGAAATGGGCGGTCGTCCGTTAGAGGCGATGGCTTTGCTGGGCCTTGGCCTACGCCGCCTGTCGATCAGCCCCGCCGGCGTCGGGCCAGTCAAGGCAATGATCCGCACGCTCGATATTGGTAAATTGACACCAATCATGGACGCGATAGTCACCAGTGGTGCAAGCGATGCCAGAGCGCAACTGGTTGCTTGGGGCGAAGAGCATGGAGTAGAGTTAGGAAATTAGCGGATTATGGCCCATTTTGGCTGGCTTTGGGCCGCGATCTCTCGCATATAGGCAGTGCTGAAGGGAGAGTGAAGTGGAGATGGAAGAGGTCGCCCCTGAAACCGGACAGGTCGAAACGACCGTCGGTGGAAAATTACGCGCAGCGCGCGAAGCGTCGGGCAAATCGCTCGTCGAAATAGCCGCTCAAACACGCGTTCCGTTGCGCATGCTCGATGCGCTGGAACGCGATGCGATCAGCGAATTGCCGCCTGGGCCATATGCTGCTGGATTTGCACGTAACTTTGCCCGCGCAGTTGGCCTGAACCCCCAAGACATCGCCAGCGAAGTTCTAGTCTTTGCGCAACCCGTCAGCACGCCGTCGGCTTATGCCCTGGATCTGTTCGAACCCGTTGCCACCAATCGTGTGCCGACGCGTGCACTGGCATGGACTGCCGCCATTATCGCGGTGGCGTTATTCATCGCCTATATGGTCTGGAAATCGTGGCTGATGACCCCCGATGCCAGTGATGAACGCGTTGCAACACCCGTAACCACTCCGGCCACACCATCGGCCACACCTGTGAACCCAGCGGCGGCGGCAACCACAGCTGCAGGGCCTGCAATAACTGTTGATCCCAGCGCCCCAGTCCGTATCGCAGCCAGTGAACGGGTGTGGTTCAGCCTTGAGGATGCACAAGGGCGCAGCCAGTTCGATCTGACGCTGGAGGGGGGCGAGTTTTATACGCTCAGGCCTGCGCAACGCGGCCTGACCCTGCGTACTGGCCGCCCGCAATCATTGCGTATCCTGGTCGGCGAGGCGCGTGTGCCGCAGCTTGGGGCCAACGATGCCCTCGTCAGCGGCGTTGCGCTAGACCCCGCATCGTTAATGCAACGAGTCAATGCACCGCCGCTCGCAGCTCCTGCTCCTGCTCCTGCTCCTGCTCCTGCTCCTGCTCCTGCTCCTGCCATCATAGCGCAACCGTAAGGCCATAAGATGATCAAGCATTCTTTCCTATTTGCCGCCGCCCCTTTAGCGCTGTTGATGGCCCCTGCCGCCCAAGCACAGGACACAGCGGCCGTGGCCCAACGCGTTGACCGTCTGGAGCGCGAATTGCGCGCGGTGCAACGGCGGGTTTTCCCGGGGTCAGAGAATGGCTTGGTCACTCCTGATGTTGGCCCTCCTGTTAGTACGGGCCCTTCGAACGGGACCGTTTCGTCATCTGCGGGTGATATTGCCGCACGGCTGGATGCGCTCGAAGCACAGCTGGCGCGGCTAACCGGACAGGTCGAGCAGCAAGGGTTCCGCCAGCGCGAAGCGGATACCGCCGTAACGCGGCTACGCACCGAGTTTGACGGGCGGCTTGATGTATTGGAGGCCGGAGCAGCCGCTGTAACGGCGGTGAGCGCACCTACTCCAGCCCTGACGCCTACGCCCAGCCCAACACCTACTCGGCCAGCAGCAACAACGACGACTCCGCGCCCCGCTGCGACCACGCCTGCTCCGGCGGCGACACGCCCCGCGACCGCAGCGGCCCCTAGACCAGCCACAACGGTTGCGGCAGCGACCACACCGCCTGCCAATGCCGCGCGCCGTGCACAGGTCGCTGCGATAGAGGTGCCTTCGTCGGGCAACGCAGCCGAAGACGCCTATCTCTATGGCTATCGCTTGTGGGAAGCACGCCTCTACCCCGAAGCGCAGGCACAGTTGCAGCGCGTGCTTGACACCTACCCCAGCCACCGCCGCGCCAGCTATGCGGGCAATTTGCTGGGCCGCGCCTATCTCGACAATGCACAGCCCAGCCTAGCGGTGCGTGTGCTCTATGATAACTACCGCAATCGCCCACGCGGTGAACGCGCCGCCGACAGCGTTTATTATATGGGGATGGCGCTGATCCGCCTCGACCGCCGCACCGACGCGTGCCGGACATTTGACGAGTTCACCAACGTCTATGGCGAAAGCGCATCAGCGGGGTTGAAGGCTCAGGTCGCGGCCGCTCGTGGCACAGCTGGCTGCTGAACAAGCCTTGGACGCGGGTGCGCTGATCACAGCGACAGCGGCGTTAATTGGCGGTGAGGCCACGCAGACCGCACGATTTGGTATCGCCGTGTCGGGCGGGCCAGACAGTCTGGCGCTATTGTTGTTGGCGCATCTTGCATTTCCGGGGTGTGTCGCCGCAGCCACAATTGACCATCAATTGCGCCCCGAAAGCGCCGCCGAAGCACAGCTAGTCGCGGCACTTTGCGCACAAATTGGCGTGGCGCACACTATCCTCATGCCGCGCGAACCTATCACCGGGTCGCTTCAGGCGTCCGCTCGCGCCACGCGATATGCTTTGCTTGAAGAGTGGCGCGCCGCCGGGGGCATCGACTGGCTGATGACCGCGCATCATGCCGACGACCAGCTGGAAACGCTGGTCATGCGGCTGAACAGAGGGAGCGGCGTTGCCGGACTGTCGGGCATACGCGCACGCCATGGCCATGTGCTGCGACCATTGTTAGCTATCCGGCGCAGCGCGCTCGTGGCACTGGTGCAAAGCAAAGGGTGGATTGCCATAGACGACCCCAGCAACCGCGATGATCGTTTTGACAGAGCGCGGGTGCGCAAAGCGTTGGCGGTCGGTGATTTGCTGGACGCAGATGCCGTTGCACAGAGCGCAGCCGTTATCGCCGATGCAGACGAGGCGCTGGATTGGGCCATGAAAGCGATGCGGGCCGAGCGCACGAGCGAAGCTGGCGGCGGATTTGACATCAATGTCGCCGATTTGCCAATCGAACTGCGACGGCGGCTGATTCTGCATGCTTTGCGCAAAATGGAACCCGGCCGCAAAGCGCCGCGCGGCGATGTTTTGACACGGGCTATCGCGGCGGTCGAGGGTGGCGTTTCCGCAATGATCGGCGATACGTGCCTGAAACCTAGCAAGTCGAATGCCGAACAGTGGCAATTGCGCCCTGCTCCACCGCGCGGTGCCCGCTAATCCCTTGTTGAAGCTGGTCATCCGCCCTACATTGTAATTTCAAGTTTGTTTGGAGTGATGACGCGTGGGTGACGATAAACAGCCGCAAGGCAACCCTTGGCTAAAAAGCCTGCTGATCTGGGCGGCAATCATCCTCACCATGTTGATGGTCGCGTCGATGATTGGCGGCGGCGGTAGCGCCGAAGCTGGCAAGGCATTGCCCTATTCCGAGTTCCGCTCGCGCGTTGCCGATGGCGATGTCCGCGAAATCGTTATCGGGGAAACACGCATCACCGGAAAATTGGCCAACGGCGAAGCATTTACGACTAACCCGATCCGCGACCCCGAACTCACCAAATTACTGTCCGACAAAGGCGTCCAATTTGACGGCCGCGCGGTTGAGCAGCCGAATATATGGACCTATTTGCTGATCCAGATATTGCCTTTTGCACTGCTGCTGGGCCTTGGCTTTTTCATCTTTCGTCAGGTGCAGAAAAACAGCGGTGGCGGGGCGATGGGTTTTGGCAAGTCCAAGGCGAAGTTGCTGACCGAGCGGCAAGGACGCGTCACCTTTAACGACGTTGCCGGCATCGAGGAAGCGCGCGAAGAGCTGGAAGAAATCGTCGAGTTTCTGAAAGACCCAACCAAGTTTTCGCGGCTCGGCGGCGCAATCCCCAAGGGAGCGTTGCTGGTCGGCGCACCCGGCACCGGCAAAACCTTGCTGGCGCGCGCGATAGCGGGCGAAGCGGGCGTACCCTTTTTCACCATATCGGGTTCGGATTTTGTCGAGATGTTCGTTGGCGTCGGTGCCAGCCGCGTCCGCGACATGTTTGAACAAGCCAAAAAGAGCGCGCCGTGCATCGTCTTCATCGACGAAATCGACGCTGTGGGCCGACACCGTGGTTCGGGCATGGGCAATGGCAATGACGAGCGCGAACAAACGCTCAACCAGCTACTGGTCGAAATGGATGGGTTTGAAGCCAATGAGGGCATCATCATCATCGCCGCGACCAACCGTCCCGATGTGCTTGACCCCGCTCTGCTACGCCCCGGCCGTTTTGACCGACAGGTGCATGTGCCATTGCCCGACATTGAGGGGCGCATCAAAATCCTTGGCATCCACATGAAAAAGACGCCGCTGGCCCCCGATGTTGACCCGCGCACCATTGCGCGCGGCACGCCCGGGTTTTCGGGCGCGGAATTGGCCAATCTGGTCAACGAAGCCGCATTACTGGCCGCACGGCGCGGTAAACGGTTGGTCGCGATGCTGGAGTTTGAAGACGCCAAGGACAAGGTGATGATGGGCGCCGAACGCCGTTCGATGGTCATGACCGACGAAGACAAGAAGGCGACTGCTTATCACGAGGCGGGGCATGCGCTGGTGCTGATGCACGTGCCGGGCAACAACCCACTGCACAAGGTGACGATCATCCCGCGTGGCCGCGCGCTGGGCGTCACATTCAGCCTGCCCGAACGCGATGTCCTGTCGCACAATATGGTCAAGATGAAGGCACAGCTCGCCATGGCCTTTGGTGGGCGCATCGCCGAACAGCTCATTTATGGTGACGACGAATTGAACACAGGTGCCGCGAGTGACATCCAGCAAGCATCCGCCATCGCCCGCGCGATGGTCACCGAATATGGTATGTCGAAAAAACTGGGCTGGTTGCGCTACAAAAATGACGAGGATTACGGCCCGTTCGGTGGCGGCGGTCGCGCCAATATCTCTGGCGAAACGGCCAAACTCATCGACAGTGAAGTGCGCAGCCTGATCGAAGAAGCCGAAATAACCGCACGCAAGGTGTTGAGCAAAAACCTCGACCAGCTCCATGTGCTGGCGGGCGCTCTGCTCGAATATGAAACGCTGTCTGGCGACGAAGCCAAACAGGTTCTGGCGGGTGAAGCGTTAGATCGCAGCGGCAGCGACACTGGCAAACCCAAAGCAATAGAGGGCCATGCCGGCTCTATCCCACAGGTGCGCAAGCGCCCTCGTGTTTCCAGCGATCCTGCGGCGCAGGGGCAGTAGCCGGAACACGCGGAATATCGAGACGCAAAAGGGGCCGAGAAATATCTCGGCCCCTTTTGTAACCAGCGCAAGCCAGATCGGGGACGCTGCTATAGTCTATTCGTAATCACCCATGCCAGCCGTCGGGCGCGGCGGTGCAGCGGCGGTAAGGCGCAAAGCCTCTGCCGAACGCATGATCGACCCAATCTCATCGGGTGTTTCATCATCGTCAATGACCACCTTTTGCAGACCCGCAATCAACGATGCCTGCATGTCGGCGGGGCGAACGGTTTCCTCGGCGATTTCGCGCAAAGCGACAACGGGGTTTTTGTCGCGGTCACGATCCACCGTCAATTCGGCACCTTCGGATATTTCGCGCGCGCGCTGTGCCGAAAATAATACTAGGTCGAACCGGTTGGGAATCTTGTCAACGCAATCTTCTACTGTGACGCGCGCCATCGCTGTCTCATCCTTGGCTAATGGAAGGTTTGGGGTAAACGAAGGCGGGCGATAGTCTCAAGCGTAAGTTGAGTCAATGAAAAGCGACCTTTGCGGACGCGGCATATAGCGGCTATCCTTTGCGGCTATGGACAGCGCGACAGAGCCTTTGGATGAACCGTGCATCTTTTCAGCGCGGGTGGATGGGAATATCCTATCCGTCATTCCATCAGGCATAGAGCGGCTGGAATCGCTGCTCAGCCACATCGAATGCGCGCAACTGAGCGTGACATTGATAACATACACCTTTGCCGCTGACAGATCGGGTCACGCAGTCCTATCGGCGTTGGTGGATGCTGCCCTACGCGGGGTCGCAGTCCGATTGATTGTCGATGATTTTGGCTCGACCAAAACACATGACGATTTTTTTGCACCCTTACGCGGCGCGGGCGGATCTGCGTCGCGATTTGGCATGGGCAGGACGCGCCGCTACCTCGTGCGCAATCATCAAAAACTGATTATCATCGATGGCAAAACCGCAATAATGGGTGGGTTCAATATCGCCGACCCCTATTTTACGGCGCATAGCGACCCCAATGGCTGGTGCGACCTTGCCCTCATTGTCGAAGGGCCGGCGGTCGATACGTGCCAGCGCTGGTGCGACGGGCTATTGGTATGGATGGACCAGCCACGCCAAAGCTGGCGAAGGCTCAGTCGCTTGATCCGCGCTTTCCATGTCAATGGCGAGGTGGTGTCGCTTGTGGTCGGCGGCCCGACACCGCGCCTGTCGCCATGGGCTAAGGCATTACGCCACGACTTGTCGCTGGGACACAGCGTCACCGCCGCCATGGCCTATTTCTCTCCCAACGCAGGGTTCCTCCGGCGCTTGGCGGGTGTAGCAGCACAGAGCAGCGCCACACTGATACTCCCCGCTAGCAGCGACAATGCCGCGACCGTCGGGGCATCGCGGCTGCTTTATGGCTATTTGCTGAAACACGGCGTGCAGATCAACGAATATACTGCCAGCTTGCTTCACGCCAAAATCGCCGTCATCGACAATATCGTCTATATCGGCAGCGCCAATTTCGATATGCGTAGCCTCTATGTGAATGTCGAACTGATGCTGCGCGTCGATGATGCGTGCTTTGCCGAGCAGTGCCGCAGCTTCATCACATCGCTCGCGCAAGAATCGACGCCCATAACGGCAGAATTGCACAAAAAGCGCGCAACCTTGTTGAACCGCCTGCGCTGGGCGCTAAGCTGGCTGATGGTCGGGGTCATAGATTATGGCGTGACGCGGCGACTCAATTTTGGTCTGCCCAAACGCAAATAGGCAGAACCCTTAATCTTTGGTCTTGGTTGCCCAGAACAAAAAGCATGGCGGCACATTCCACCATTCGAACGCGTCGGCAATCTGCGTAAAATGCGGTGCTAAAAAGTCGCGTGCGCGTTTGCGGAATTGATAGACCATGAAGGTGCCGCCGGGGCGCAGCGCGCGGTGCGTCGCAGCCGCAATCGCGGGGCCAACGCCGTTTGGCAAAGTTGAAAAAGGCAGGCCGGACAGCATCTGATCGGCATGGGCAAAGCCGTGCGCTGCGATAATCGCCTCGACATCCGCTGCAGAACCCAGCACGGGTTTGAAGCGGCTGTCGGCGATCTCGCGCCCCAGATAGTCGATGAAGTCGGGGTTGGTATCTATGGCGATCAGCGTCGCGTCGCCGCGCATCCGCTGTAATACGGGCCGGCAAAATGTCCCGACTCCTGGGCCATATTCGACGAACAGGTCCACTGTGTCCCAGTCAATCCGCGACAGCATATGGTCAATCAGGCGGTCCGATGAAGGGATGATCGACCCGACCATCACCGGATGCTTGATGAACCCCTTGATGAACATACCCCATGGGCCCATTGAGCGCCAGATAGCTTTGGTGACGCGGTCGATAAAACGGGCTGGGGCGCGGCGTTCAGCCTTGGTTTGCGACATGATAGGCTTTCATCAACATTGGTATCAGCACCCGTTTGCAGAAAATTGCGCGCGGCGCAATCACGCCGTGACTGGCGATGCATCAATTAGGGCCAGTCGCGCGGCGATGTGAGCGTCCAGTGCAGCAGTCTGTGCGGCATCAAAGCGCAACCCCAGCTTGCTGCGCCGCCATAAAATGTCGTCGGCGCAGCGTGCCCATTCACGGGTGATAAGATAATTGACCTCTGCCGCATACAGCCCGGCACCAAAATCGGTGCCAAGCGCTTCACACGATTGCACCTCCCCCAACCAACGCCGTGCATCGGTGCCGTAGGCACGGATGATGCGGTCAAGCGTTGCCGCATCGAGAAACGCATAATCGCGGGCGAGTGCCGCTGCTAACGCCGCAAATCCGGTAACGGCAAAGTCGCCGCCGGGCAGTGGGCGCGTCGCCGTCCAATCACACCCTGCCAAGGCGGGAACCAACGGAGCCAGTCTTTCAACAGCTTCAGCCGCAAGGTGGCGATAGGTGGTGATTTTGCCGCCAAACACCGACAGCATCGGTGCGCACCCATCGTCGCCGCCATCGACCTCGCCATCGACCTCGCCATCGACCTCGAATGTATAGCCGCGCGTAGCCGCCTCTGGCTTGCCCGATCCATCGTCGATCAACGGGCGGATGCCGCTATAACTCCACACTATATCGGCGGGCGTAATTTGCTGGCGAAAATAGCCATTGGCCCCGTCGCAAAGATAGCGGATTTCTTCGTCGCTGGCACATGGTCGCTCGCTCGCGTCCGGATGGTCACGGTCCGTTGTGCCGATCAACGTGAAATCCCGATTATATGGAATGGCAAAGAAAATGCGGCCATCGGGCAGTTGAAAGAAATAGCTATAATCATGGTCAAACAGCCGCTTCACGACGATATGCGACCCGCGCACAAGGCGTAATTTATGCTGTGATGCGACATGGGCGCGATCAAGCAGCGTCAGAACCGATGGGCCCGCCGCATTGACGATAGCACGTGCCCGAAAGCTGCCGATGTTGGTGTCGACCCGCCAGCCATCGCCGACCCGTTCCAGCGCCAACACCTCTGTCCGCGTCAAGACCGTAGCGCCACGATCTGCCGCATCGCGCGCATTAAGGACAACCAGCCTGGCATCATCGACGACCGCGTCCGAATATTCAAACCCGCGCGTGAAATCGGGCTTGAGCGGCGCACCAGCGGGATGGCGAGCGAGGCGGATACTGCGTGTAGCGGGGAGCAGTTTGCGCCCGCCGATATGGTCATAGAGAAACAGCCCGAGCCGCAGCAACCAGCGCGGCCGCAGGCCTGCACGGTGCGGCAGGACAAAGCGCACGGGTGCGATGATGTGCGGGGCTATCGCCCATAATTTTTCGCGTTCGATTAAGGATTCGCGGACTAGGCCAAACTCATAATGCTCCAGATAGCGCAACCCGCCGTGGATCAGCTTGGTCGATGCCGACGATGTTCCCTGTGCCAAATCACCGCGTTCGAGAAGCAGAACCCGCGCGCCCCGCCCGGCCGAATCGCGCGCTATCCCCGCGCCATTGATGCCGCCGCCGATGACGCAAAGATCATATTGCTCGCTCATTTGACGGCACCTTGCCCCAACAGGCGCGGAACAAGCAAGATACCGGCAAGGATCGGGTGGCGGCGCTGCCAAGGGGCGATCACAATTTGCGTGCCCGCGTGGCGATTCACCTTCCACGCCAGATAATCAATCCCGCCAGCAAAAGTGAATGTCGCCTTGAGCAAGCGTAGGACCGACAGCGCCTTGCCCTCAATCCGCCGCCTTGCCCATCCACCGCCGCGCGCTCCGATCGCGATAGCCGCGATGGCGGCTTGGCTGAACCGCGTATAGCGTTCAGGGTCGGCATCGACCACCGAGGCCGCACGGCCACCGCGTTCGGCGCGCAGCTCCGCCGAATAGGTCAGCGAAAAGGCACGGCGCCACCAATCAAGTGGCGCTTCGCCATCTATCGCCTCAGCCGCGCCGAGCAATGTTGGCGCGGCGCGGGCGACCGCAGCTATTGCCCGCTCGCTTGCCGCTTCATCGCAGGACCACACCAACCGAGAGGGTTGAGCAAAACGCGCCCATACTGATACATTGCGGGTTTCAGGCCCGCACAGGCGGTGGAAATCCGCCTCGCTTAACACCGCATATTTTGCACTAAGCCCATGATGAGCGAACGGGAAAACATTGGGCGGGATGAGACGATTGGCAAAGCCGAGCCAGCGCGCCGGATAAGCGGCACGGTAATCCGCTACGATGAGATAAAAATCGAGCATCAAGCCGTCAAGCTGCGCTTCTCGCAGACAAGAGCCATAAAACAGGACAGCCCGCGCGCCGGGGTGTAATGCGGCAATCGCCGCCGACATGGCCGACACTTGCGGCACGACAGGCTGCGACAATTCGTCACGTGCCAGCGCTTGAATATCTTGAACCACCGCTCAGGCTGCGAGTTTGAGGAAGGGCACAGGCGATGTCGCCTGTAACGTAATGGGGTGTCCCGTGGTCGCATGAAATGTTTCGCCGTCGAGGATGACGCTCGATTTATCGCCCTCGATGCGGATAAGGTCGCCCTGCTGGAAAAAAAGGCCATCGGAGGGCGTTTCCCCAAGCTGACCGAACAGCGCGACACGAAACATGCCGAACACCGATTTCAGATCTGCCTTGACCGCAAGCAGCTTCATTTGACCAATCGCTTTGCCATCACCAGCGGGCGCGTTGAACAATAGCCGTTCCAATGTGGTTACGATCAATACGGCAAAGCGACCTGCCAAAGCACCATCGCGTTGCATCGTTACTGTCACAGGGTTTGAGGGGTTGCGACCTAGGCGGCGCAATCCTGGAATAAGGCCGATGATCGCTAACAGACCAGCGAGGAAATGCGCCACGCCATTGGGCAATCCCAGCGGATAAAGCCGCTCGCGACAATGTATAATGATGTCGGCAAGGCCCGCACCACCTAGAAACATGCCCAGCACCGGTCTGTTAGTGCTGCTGTTTGAGAGTGAAATAAGCTCTCGCTCGACAATATGCCCAGCCAATGGCCCGCGCGCTAAGGCCAACACCGATTCCAGCGCCAATAACGGGTCGCCGCTCGCCCCCAAATCGAGCGCAATCAAATTGGTCTTGCCGTTGGGCAGGACCGCCACTGGGGGCACTTGCCCATCCGGGAAATGGCCGCCGCTGTAGAGTTCGGTAAGCGCTGCCTGAACCGTGCCGTCCCCGCCATTGATTGCAATCACCCGTGGACGGACCAAAGCTATCGAAGCGAACGCCGCGCCGATCTGATCGGCATGTTCAACCTCATAATGGAAAATATCCGGCTGCAGCGCGCAAAAATCACGAATTTTAGGCAAAAAAGCGCGGTTTCCCGTCGATCGAGGATTCGACAAGAGAGCAACCGCGAACATGATGGCCTATTTTCCCCTTAGCGTTGCGCAATAGGCTCGAAGCTGGCGCCTTGGACATAATTCAAAATAACGTTGACCCGCACAGGTGCGTCATTGACCTGAAAACCGACGCGCGCGAGGTTGGGTTTACGGCGTAACGCCATGTCAAGGATGCTGACATCGGGATTACCTGAAAAGCCGCCACCATCGCTGCGGTCGCTATGGCCATCGCCATTGGCATCGTGCCGTACCGAAATCGCGTAGCGCCCGGCCGCGCCAACCGGAACGCAAATCGGCATGTCGCCGCTGCGCGTCACCGGCACGTCGATGCGTTGCAACCATGCGCGGCGCTCAAGAAATGTGCGCGGGTTTGCGGCATATAATTGGACACGAACGCTGCCCGTGCGCGCGCGAAACCCGGTAACGTTGACGATTACCGACGCTTCACCGCCATCGCAGCGCGCAGCGTGCGGCCCCAAAGTGGTCGCGCCAGCGGCGGCGGCGATTGCAGCGGTCATCCCGCCCAAAGCGGCAAAGCCAATCCATTTCTTCATACCATTTTCACTCCAGTTGTAGCCCATGCCGCGCCATTTTTGCGGCGCAGCAGCCACCCCCAAAATCACATGCCGCACACTATTGCACCCATTTGCGGCAGAATTGGGGTAAGGCCGGACGCATTCATAATGGCGGAACCATGAATGGCGGCTTTCCCTGCCCTTCACTTTAGGCTAATCGCCTCATACCTTCGCTGGAGTTATCGCCCTGTTGCGCTTCTTTTCCTGGTCCGCAACCGACCGCTACATCGCTAGATTGATCGCCGTGCCGCTGCTCGCGACATTGGTGCTGTCGGCGATGTTGCTGGTGCTCGAAAAAATGGGACGGCTGCTCGACTTTGTAGCGACCGAAGGCGGCCCCGTCAGCGTGGTGTGGCGAATGCTTGCCAACCTCATCCCCGAATATCTGTCGCTCGGCATCCCCATTGGATTGACGCTCGGCATACTGCTGGCGTTCCGGCGGCTCGCGGTATCCTCGGAAATTGATGTGATGCGCGCTGTCGGCCTTGGCTATACGCAATTGCTCAAGGCACCTTATGCCTATGCTATTGCGCTGGCTTTATTAAATCTGGTCATCGTTGGCTATGTTCAACCCGTCGCGCGTTACGCCTACGAAGGGCTGCGGTTCGAATTGCGTTCGGGTGCGCTGGGTGCGTCGATCAAGGTCGGCGAGTTTACCAGTCTGGGCCAGCGCCTGACCTTGCGCGTGGAAAGCAGCAGCAACGAAGGGCGCAATCTGTCAGGGATTTTTGCGCATGCCGTTGCTGTTAATGGACAAACCATTTCGGCCAATGCTCGCACTGGGCAATTTCTGGCCACCAGCGATCCCGATACAATCGTCCTGCGGCTGACAGACGGGATGCTGGTGCATGACGGCCCGCGCTTTACAACGCCGCGCGTGCTGACATTCACTTCGCATGATCTGCCCATCGACTTGCCCAAAATCGAGGCATTTAGACGGCGTGGCGGGGCCGACCGCGAATTGACCATCCCCGAACTCGCCCGCGTGGGGAATGACGTTGCGACGCCGCTGGCTACGCGCCTCGAAAGCCGCGCCAACTTTCATTTCCGCCTTGTCGAGGTTGCCTCAATGTTTTTGCTGCCGTTGCTCGCCATCGCGCTCGCGGTGCCGCCCAAGCGATCGACTTCAGCGCTGGGCATTTTTCTGGCTATTATCATGTTGGTGACACAGCATAAAATAAACGAATATGCCGAAGGGTTTGGCGCGCTGGGCGGTGTTGACCCCTTTTATGCACTGTGGATTCCCTTTCTCGGATTCGTTGCGCTGACATTATGGATGTTTCACACGCTGGCCAATGTTCCAGGCGGACAGCCGATTGGCGCACTGGAGCGCAGTTTTGCCAAATTGTCCGGTGCGATAGCGCGGTTGTGGCGGCGACTGCCCTGGCTACGCGATTTAACGCGGTCGCAGCCATGAGCGCGGGCGGTTTTTTTCCCTCGCGAACAATCGGCTGGTATGTCGGCAAGATGTTTCTTGTGCGCAGTTTCGTTATATTGGCGATGCTGGTGCTGGTCTTGCAAACGCTCGACCTGCTTGGTGAAAGTGGCAAAATCCTCGCCGTAGCGGGGAATAGCGACGCCGATGTCTGGCGCTATAGCGCGCTGCGCCTGCCGCAAATCATTTCGCGTTTCTTGCCCTTTTCGGTGTTGCTGGGGACATTAGTCACGCTGGTCACGCTCAACCAGAATAGCGAAATTGTCTCGATGAAGTCAGGCGGGCTTTCGGCGCATCAAATCCTTGCGCCGCTGATTGTTGCCAGCCTGTTCGTTGCAGGGTTCAGCTTTATTTTTAACGAACGCGTGGTTACCCGCGCAACAGCGGCTCTATCCGCTTGGCAAAAGGCCGAATATGCGCGTGTCCCCATCGACAGCGGCGTGCACAGCAATGTCTGGGTCCGGTCCGACGACGCCCTGATCCACGCCGCGCGCGTGCGTGGACGCGGCAGTCTGGCGACCCTCGAAGGGGTCGAAGTTTTCGAACGCACCAACACAATGATTACCAGCATCGTTCGCGCTGGCACCGCAACATATGGTGCCGATGGCTGGCAATTGACTAATGCACGCCGATTTGACGTGCGCAGCGGCAGGGTCGAACAATTGGGCACCATCGTCGCCGGACGTGGCGTTCCGCCCGACCGTTTTACCCTTGCCAATGTCAAGGGCGACAGCATGGATTTCATGGCGCTGCGCAGCGCCATCACCGAGCTTGAGGCCGCTGGCCGCCCGACACAGGCACTCAAAGCCGCATTGTGGCACAAAATTAGCGGACCATTATCGGCGGTGCTAATGCCATTGCTGGGAGCCGTCGCCGGGTTCGGCCTCGCGCGGTCGGGGCAATTGCTGGTCCGTGCCATCATCGGCATGGGGCTGGGCTTTGCCTATTTCGTCGCCGACAATTTCGGGCTGTCGATGGGCAATTTGGGGGCTTATCCACCTCTGCTCGCGGCGTGGGGGCCATTTGCATTGTTTCTGCTGATCGGCGAACTGGTGCTGATCCGCAGTGAGGAGTAGCAGCTACCCTCGCCTAACGCCCCTGTCGCCAGCTGCTGCTGACCAATTGCACGACAAGGCCGGGCAGGCCGGAATAGCTGACCCTATGATAGCTGGTGCTGGTGCCGAGCGACGCACTTATCCGCCGATGCGCCTCACCTAAATTATGATAGGGCAACCCCGGCAACAGATGATGCAGAGCATGGTATCGCAATCCCACCGGAGCCCATAGCGCAGGCAGCGGGCTGGGCGGCGGCACGTTGACGCTGTCGAGATATTGCGCGGTCACGCTCATCTCCGCGCCGTCATTGGCCCACAAATGCGCCACCAATGTGCGGATTTGGTTGAGCAGCATGATGCCGGACAGCACCAGCACCGCAATCACAAAGGCGCGCAGCGGGATGACCCCGCTCACCACCCCGGCAATCACCGCCATCGCCCATATGGCCGTCGGCGTTTCGGTCAGGATGACGTGCCGCTGTAACGCCGCATCGGGCGCGCGGCGACAAAAGGCGGGGTTGATGACCAGCCCTGAATAGCGCTGCCATATCAACGTCCGCAGCGGCGGGATGACCAGCGATAACGGTGCCAATATGCCATAACGCAACAGCAGCCCCAGCGGCGCCAGTAGCGAAATCAGCACGAACACCGGCACCGTCCACGGCTTCATATGCGCTAGGGGCAGATATTCCGGATCATCCGCCGTGCCATATTTTTTGCGCATATGGTGGGTGTTGTGCAACCCTTCATACATGAACGACGGTAGCATCACCGGGATGCCGACGACAATGTGCCACGCGGTCCAGAATCCCGGCACGGCGGACAGGCGCATATGGGTCAGTTCATGGATGAATAGCCCCGCACGGTATAGGCACAGGATGGCCACGACGCCGCATGCGAATGTGAAGGGCAACGAGGTCGAGACTATTGCCCCTGCCAACCCGGCATAGCCGAGCACTGCGGACCCCAGCATATCACCCCAGTAAATCAGTTTGCTTGGCGTGTTGAGATCGGCCGTCAGCTTTGCCGCCGCGCGGATCATCGCCATATCCTCACCGCGTTGGGCCGAGGATGTCGGTTCATCGGGTGCCGTTTTGACGGCGGAGATAGTCGTTGGAGTCATGGTTTGGCCTCGTGCGACACTCGATGCCCTCCACCCGTGCACCGCGCAAGATATTTTGCATCGCTTTTGCGATTGCGTTGTCAGGCAATTAGCCGTGCATCGTGGCAGGATGATGGCAGCGCGTGCCGCGTAAGATTGCACGCAGTCCGGATAGTTACCCCTTTCCTACAAGGTTAGGGCCATGGTAAAAGGGCCGCATGACTTTGCTTATTGCCCTTGCCCTTGTTCTTATCGGCGCGACATTATCGGTGTGCCATCTAAATCCTCTCCCCCCCTGTGGGGAGAGGGATATTTTCTTCTTTCCTCCCCTTCTTCGCGCACCTTCGCGCCTTCGCGTCTTTGTGTGAAACATCTTCTCTTCTCGTTCCCCTGCGAAGGCAGGGGTCTATCTCCAGCCTTATCAGCTGGGTCCCTGCCTGCGCAGGGGCACAGAAAGAGGCAGGTGTGTATCGTTGATACCACAGCTCTGTAACCCGTAGGCGGCCGTTGTTTCCCCCGCCGCGTTGTATCAACCAAACCCAAAAATATAGGAACACACGTGACACTAGTCCCCATCACCATCACCCCGGCTGACAGCAAGGCGGACCGCAGTGCTTTCATCGACCTTGCCTATCGTATCAATGCCGATGACCCCAATTGGGTGCCGCCATTGCGCGGCGAAGCGATGGAACTGATTACTCCCGCCAAAAACCCGTGGTTCGGGCATGGCAAGGCGCAGCTGTTTCTGGCGCGGCGCGGCGCGCGCGTCGTCGGGCGCATATCTGCGCATTATGACACGCTCGCTCTCGCACAACCCCCTGAACAGGGAATGGGGCCCGGCACGGGCAATTGGGGATTGTTCGAGGCCGAAGACGCTGAGGTGACGGCAGCGTTGATCGCGCGGGCCGAAGATTGGTTGCGCGACCAAGGGATGACCCGTGTGCTTGCGCCGCTATCGCTCTCCATCTGGGACGAACCTGGCCTGTTGACGATGGGTCACGACCACCCGCCGACGGTAATGATGGGGCATGACCGTGCCGAATATCAGGCATGGGTTGAGGGCGCGGGTTATGTTCCGGCAAAGCTGCTCTACACCTATGACCTGACAATCCGCGACGGATTTCCGGAACTTGTCAACCGCATCGTTGCCAGCGGTGAGCGCAGCAGCAAAATCCGCATCCGCAAGGTCAACAAGGCGCGCTTCAACGAAGAAGCCGCGCTCATCCTTGCCATCCTCAACGATGCATGGGCCGATAATTGGGGCTTTGTGCCGCTGACCGACGCCGAAATTGCGCATGTCGGCAAAAAACTCAAACCCATCGTTTATGAGGACATGATCCGCATCGCCGAAGTTGACGGCGAGGCCGTGGCGTTCATGATGGTGCTGCCCGACATCAACGAAAAAATCGCTGTATTTGACGGAAAACTCTTTCCGTTCAACGTCTTAAAACTGCTATGGTGGATGCGCAAACCGCAATCGCGCACCGTCCGCGTGCCATTGATGGGCGTGGTTAAGCGCTTGCAATCGAGCCGCATGGCCAGCCAGCTTGCCTTCATGATGATCGAATATATCCGCCGCGATGTCGTGCGCGAACATTCGGTCGAACGCGGGGAAATTGGCTGGGTGCTCGACGATAATCAGGGGATGAACGCAATTGCCCAAGCCATCAATGCCAAGGTCAATAAAATCTATACGATTTACGAAAAGCCGCTGTAATGCCTAGATTAAACGACAAACTCTGCCTCGTCACAGGGGCCGCGCGCGGAATTGGCCGCGCCATTGCCGAACATTTCATCGCCGAGGGAGCGGACGTCATCGTTACCGATTGCGATGACATTTTGGGGCAAGCGACAGCCACCGCAATTGGCGCGCGCTTTATCCCGCTCGATGTCGGCAACGAAGGGGATTGGCACAACCTCTCCGCCACCGTTCCTACGCTCGACGTCCTCGTCAACAATGCGGGGATTACGGGGTTCGAGGACAGCGCCGGCCCGCATGACCCCGAACATGCCACGCTCACCGAATGGCACAAGGTCCACCGCGTCAACCTCGACGGCACCTTCATGGGGTGTCGCTATGCCATTGGCGCGATGAAGGGCACGGGCGCAGGCTCTATCATTAACATCTCGTCGCGATCTGGCATGGTCGGCATTCCGGGCGCAGCCGCCTATGCCTCATCCAAAGCCGCGATCCGCAACCATACAAAATCGGTGGCGCTTTATTGTGCGCAGCAGGGGTGGCGTATCCGCTGTAACGCTATCTTTCCCGCCGCCATCATGACCCCGATGTGGGAGGGATTGCTAGGTGATGGGCCGGGCCGCGAGGCACGGATGGCGGCAATGGTCGCGGACACGCCGCTACGGCGCTTTGGCACGGTGGACGAGGTGGCGGCGATTGCGGTGATGCTCGCCTCCGATGAAGCAACCTATGTAACGGGGTCGGAGTTCAGCATCGACGGCGGCTTGCTCGCGGGTTCAGCGGCGTCGCCGGGGGAGTAGCTTCTGAGCGTAGGCATGAGAATCTGTGGCAAGGCCGCCTTCAGTGCCGAATAATGTGAAAGATCGGCAAAGCGGTGCATCTCTTCCACATTAGGCAGGCTCTGTGCGAGGTAATCGGCCATGGCGGGCGGCGCCCAATTGTCGGATTCTCCATGCCAAATCGTCACAGAGCATATTATTTGCGGTAAAATATATGCCCATGGCGAGACATAGGCAGCAATCTCCGCCCGATAACTGGGTGCGCCGCAAGAGAGGCTCGCCCGCGCCATGTCCTGCCATCGCGCCTTGAAAACAGGGTCGGCTGCAAGCGCCCGGTCTTCTCCAGCAGCATCAGCAAAAACCTGCCTGAACAATGTCTTGGGCGCTATTTTGGCCATGCCAGACTGCACCCATGTCATGAGCCCGAACAAGTGAGGCCAATCACGCGCAAGCGTGAATACAGCTCTACCCGCCATATTCGGCAGAAAATCCCCGCCATCGAGCGGTGCGGCCGGAGAGATAAGGTCGATGCGCGCCACTTTGTCGCCCAGCAGCGCAGCAAGCCTGAGCGCGGCAAAGGCCCCAAGCGAAAAGCCGACTAGGTGGAGGCTGCGGTGCGGCAATGCGCGCGTCACGTCTTTGGCCAGCTGCACCGGATCACCCAGCAGGACATCATGTCTGCCGGGCGCATAATCGACGGCATAGTTCAGACCAAATAGCGCCAGTTCAGCCGACGAACCGGGCTGCCCGTGCAGATAGACCGTCGCCGCATTGTCGGGCGTCACCGCACCTCGATCCACGTCGCGGCATGGTCGCTGGCCTTTTCGCGCGCGCGATGGCCCTTGTCCACACCCGCGTCGCACAGGCGGTCGGCGAGTGCGGGGGAAAGCAACAAATGGTCGATGCGGAACCCCGCGTCGCGTTGCCACGCCCCCGCCTGATAATCCCAATAGGTCCACACCCCGCCCGCCGGATAGCGCGCGCGCAAGCCATCGGTCCAGCCGTCGGACAGCATCGCGCGATAGGCAGCGCGCGATTGTGGGTGCATCAGCGCATCGTCAGCCATTGCGGCGGGGCGCAACACATCATCATCGTGCGGGATAACATTATAATCGCCCGCAATAACCGCAGGCACTTCTTCGGCAAGAATAGCCCGCGCCCGCGCACGCAGCCGCTCCATCCACGACAGCTTATAGTCAAACTTTGGCCCCGGATGCGGGTTGCCGTTGGGCAAATATATGCCAGCGACGCGAAAGCCAAACACGTCCGCCTCGATATAGCGGCTCTGTTCATCATCGGGATCGCCGTCCAAGGCGCGTTGAACCTCCATCGGTTGCTCGCCCCGCGCAAGGATGGCGACGCCGTTAAACCCCTTTTGCCCATGCCAGATCGCGCCATAACCCGCCGCCTCAATGTCGCCGCGCGGAATGTCTTCGTCGGAGCATTTCAGTTCCTGAAGGCAGACAATATCTGGCTGCGTTTCGGTCAACCATTCGATGAGGCGCGGCAAACGGGCGCGGATACCGTTCACATTATAGGTGGCGATTTTCACAGGTTCACCCTGTCATTTAGACGGCGAAACTGGAGCCGCAACCGCAGCCAGCGGTGGCGTTGGGGTTCGTCACCTGAAAGCTGGAACCGCCCAAGGATTCGACATAATCAATGCGCGAACCGCGCAGCAGGTCGATGCTGACACTGTCGATAACAAGCGCGACACCGTCGGTTTCGCTGACTTCATCGTCGCTCTCAACTCTGTCGGCCATGGCGAACTTGTAGGTGAAACCAGAGCAGCCGCCACCATCGACAGACAGCCGCAGCCGCGCGGGTTGGCCCAATTTTTCGCCAATCGCGGACACACGAGCGGCAGCGGATGCTGTTAATGTCGGACAATCATTGATGGAAAGTGTTTCGGCCATATGCCTAAGATAGGGCCGCGAAGCGTCAGCGGCAAGTCGGCACTGTTATTCGCCCGCCCTTATTCGCGCGGCCCGCCCAGAGCAGCATTGCTATGGCCCGATGCATCGGCCATCACGCCGTCCTCGGCCAAGAAGGGCAGCGGATTAACCGGGGCACCAGCGATGCGGACTTCGTAGTGGAGGTGCGGGCCGGTCGAACGGCCAGTCGAGCCAACATAGCCGACAATGTCGCCGCGACGGACACGCTGTCCAGACACAACGGCGATGACCGACATATGGCCGTAGCGGGTCTGAATGGCATTGCCATGCTCGACCTCGACATAATTGCCATAGCCGCCAAGGCGTTGCGCACGGCCAATGGTGCCATCAGCAGTCGCATAAATCGGCGTGCCGGTCGGGCGCGGAATGTCGATGCCATTGTGGCGGGCACGGCGGCCATTGAACGGGTCGCTGCGGGTGCCGAACGATGATGTCAGGCTCATCACGTCAACGGGGGCGCGCGAAGGGATGGCGATTGCCTGCGCCGCCGGGCCGTCCATTTGCTGCCACGCGCTGAATAATGACCGAAACTGGCTGTCCCCGTCGCCGCCAACGCGGCGGGCCAAGACGGGGGTGAAGCGCGCTACGGCTGTGGCGGTCGCATCGGCATTGGCGACGGCGGCCTCGGCATCGCTAGTGTCGAGCGCCACATCGGGCGCGTCGAGGTCAACCGGCGCTTCGCTGGCGGTGGCCGCCATTGCGGGCACGCCAAACCCAAGGGCGGCTGCCGCTAATGTAGTCACGCTATGCTTGACAAAATGCTTGAAACGAAAGGACATGCGACCCCGAATTGTTTGCCGACCGATCGGGGCAATATGCCCAAACCCAGCGCGGTAGTGACTTTACCCCCTAAGAGGTCAAGTATTTTGGGGCCAATTTTGACTGGTCCCCGCTCTTGATGCTGGTTGTGGTCAGCGAATGTTAATGTAGCAACAGATGATTGCCGTTCGTGCGTTCAATGGGGCGTGCGGCACGGCGAACCGTTGAATGCGCCGCATCTGGCGCGATAAATGCCCGAAATGGCCGCCTTTTATGCCCTTTCCCGAATCATTGGCGCAATGAGCCATAAGCGGCCAAAGCTGACACCAAGGAAGCCTTTATTTCCGCCATTCCTTGGAAAACCCCTCTTTGCCGGGGGAGGGGGTAGTTGGCTCCGGCTCCCGGTGGGTCGCTGTTGCGGAGCGATGGGTATCAGGGGGCCGCGCTTGCCTGCCAGCGCTCCGGACTAAATCCGGTTTGGTTGACACGAAACAGGGGGTGAAACAACGGCCACCTGCGCCTTACAGAGCTGTGGTGTCAACTTAATACAGTGATACACATCGCCATCCATCCCCGTCATTGCGAGCCGCCGTCAGGC
>CXWL01003669.1_pt1 | contig 23714 bp, 23 predicted proteins | sample 590931 | NCBI WGS metagenome assembly CXWL01 (sample SAMEA3498368, study PRJEB10139) | groundwater metagenome | biome: water well; material: biofilm material | place: Germany | collected 2015-04-27
CGGCAAGGTCTTCAGGTAGGTGTACAGCGCGAGCACATCGGTGTCGTTCATCTGCTTGAGCGAATTGAACGGCATGACGGTGCTGATGGCGGTTCCGTCCGGCCGGCGCCCGTTGCGCAGCGTCGTCATGAACAGTTCCGGCGTCGCATAGCGCGGCATCACGCTGCCTTTGCCCGGCGTCAGGTTGGCGGTGGCCGGCCAGGTCGGCGGCGCGCCCGGGATCTTGCCGCCGCTCAGGCGCGGACCGTGGCAGCCCATGCAGGTGTTGGCCACGTAGGCGCCATGCGCGACCGATACCGTCGGCGCGACCGGGGTCGACGGCGGCAGCGTGTGGTCGATCTTTTCGGCCGCATCTTTCACCGCGCCGAACGCATACAGGACCTTGACCGGGGTGGGCAGCTGGACCACCGCCTCGGCGCCGGCTGCCGGCGGCAACTGCTTGACATAGGCGATCACGGCGGCCATGTCGTCGTCGGTCAGGCGGTTATAGTCTTCGCTGGGCATGATCATGATCGGGGTGCCGTTCGGCTTGACGCCGTGGCGCACCGTGCGCACCCAGTCCTCGATCTTGTAGGCGGTGGTGACGCTGTTGGCGCCGGAGGTGATATTGGGCGACACCACCAGCATCGGGCCGTCCTTGATGACGGTCTTGCCGCCGCCGTTGGCGCCGTGGCAGTCGGCGCAGCCGCGCGTGCTGAACAGGTAGCGGCCCTGTTCAATCTGGGCGGGGTCGGAGCGCAAGGCCACCGGCGTCACCGCCACCGCAATCTTGCGCATCAGTTTGCGCTCGCCAAGCGACTTGCCGACCACGACGGTGGCAACTCCCACGATCGCCAGCGTCACCAGCGCAAGGCTGGTGCGTTTCACCCATTTGTTCATGTCAAGGTCCTTTTCTCAACAAAACTGCCGTGGTATCAATTTATCATCATGGCAAGAAAGTCGAAACCGAAAAGTGACACTGGTATTGATTTTTTTAAATACAGAATCGCAGATTTTTTACGGCCAAAGCGTGCGCTCCGCCCCACGCCAGTGCAGTAGGATGGAAAAAAAACCGCTCCGGGGAGTGCCACTTCGTGGAATACAAGGACTATTACGCGACCCTCGGGGTCGACAAGGGCGCCTCGGCCGACGAGATCAAGAAGGCTTACCGCAAGCTGGTGCGCAAGTACCACCCTGACGTCAGCAAGCACAAGGACGCCGACAGCAAGACCAAGGAGATCAACGAAGCCTACGACGTGCTGGGCGACGCCGAAAAGCGCGCCGCCTACGACGAGCTGGGCACCGGGCGCCGCGCCGGCCAGGAATTCCACCCGCCGCCCGACTGGGCCTCGGCCTTCGGCGGCGGCGACGTCGACAGCGATTTCTTTTCCGACCTGTTCGCGCATGTGGGGCGGCGTTCCCGCGCCGGCGGTGCCGGCGGCGGCTACCAGATGCGCGGCGAGGACATCCACGCCACGATCACGGTCGACCTGAGTGACGCTTACCACGGCGCCACCCGCTCCATCGCCATGCGCGTGCCCCAGCGCGCCGCCTCCGGCCGCGTGGTGACGACCGATAAATCGCTGGACGTCAAGATTCCCAAGGGCGTGCTGCCGGGCCAGCAGTTGCGCCTGGCCGGGCAGGGCCACCCGGGCATCGGCGGCGGTCCCCCTGGCGACCTGTTCCTCGAGATCCAGCTGAAGCCCGACCCGCGCTACCGTGTCGAAGGCAGCAACGTGTACGAAACGGTGCCGGTGGCGCCATGGGAAGCCGCGCTCGGCGCCAAGATTACGGTGCCCACCCCGTCGGGCGAAGTGGAAGTGACCGTGCCGCCCGGCTCGCAGACCGGGCGCAAGCTGCGCCTGAAGGGCAGGGGCATCCCGGCCCATCCACCCGGCGACCTGTACCTGGTCCTCGAAGTGGTACTGCCGCCGGCCGACAACGACAAGGCGCGGCAGCTGTACGAAACCATGGCGCGCGAATTTGCCTTTAATCCGCGCGCGCGGATAGGAGCCTGATCATGACGCCCGCAACTCCCCTCGACGGCGTGCTGCTCGACGAAGTCGCCCTCACCCTCGCGGAAATGGCGCGCGCCTGTGGCGTTGAGCCGGATTGGGTGGTGCGGCACGTGCAGGCGGGCGTGCTGGGCGCCGGCGACAGCGTCGAGGTAGCCACCTACCGGTTCCGCAGCGCCGACCTGGTCCGGGCGCGCCGGCTGCTGAGCGTGGAACGCGTGTTCGACGCCAACGAAGACATCGCCGCGCTGGTGCTCGACCTGGGCGACGAAATCCACCACTTGCGGGCCCGCTTGCGGGTGCTGGGCGGCGAGTAGCGGCGCGGGCCCGCTCAGAAGTTCAGCGGCAGGCGGATCGTCAGCGACACGTCCGGCGTGTCGCGCGTGAGGCCGGCGCCGATCGACACGTTCAGGGTGCGCTTCTCGCTCAGCCGATACGAATACGCGACCAGCAGGGTGCCCAGCTGCGTGCGCACCGAGCCGGGCACCGGTGCGCCGTTCTGGCGGATGCGCGCAATCGAGCTGTGGTCGTAGCCGAGGCTGAGCGAGGCTTTCTCGTTGAGCGCCAGTCCCATGCCGAAATTGAAGCCGATCACGCCGCCCGGCGCCAGCTCGCCGATCGGATCGCGCTGGCCCTCGAGGACCAGGCGGCTGACGTTGCTGCGCTTGAAGGTATGGATGTAGCTGAAGGTGCCGAAGAAGACCGCCGGATCGGAGGGAAACAGCCAGGTCACGCTGGGCTGCAGCGAGTAGAAGCCTGAGCCGGTCGGCAACTGCAGCGGCAGCCCGGTGCCGGTGACGTTTTCGCCCACGCAGCGGCGGGTGCAGTCGGTGACGACGTCGAACGGGTCGCGCCCGGTGCGGGTCTTGAAGCGCAGGCCGCCGATGAAGTAGGGCTTGTCCGGCCCGCCCTGGTTGAGCTGGTAGCGCGCCGCCAGCTCGACGTCGCCGATCGCCTTGCCGGAGGTATCGAACACCCGTTCCACCGCGGTGCCGGTGAACAGCTCGCGGCTGACCGTCGAGTCCGACCGGTACACATACGGCACCTTCATTTCGACTTCCAGCCGGTTCGACAGGCCGGTGCGCCCGGTCAGCGCCGCGCTGAAGGTATTGCGCTTGACTTCGCGCACGTCGACCAGGCCGATCAGCAGCGCGGGGATGATGGTGTAGCCGACCAGCGCGACCCGGTTGCTGGACGAGTAGCCGAACTGCAGCGACGGCTCGAGCACATACTTGCCCTTCTGGGTCAGTACGCCGGGCTGCTCGAACAGCGGCGCGACTTCGGGCGGGCGGCCATCCTTCGCGGGCGCCTTGCCGACCGGGTCGCGCGCCTGGCCTTCGCCGGCTGCCCGGCCGGTGCCGCGCTGGTCGGCCAGCAGCTCGCTGGAACTGCGCTGCATCGAACCCAGCTGTTCGCGCTGGGCGTTCACTTCGCCGGCCAGCTTCTCGACCAGGCGGCGCTGCTCGTCGAACGCCGCCTTCAGGTTGTGCAGCTGGACTTCCATCTCCTGCATGGTGGCGCCGGCTTGTTGGGCATGCACCGGCGGCGCGAGCAGCAGGGCCGTCACGCCGGCTCCCCCCAGGCCCAGTACGAATTTTCCTTGCATCGGTTCCTCCTGTCTCCGTAGAAAAAAATCGCAACGGTCCATTAGTGCGTGCCAATCGCGCGGATCGCGGCATCTTGCAGCCCGCTCTGGAAATTCAAATCCTTCAGCAGCGACATGCTGTTGACGCTGGAGCTGATGATGGTCTGGCTTTGGATGGACTGGCCGTTCAGGGTGTTCTGGACGAAGGTGCCGCGCCCCGCGCCGAGCGGATCGCCGACGGCAAAATTGTTGGCGCCGTTCTGGACCATTCTGGTGGCGAGCGCTTCGTGCGCCTGGCGCGCCTCGTCGGCGCTGATATTGCCCAGATCGGCGATCTGGAAATTGGTGTGCGAGACCACATCGCCATTGATCGACACCATGCGTTCGATGCCGAGCGACAGCGCCAGTCCCTGGGGCGTGGTGAACCCGCCGCGCAACGTGTCGAGCGTGTCCGGGCTGACCCGGTTCCAGCCGGCCGGCGCGGTGCGGCACACGACCTCCAGGTCGAGCGCGCGTTCGGCGAGCGGCGGCAGCGCGGCGGCGGCATCCTGCGCGCGCGCGGCCGCCAGCGCCATCAGCAGCAAGAACGGCGTTGATCGACGGCACATTGCATCCTCCTGTTAAAAATCTCCCGGCCCCAGCTTGGGAAGGCGCACGAGGTCCAGGGTGTTGCGGTTCACCCCTTGCGACAGGGGCGCAGTGGGTGCGGCGCGCCAGTCGGCGACCCGGTTGAAGGCGACCGCTCCATCAAAACCATGTATCACGAACAACAGTTTGTTGCGCCAGATTTCCCGAAACCGCTCGACCGGAACGGCGCGGGCGCCGCTCGAAGGATCGCCAAGCAGGATCCTGCCATCGGCAGCCCCCTTGATGACGACGAAATGGTTATATCCCTTGTCCGACACCAGTACGATGGCGGGCAATTTTTCGGCGATCAGTTTTTCCAGCGGCAATTCGAAGCCGTCTGCGTGGAAGCCGCGGCTGGCCAGGAAACGCTGCATGTCGAGCAGCGAGAAGCCTTGCTGGCGGATCTTGTTCTGGTCGCCGTTGGCAAACATCTGTTCAAACACCACCTTTTCTGAAACCGGGTAGCCGTAGTGATGGCTCAGCAAAGTGGCCAGCGCGGCGGAACCGCAACTGAAGTCGAATTGCTGGCGTACCGTCGCGCTGAATTTCGTTTCCTTCATGCTCTTGACGGGCACTATCATGCGCACGCCGGAGGCGGAGACGAGGTCGATCGCCCATGCGGCTGGGTGCGCCATTGCCAGCGCCATCACTAACATTGTGCGCAGCATGTTCATTATCACTTTAACTGCAAATTGATGACCGTGGCGTTCTGGATGAGCACGTTGGAGCCGCTGTTCTGAATCACCATCGGCAACCCGGTCATGTTGGCGAACGAGCCGCCTTCGATGATATTGCTGCCGCTCGACACGTGGTCTGCCGTGTTGTTGGTGACGGTCGCACTCAGCGCCGCGGCGTTGCTGACCGTTTCCGTGCCGCCGCGCGAACGCGACAGCCTCGATTCCGGCGCCGGGGTGCCTAAACCGGCCACTTGGCGGGTACGCTCCTGGGGAGGCGCGCCCTCATTGCCGCGCGTTGCGGGCAAGGCTGCACTGGCGGCCGTTGCGGGCGCGCTGGCAGTTAGCGCCGCTTCTGTTGGTAGCGCCTGGCAGGTGCCGGTGCAAGCGAAAGCGGCGAGCATGCCGCCAAGCATCGTCATCCGCACAGAATGTGATTTCATCGTGTCCCCCTGCTTGAAAAACGCCGCCATGCCGAAGCATGGCGGCGAAAGGGCCTTACCTGCCCACCGTGAGGTTCGCCTGGACGTTCACGCTTTGCTGCACCAGCGACGAGAAGCCGTTGTTCTGGCTGATCACCGAGACGCCTGCTGCCGACTGGGCGATGCCGCTCATCGTGTTCGACATGTCGAACGCGCCGGTAGTGACCGAGATGGTGCCGCCGGCGCCGCCAGTGCCAGCGCCTCCTGCGGCGCCCGATCCTGCGCCTGCGGTATTGGTGCCGCCGGCACCGCCCGCACCGCCGGTGTTGGTGCCGCCGGCGCCGCCTGCGCCTCCAGCGCCAGCCGTGGCTGTGCCAGAAGTGGCAGCGCCGGTAGTGGCGATACCACCGGTTGCGGATCCGCCGGCTGCGCCTGCACCGCCGGTATTCGAGGCGCTGCCGCTACTGCCGCCAGCACCGCCAGCCCCGGCAGCCGCTCCGGCTCCGCCGGTCGCCGTGCCGCCGGTTCCGGTCCCGCCGGCCCCGCCAGCCCCGCCGGTCCCGCCCGCACCGGCACCGCCGGTACTGGCCAGGGTTCCGCCTGCGCCGCCAGCGCCGGTGGTGGCAGAACCGCCGGCACCGCCCGCGCCGGAGGTGTTGCTGGCAGCGCCACCAGTGCCGCCGCCGCCGCCGGCAGCACCTGCTGCGCCGGCACCGCCAGCGCCGGCGGTCGAGCCGCCGACCGACGCGGTATTGCCTGCAGCCGAGGTTGCGCCGCCGGTGCTGCTGCCGCCCGTGCCGGAAGTTGCCGCGCCGCTGGTGCCGCCGCCACGCACGCGTCCCGAAGTTGCATCGCCGCTGCCGCCAGCCCTGCTATTGCCGCCGTCAGCGTCACTCGTCGTGGTCAACCGTGATCCAAGGGCAGTGCCGCCTTCGCCGCCTGCTCCACCGGCGCCGCCTGCTCCGCCGCTTTCACCTTCGCCACCCCTGGCGGAGCCGATGCGCCCACTGTTTCCACCGTCGGCGCCGTCGGCGCTGCCGGTGCGGCCGCCGTTGCCGCCAGCTACCCGGGCGTTGCCGCCGTCGCCGCCGATTCCGGTGCCGCCCCGGGCGCCTTCACCGCCGTTGCCGCCGATGGCACGGGCACTGCCGCCGTCGCCGCCATTGCCCCCTTCACCGCCATTGCCAGCCCGTCCGCTGGTCGCGCCGCGGGCCAGTCCGCCATTGCCGCCGTCACCGCCTTCGGTACTGCCGACCCGGGCATAACCAGTCCGGGCATTGCCCGAGGTGGCGTCACCGCCCGCTGCGCCACGTGCGCCATTGGCGCCGGAAGCGCGTGCGCCGTCACCGCCATTCGCACCTTCGGCATCGCCGCCGCGGCCGTCACCGCCGCTGCCGCCGCGTCCGGATGCGCCATCGGCGCTGCCGGTATTCCTGGCGATGTTACCGATATTGCTGATGGTATTGCCGCTCACTTCGCCGCGCAGCGAACTGGTCGCGGTTGCCGACGAGCGATTGAATGAACTCGAGAAGGTTGAAGTGGCGGTGCCGCCATTGTTTGCCGCGACGGCCCCGGTTCCGTCCGCGTCGGAATCGCCATCGCTGTTGTTCTGGCCGGTACTGCTGTCGTTGCGTTGATTGGAGTTATTGTCCTGCGATGCGCTCGCATGGTCATTGGCGGACGCCCCGGCGCCAGTCTGAGACACGGTTTCCGTTGCGGTTTGCGTGTTCGCTCCGTTAACTCTGCGGACAGTATTTTCTGGATCGCCTGCCTGTGCCGACAAGCTGAAAGCCATCAATACCGCCGCTGCTATTGCAGTTCGTTTCATGGAATGCCCCTCCGGTTGAATTGCTCGAAAAAAAATGGCGGCCGGCAAATCTATCGCCGGACATAACTTTCATAGCAATCTTGATGCCAGTGCTTGGGCTCGCTTTAAGTCATTGAAACGCCGTCGGAAATTTCTTATGGTTGTGTTCGGTTATTGAATTGCATGCCGTTCGCCAAGTGCATGGGAGTTGGGTGTCACATTCTTGTGACAGGGTTCCGGTTGAGCGCGTTACACCGATCACCGAGCGGCGCGTTTAAAGCGTAGAGCTCGGCTGGCGCGCGTTGCGCTGCGCGCAAACTGTAACGCGTGCGATACAGCTCATCAGTACGGGGGATTCGACGGGGAAGAAAAAAACAGGCTCAGCAGCGCGGCGACTAGCAGGCGCCGCATCACACGGTAATGTTGTGTTTGGCGAGCAGCCGGTACAAGGTCGTGCGCGACACGCCCAGCTCGCGCGCGGCATGGGTCACGTTCTTGCCGGCGTTGGCCAGGCTGACGCAGATCGCGTCGCGCTCGGCGCGCACGCGCGAATCGACCAGCGCCTCGCCGTTGAATAGCGACGATTCATCGGCCAGGTTGAGGTCGGCCGGCGTGATCAGTCGGCCGTCCGCCAGCACCATCGCGCGGCGGATGCAGTTGATCAGTTCGCGCACATTGCCTGGCCAGTCGTGCTGTTCCAGCGCGCGCATCGCCTTGCTGCTGAAGCCCTTGACGTGGGCGCCTTTTTCGGACGAGTAGACGCGGAAAAAATGTTCGGCGAGCTCGGGCAAATCCCCCTTGCGCTCGCGCAGCGGCGGCACCTCGATCGGCAGCACATTCAAACGGTAATACAGGTCTTCGCGAAACTGGCCCTGCGCCACCGCGCGTTTCAGGTTCACGTGCGACGCCGCAATCACGCGCGCATCCGCGGCGATTTCGCGCGTCGCGCCGATCCGCGTGATCGTTCGTTCCTGCAGGAATCGCAACAGGTTCGACTGGATCTCGCGCGGCAGGTCGCCGATTTCATCGAGGAAGATGGTGCCGCCGGCGGCCGATTCGATCAGGCCGGATTTCTCTTTGACGGCGCCGGTAAATGATCCGCGTTCGTACCCGAATAACTCGGACTGAATCAGGCTGGGGGGAAGGGCGCCGCAATTAATCGGCACGAACGGCCCGTTGGCGCGCGGCGAAATGGCGTGGATGGCGTGCGCGGCGAGTTCCTTGCCGCTTCCGCTTTCGCCCCAGATCAGTACCGGCGCATTGACCGGCGCGACTTTCCGGATTTGCGCGCGCAGCGCGGCAATTGCCACCGACTGGCCCTGGATGGAATGGATCGGATTCGGCACCGATGGTTCAACCCGGCGTACGCGCAGCATTGCCAGGCCGTGCGCATGACCAAGCGTGTGGTGAAGCCGGGCCGCATCGAGCGGGGTGGTATGGAAATCGCACAGGTGATCGGTGACCAGCGCACGCCACTCGGGATCATCGGGCATGCTGCGTTCGATGACGCCGACCCATTGGACATCGCAATGACGGCGCAGGAACCGGTCCGATTCGGCGCTCGAATCGGTGCCGATAAAGTCCAGTAAAAGGCCGACCATGAAGCGCTGCGATTCGAGTACGCGATTGGCCTCGTGCAGGCTGGTCACCGTGCACACATCCCATCCGTTCAGCGCACCGCATTTTTCTCGAACTGCGCTGCCGCCTTTTACCGAAATGCAGATAAGTCGTTTTACCGTCATCGCTTGCTCTCGTTACCAGACCTTGCGCGCGTAAATTCAATTGGAAACGCTGGTCGCCCGCTGCCCGAAATGCATGATGGTCATTCTATGCCTATCGCATACCAAATGCGCGCACCGGTTGCAAAATTATGCCACCGCCGGTTGCATTAATGGGACATGCAAGAAACGATTCAATTACTTCGAAAGCTGGATGTTTCCCGTATCAAATGCGTGCGGAATGCAGAGCGGAGCCGGACAAGAATCACGCCTCTTTCCGCGCAAGAATTTTTCATCGTTTCGGATACTTGTGGTTAGTAAATTTTATGCCGTGCCTTCGCAGCCGCGCGCCGCCGGAAAGTGAAGGACACTAGAATCATCACGATCGAATGGGCCAAAAAAATAATCGATGACAAGGAGCGGCGATGGCGCAGAACATGAGCAAGGACCAGTCCCTGAAGGGCAAGCGCGTGGCGGTGCTAATGACGGATGGCGTCGAGCAGATTGAGTACACTTCGCCCCGCAGCTTCCTCGAACAGCACGGCGCGCAGGTGGTTTTGTTGTCGCCCAAAGCTGCGGGTGAATCGATCCAGGGCTTCAATCGCTTGACGCCCGGCGACAAATTCAAGGTTGAAAGAAACGTCAAGGATGCGAAGCCGGGCGATTACGACGCCCTGGTGCTGCCGGGCGGCGTGGCCAACCCGGACCGGTTGCGCCTGAGTCCCCATTCGATCGATTTCATTCGCGAATTCGCCGAGTCGGACAAGCCGATCGCCGCGATTTGCCATGGGCCGTGGACGCTGATCGATGCCGGCGTGGCGCAGGCGAAACACATGACCAGCTGGCCGAGCCTGATGGTCGACCTGCGCAATGCCGGCGCGGAATGGAGCGATGAGCCGGTGGTGGTCGACGGCAGGCTGATTACCAGCCGCAAGCCGGATGACCTGCCTTTGTTTAACGATGCGATTCTAAAGGAGCTGACGGCGGGGATGGGGAACGACGCGGGACCGACGTCGTGATGCGCTGATTGCACAGTCCCTTTGGGATCACAAGCCTCCAGCGCTGCGGCTGGAGGCGTCGTCACGCGCAATCACAAGTCTTGCAGGTTCTTCTTGTTGCGAAGGGCACGGCGACCGCGCACCGGCTGTCCCGACAGCACGCCGCTGTACGCTGTGAGCCGTTCGCCGATGACGGTCTTGCCGTCGACGATATCGAAGAAGCGTACGTCCTTGCTGTGCGCACTGCCACGCACCTTGATGACGGAAATGACGCGCCGGAATTGCCCCGCCAGTTCAACGTAGCGCTGCATGATGATCGCATCGGCCAGGAATGCATTGCCATACGAACTGAAGCGCAGCATGGTGTAGCGGTCTTCCAGTTCCGCGGTCATCAGTACCGTGACGCCCATGCCGGTCAGCACCGCCACCAGTCGGTACAGCGATTCGCGGAAGTCTTCGCGGAAGATCGCCGACAGGGCCAGTTCGAATCCCGACAGCGAATCGATCACCACCCGCTTGGCTTTCTTCTTCTCGATCATCGTCACGAGGTCATGCAGGATCTCGTCGATCGACAGGTCCAGCGTGCGCGTGTTGATGACGCCGATGCTGCCCTCTTGTACCAGTTGGTTGAGCTTATGGCTTAACAGTTGGTTTGGGCTCTTTTCGAACGCTGCGATCACGCCCGGTTCGCCGAGGCGCACGCCTTCCGCCAGGAATTCCGTCGCCAGGATCGTCTTGCCGGAACCGGATGGCCCGACCAGCAGCAGCGAATAGCCGGCCGGAACGCCGCCTCCGAGCATGCTGTCGAGTTCGGGAACGCCCATCGAAAGCCGCTCGGATCCAGTGTAGCTCGGTGTGGTGACCTCCGGCGCCTGCAGCACCGCGCGCGGGAAAATCATGAGGCCGGTGTTGTCGATGCGGAAGGTGTGGGCGCCCAGCTTCTGCGCCACGCCGCGCATTTTCACGGCCTGGATCTTGCGCACCATCGAGTCACCGCGGACCAGTTGCGACAGCCACAAGATGCCGTCCGCGACCGTGAACACGGAACCGGATTCGGACTCCGGCAGCAGGTACTCGCCGATCAGGAAGGTGGTGGCCTGCCAGCTGGTCATCAGCATGCCGAGCTGCTGGATGAAATACTGCAAATCCGCTGCGCCCTGGTCAGTCGATTGCGCCGATTGCACAACCGAACGGAAGGAATCGACGAACACCAGGCTAGGCGCAAACTCCTGGACTTCATCGACGATGCGGGCGATCACGCGGTCGAAATCGCCGTCCACCATGTCGGAGGCGAGATTGACGAACCGGATCGAATTTTCGAGCTTGTCGAAATCGAAGAACTCGAATTGCTGCTGGTAACGCAGCATCTTCAACGGCGGCTCACCCAGCACGGTGAAGAACAGCGCGCGGCGGTCGGGGTTGGCCAATGAAAACATCATCTGGTGGGCCAGCGTCGTTTTTCCGCTGCCGGGGGTGCCGGCGATCAGGTTGAAGGAAAATTCCGGGACGCCGCCTCCAATCAGCTCGTCAAAGCCCGGCACGCCGGTGATCAACCGGCCAATCTTTACTCGCTTACCCATCCTGCTGCTCCTTGCTCATTTTTTTCGGCTCCGGCGCGGCGGCCCAACGCCGCGTGCAGAATCAACATCGTCAGATGTTCCCCAATCAGCAGCGCGAGAATATCAATGAATGTATTGAAAAGCAGTATGCTCGCCGCGGCAGCCTCGGCCAATTCCTGCTCCTCGAAACAGCTGCGCAGCTGATTGAACTCCGGATCGGCTGGCCGGGCGCGCGGGTCGAACATCATCCATTGAAACTCGAGGTTGACGCGATGCACGCTGCGAAACAACAAGGTTTCAAAGCCCTGTTCGCCGATGATCCCGATCAGTGCGTTCGCCAAGAGTTCCAGCAACTCGATGCTGGTATTGACGATCGCGTCGGGATCGCGCGACAGAGCTTGCCCAATGATTGCCCGCGGTGAATCGTCGTCTGTCGCCATGTGATTTGCCGGAGTCATGAATTGCAAAATTTGTCGTTATTTTAGACCAAATAATTACATACATGTGGCGAAATGATAAGCCCGGCGATTCAGGTGTTGGTGGACTACCTCATGCGCGCATTTCGCAAGACTGCACCGAAGGCGCCGAAGCGTGCAGATTTGAAGCCGGCTGCTGCGGCAGCGGAAGGACGACGAAGAATTCGCTGCCGCATCCATCGCCGTCGCTCTCCACCGCGACTGCACCGTCGTGCATTTCAGCCAGCGTGCGCACCAGCGACAGGCCGATGCCCAATCCGCCCGCGGCGCGGTCCAGCGTCTGCTCGCCCTGCGTGAACAGTTCGAAGATATGGGGCTGCAGGTCGTGCGCGATGCCGGCGCCATGATCCTTGACCGATACCGTGATTGTCTGGTCCTGCACCGTCGCCGACACCCAGACCACTACTTATTCGCAGCGAATCATAGTTTTTCGATAAGGAAACATGGGGAAGGAATTCGCCAGGTACGACTTCCGTACCTGGCCGCATCATGGGCCCGCGGTATCACACTTTATCGCGCGTCCTTAGTTTTTCGGGCAGCGCAAACACCAGCAGGCCGGCACACACTACACCTAAGGTACCGATCACATACAATGCCGGCGTCGTGCTGCCGGTCAAGTCCTTGATTCGTCCCACCATCACCGGGCTGACGATCCCGCCCAACTGGCCCAGCGTATTAATCAATGCAATCCCGCCCGCCGCGCCTGCGCCGCTGACCAGTTTCGGCGGCAAGGCCCAGAACGCAGGGATCGACGCGATCACGCCCGCGCCCATTACTCCCAAAGCGGCAACCAGGAAAACCGTCTGCTTGACGAATATTCCCGCCGTAAAGAACCCCAGCGCACCCATCAACCACAGCGCGGCAACAAATTTGGGCCGCTCGCCGCTGGCGTCGGACCAGCGCCCGACTACCACGATCAAGGGCATGATGCGCCAGGCTGTGCGGCGGCACATCGCCAGCTCGGCCGGCGCCTCATCGACCATCTCTCCGATGGCGGGTTGCAGCGATTTCATGTTGTCGTCTCCTGTTATATGTTTTGGGTAAATCGTCAGGCGCAGCGCTCGGCCGGGGGCGGCGGGTAGCGTTCGCTACGCCTGCCTGCCTTGATCAGCTGGCCGGGCACGTCGTGCCCCAGCAGTTGCGGCAGGCCGCGCGCGATGCGCAATAATTTGTCGAGGTCGACACCGGTCGCGATGCCGCAGCTGTCGAGCATGTGCGCCACATCTTCGGTGCAGACGTTGCCGGTGGCGCCCGGTGCGAACGGGCAACCGCCAAGGCCGCCGAGCGCGCCGTCGAAGCGCACCGCACCCGCGTCGATTGCCGCCATCACATTGGCGAGGCCCATGCCGCGCGTGTTGTGAAAGTGCAGGGTCAGCGCCATGTCGGGGAAGGTGTCGAGGAACAGGGCGGTCAGTTCGGCGACCTGGCGCGGATCGGCCATCCCGGTGGTGTCGGCCAGGGTGATGCTGTGTATGCCGAGCTCGCGCAAAGCGTGGCCCAGCGCAAGGATAGTCGTGATGGACAGCGGTCCTTCGAACGGGCAGCCGAACGCGGTGGCGATGGTGCCATTGGTTTTCATGGCGGTGCCGCGCGCCATCTCCATGACCGAGCGGAAGCCCGCCAGCGACTGGGCCGGCGTCATCCGCATGTTGGCGAGGTTGTGGGTTTCGCTGGCGGACAGCACCAGGTTGATTTCGTCCAGCCCGCATGCGAGCGCACGTTCGCAGCCGCGCTGGTTCGGCACCAGCGCCACGTAGGTGACGGCTGGCAAGCGGGTGATGCCGAGCGCGACTTCCTGCGCATCGCGCAAATTGGGAATGGCCTTGGGCGAGACGAAGGAGGTGATTTCGATCTTCGCCAGGCCGGTCGCGGACAGGCTGTCGATGAGGGCGATCTTGTCCTCGGTGGCGACAAAGCCGGGTTCGATCTGAAAGCCGTCGCGGACCGCGACCTCCTGCAGGTAGACGCGTCGCGGCAAGGTATTGAGCAACATGGGAACTCCTGTGGGAAAACGTCGGATGAAAACTCAGATGATCTCGGCCGCGCGCAAGCCGGCGATCTGCACATCGCTGATGCCAAGCCCGCGCAGGATGTCGTCGGTGTGCTGGCCTAGCGTCGGACCGACCGTGTCGGTGCGCCCGGGCGTGGCGCTGAGCTTGGGCACGATGCCGGGCAGTTCGACCGGCGTGCCGTCGGGCAGGGTGTGTGTTTCCAGCATGCCGCGCGCATGGTAGTGCGGATCGGCGGCGACATCGGCTGCCGTGTAGATCTTGCCGCACGGGACAGACGCCGCTTCCAGCGTGTCGAGCACGGCGTGCAAGTCGTGGCGTCCGGTCCAGTCGGCGATCGCGGCATCGAGCATCGCGTTGTGTTCGACCCGGCCGTCGTTGCGCGCCAGGCGCGGATCGGCGGCCAGGTCGTCGCGTCCGATCGCGCGCATGAAGCGCTTGAAGATGGCGTCGCCGTTGCCGGCGATGATGACGTAATGGCCGTCGCGGCACGGGTAGGTGTTCGAGGGCACGATCGCCGAAGCCGCCGCGCGCGAGCACTATGCCGCTTCGGCGGTGAGCAAGCGGATCAGCGAGCTGGAAGGCGCGCTGAACACCGAGCTTTTCGTCCGCAGCAACAAGGGCGCCGTCCCGACCGCCGCCGCGTTCGCCTTGCTGCACCTGGCGCGCGGCGTGCTCAACAACCTGGACGACATCGTTTCCCAGATGGGCGAGTACTCGACGGGCGTGCGCGGGTACGTCCGCATCATGGCCAACATTTCGGCGATCACCCAGTTCCTGCCCGACGAGTTGAAAACCTTCACGGTCGCTTACCCGATGGTGCAGATTTCGCTGCAGGAGCAGGTGAGTTCGGTCATCGCCAAAGGCGTTGCCGAGAACGCGGCCGAAATCGGTATCCTCAACGCCGGGAACTATGGGGAAAACCTGACCCAACTGCCTTACCACGACGATGAACTGGTGTTGGTGGTGCCCAACGGCCACGCACTGGCATCGAAAAGAAGCGTCGCCCTCAAGGACGCGCTCGATTTCGATTTTGTCGGGGCGCACACGGGTAGCGCCATCAACAACCAGTTGACCAAGGCTGCTGCCGAGGTCAACAAGCCACTCAGGCTGCGCATACAGGTGACTAGTTTCGATGCGCTATGCCTGATGGTAGCGGCCGGCATGGGCGTGGGCGTTATGCCGCGCAAGAGCGCGCAGCTTTACTTGCGCAGCCTGGGCGTAAAGTCGATCACCCTGGCCGAGCCCTGAGCCAGGCGCAGGCTGGTGCTGGGCGTGCGCTCGGATGCGGTGCTGTCATCGGCGTCGCAGTTGTTGGTGGATCACTTGCGGGGCGCGATGGGCTAGTGGACTGTAACGTATGAATTGGGAGCGAAGGACGCGTGCATGCGGTGCAGGGCAAGGCGCAAAGCGCAGCGATAGCTGGCTATCGCGAGCATTTGCAACGCCGCCATGCGCTGCAGGCGCGCGGCAGGCGCTGCCGATTCATGCGTTACAGTCCACTAGTGCCGCGCCGACGCCGACGAAAAAAAGCCGCCACGGACTAATGCCGTTCAGCTAAGCGCTGAGCGGCATTTTTTTGGCGGTTGTTGTTGTAAAGGACCTGCAAGCTGTTGACTTTTACTTTGGCCCCATGCTCATGTCGGGCAAGCTGGTGGCAATGCCGGGGAAGATGCACAGCAAGAGCACCGCCACGAACATGAGTCCGACGAACGGCATGACGCCCCACACAACATCTTTCAGGGGAATATCCGGTGCGATGTTTTTGATCACAAAGATATTCAGCCCGACCGGCGGATGGATCAAGCCCATTTCCATCACGATGGTCATCACCACGCCAAACCAGATCAGGTCGAAGCCGGCAGCCTTCAGCGGCGGCAAAATGATCGGGGCAGTCATCAGGATGATCGATACTGGCGGCAGGAAAAATCCAAACACAATCACCATCAGCAAAATCACCAGTAGCAACAGCCACTTGGACAACTGCAGACCAACCACCCATGCAGCGGCATTCTGGCTGATATGCAAATAGCTCATCACATAGGAATACAGCAGCGACATGCCGATTATCAACAGCAGCATGGTCGACTCCTTGATCGTCGACACCAGCAGCGGCGACAGATCTTTCGGCTTCCATATCTTGTACACAACTGCGATCAGCACCAGCGCCATCAGCGCGCCGAGACCGGCGGTTTCGGACGGCGTTGCATAGCCGCCGTACAGCGCGACCATGACGCCGGTCAGCAGCACGATGAACGGCAACACGCGGGGCAGCATTTCGACCTTTTGCGCCAAGGTGAAATGTTCGTCATCGAGATAGGCCGATTTGATGCCGCCGCTGTGATGGAGGTCGAGCGCCATTTTGTACTCTTTGCGGGCGCGGTACACGGCGTAGCCTGAAAACAAGCCAACCAATAGCAGGCCCGGCCCGATGCCTGCCAGGAACAGGCGCCCGAGCGACTGCTCTGCCGCCACTGCATACAAAATCATGGTGATCGAAGGCGGCAACAGGATGCCCAGCGTGCCGCCCGCAGCAATAATGCCGGCGGCAAAGCCGGGCGAGTAACCACGCCTGCGCATTTCCGGGATGCCGGCCGAACCGATTGCCGAGCACGTCGCGGGAGACGAGCCGGCCATTGCCGCGAACAGGGCGCAGGCAAAGACGTTTGCGATGCCGAGTCCACCGGGTACCTTGTGTAACCAGGTATGGATCGCCGAATACAGATCCTTGCCGGCAGGAGATTTTCCGATCGCCGCCCCCTTCAAGATGAATAGGGGAATCGACAATAGCGTGATCGATGCCATTTCCTCGTAGACGTTTTGGGTCACCGTGTCGAGCGCCGAGGCCGGCATGAAGAAATACATGAAGCTGACGGCGACCGCGCCCAAGGCAAAGGCAATCGGCATGCCCGAAAACATGATAAACAGGGTAGCAACGCCATACATGACGCCCATTGTCAGTTCGCTCATGGCGCGTCCTTCTTGTTGGTTAAACGGGCGATGACCTGCACCAGAATCTGGCAAGTCAGCAGCGTCATTCCGAACGCCATCAACGAATACGGGATCCACAGCGGGGGCGCGTAGGTTGAGGTGGTGGTCTGTCCTTCTACGAAAGCCTCATGGACCAGGGCCCATGATTTCCACGAGAAGAAAGCGCAAAACAGCAGCGACAGCACATCGACCAATAACAGGCGCGCCCTATTGACTGAGGCTGGCAGTATCGACGCCAGCGCTTCGATGCCGATATGGCCGCGATAAGACTGCACATAGGCCGCGCCGAAGAAAGTCGCGCCAACCAGCATGAATATGGACGCTTCATCTTGCCAGTCCGTCGCCACATGGAAGAAATAGCGTGATACCACGGAATATGTCAGCACCAGGGCCGTCAGGATCATTGCCGTCATCGAAACCGTCAGCAAAAAGCGATTTGCCTTATCGAGCCATCTGGACAATTCTGCTATCCGAGGATGGTTCGGTATCGCCGGTCCGATTGGTTGCTCGAGTTCGAAACCGTGACTCATAGGGGTTTCTCCGCGGTTCGAAAAACTGAAATAGACGAGCCGACGGCGAGGGCGTCAAGGGCTGGTTTGGGGTACATGCTGTCTCCTGGAGGATTTGGCGACGAAAACCCGCTCTCGCGTGCCGTCAGGGCACGCGAACTTTCATAGGACGAGCAGGGTATCGAGCAGACTATCGATTACACGTCAATCTGCTCGGGCAGCAGATTGACGGGGCTAACATTCGCCCACGGTTCCCGCGCCGCGTTGCGGACAGGGGAGGCGATTTTCTTCGTATTAACCTGGGACGCTTTCCGCGAGTTTCAGAAAGCGGGCATTGTTTTCGCTCTTTTCAGCGTAATCTTTCCAGGCTGAGGTGCGTGCCAGCGCCACCCATTTTGCGAGCGCGGCATCGGTCAGTTCGTGCACTTTTGCTCCCGCCTTGACATACGCTTCGGCTATCTGGACGTCGTCCGCCCGCGCGCCTGCGAGCGCGAATTTTTCCATTTCCGCGCCGACAGTCATGATCAAGCTTTGCTGGTCCTTCGGCAGTTTGTCGAACACGGTTTTCGACATCAGCAGAGGCTCGAGCATGAACCAGTAAGATTTGCCCTGCTTGTTGATGGTAAGGTGCTTCGAGACCTCCTGGAGGCGGAATGAAAGCAGGCTTGTCGCCGACGTGGTCACTACGTCGATGGCGCCGGTCTGCATGGCCGCATAGGTTTCGTTCGACGGCATGGAAACGGTTGCGGCGCCTGCCGCTTTGGCCACCAGGTCCATTTCGCGGCTACCACCGCGGAACTTCATGCCTTTGACGTCTTCCGGGAAAATGATTGGTTTGCTGCGGCTGGCGGCGCCGCCCGCCTGCCAGATCCACGACACCAAAACGACGCCCTTGTCGGCCAGCAGATCGGTCAATGCTTTTCCGATGGGCGCGGTCTTCCATTTGAAGCCTTGTTCATAGGAAGTCACCAGCCCGGGCATCAGCGAAATATTAAGTTCTGGAACTTCACCGCCAACGTAGGGGAGCGGTATCAGCGTCATGTCCAATGCGGATTTGCGCACGGAAGAAAACTGCGCGTTTACCTTCATCAAGGAAGCGCCCGGATAGACATTTACCTTCATTGCACCGTTACTGCGCCGATCCAGTTCCTGGGCGAAGCGCCGGCATAATTGATCACGGAAATCGCCTTCGTTGCCGGAGCTCGCAGGGAACTGATGGGAGATCTTCAAGGTGGTCGAAGGGGCGCCGAACGCAAAGCGGGAAGGAAGTGCCAGCAAGGGTGCGGAAGCCAGGCCAGTCAGTAGGATTCGTCGATTATTATTCATGGTGGTCTCCATTTTCAAAACAAGGTTCAAGGGCGATCGAGTATATGCTGCAAAAAAATTCTGATTGCAAATGGCGTTAATATTTGCCCGACAACAAAGCGCCATAGCCCTGCACGTTGGCCGGAAGCCCAAGTCGCTTGAGCATCAGATACGTGGTGCATACAGCCGACGACACAACCGGCAATCCGATGCGATCCTCGATTCCTTGTATCGAAGCCAGCGACGGCATTTGGACGCAAGCGGAGGCCACCACCGCGTCAACGCCTTTTGTGGCGAGCCGCTTGGTGATTTCAAGCGGCGCGATCGGATTTTGGCGGCCCACTTCCAGATTGTCTGGAATTTCAAGCGAAATACTGTCGATCACTTCGATGCCCTCGTGGCCCAAATAGTCAATGACCAGTTGGGTCAGCGGTTTCATATAAGGAGTCAGGATCGACACCTTCTTTGCCCCTAGGATCTTCAGGCCATCGACCAAGGCGCCAGCGCTGGTCACGACCGGGGCCGGGCCGCCCGCCTCGACGGTCCGCTGGTGCAGCCGCTCTTCAGACACGCGATGATATCCCTTGCCCATGCTCATGGTCGCTACCAGGCAAGCGTATCCCAGCACGTCGACGCGGGCATCGGCCAGTTCGAGAGCGCAGCGGTCCGAGTCCTTGTCCATCGCTGCAAGTTCTTCCTTGGTCACTTTCTGCATGCGCATACGGCTGGAATGAAAGGTGAAGCGCTCAGCAGCTACGGATGCGCGTGCGCGCAAAATGGCAGGAATCTCCGTTTCCATTGTTGTATTGGAACTAGGCACGATTTGCCCGATGCGGTAGATACGATTCATATCGAAAAACTTTCAGTTCGATTTCCAATGTGCGCCATTGGAAAACATAAAATTAGGATCGGCCGGGCGGACCGCGATGTCCCTCGGCCGGCTGGTAGTGTGGTTCTTGTTGCGCTACAAAATTTCCCGGCACTTCGCCCCCCAGTGACGAAAGGGACAGGCGCCGAGGGGGGTGTGTTTGAATTCCGCTTTGGTCAGATCACCACGGAAAGAGATTACGTTGAAGCGAATGCGATTTCCAATATATTATTAGTGTCGATTGAGACTTTTCAGGTATGGATGGGAGTTTTGGTGTACTCGCGCCATTGCTGCGGACAGTGCAATCCAACCGCGTAACGCCAGCGCCTGCACCACGGCCACGTGCGACGGCATACGCATCACCAGGTAACCGACATCATGGAATTACGGCATCTGCGCTATTTTCTTGCCCTCGCCGAAGAGCTGAGCTTCACCCGGGCTGCCGAACGGCTCCACGTCTCTCAGCCACCGCTCAGCCTGCAAATCCGCCAATTGGAGCAGGAGGTCGGCGCGCGGCTCTTTGCGCGCACCAGCCGGCGCGTCGAGCTAACGCCGGCTGGCCAGGCATTTCTGATTGACGCCCGGGCCATATTGGAACGTGTCGATGCGTCGATCAGCCGCGCCGCTGCGATTGAAAGCGGTCTGGCGGGACGGATCGAAATCGGCTTGTCCGGCTCCCATTTCTTCGGCCCGTTGCCAAAGCTGATTGCAGGCTATTCGCGCGCCTATGCAGATGTGTCCATTTTTCTTCAGGAGCTGAAACCGGCCATCCAGCTTGAAGCTCTGCGAGAGCGGGATATCGACCTGAGCATTTCGCGCACGCCCGTCAATGACATGGTTCTGAAAAGCACCCGGCTTTGGACCGATCCGCTGGTCGCGGCGGTGCCGCGCGGACATAAGCTTGGGCGACGCAAACGGCTGGCGCTTGGCGATCTGCGCGACGAGCCCTTCGTCATGCTGCGCCTGGATACCTCGGCCTATGCTCAGCATATTCGCGATTGTTGCGTACAGGCGGGCTTTGCACCGCGAGTGGTCCACCATGTCTCGGAAGTCGCTGCTGTACTAAGCCTGGTGGCGGCCGGCATGGGCGTTGCGTTGGTTCCCCAGTCGCTGACCCATATTTATTCCAACGCGATTACGTTCATTCCTCTCGCATCGGACGAGCCGCATTCGGATGTTTATGCTGTGCAGCGCGTGGAAGACGGGGCCAATGTAACGAATGCTTTCGTCCAATTCATTGCGGCGCGCCCCTGAGGAAAAGCGGACATCCACGTTGTCTCAACTATTGAACCTGTTTCAATACTTCCCGCACTGCGTCCACCACAGCCTGCGGCTTGTCGATCTCGATCACGTGTCCGGCGCCCCGGGCACGGCGCGCTGCATGCCCCGCGTGGACAAGGCGGCCATCTGCTTCTGTATGGCGAAGTTCTCTTCTTCCGTCGCTTTGTTCATGGGGCTCTGAGGCTGGCCCGGCACGGCATATGGACTGACGCCGCGCGTTAGCACCACGATGGGCAAATTACCGAAAGGACGGCGCAATTTGCGCAGTTGCTCGTCGGTGGTTTCGCTCGCGTTGTATTCCGCGACAGTGGCCTGCCAGTGCGCTGGCGTGCTGGTCGAAGCGAATACGGCCGCGCCCAACTCCTTCCCATACACTTGAGACGGATCGCCGACGCAATTTTTGCAGCTTTTCGCTGCCCGGCTTGAAGCCTTTTTTAGAGGCCATCAGGCAAAAGTTGTTCTGTTCTTTTTGCATCGCGTAGACCTGGCCGATCTTGCCTTGAGTGACGGCGTTGAGCCTCTTCGTTTCGTCCTCGTGCTGAGCCTCCACTAGCACCAGGCCCGCGACTTCCTTCGGATAGCGGTAGGCGTAGACCTGCACATTGGCGCCACCCAGCGAATTGCCAACCAATACATATGGTGGCTTGACGTTCCCGCTAGCCAGCAGTTGGTGCAGATCATCGACAGCGTTTTGCGAGGTGTTCGGGCGAGATGCCGAATCGCTGAAACCAAAACCGGCACGATCGTATACGCAGGCGCGGGTTTGCTTGGCAACCTCGGGTTGGACTTGATGCCAAATCCAACCCGCCTCGCCGGACGGCGAATCGACGATCACGGTAACAGCACCACTCCCGCTGCAATAGAGATCATGCGGCGACCGCCAACGTCGACCAACTGATGCGGATTGGCGAACTCAGCGCTGCTGGCGGTAGCGAGGGTTGCTGCGGGCGCGGCGTCGGCATGCGCCGAAACTGGCACCAATATGGCGTATCGAGAAGTGATTTGCTCCGGGGGCAACAACGAACGCTGCACTGTGTTTATCTAGTTGAAGGCGTTCTCCAACAGCCTAACCAGATCTTCAAATTTTTGTCCGTCACCGAACTGAGGCATTGCGATCGACAAGAACGCTGAAGCCACAGCCTCATAAGCAAAACGGGGTGTGAAAAAACCACCACAAGAGTTGATCAATATTGCTGTAAAAATTCAGGAATTGCCCACATCGTAGGCATCTGGTCGAAGAACTAGTCGAACAGTTGCGGCAGGATGTTCATCGGTATATGTTAGCGGATGCGGCCCGATACAGCGACGGACCAAGTTGGCTGACGATAGTCGCTGAATAGTCTTTAAATGCTGAGGAGAACCAAATCATGAGTAACAAGCCTACGATTGTTTTGGTACATGGTTTTTGGGGTGGAGCCGCGCATTGGAACAAGGTCATCGTTGAGCTTTCGCGCAAGGGCTATACATCCATTTTCGCTGTTGAACTGCCATTGACGTCGCTCGCGGAGGATGCTGAACGCACCCGCAAAATGATAGCGCAACAGGAAGGTCCGGTTTTGCTAGTGGGCCATTCGTACGGTGGCGCCGTCATTACGGAAGCGGGAGATCAGCCAAACGTGGTTGGTCTGGTATTTATCGCCGCATTTGCCCCAGACGCTGGCGAGAGTCCAGGCGGGATCACTCAGGAACATCTACCTGCTGCTGCAAATCTTGCGCCTGATAGCGATGGCTATCTGTGGGTTAAGCAGGAGAAATTCCATGAAAGCTTCGGCCAGGACCTGACTGCGGACGAAGGGCTGGTGATGAGCATGACGCAGAAGGCTCCTCTCGCCAGCACCTTCGGCGACACAATCACGAATCCCGCATGGCGAAAAAAACCATCGTGGTATCAGATCTCCAGTGACGACAGGATGATTGCGCCAGAGAACCAGGAACGAATGTCGGCGCGGCTCGGTGCTAGAAAGATCATTACCTTGAAGGCAAGCCATGCTTCGTTGGCTTCTATGCCGGTCGAAGTGGCGGCATTTATCGATGAGGCCGCAACGGAGGTAATGAAGGGCTAACTCTCACGACCCGCAATCAAGGCCAAATTTGAGTTCTTACTGCGTTTTCGGATGTGCCACAAAACTGCTTGATTCAAAGGTGCTGCTTGATCCGTTTGAAAAACAATTCAGCCTGCCAGCGACTCTTGGGGGCCGGGGCCGGGGTCAGTTCCGACAATCGGACACGGACTGAACGGTCAATTTGGATGCGATGCCTACTTGAAATATTGCGAAAACAAAAATTGCCTGCGGCGATTTTCTTGAATGGAGGTGGAGCCGAAGGGCAAGAAATCGCCGGGCGATTTCCCTCTAGTCAGGCGAATCGGAGAGCCTTGCGCTTGCAAGCGCAAGTCGGATCTGCGGCGGGGAGCAGTGCTCCCCGAAACCCCGCAAATCCCCCGCGGACGGGTTTTGCCTTGCAAAACCGACCCGAAGGGGCTACTGGGGAAGTCCGCCGCCTCGTTAGCGCAAGCGAAAAAAAACCGCCCACCGGGCGGTTTTTTGGAATGCTATGGTGGGGCGGCGGCAATCAGCCTTAGTTGATATAAGCGTATATAAATCAGCCACTTAATTCATCTTGAAATGTTCGCAATTTCAGTGATACCCCCGTTGATACCCCAATCCACCCAAGTTAAGGATTTGGCCTGCGCTTAACATGGTTTTTGCGCCATGTACTTGTGAGGCTTCGGTTTGGGTTTGCGCGGTTTTGACAGGTTTTCTCGATGGAGGTAGGTCTGTTTCCCAATCAGGTTCAGCACCTCACGCAAGCGCTTGGCGACCTTCTTGCCGAGCAGCAGAGCCGGCATCAAGGGTTTGAGCGCGGTATGCGCGTAGGCATGGTTGATGCGG
>CXWL01000392.1_pt2 | contig 23706 bp, 24 predicted proteins | sample 590931 | NCBI WGS metagenome assembly CXWL01 (sample SAMEA3498368, study PRJEB10139) | groundwater metagenome | biome: water well; material: biofilm material | place: Germany | collected 2015-04-27
AGTCACGGCGATTTCTTTTCGGTCCTGGGATTCCTGTCGCTCCCGATGATTTTCTTGAGCTCGGCGTTGGTGCCCTTGGAGGCGATGCCCGGGTGGATGGGATTTCTGGCGCGCTTCAATCCGATGACCTGGGCGATCGACGCGGTGCGGCCGTTGATTCTTTCCGGCTGGACTGAGGCCCTCCCCCACGTCGCCATGGTGGTGGTCGTCATGGTTATATTCGACGCGATTTGTCTCTACGGGAGCGCCAAAGCGTTCCGTCGGGCCATGGGCTAATGGGCGGGCTGTCCGGGAGTCCCACCATGCTGGTCAACGAGAGCCAAATCAGGGCCTTGATCCGACTGCTGGCCGATGAGGACGAGAAGATCGTCCGGACCATCAGCGGCAAACTCATCGACATCGGCCCCTCAGCCGTTCCCCTTCTGCAGGAAGCGGAAATCGAACAGCCTGAAATGGCCGATCGATTCGTCTCGATCCTTGAAGAAATCAGAGGCGGCGATCTCGAGGATGAACTCACCCAGCTGGCGGCGCGGCCCGATGGCTCAATGGATCTTGAGCAAGGCGCCTTTCTGATCGCCCGTTATGCCTATCCCACCCTCACGGTTTCTTCCTATGCCAGACAGCTCGACGAGATGGCGCAGGAAGTTCAGGATCGAATCGGTCCCCGCGCATCGGGCGAGGAAACGATCAAGACGTTGAACCGGTATCTCTTCACGGAGCAGGGCTTCAAAGGCAATACCAAGAATTATTACGAGTTAGAGAATAGTTATCTCAATTGTGTGATCGACCGCCGCACAGGTATTCCGATCAGTCTTTCGACGGTCTATCTCCTTGTCGGGAAGCGGTTGGGCCTTCCGGTGTATGGGATCGGGATGCCGGGGCATTTCCTTGTGAAGTACGAATCGGACCGCTATAAGGTTTTCGTCGATTGCTTCAACGGGGGGGCGTTGCTGACCGAGAAGAATTGTCAGCGCTTTCTCACGGAAGCAGGCTACGGAGTTGACGAGAAATATCTGCAGCAGAGTCCGGTGCGCGCGATTCTCTCCCGTATGATTAAAAACCTCCTGGCCATCTATTCCAAGCTCGACGACCCTCTCAAGAAAGCCCGCCTGACGAAGTTCATCGAAATCCTGGGTTGCGATAACCGCGAAGGCGGACTGTAACCGCAAGCGCGATGCGCAGATGGTTTGTCTAGTTGATCTGGTTCATCTGGTGCGATGAACCAGAGAGACGAAACAAGCAAGACAGACCAGATAGCTACTTTCGCAGGCTGCTCAAAAAGGCCGTCCAGCAAGGCTGCAGGCGAGGACAAGGCCGGAGGCGTACCCTTGTGGTACGTTGAGGACCTTGTCGAGCCGAAAACTCGGCTGGCGGGCTTTTTCAGCAGCCTGTTACAGTTTGATCGACATTAAGTCGCGTGCCACCACAATCTTTCCTCCGTACGCTTCCCCCGCCTGCTCCCGCACATTGTATCGTTCAGTGATTGGATAGAAGTGCGACAACACGAGTCTGCCGACTCCCGCCTCTTTGGCCACCTGCCCACATTGACCGGCGTGGAGATGGACGGGGTTTGGGCGACTGGCCGGGAAGGAGCAGTCCAGCACCGCCAGATCGACATCCCCACAGAGGCGCACCAGGCTGTCGCAGTATTGTGAATCGCCTGAGTAGGCCAATGCCTTTCCATCATATTCGATCCGATAGCCCAGGCAATGGAGATGCTCTGTATGGGTCACGGTTCGAGGAATCACCCTCGTCTTTCCAATCGTAAAGGCTCGATCGGCCACTTCTTTGAAATGAACCGTGAATGGCGCATGTGAGAAGCCTGGCATGGTGGTGAAGAGGGCTTGGAAAAACTTCTTGGTCCCGCGCGGGCCAATCACGGTGAGTGGCGGCCGCGTCCCCCCTTCGTATTTCGTAAAGATCAGCGCATCGAAGAAGTAGGTGATGAAGTCTGAAAAGTGATCGGCATGGTAGTGAGAGAAGAGGATGTGGGTGATCCGATGCCGATTGACGCCGGTTTTCAGCAAGTTCGCCAGCGTGCGCGGGCCGAAGTCCAAGAGTATTGTCTGGTCGGTGCGGACGAGATAGCCCGAGGCTGCTCGCGTGGGGTGGAGGTTCGTGCCGGATCCGAGAATCGTCAAGCGCATAGGCAGAAGATGGACGGCGTTATCTGGATTCCTGTTGAAAACTGTCGCGGAGACGAAGGAGGAGCGTGCGTACCGTCTCCGCATCTTTCTGATTCAGCGCCCGTTCGAAGAACGGTCTGATAAAGGCGATATGCGCAGCGAAGGTTTTCTGAAACAGGGCGTCACCCTTGTCAGTCAGCCGTATATGGGTGCAACGGCGGTCTCCCTTGACCTCGTCCCGTCTGATGAGCCCCTTCGCGACGAGGCGGTCGAGCACACCGGTGAGTGTGCCTTTTGTGACGAGCGTTTTCGAAGACAGCTCAGAGCAGGTCATGCCGTCGGTGTCTCCGAGCGTGGCGATGACGTCGAATTGCGACGGCGTCAGCCGCATCGAACGAATATGCCGGCTATCGACGCGCCAAAAGGCCAGGTAGGCCTCGACGAGTGGCCGCAGCACTTTCAGGTAGGGATCGTCTTTGAGATCCGGTAAGTCCATGTTCTGAGGATAGTCCGCACTAGAACGGAGATTCAAGGGGGGAGGGGAGCGGGCAGCCTGGTCGTCCTCCTGCTCGCGGAACGCGCACGATCAGAATGTGCTCGTTCGACGCGCGCAATCGAGGATCGACCAGGCTGTCCTTTGGAGGAAGTGAAGTAAGGATAGAGCAGGCGCGCGCAGGGGAAGATCAATCTGCTCCCATCCCTGAAGAAATGATGAGCGAGTATTTGGGAGCGTTGGCATGTAGACTTTAGTTTGGCTCCACGTATGATGGTAGTTAGCTATCGTGGCGAGTTAACGCCGATCGATAGTAAGTTGTAGCCGTGACTAAACTCTGAGTGTCAAATAGTATTCGTGCCCATGCTCTTTGACTAGGGAGGGTACACAGTTGAAGACCGTAACTCTTGATACCAACGTGTTGCCAGCAGACGATTTAATTGAACTTGCAAGATCTATGAGTTGGGACGTTGTCGTCGTTTCGGTGACAGAACGAGAACTCGGCCATGGTCATAGAAGATTGCAGATGGCAGGATTGGGGAAAATCCTAGAGCTTGGCATCGTAGATGAGAGTGAAGTGGGCAATTGTGTTGTCGGTGGTGGCGACGATTACATGGAATCCATAATTCAAATCATTTCAAATGGTTCATTCCCAAAGTCTGGTAGTCGAGGGCACCTCTCTAATGGCCAGCGCCGGCAACTTCGAGATGCAATGATTCTTGACGCGCATGCGCGAGAGGGAAGAAGTGTTTTTATTACAAATGACAGGAGAGGCTTTATCGATGGCGGTCGAAGAGAAATGTTGCAGGCTTTGTTAAATACGAAAATTCTGAGCGGCGAAGAGTTTTTCCAGGAACTTCGGAGCTGAAGGTTCACGGAGCATCGTCGGCTTACGGAAAGCCGTGCCCGAGCTATTGCTAGCTCATGCGGTGCCGCTACTTACTACGGCTGCCCAAGAACGTGACAACGTGGCCTCGTAGAGCGGCCACGAAGCGCTGAAAGGTTAGGTCTTCAGCTGGCTGCGTGATGTTGGTTTTTTGTGAGTTCGTGGCCATCATGAAACAAGCTGAGGTATAGAGCCGCTCTAGCACCAATCGGCGACAGAGCAGCTCATAGCGTTTGCTGTAGGAAACTCCTCTATACCGTCGGAGGGCCGCTGTATCTTTGAGGTGAGTGTCTCCGCGGAATTCAGGGTCTACCTGGAAGTACGGTTCTTTATTGACGACAGGAGTTTTGACGTTGTCGCGGTCTTCCAATAAGAACAGGTAGCCAAGAAATGGGGGAGGGGCCTGACCGAAGCGGCCTTCTCGGAAGGCTGTCCAAATGTCCTTGGCACTGCCCACCGCTTCTTCCGAACGGTTGTTCACATTATTGCCGATCGATTTGCCAGCCTGGGACTTAAACTCCATGGCCAAGACCAATGCACCGTTGGAAACGACAATGAGGTCCCATTTCTTCGTGGCCCTGAAATAGCCTGGCAGCTCAAGTGCGGTTCTTGTGCGAACATCGACTTTCTTCAGTCCGGCTTCGCACAGGATGTCAGAAACTAAGACCTCCAGGGCACCCATCTGGGTGCCTCCTGTGACCTCGCCTCGCGTTCCGGCATCGATTTTCCCCGACTTGACCTGCTTCTCTTTATTTTTCCTTCGGGCGTTCCAGTAGATTTGGACGGCGGCTTGCAATCTCTTTTTAATGTTCAAGCGCTGCCTCCATCGTGCGAGCATTAATTCCATATAGAGCCAACGCCACTTGGGTTGCACGGGGTTTGTCACGATGGCGAAAGGCGTCTTTCAGTTCATGGGACTGCATCTTGGACAAGGTCTTCGGGGCGGGGACACGAATCCGGCGTAGATACTGTGCCTGGAAACGTAAATAGCCGCCTCGCATGCGGACTCCATAGGATTCGATGAAGAACTGTCCGACCGTCGACATCAGAAGGCCTCCGAGTACTTCGAGGTCCCACTCATCCGACTGGATGAAATATAGATTGTGATGTGGATAGGTTTCGCCCCGATCCAAGACCGGCTCCAGCCGGTTCTTAATATCCGGGATATAGAGTTTATGTGTGTCGGTGAGGAGATGGTTGACGCGGTCAATCGTCTTATACCACTTGCCGACACTCTTCTCCGCTGTGTGGCGCTTCTTCAGGGCTGCCGCATGGTGCTCGTAGTAGGCTTGCAATTTTGGATAGGTTTTCAGGTCGACCAGTCCTTCGTGGTTCCATGGATTTACTAGATAGTGCCCGGACCATCGCACCGTTCCGTCCGCTAGGTCTTTCGCAAGGGCGAGTTTGAGGAGGCGGGAAGATTCCACAAGATCTGCATCTGTGGTGATGTAGACACGATCGTTTCCAGTGGCGACGCCAATCCCCACCTTGGCATTCATCTCGAGGGGAGGAAACTGATCTTCTAGTCGTCGCAGGAGCGCCAACTGTTCTGGCGAATGGCAGGGCCAGGGGTCAGCTCCCTTAAACCATGTTTTCACCACTGCCCGATGGATACCTTGAGGCAGTATGTCCCGGCCGTTCGTCTGAAGCGTCTTTGCCAATTGTCTTGGCTGAATATTCTCAGCGTCCTGATCGGCACGTGCCACAACGGTCGACTGCTGTTTGTTGTGCCGAATCACCGTGATCGCCGGATAGGCGTCTACTTCATCGTCGAAGGCGTTGGCGTGGTGCATGCTCAGGAGCAATTCAACGCTGTATGTCGAGCTGATCAGCTGCCGCAGTTCTGCACCATATTGGTTGCGCATCCATCGATCAGCGCAGATGAAGGCGCATACACCGCCGGGCTTTAGCTGTCGAAGGGCGGCTTCGAAAAAGGCCACGTAGAGATCGGCTCGACCGCGCATCGTCGGATACGCATTGCGGTAGACCGAGGCCGTTTCTTCCGGAATATCCTCAAGGCGGATATAGGGAGGGTTTCCGATAATGAAATCGGCCTGTCTTGTATCGGGATTGAGGAGGTAGTCTCGGGTCAACACCCACGCGTCGGTCAACCGTTTGGCTAGCGGTTGCTTGACTCCACGAGTCATTAGGACACTTTGGGCAACAGCGCGCGCACGAACGGCGCTCTCCTCATTCAGCTCGTAGGCAATCAAAGAATCTTGGCATTCTGATAACGGTCGACCGAGATTTTCGCACGACTCCACCAGGCGTTCGATCATTGGACCGAGAAATGCGCCATCACCAGCCGCTGGTTCGATTGCCAGGCCATCTGCCAGGTTTTTATCCGAGCAGTAGCCGCTGAGATCCAGAAGCAGTTCAACGACCCAACGTTTTGTGTACACGACGCCTTTTGGCTCGATCACATTGGAAGGCAAGGGACGGCGGAGAGGTGCAATCAGCTGGAGCTGAATGCCTCGCGTTGCGGTTGATGGGTTTATCTGGTTGTCTGCCACTAGGGCCTCGAACTCTCCGGTGAGGTCTAGGGTGAAAGGAGCGGCTGATACTAACTTGTCTGCGCTCTTCGATCAAGATTCAAACACCAGCAGCGGTAGCTCCGTTTGTGTGCGACGCTCAATTGGGAAATTGAAACCATTATCCGCGTGCAGGATTGCATGGTTGCTTACTGCCTCGTGAGAATCCTTTCACGTTGATTATCTGTCCGAGACTGGTTGATCCTGAGTGGCATTTTGCATACGCATTAAATATGAATCGTCGCCGAATTGAAGAGCGAAATGTGCGATACATGCTGGATGAGCGAGATGGGTCACAAGGGAGAGACCGGGGTTTCCATTGTCCGCTTCGAACGAGGCCCTCCCGATTCTCTATACCTCCCCCTTAAAGGAGGGGCTAGGCCGCGCTTTACTGCGCGCATCAAACGAGCACATTCCGATTGTGCGCGTTCTGCGAGCAAGAAGGGCACCTGGCCGCTCCTTTCCCATCCTGCTATGATGCGGTTCTATGCAACGAAACGAATCAGGTCAGGCGAATCCGACTGCCATCGTGGTCGTCATCGGCCTCGTCATTACTTGCGTCTGGGTCTGGAAGCGGTTGGCGCTGGAGACTCAGGAGTATGTGATTGACCAAGCCATCCCTATGGCGTTCGCCGGATTGGCGATCGCGGCAGCCCTATGGATGGTGGTCCGATCGATCAACCGACGCAGGGCGAAACGGCGAGATCGGGCGACGCTGCTAGCCTTGTTCGAGAAGGCGAAGGGACGGGAGAAGAAGTTGGAGATCGCCTTTGCCTTGATTGAAGTGAACGAGTATCGCGCCAAAGGCTTGGAGTCCGTCGCGCCTGCGTTACGAGACCTTTTTGCGACGACCCTGCAGCGGGCGCTGGATGACAAGCAGCATCGGATTCGTGGCATGGCGGCCAGTCACCTTGGGGTGTTGAACGACATGACCGTGGTCCCTCTGTTACTCAAGGCGCTGGAAGATGACCATGCCTATGTCCGCTCAAGTGCAGCGCTGGGATTAGGCCGGTTGCGTGCGCGTGAGGCGGAGAAAATATTGACGACGATGATGGAAGAGGATTGGGATCAAACGGTCCGGAGTCGATCGAGGGAAGCCCTGGAGCGGATTAAGTCGTCTGAAGGCTGAAGACCGAAAGTGGAAGTGTTTGGATTTCGAATCTCGACCTTCAGTCTTCTGCTTGCGCCTGTTCGTCAACCCATTCAATACAGGCGATCTCCGGCGTGCAGTTCCATCGCAGCGGAAGAAACGACCATCCGAGTCCACGATTGATATAAGCGCGGCGCCCGGGCGTTCCATGATGTCCTTCGATCCGTCCATTGCATCCAGGCGGGAGCCAGAAGGTCGGAACGCCGGGGATGCGCCATTGGCCTCCGTGGCTATGTCCGCAGAGGATCAGATCGACGGCATGGTGGTCTTCCAGTTGATCGAGGATGTTCGGGGCATGGGCCAGCAACAGGGTGTAGCGGTTCTGTGCGCCCGGCGGCAGACAGCTCAAGTCGGCCCGATGCAGTGAGGGGTCATCGACGCCGACAATGGCGATCTCGCCACCCTCTATTGGGATGTAGGTGGTCTGATTGATCAAGAGGGTGATCTTATGGCGGTCTGCGAGTTCGGCATAGTGATCGATCGGCACGCCGCTGTAGTGATCATGGTTGCCCAAGGTGATAAAGACCGGCGCAATCTCACGCAAGCCGGCGAGAAATCGAAACACATGCGGCAGGCCTTCCGGCACGTTGAGCAGGTCGCCGGTGATAAAGATCCAGTCTGGTTTGAGTTCGCCGATGGTGGCGACGATGTCGTCGTGACGTGGCTGATAGCGGTCGAGATGCAGATCGCTGAGATGGACGGCCCGCTTGCCGGACAAGGGACTATGCACAAAGGTGAGCCGGGACAGGTCATGTGCGGACAGTCCGACTTCCCAGTGGGGCACGAGACGGAAGAGCCGGTAGAGCGGTTCACTCAGCGAATGCCCGATGAAGGAACGGACTCGATCGGGCCAGGATCTGGTGCGCCGGGTCATCCCATCATCCGATCCAGCTCGACGCGATCTGAGGGGGTCACGCGATAGCCTCGCCCGTAGAGATCGCTCATGCCTTGCATCAAGGCGTCCATGTTACGGCTGCGGTACCAGCTGTCGAATCGTTCCGTCAGCGCCGAGACCTGCTTCGAGGTCGGATCCCCTTGACGGTAGGGGAGGGAGAGGGAACGGAACAAGTCTTGAAGTTCGGTTGGACTGTAGGTGGCATCGTCATTCCGGTCGGCAACCAGGGCGAACTCGTAGAAGGTCAGGCTGACCGAGAGGACTGACTGGGTTTTGGAAAAATCATCCCGCGCGTCATCCATTCCACCTGGATAATCGCGAGGGCAATCCCGGTCGAGCTGGGATGCAGGCGTCATGTTCCAGCTGATTCCCTGCACGGACGGAGGAGGCACCTTGGTGGCCTGATAAAACCAGGAGAGGCAGTTGTTCGCTCGCGCAAAGGCTTGCTTGTCGTGGTGGATTTGTTTGCCGATATGTTGTGTGAATTGTTGAAAGATCGTGCGCTCTTTGCTCGATGAGTCGTCCGGGAACAGTGCGATCAGCACAATGGTGACGAACAGGCCTGCCGCCAGTCGGTAGGTCCGAGGTTTCTGATCGATTCTGTGACTGGAGATTGAGTGGAAGCGCATTGGGGAAGTATACCATGCGAGTCGTCTTCCCCCTCATCGGGATTGACGAAGTGGTATGGGCGATGACGTGCGAATGAAGAAGGGGTCTGTGACACCATGACCATGCCGTTTTTGACTGCGACAGTACCGGGCATCGGCGGACAGATGCGGACGTTGCCGGAAGACTTCCAGGTCGAGGAACGTCCGCTCTATCTTCCTTGCGGCGAGGGGGAGCATCTCTACATCAAGATCAAGAAACGCCTGCTCTCCACTCCGGATCTCGTGTTGCGGCTCTCTTCGGTCTTGGGGGTGAAAGCGCAGGCGATCGGGGTGGCGGGCCTCAAAGACGCCAGGGCCGTGACGACGCAGATGATTTCACTGCTGGGCGTGACGCCTGACCGGCTGGATCGGCTGAAAGTGGACGAACAGTTGTTGTCGGTGGAGGTGCTGGGGCGACATCGCAATCGGTTACGCCCGGGGCATCATGCCGGCAACGTCTTCCGGTTGGTGATCAGGGATGTCGCCAGCCATGCCCGCGAGACGGTGCCCCTGGTCGCGGACATGTTGGCGCGGCGAGGGGTGCCGAACTATTTCGGCCCGCAACGGCAGGGACGAAGTGGGCTGAATTATCAGACGGGAGCCGAATTGCTGGTGGACCCTGTTCGCCGCAACAAGCTGAGCCGATCCAAGCGCATGTGGTATCTCAATTCCTATCAGTCGCACTTCTTCAATGACATGTTGGCCAGACGGCTGGATCGGATCGATCGCATCCTGGTGGGAGACTGGGCCATGAAAATGGAAAACGGCGCCTGTTTTCTGGTTGAGGATGCCGCGGTGGAACAGCCCAGGGCAGACCAGTTCGAAATCAGTCCTACTGGCATCCTCTTCGGGTCGCGCGTGTCGTGGGCCACGGGAGAGCCTGGCGAGATCGAACGGGCTGTAGTGGTCGAGAGCGGCGCCACGCCGGAGAGCCTCACTGAAGCGGCGAAGGTCTGCGGGTTTCGCGGTGAACGGCGCTCGTTCCGGACGCGCCTTGTCGATTTGGACTGGGCTTTGGAGGGCACCGTGCTCACCCTCTCGTTCTCGCTTCCGCCAGGCGCGTATGCGACGAATGTCTTACGGGAATTGATGAAGGTGGGCGAGGGGCTAGAGGCAAGGGGCAATGGGTAGGGAGCAACAGGGTCCAGTGGAACCCGGATCGTTGCTCATGAGTGCATGGTATCATTGGGTATGAGCATTGCCTGAGGGGGCAGCGTTCTTTTCACTAGCCCCTCGCCTCTGGCCTCTAGCCCCGAATGGTTTTGAACGATGCAAGACCAAGAAACCGTTCTCATCCAAGGCCACATCATCGATTCGCTGATCCTGGCGAAGGTCTTGGACCGGATTCTGATGATGGGCGGAACCTTCGACCTTCAGGACGTGCAGATCGGCAAGACCCGCGAGGAGCCGTCGCGCGCCAGGATCATCGTACGGGCCTCGTCTGCCAAGCTGCTGAGCGACATTCTCCAGGCCATTCAACCTCACGGTGCGTCGGTTGAGAATGAACGGGATTGCCGACTCGCTGCGGCGCCGACGGACGGCATCTTTCCCGACGAGTTTTATGCGACGACCCATTTGTCTACCCAGGTGCGCCTGCGTGAACAGTGGGTGGAGGTGGAGGGGATCGAGATGGACTTGGGGATTCGCGTGGATCCGATGGGCCTGACTGCTCGTACCCTTCCTATGGGAGAAGTAAAGCAAGGCGATCTGATTGTGACCGGTCGCGAGGGTGTGCGGGTGATTCCACTCCAGCGGCCACGTGACCGCGATGTGTTCAGCTTTATGGAGTCGCAGGTGTCGTCCGAGCGTCCTCATGGGCGCGTGATCAGCGACATTGCCAAGCGCCTGGTGCAGTTGCGAACAGGATTCCTGGAGGGGAAGGCAGGCAGCAAGGTGCTGTTGGCAGGAGGCCCGGCGATTGTTCATGCCGGAGGGCGCGACGCGCTGACATGGCTCATCGAGGAAGAATTTATCCACGTCTTGTTCTGCGGGAATGCCCTGGCCGCGCATGACATGGAAGTCGACCTCTACGGCACGTCCCTCGGTTATGGAGATGCCGCTGGCCGGGTCCTGCCGCATGGACATGAACACCATCTGCGAACCATTAATCGGATCAGAGCCATCGGGAGCATCGAGGCCGCAGTCCGGTCGGGAGCCATCAAGACCGGCATTATGGCGGCCTGCATCAGGCGGGGTGTTCAGGTTGTCATGGCCGGCACGATCCGTGATGACGGCCCGTTGCCCGGCGTGATCACGGATTCAGTAGAGGCGCAAGCAACCATGCGTAGGGCAATCCCCGGTGTCGGTCTTGCCTTGCTCGTCGCCTCGACGCTGCATGCGGTGGCGACAGGCAATTTGTTGCCTGCCACGATCCCTTCCGTCTGCGTCGATATCAATCCGGCCGTACCGACGAAGCTCGCGGATCGAGGAAGTTTTCAGGCTGTCGGGCTGGTCATGGACGCGGCGTCGTTCTTGCGCGAGCTGGCGCGTGAGCTTGCAGGATGCTGAAAAAGTCCGCCAGCTTCGTTCCCTGCCTTCGCCGAAGCGGCTTCGCGCAGGCAGGTCGCATCGCTCAGAGGCTCAACGTACCACAAGGGTACGCCTCGCCTCTTCGCTCGCTGCGGCCTTGCTGGACGGCCACTTTGAGCATCCTGAGATTATTCTCGTCCCTGTACCCTGCGAAATATTTCAGCTGAATTTGTATGTGTGCCAAGTTTTCAGGAGTCTACGGGAGCGGAAACTATGAGTCGCCTGCTCGTCTGCCCGCCAGATTATTTTGGCATCGAATACGAAATTAATCCCTGGATGCGCCGTTCGAACGTTGTCAATTCAGATGAGGCCGTTCGCCAATGGCATCATCTCATGCAGGTGCTCGAACAGGATGTGGGCGCGGTTCTCGAACGGATGAAGCCGGTGCCTGGGCTGCCCGACCTGGTGTTCACGGCGAATGCCGGCATCGTCGTTGGGCGTCAGGCTGTGCCGAGTCGGTTTCGCTATCCGGAACGGCGACGGGAAGAGGTCTACTTCGAAGAATGGTTTCGCAGTCAGGGGTACGACGTCGTCAAGTTGGATCCTGGCTGCTTTTTCGAAGGGGCCGGGGACCTCTTGGGTTTTTCCGATACCTGGTTCGGTGGCTATCGACAGCGATCGGACATCCGTGTGTTCCCGACTCTCAGTGATTGGTTTCACCGGGAGATCATTCCACTCGAACTGGTCGATAACCGTTTCTACCACCTCGACACCTGCTTCTGTCCCTTGAGCGGCGGGGAACTCCTGTATTTCCCTCCGGCGTTCGATCATTACGGGCAAGTCGCGCTTGCCGAACGGATCGCTTCATCCCGTCGTCTTGTGGTGCCGGAAGCTGAGGCGCTCCGGTTTGCCTGCAATGCCATCTGTGTCGGGAAACATGTCGTGCTGCCCGCCGGATGCCCGGAGACAGAATCGCAGTTGGCCTCGCACGGCTATCTTCCCCATCCGGTCCCGCTCGATGAGTTCATGAAGTCGGGCGGATCGGCGAAGTGTCTCACTCTCGCTCTTGATTAAAAACGTCACTCGGCATTGGTCACCCGTTAAGCGTGAATGTAGCCGTCATCTGGTCGGGTGCAATTCTGTGTAGGATGCTCAAACAGCTCGTNNTGGGGTACGTTGAGGGTCTGAACGATGCGAGAACGAAGCTGACGGGCTGTTTCAGCATCCGAATTAGGGTTTGCTTCGGAAGAGGAAAGAGCCGTAGAGCCCGGCGATGGCGATGGTGACGAGTTCGATCGTCAGCAGCAGTCGGCTTACGATGGCGTCGGGCGTGGGAGGCGACAGGATAAAATGGAGGCCGAGAAACTCCGGCTCCTGTGGGAGCGGAGTTTCCCAGGGAGGGAAGAGGAGTGCGAGGGTTAGGGCGGCCACCATACCGTACAGGAGTTGAAGATTTAGCTGATCCGGCTGTGGCTCGACCCTTGGAGGTGTTGGCGGAGGGGCCTCAATCGGGTCAGCATGGAGCCGCTGGCCGCACTGCGTACAGTAGCGGCTGATCTCCGGGAGTTCATGTCGACAGGATGGACAGGTTTTCATACGCAGTTCGGTGCGTAGGCTACACGGAACTGCGCCGCTTTACTAGCAGGATGCTGAAAAAGTCTCCCAGCTTCGTTCTCGCCTCGAACGCATCCTCAACGTAGCCCTGAGGCTACGCCTCCGGTGCGTTCATCGGCTGCGGCCTTGCTGACAGACTTTTTGAGCATCCTGCGGGGGTATGTTTCCAACGTGCCACGGCGTGAGGCCATAAACTTCTCGCCTGCCAGAACTGCTTTCCAGCGGTCCGCCCGATGGACGTCGGAGTGGGAGCGAGTTGCTCATCTATCAGAAGTGGTAGCCAATACCGACGGAGAGGGCGAGGACACTGTAGGTCGCGCGAAATCCGAAGGGGTCGGCGTTCTCATCGCTATGAGCCGATGAGTAGTTCATTCTGGCGCGGGTGTATTTGGCCTCCCCGAAGAAGGTCCATTGACGCGTGATGTAGTACTGTACGCCCCCTTCAGCATTGAACCCCAAGGCGGTACTTGATTGTCCTGTCGCGCCATCAGATCCTCTGAGGCGCGCCATGAGAATGGAGGGGCCGATGCCGAAGTATGGCTGGAGACGATAGCCGGGATAGCGGAAGATGACATCCGTATCCAACGTAAAGACACGATGATGCAGGCCAGACAGGATTGGTGAAGGCGTCGATCCGCCTGGACCGGAGAACGTGATCGACCCTTGTTTAAGATGCGGGGTGGTATAAGAAAATCCTGTCTCTATCCCCAGCCAACGGGCTTTCGAGAAGTAATGGCCGAACTTCAATCCGAGCATCGCGGAGCGTTGCAATGGTTGGTCCGAAAGGCCAAGTCCTCCGAATCCATCCTGTGTGACCTTGCCATTGCTCAGACTCTGCGGAAAGGTCGCGCCGAACTGCCCCGCCACGTAGGATTCTGCATACGCCTTGGGCGCAAAGAGAACAATTGGCACCATCAGTGCCACCAGGCTTGCGATCACGATCGGTCTTGGTATTCGTAGGGTTTTCATCGCGAACTCCTCCACTTTCACTTGAAAACAATGCCCATTTCATCCTAATCGGTCGAGGCATCAGGACGAAGAACATTTCACATTCGTACAGAGAGGGAGCAAGGCATATGCCACTTCAGCTATTCCGGCCCCGTTTAGGAGGCCTGTGGAGCTGGCTTGGACTTGACAGATTTCAAAAAGGACCTCTCGTTCATTGACAGGCTGGAGAGCCGGTTCCTATAATCCGCCCGCTAATGGATTGCCTCCTGGCTCTGGTCAGTCGTTGTCGATTTTTTAGCAGGTTGCGGAGAAGCTATTTGGGTATGCCAAGAGTTCGATGGTTGGAACGTGTGGCACAATAGGGGAACAGTCTCGTAGGATGCTCAAAATGGCCGTCCAGCAAGGCCGCAGCGAGTGAAGGGCCGAGGCGTACCCTTTAGGGTACGTTGAGGGTCTGAGCGATGCGACCTGCCTGCGCGAAGCCGCTTCGGCGAAGGCAGGGAACGCTGCTGGCGGACTTTTTCAGCATCCTACCAAGCGCTTTTTCAATATGCAGATAGTGAATCGTATAGGCGTGATCGGCGCTGGTGCCTGGGGCACCGCGCTCGCCAAACACATGGCGGAAAAAGGACTGCACGTCAGGCTTTGGGCCTATGAGCGGGACGTCGTGGATTCGATCAATCAGATACACGAGAATCGAGTCTTCTTGCCTGGCGTGACCTTGCCGCCCTCACTCAGCGCGACGAATTCGCTTGTAGAAGCCGTGAGCGACTGTGACGGTCTTCTGTTTGTCGTGCCGTCGCATGTGGCCAGGCTCGTCCTTCAGCAGCTCGCTCCCCTCTTGCCCTCCTCTATGCCTCTGATCAGTGCGACAAAAGGCGTCGAAGAAGAGACGTTCAAGTTGATGACCCAGGTGATGGAGGAGGTGCTGCCCGCGCCGCTCCATTCCCGGCTGATGGTCTTGTCCGGGCCGAGTTTTGCGGCAGAAGTGAGTCAGGGCCAACCCACGGCTCTCTGTCTCGCGGGACGGGAGGCGTCTTTGGTGAATGCGTTTCAAACGGCATTGATGACCCCCGCGCTGCGCGTCTATGCGGATAGCGATATGACCGGTGTCCAGTTGGGCGGAGCCTTGAAAAACGTGATGGCCTTAGCGGCCGGTGTTGTCGATGGGCTGGGCCTTGGCCACAATGCCAGGGCTGCCTTGATTACGAGAGGTCTGGCTGAAATGGTTCGCCTTGGGATGGCGATGGGCGCCGACGCGCGCACGTTTTACGGACTCTCGGGCATGGGGGATCTTGTGCTGACCTGCACCGGGTCGTTGAGCCGGAATCATACGGTCGGTGTTCGGCTAGGGAAAGGCGAGCGGCTGGAGACGATTCTAGGTGGGATGCAAGCCGTGGCTGAAGGTGTGCGGACGGCCAAGGCGGCGTCGGGATTAGCCCATCGCCATAATGTCGAAATGCCGATCGTGCGCGAGATCAACGCGGTGTTGTTCGAAGGCAAGTCCTGCCGCAAGGCGGTCACGGATTTGATGGAGCGCGATGCCAAGCCTGAGAAGGGGAACGCGTGAATCCTGCAGCGCTCGAACGATTGCTGACAAAGGTCCGAACCGGCACGTTACCCGTGGCGACGGCGATGGAACAGCTCCGCAGCTTGCCCTATGAAGATCTCGGGTTTGCATCGCTCGATCACCATCGATCGTTACGGCAGGGATTCCCCGAGGTCATCTTCTGCGAGGGGAAGACGTTGGTGCAGATTCGTGGGATTGCGAAGGCCCTGCTGAAACACCATCGTCCATTGCTGGCGACACGCGCGATTCCCCAGGTCGCAGCGCTCATTAAGCGGCTCGACCGCCGGGCGGTCTATCATGACGAGGCGCGTATCGTGTCGATTCGCGATCCCAAGCGGAAACTGCAGGGTCATGTCTTGGTGGTTACGGCAGGCACGTCGGATATTCCCGTCGCGGAAGAGGCGAAAGTGACGGCGGAGGTGATGGGGAGCCGGGTCGAGACGCTCTATGACGTGGGCGTGGCCGGTATTCATCGGTTGCTCGAGCGCCAAAGCCGGCTGATGCAGGCCCGAGTGGTCGTGGTGGTCGCAGGGATGGATGGAGTCTTGCCCAGCGTCGTCGGTGGGTTGGTATCCTGTCCGGTTGTGGCCGTTCCGACGAGCCGGGGTTATGGCGCGAGTTTCGGTGGATTGGCCGCACTGTTGACGATGCTGAATTCCTGCTCGGCGGGGGTCGGTGTGATGAATATCGACAACGGCTTCGGGGCTGGGTGTCTCGCGCACCGGATCAACGTATTGGCAGGATGCTGAAAAAGTCTGCCAGCTTCGTTCTCGCCTCGAAAGCATCCTCAACGTACCCCAGAGGGTACGCCTCCGGTGCTTTCATCGTCTGCGGCCTTGCTGGACAGCCTTTTTGAGCATCCTCTGGGCTCGCGGGGCCCTGGGGGGGGGTGTGGAGGGTTCTTCGCGGGCTATTTGACTTCGATCGTTCCGCGTTTCGGCCAGCCAACTGTCTGCGTTCTGGGACCCTTCTCCCCGTTTGCCAGCAATTTCGCGCGCACTTCAAAATGATAGAGCCCTGCGCCCGCCGTGACTTTTTGTTGGTCCAGTCCGTCCCACGTCAGCACGACGGAGATCTGTGGAGGGGCGGCGCCGGTGGTCGAGGCGGCATGTGGTCCCAGCGGGGTGCGGGTCGTCAGAAAACGGAGAGAGTTTTTCGAGGGTGATGTGATGAAAGAGGAAACCTCCAAGAGGGTCGCGCCGTTCAACTCTTTGGGAAGTTGGATCAGGGCGGAAAACTGCAATGGACCGGTTGAGACCGTATAGGGGTTGGGGTCGACTTTCAGGTCGAGAATTCTGAGTTCCGGTTCGGCGCGTGGGGCCTGGTGCGGTTTCGTTTTTGCCAAGGCGCTCGGCGGGGCCCAGAGCAGCAGCGCGGCGCAGAGCAGCAGCCAGAGGGCTCGACCATTCCACGATTCGAACAGTGAGCGGGACAGGGTGAAGGGTCGGCAGATCGTCATAGGGTTTTGTGTGGAGTCGCGTATTGTGGTCAATCGCCCGGTCGGTGGGCCAATGCAGTGGGGATAACACAGCGTTGGAAGGCTGTCAACGCTCGTTCCGGCCGATTGCCGTTCGTACGCGCCTTGGGTAAGATGGGCGCGGTCTGAGTTGAGTCGAGAAAGGAACTACGTGGGCGCGCATCTCCATTTCGATTGTTATTCCGGTATCAGCGGCGATATGACCCTCGGCGCGCTTGTGGATGTCGGCCTACCGTTTCCCGATTTGGTGAGCGGGCTGAAGCGACTTCGTTTGTCAGGCGTCACGCTCCGGAAGCGGCGGGTGCAACGGGGTGCGATCCATGCCACGAAGGTCGATGTCCTCATTGCGAAGGGGTTGCAGCATCCGCTGTCCCTCACGCGTATTCACCGGATCCTTGCCGCAAGCCGGCTCTCGGATAAGATCAAGCAGCAAAGCCGATCTGTGTTCGATCTGTTGGCCGAGGCGGAGGGGCATGCCCATCGTGTGGCCAAGGATCACGTCCATTTCCATGAAGTCGGTGTGCTCGATTCGTTTGTCGATATCGTCGGCGGGCTCATCGGCTGCGATCTGTTAGGCGTCACGCGCGTGACATCTTCCCCCGTCAATGTGGGAACGGGGACGTTGCAATCGGCGCATGGGATTTTGCCGGCGCCTGGTCCGGCGGTCGCCATTCTGGCCAAAGGAATTCCTATTTATAGTGCCGGGCCCGCCCGTGAACTGACCACACCGACAGGCATGGCACTGTTGCGCACGCTGACATCGGAGTTCGGCCCCATGCCGGTCATGACGCCGACGGCGATCGGGTATGGTGCGGGTGATGCCGATCCCGTGAGCTGGCCGAACGCTTTGCGGGTGTTTCTTGCAAGACCGTCATTCAAAAATACGCGCGAACATGACACCGTGTTGCAGGTCGAAACGAACCTCGACGATGTCAATCCTCAAGTCTATGAGCATGTCATGGAGCAGTTATTCTCCCGTGGGGCGCTGGACGTGACGCTTGCGCCGGTCATCATGAAACGTGGACGCCCCGGCGTCGTTCTGACCTGTCTGGTCGCCCAGGCAGAGCTGGAGGGGGTTCTTGATGTAGTGTTTCAAGAAACGACAGCGTTGGGAGTCCGGGTCTGTGAAGTGATGCGGCAGATCCTTCCCCGACGATTTGTGTCGGTGAAGGTGCCTGGAGGAGTTGTCCGGATGAAGATTGCCGATGTAAATGATACGACAACCAAGGCGGCTCCGGAATATCTCGATTGTAAACGGATCGCCGAACGAACGGGCCGTCCCGTAAAAGCGGTACTCGACGATGCGGCCCTCGCCTATGCCNNTGACCAGGACGACGGGTCCGCGATGACGGTCTTCCTCTACAGCCTCCTATTCCTTGTCTCCGTCGCGGTGACGCTGGGAGCCTGCACGCTCTTCACGAACGCCATTGAATGGCTGGGCAAACGATTCGATCTATCTGAAGGGGCGGTTGGCGGCGTGTTAGCCGCCATCGGCACCACATTGCCGGAAACGTCGATTCCCATCATCGCCATCTTCTTCGGGGCGAGCCGTGCGGAAGCGGAGGTGGGTTTGGGCGCGATCCTCGGCGCGCCCTTCATGTTGAGCACCCTGGTGATCCCTATTTTGGCGATCTTGCTGGTGGTCTATGCCGGGTTCGGGAAGCGAACGGCGGTGTTCAAGTTGAACTATCCCGATGTGAAGGGAGATCTCTCCTTCTTCGTGGTGGCCTATAGTGTCGCGTTGGCCTGTGTCTTTATCCCATCTCGGCTGGTGCACATCCTGGCCGCCGTCGGGTTGCTGAGCCTCTATCTCTATTATGTGAAACTGAAATTCAGTGAGGTGGCCGAGGAGGGGGGCGAGGGTGGTGCGCTTGAACCGCTGTTCTTTGCCAGAAAGGCTGCCGTCCCATCGTTTGGCCTCATCGCACTGCAAGCCATCCTGGGTTTAGCCGGTCTGGCATTCGGCGCCCATCTCTTTGTGCTCGCTGCGGAAACGATTGCCGGGGCCCTGTCGATCTCGCCATTGATTCTGGCCCTCCTCATTGCGCCCCTCGCGACCGAGCTGCCGGAAATGTCGAACAGTTTCCTCTGGCTCTATCGAAAGAAAGATCGTTTGGCAGTCGGGAACGTCACAGGCGCCATGGTCTTTCAGGGGACCATCCCGGTCTCGATCGGGCTTCTGGGCACGGACTGGGCGCTCGCACCGACGGCGTTGATCACGATGGTGCTCGCGGTCACGGCGGCCACGTTCTTATTGGTGCAGGCCGCATGGAGCGGTCTCTGGCGCCCCTGGTTGCTGGGCGGAAGCGCCATCCTTTATTTAGGGTATGTGGTGTACCTCTATGGTTGGTGACCAGTTGAAAAGGTTTTTCTGGTTTGTTTCGTTTGTTTGGTTTCAACGAGGAGCGAATCAATGAAGTTCCAACGAGACAAACCAAGCAAACCTCTTCTCGGTATCACGATGGGCGATCCGGCTGGGATTGGTCCCGAAGTGATTGCGAAGGCTTTGGCTCTGGCAAAGGTGCGACGGCTCTGCCGCCCGCTGGTGATCGGCTCCTTTCCGGTGATGCAGCAGGCAGTCAAGAGTCTGAAGCTGAAGCTGAACGTGATTCGCGTGGAGGGTCACGAGGCAGTGCCTTCACGCGTGAACGATCTTCCCGTACTGGATCCGCTCGATTGTCCCCTTGGGAAGTTCCCTCGTGGGGTTGCCGCGTCTGAGACCGGGGCGGCGTCCGTGCTTTTCATCAAGAAGGCCGTGGAGCTGGCGCAGCTCGGCTGTATCGACGGGATGGTCACAGCCCCGATCAACAAAGAGGCGATCAACATGGCCGGCTGCCATTTCCCCGGCCATACGGAATTACTGGCAGACCTGACCAAGACACAGGACTCCGGTATGATGATTATCGGTGGACCGCTCCGAATCATGTTCGTCACGACCCACGTCGCCATCAAAGACTTGCCCTCGCTCCTGACCCAAGCCAAGATCGAAAAAGCTATCAGGTTGGCTCATGTGGCCCTGAAAGACTTGTTCGGGATTAAGAAGCCGAGAGTCGGTGTCGCCGCGTTGAATCCCCATGCAGGAGAACATGGACTGTTCGGGGACGAAGAAGCGCGGATCATTCTCCCGGCGGCTCGTGCGGCGCAGGCCCAGGGCATTCGCGCCAGCGATCCCTTGCCGGCCGATACCCTGTTCGGCAAGGCGGCGAGAGGCGATTACGACGGAGTGGTAGCCCTCTATCACGACCAGGGGCTGATCCCTTTAAAACTTGTCGCGTTCGGCACCTGTGTGAATTTGACTGTGGGATTGCCGATCATTCGTACTTCGGTCGATCATGGGACGGCGTTCGATATTGTGGGGAAAGGCATCGCAGACCCCGGCAGCCTGGTCGAGGCGATTACGCTGGCCGCGACGTTAGCCAAGAGACGGTGAGGGGTCTATCTGGTCTGTCTCGTCTATCTCGTCTGTCTGGTTTCCCGGTTTTGACCGAACCAGATAGACCAAATAGACCAGATAGACGGGATAGACCAAATAGACCAGACAGACCATCTCAAGAGGAGCCTATTGATGACCAGCCAATCGAGTGCGGCGCGGGACATGATACAGAAGCAGTTGAAAGATTTGGACGTGATTTTTTCAGAGACCATGGAGACGCTCAACACGGTTTCTGGAGCCGAACGGCTCGTCAAATGGAAAGCCAGAACGGTTGCGCTCCTCACGGAATCTCTGGGACCGAAGGAAGGGCAGAAGTTTGCCGCGCTGCAGCCAGGGCCCTCCTTTACCAACGACTTGGTGGAAGAGTTTACGGACCTCATCGACTATTTCAAAACGCCGTTGCTTGATCTGGTGAAACAACTGGCCCAAGCCGCGCCTCCTCTTTCCGGCGGGAATTAACTGGTGTCGATTTCTGATCTCCCTCCCCCGCTCAAGCGGCTCGGCCAAAACTTTCTCGTCGATCCCAACATCGTGCGCAAAATCGTCGCCTTGGCGGATCTGCGCCCCAGCGACCATGTTTTGGAAATCGGTCCAGGCCGCGGCGTTCTGACGGAGGTGCTGAGCAAGGTGGCCGATCGCGTGACGGCGGTTGAGCTGGATCCACGGCTTCATGCCTATCTTGAGACCAGACAGGCGGAGTTTCCGAATGTGGAATTGGTCTGTGACGACGCCTTGGCCTATCCGGTCGAGCGTCTGCCGCTAGGGACGATCGTTGTCGCCAATTTGCCCTACTACATTTCAACCCCGCTGCTCTTTCGATTACTCGACCAGCGCGGCCGGTTTCCCCGTATGGTGCTCATGCTGCAGAACGAGGTGGCCGATCGATTGGTGGCCCAGCCTGGCGGGTCGGATTACGGCGTCCTTTCCGTGATGGCGCAGTATGCCGCCGACATCATCAAAGCCTTTCGTGTCTCAGCGCAGTGTTTCAGGCCGAGGCCGGACGTGGGCTCGGCAGTGGTGCTGCTCCGTGCGAACGAAGACCGGAGGCTTGGCCTGCAGGAAGAAGTGGCCTTTCGTACACTCGTGAAGGCAGCTTTTGCACATCGAAGAAAAACACTCATCAATTCTCTGCGAGACGAAGGATTTGAGACCCCTCGTGTGGCCGAGACCTTGGAACGGTTGGAGATCGGTCCGACTCGCCGGGCCGAAACGCTGTCGCTCGAAGACTTCCTCCGGTTTGCTGCCTCGCTCCGCTGACGAGGTGCGAGACTAAGCGGTGGTCTGGATTGTCCCCCCTGCCCGTTGAGTGACCACTATCCATATACATGACCCCTCCAAGCTCGCTCGTTATCTCCAGGGATGGGGGCTGATCGATCTTCCACTGCGCGCGTCCAACGAGGGGAGTCCGCGACCGCGCGTTGCGCGAGCACAGAAGATCGTCAGGCTCCATCCCCTCCTCTCGTTTGAAATGACCCATTCCCTGTGCTAGCATCCGCTCTATGGGTGCATCCACTTCGGCCAAGCGGGGAGAGGCCCGCGGCGCCGCTTCCCCCCCTTCACACATTAAGCGAGAAGTGATCGGAGTTGTCCTGATCGCGTTGAGCCTGCTCACGCTGCTCAGTCTCGTCTCGTTCGTGCCGAATGGCCTGAATTCAACAGGGGGGCCAGCGGCTGCCGGTTCGTCGGCCTCACAGAACCTCATTGGATCCGTCGGGGCGCTCTTTGCCTCGGCACTCTTTTCATTGATCGGCGGCGCGGCCTATCTCTTTCCTCTTCTGCTGGGGTTGATCGGCGTCCGCTGTTTCACGCAGAGCGACCTGTCGATCCGTCTACGGTATGCCGGCGCGTCGCTGGCGGCGCTCCTCTTTCTCAGTGGTTTTCTCCATCTTGAAATCACGGCGGTGCCGACCCTCTCAAGCGGCTTCATTTATCGGGGTATGGCAGGGGGCTATTTCGGGCAACTGCTTGCCGAGGGCCTGCGAGCCTATTTTGCAAGCACCGGTGCGCACATTCTGATTATGGCCGGCCTCTTGGTCTCGGTCCTTTTCACGACACCTATTTCGCTCTCGGAGATTGCGCAGAAGCTTCCAGGCTGGGGCAATGGGTTGCTCACGCTGGTGCGAGGGTGGATTCCGGAACGACCGGTGGAAGAAGCGATTCCTGAGTCGCCCAAGAAATCGAAACAGAAATCTTCAAAATCCATCCGTGCGGTGATCGAGGAATCGCTCCCGGACGCGGCCGCAGAGCCGGAGTTGGATTGGCCGGTCATTCAGCCCTCGCGCCGACCGACCCCCGAACCGGCAGAAGCGATCGAGGAGGAGTCGGACCAACCGGTTTTTGCCATTCAGGCGAAGACCGGCGACTATATCTTGCCGGATCCGGCCCTGCTCTTGAGCGAGCCGTCAGGCCCTCTGGGGCGTGTGACGGAAGAAGAAATCAAGGCGCAATCGGATGTGCTGACCCGCGCACTCACCAGTTTTGGCATCGCAGGAAGGGTGACAGAAGTTCGTCCTGGACCGGTCGTGACGATGTACGAGTTCGAGCCGTCGCCAGGGACCAAGGTCGCACGGATTGTGAACCTGGCCGACGACTTGGCTCTGGCCTTGAAGGCGGTCAGTCTCCGGATCGTGGCCCCGGTTCCGGGGAAATCGGTGGTCGGGATCGAGGTGCCGAACCTCTACCGCGAGACGGTGTCGATGAAGGAAGTCATGACGAGCGAGGCCTTCTCACGCGCCAAATCGAAGCTCAGCTTGGCGTTGGGAAAAGATATTTTTGGGGCGCCCCTGATTGCCGATTTGAAAACGATGCCGCACTTGCTGGTCGCCGGCGCCACCGGGGCCGGGAAAAGCGTCAGCCTCAATACGATGCTGTTGAGCATCCTCTTTTCAGCCAGACCCGATGAGGTCAAGCTGCTTCTGATCGATCCCAAGATGCTCGAATTCCAAACGTACGACGGGATTCCGCATCTGTTGCGGCCGGTCATTACCGATCCCAAGTCCGCAGCACGTGGGCTCAGCTGGGTCGTGGCCGAAATGGAGCGGCGCTACAAATTGCTATCTGAGGCCGCAGTCAGAAATATCGATGCCTACAACCGAAAGGTCGCAGGGGCGCAGGGTGTGCTGGAGGCGGAAGCGGCGGCAAAGTCTGATCAGCCTGAATTGCCCATCCAATTTCTGTCTGAAGAGGAACGGCTCTCTGCCGGAGAGACAGCGCTTCCAGAAGGAAGCCCCGGATCGTTCATGCCGCCGAAGACTCCGCCGGAACCCTTGCCCTATATCGTCGTGATGATCGATGAGTTGGCGGATTTGATGATGGTGGCGCCGAAGGAAGTGGAAGACAAGATTGCCCGGCTGGCTCAGATGGCCCGCGCATCGGGGATCCATCTTGTGCTGGCGACGCAGCGCCCGTCGGTCGATGTGCTGACCGGCTTGATCAAGGCGAACTTCCCGGCTCGTATTGCCTTTCAA
>CXWL01096103.1_pt1 | contig 23700 bp, 25 predicted proteins | sample 590931 | NCBI WGS metagenome assembly CXWL01 (sample SAMEA3498368, study PRJEB10139) | groundwater metagenome | biome: water well; material: biofilm material | place: Germany | collected 2015-04-27
CTTTCGAGGACGACAGCTTAAACTACCCCGCAGTCACTGTCTCAAAACGTGGATCCACTATATTGCTCTCTGAGGGCTATGCGCCGGGTGTGGAAAATCGCACGTGTGCCGCGTCGCTCGGCAACAGAGAAACTTTGGAGAGCCGCTCGATGACGTCATCATTGACTTTCGCGACTCTTCCGGTGAGCTCGCCCGCCTTAGGGAAACGCTGAACAATTGATGTTTTTGCCGCGAACAACGTAGGCAGTAATCCCGCGGTTTCTGGAAGTCAGAAATTTTCATGTTTGAACGCTCAAACGTGCATATTTTGGGCAAATCGGGCGGATTTTCGCCCGTCATCAGGACGGAGCTCGGGCTTCAGCCACCTTAAATTGCCGTCCAGCAAGTGCCAGATTGGCAAATCCGAACAGGGCGAACAGTTGTGTGGGGTTCTTTGCCAGACCGCGGTAGCGTGCCTTGCGCTGACCGAAGAGGTTCTTCACGACATGAAACGGATGCTCAACTTTCGCCCGTACGCTCGCCTTCAGGTGCTCCAGCTTTTCCATCGCACGGCCGAGTTTGTTGTTGGGCAGGGCCTTGCGTTTTGGCACGCTTCATCGCGACGTGCCAGGTCACCGTCTTCCCCAGATTTTCTTCGCGCTTTTCAACGCCCTGGTAGCCTGCATCGCCCAATGCAGCAACCTCATCGCCATGCAGCAATGCGTGCGCCTGCGTCACGTCGGACACGTTGCCGGCGGTGCCGATGACGGTATGCACGAGGCCGGATGCCGCGTCCACACCGATGTGCGCCTTAAGGCCAAAATGCCAGTCGTTGCCCTTCTTCGACTGATGCATTTCCGGGTCGCGCTTCTTGTCCTTGTCCTTGTTCTTGGTCGAAGGCGAAGCGGCAATCAGCGTGGCATCGACGATGGTACCCGACCACGAGCACGCTTTAATTTTGCGTCGCCACTGGTCCTTTATAATCAGCACATCACACTACTGCAATATCCGACCAACACTGTTCATTAACCCAGTGTTGCGCTTGGTACTTGAAACCGCCCTTGCAACAATACAATAATAAAATCGACTCTGCATTGCTCGGTAAAATCACGCTCGCCCGCTTTTTGGTATTGCCGCTACGGGCGTTCGATCTCCTTGTGGCCGAGACCGAGTCCTCCGCTGAGTTTTTCGCTCTACGCCCATGGGTGACTGTGGGGCAGGTGGCAGGCACGCAGGTGGCGCATGATAGTGACACCTCCCTGCCAACTCAGGTAGCCACAGTGTTGGGGGAGGTTCGCGAAGCGGACCACCGCCTGATCTTCGTCTACCAGCGCTCCAGCTACGTGCGCGAGTACCAGTTCGATGAGGGCGGCGTAACCAGCCTGGTATCCCAACCAGACTTCCCGCCGGAACTGGCGGGCGTATTGTGCCGGTTGCGCCTCATCAATACCCGGAACCGTCTTACCCATGCACTGATGCAGATGGTGCTGGCATCGCAGGCGGCATATCTGCGTTCCGGGCAGCCCTTGATGCTCGTGCCGCTGACCCAAGCGGCAATTTCCGCCCGGTTGCGGTCGACGTCGACTCTTTCCGTCGTGGCGGATCCGGGCCGGATCTCGCGCTTGGTTCGCGGGCTGTCGATCACGCTTCCAAACAGGAAAGTGGCACCCTTAAGTACATTATTCACGAAGCCACGGCAGGTTTATCGCCATTTCGTGGATCACGTGATAAAAAAAGAGACGGCTTGGATGTTCCAAGGGGTATTGCGGGAGCCGCTGACGGATGAGGCTATCGCTGTCATCCTCGAGCGCGATTTCGGCGTGCGCTTGTCGCGCCGGACGATAGTGAACGTCCGGCATGACTTGGCGATTCCCGATTGTCGAAGCCGTAGCCTGCGCATGTATTACCTCGCCGCGACCGAAGGGTTTTCCGCGCTGGTACCGCTGACCACTCAAGTACTGCGGGCGTCGATACCGGCTCATTCAGGCGTGTATGAGATCCGGACAGTGGTCACTTCGCGCCCAAGCGAAGAAAAGGACGGCTTCCGGGAGAAAAATGTGCTGTCTAGGCAGCACAGCGTGCTCTACATCGGCTCGTCTGCAAATTTGCGCAAGCGTCTAGGGGATCACCTGCGCGGCAATAGCGACAACACATTGCTTTACAAACACATCGCAGACGGCGCTGCGCGGGTACGGTTTCGTCTCATCAGTGACGAATGGCGTCGGGCGGAGCGGGATCTATACCTAGTATTTTGCGAAACGTTCGGCGCACCACCGCCGTGCAATCGCATGAGCCCGTGAAAAAAAAGAATCGGCGACTGCGGAAGGGCCGGCGTCGAGCGCAAAAACTGAAAAAAATGCATAAAAAGTTTTATTTACTTGATAAGCTTTCCGAACTTTTGGGCGCCCAAGAATTGCCTTATGGTAATATTTTGACTATGAGTACATCATTCAAACAAGAGCCGCCAAGGCTGGCCGTATCTTTACTACGGCGATCTGCACTAGCTCCAAATTCTTTGGATGCCTGCAAAAGTGGCGCTTACAACTGGTACGTTTCTATTGCAACAAAATTTTTCCGTTCAACGCAGACTTCTGGAATATCCTGTATCAGTCATTCAAAGATCCAGCGGTCGGTTTGGATTTTATATAAGTCCAGTAATGATAAAACAAAGGTAGGGTGAATCGTGGGAAAAAATATTGCGCAAGCAAGCAAGCAAGCAAGGCTCAAGCGAGCGGAATCGACGAAGCTGACGCCAATCGATGCAAGTTGTCCCTTGCCGTCGATGAACCCAATATCACCGAGCACAAGCAGACTGAGCAATGGCAGCAGCACTACGCCCAGACGCTCGACTTACTTGCAGCAGATGCGCCGCTTGGCGCAGCGCTGGAAGGCTTTGCCGTGTTTGCCGAGCGGCAGTGCGAGGAAGTACTGTGCTCGATCCATCTGCTTTCGCCTGATGGCAAACACCTAATGTACGGCGCAGCGCCCAGCCTGCCCGAGTTCTTCAGCAGTAGCATGAACGGCATCGAGATCGGCGAGTGTGTCGGGGATTGCGGGGCGGCCGCGTTTATTGGCTGCTCCGATATAGTCGAGGACGGGTTCACCCATCCTTACTGGGCGTGCCACCGCGAACTGGCCATCCGTGCCGGACTGCGTGCCTGCTGGTGCGAACCGATCCTGTCCGTCGGCGATAAGGTACTCGGTATCTTTGCCCTGTTCTATCGCAAGCCGCGCAAGCCGACCCCCGAAGAAATTGCATGCATTCGCCAAGAGGCCCGGTTAGCAGCCTTTGTAATCGATACCACCCGGCAGCAGGAGAACCTGCGCCTGGCTGCCGTGGTGTTCGAGCAAGGCATCGCCGCTGTGGTGGTCATGGACGCCGAGCAGCGCATCCTTAATGTGAACCACGCTTTCACGCAGACAACAGGCTATGCACCCGAAGAAGTGATCGGACAGACGGCACGCGTTCTGCAAGTCGGGCGGCACGAGGCGGCCTTCTATCGCGCCATGTGGGAAAGCATTCAAGAAACCGGCCGCTGGCAAGGGGATGTATGGGGACGAAAAAAAACGGGAGAGTTTTATCCAAAATGGTTATCCATTTCTGCTGTGCGTGATGGGCAAGGGAAGATCACTCACTACGTGAGCAGTTCGGTTGATATTACCGAACAGAAGGCCCATGTGGCCCATATCGAGCGACTCGCCTTTTACGACCCGCTGACGGGCCTGCCCAACCGGGTGCTGTTCATGGATCGCCTAAAACAATCTCTGGCCGTCGCCCAACGGCAAGGGCAGCGAGTAGCGATCCTGTCTATGGATCTTAACCGCTTCAAGGAGATCAACGATACCCAGGGGCACAATGTTGGCGACCAGGTTTTGATCGAAGTCGCGCAGCGTTTTCAGGCCACTACGCGGGGGGAAGAAACCCTGATGCGCCTGGGGGGGGACGAATTCGTCATCATCCTCGAGGAAGCCGATCAGGCGGCCGCGACCCTCATCGCCGAACGGTTGCAACAGGCGCTTGCCGAGCCCATTGCGACAAATGGACATACTTTTACGCTGGGGGTGAGCATCGGCATCGCCTTCTATCCCGAGGATGGCACAACCAACGAGGACCTGCTCAAGCGAGCCGACATCGCGATGTATCGCGCCAAAGTATCTGGGGGTGGCTATCGCTTCTATCAGCCGGAAATGAGCGCGGGGTTGGCCAAGCGTATGCAGCTTGCCAAGAATTTAAGCCGTGCCCTGAACGCGGGAGAACTGGAACTGTACTACCAGCCCCAGGTGCATCTTTCGACCGGTACCCTGATCGGCGCCGAGGCTCTATTGCGCTGGAATGATCCCGAATATGGCCGAGTGAGTCCGGCGGAATTCATTCCGATTGCCGAGGAGCGCGGCATGATGGGCGCGCTCGGCAAATGGGTGTTGCGGGAGGCTTGCCGCCAGTTGAAAGCATGGCAGGAAGCCGGCCTGAATTTCCCCGGCCGGCTCGCCGTCAATCTCACCGCCCAGCAACTTGAAGAGACTGACATTGCTATCAAGATGCAGGAAATAGTGCACGCGACGGGCTTGACACCCGCCTGTCTGGAGCTGGAACTCACCGAAAGCGGCCTGATGGGAAATGTGGAGCGGGCCATCGGGATCATGGCGGCGCTGAAAACCGCAGGGTTTGCCCTCTCGATTGACGATTTCGGTACCGGTTACTCGTCGCTCGCCTATCTCAAACGTTTGCCAGCGGACAAGCTCAAGATCGACATCTCGTTTGTGCGCAACATACTCAAGGATCGCGACGATTACACCATTGTCAGCACCATCATCGGCATGGCGCGTAACCTTGGTCTAAAAGCGCTTGCCGAAGGCGTGGAAGAAGCGGCGCAGGCGGAAACCTTGCTGGCTCTGGGCTGCGATGAGGCACAGGGATATTACTTCGGCCATCCTGAGCCGGCGGAAATCTTTGCACACCAATGGCTCAGAACCCATAGGTCTATACACATCTGATAGCCGGACAGGCGTACTTATTTGACAACACTCAGATCAGGAAAGTCGTTAACATTCAAGCACACAAAAATGGGGTGGCGTTCTCAAAGACCAAGTGCAACACCTTCTACTGTAAGGTGCCGCCATGGCGAAAATCTACAAACATTTGACTACCCAGGAGCGCGCCGTTGTCATGACCATGCGCGCCGACCTGTGCTCCACCCGGTCCATTGCTAAACGCCTTTGCCGTTCGGCCAGCACCATCAGCCGCGAACTCCAGCGCACCAGCGGCACCGGCGTCTACGATGCCAACCTGGCCCATGCCCAGTGCCAAGCTCGTCGCCTCCTGCCGCGACGCCTGCCCAAGCTGCACACCGACGGAGCCTTGTTTCAGGTGGTTCGGCATCAGCTAAAACTCCTCTGGTCGCCGCAGCAAATAGCGCGCAAACTCAGGGTTCTTTGGCCCGACAACCCTGAAAAATCTGTGTCCCACGAAACGATTTACAACGCCATCTACTTGCATCCCCGTGGCGAACTCAAGCGCGAACTAATCGCCTGCCTTCGCCACCACAACCAAGTGCGCAAACCGCGCAGTCGAGGTGACGATCGGCGCTATCAGATCCAGGACATGCAGAGCATCCATATCCGCCCTGCAGAGGTCGAGGACCGCCTGATCCCTGGTCACTGGGAGGGCGACCTGATCAAGGGTGCTGGCAACCGCTCCTCGGTCGGCACGCTGGTCGAGCGCACGACCGGTTTTGTGGTGCTGGCCAAGATGGACAACGCTACCACCAAGGCCGTCGTCGACAGCTTCTCGGCGGTGCTCAATCGTGAGCCGGCAGCGATGCGCGAGACCATGACTTACGACCAAGGGCGCGAAATGCACGGCCACAAAATCCTTACCAAGCGCACCGGCGTCCAGATCTATTTCGCCGACCCGCACAGCCCATGGCAGCGCGGTTCAAATGAGAACACCAATGGGTTGCTGCGCCAGTACATGCCGAAAGGATCGGACCTGTCGATCTACTCCCAAGACGAGCTCGATGCCATCGCGCTGCCGCTCAATACACGCCCGAGAGCGAGGCTCGATTATGAATCTCCACTCGTCGTTTATACTCAACACATCGCATTGCTACAACATCCGACCGACACTGTTAATTAACCCGGTGTTGCGCTTGATACTTGAAACCGCCGGTTGTATAGCGCCAGGATAAGTCTGGTAGTGGAGGAAGTTGTAGCTAACGGAGACCACTTGTTGGAATTCAGAGGGATCGAAGCCCTCCCGGTAAAGCCTATCTGATATCGCAGTCGGAGAGGACGGGGCGCACCGCGCGACGGGTTTATGAAATCACGCCCGCCGGCCACCAGGCCTTGGCCGCCGCAAAGGCGAAGGTCAAAGAGCTCTTTGGCGAATTATTTGAGGATGCAAAATGATCTGGTTTCCAAAATTAACCGTGCCGGGCTTGACGGCGCGGATCCTGATTTGTTTCACCCTCGGAGTGGCGGGAATTGCGTCCGCGGTGCAGGCAGCGGCGGTACACCCCAGTAATCAACTTGAAGAGTTGACCTGGCAGGAGGTGCGGGACCGTATCGCAGCCGGGTCGACCACGATACTGGTACCAATCGGCGGTACCGAACAAAGCGGCCCCTACATCGCGCTGGGCAAGCACAATGCTCGGGTCAAATTTCTCGCCAGCGCGATCGCACAGCGGCTCGGCAATGCCTTGGTTGCACCGGTTATTGCGTACGTGCCTGAAGGTTCTATCAACCCACCAGTCGCGCACATGCGATTCCCAGGAACCATCTCGGTTTCTGAGTCGACGTTCGAAGCCATGCTCGAATCGACTGCGCGCAGTTTCAAACAGCACGGTTTTCGGGATGTCATCTTCTTGGGAGACCACGGGGGCTATCAGAAAAATGAAGAACACGCAGCGGCCAAGTTGAATCGCGAGTGGGCAAAGGATCCGACGTGCCGTGCTCACGCCTTACTGGAATACTATCGTGTAACTCAGGATGCCTACGTTGCCACATTGAAGAGGCGTGGATTTGCGGAAAGCGAGATCGGAACTCACGCGGGGCTGGCGGATACCTCGCTCACACTAGCGACCGACAAAAGCCTGGTGCGGACCGAGGAACTGACGCGCGCCAACCAAGTCGGGCCTCGCGACGGTGTTTACGGCGATCCGCGGCGAGCCACCAAGGAACTCGGTGATATAGGCGTGGAACAGATTATCAACACCTCGATCTCCGCGATCCAGACATTGACACACGCCGCTCGATAAACTCATCGTACTTGTACTCAGGACGACCATGCGAATCTCTAAACTATCCGTATCGATCCTTTTCGCTGGCGTTGCTGCCGCAGCGGCGGTTGGCTCTCAGGTATTCGGCGCAGCGCAGGTCGCTCCGCCAAATGCCGCACCGGCGCGCATCGTGACCGTTCCAGGCATGCCGGCAGTTAGCAATCCGAAAAATCTGTATAGCGAAATTAGCTCTACTCACTTGAGCGACGCAGTGCGCGGCCACCTGGACCGAATCTATGTGCCCAATCTTCGATCCAACGACGTCTACGTCATTGATCCGTCGCTGATGAAGGTGGTCGACCGCTTCAAGGTCGGAATCGCGCCCCAGCATGTCGTGCCGTCCTGGGATTTGAAGACGCTTTGGGTCGCAAACAATGCGGAACGGCTCAATCAAGGCAGCTTGACGCCCATCGATCCCGTGACCGGAAAACCGGGAAAGCCGATACCAGTCGACGATCCGTATAACGTGTATTTCACGCCGGATGGCCATTCGGCGATCATTGTAGCTGAGGCCTTAAAACGCCTGGACTTCAGAAATCCGGCGTCAATGCAGCTTCAATATTCCATCTCAACGCCAAAGTGCGGCGGGATCAATCATGCCGATTTTTCGATTGACGGACGCTACGTTCTTTTCACCTGCGAATTCGAGGGAAGTGTCGCCAAAATCGACTTGGTCAATAGGAAGGTCGAAGGTTATCTGAAATTGGCGATGCCGCAGACGCGATACAGGGAATCGAAGCTGGCGTTCGACCCGCTTGCCAGTGAAATTTGCACATCGAAAAAAGGGATGCCGCAAGACATACGGATCTCGCCGGACGGAAAGCGCTTCTATATTGCGGACATGGAAGCCGACGGCGTTCATATCGTGGATGGCGACGCGTTCAGGCAAGTGGGCTTCATTTCCACTGGGCCGGGTACACATGGCCTGTATCCGAGTCGAGACGGAAAGCGTCTCTATGTAGCCTTCCGCGGAACCCACAAAATACACGGTACGCCCAAGGGACCGGGCGGCGTTGCTGTGATGGATTTTTCGACCGAGAAGATCATCGCACATTGGCCGGTTCCTGGCGGTGGTAGCCCCGATATGGGGAACGTCAGCGTGGATGGCAAATCCTTGTGGCTATCCGGACGATTTGACGACGTGGTGTATCGTTTTGATACAGAGACAGGAGCGGTAGCAAAGGTTCGGGTTGGTCAGGAACCGCACGGCTTGTCAGTGTGGCCGCAGCCAGGGCGATATTCTTTGGGACATACCGGCAATTTGCGCTAACGCAACCCAGTATCGCCTCCAAAACTGGCGGCGCCGTTCACATCAAGTGGTGCGGCGCAGGTTTTAGCAACAGCATATGATCGATCCCACTTGGCAGGTAAAAATGCGCTGAAAGGCGGCAACCTTATGGAGAGTGACATGACCGTAGGACCGAAGCGACTGATAGTCGAAGGAACCTTCTCAAGCTGGCTACCGTCTCCGTATCAGGCGCGGCCGCCGCAGGTCTGACCGTTTCAAGCAGTCTCGCGGCAGAAAAAGAAAAGGAAGTTGAGGCCACCGAAGATCTGATGCGCGAGCACGGCGTCTTACGCAGGGCGCTACTCGTTTATCGCGCCAGTGCCGTCCGTCTGCGCTCTGGCGGTGATGCCGTCACCGCAAGCGCGTTGTCGGCGACCGCCAAGCTGTTCCGTAAGCGGGAATTTCACCCCACCTTCCAATGTTGAGGTAAGAATTTCAGAATTGCGGCTTCATCAATCACGGGAGCCACAGCAATGCAAAATGAAACGACAAGACAAGCCTGGATGGTACGTTTACAGGATCAGGCCAGTTCGGGCTTGGGGATTCGGCCCTGGTGCGTGCGCGAAGGGATAACGGAGTCAAGTTTCCACTACTGGCGCAAGCGGTTGGCGTCGCCGGCGGCGGCCACCCAGCTGATTGCCCTGCCAATGGTCGCGGGCCATTCAGATTCAATGCTGGAAGTGCGCACGCCGCATGGCTACGTGATCCGGCTGTCGAACCAGGACCAGGTTCGCTGGCTCGGTGGCGTGCTTGAGGCGCTGCGCTGATGTGGGGCACGCCACAGGGCATGGTGTATTTGGCCACCGGCCACCATGACATGCGCAAATCGATCAATGGCCTGGCGCTGGTGGTCGCAGACACATTGGGGCTTGATCCGGCTGGCGCCCACTGGTTTGTCTTTTGCAATCGAGGACGCGACAGGATCAAGATATTGCACTGGGATACGAACGGCTTCTGGCTGCATTGCCGGCGACTTGAGCAGGGCAAATTTCACTGGCCCACGGATGGCGAGGACGCGCAGGCACTGGCGGTGACGGCACGCCAGCTACGCTGGTTGATCGATGGGCTGAACTGGCAAAACGCCATCGCACACCAACCGATGGCGCCGCGCGCGATGTGCTAAAAAATAATTTCAAAAACATGCAAATGACGTAAACCCAAAACGCAAATCGCTTTGGTAAAGTCTCGGGCATGCACTTACCCGACCTCCTTGCCACCTTGCCGCCCGCGCTGCGCGACTATGTCCGCGAGCTGGAGATGCAGGCAACTGAGCTGGAGATGCAGGCAACTGCACTGGAGGTGCGGGCGCTTTGCAGGCGCGCAATCAATTCCTGGAAGAGCAGTTCCGGCAAGCGCAGCTCAAGCGCTTTGCGCCGTCGAGCGAGAAATTCGGCGCCCAGGGCTGTCTGTTCAACGAAGCCGAGCAGGACGTCGCCACGATCGCGCCGGAAGAGGACGAGGAGGCTGACAAGGGCCCAAAGACACTCCACCTTCTGTTCGGTACGCCAGGCGGTGATGATCCTCAGTATTGTCCCGTTTGCGATGGTCGGCGGCATCGTGGCGCTCTGGGTGACCGGAGAATACCTTTCGGTGCCATCGGTCGGCTTTATCGCCTTGCTTGGTATTGCGGTGCTGAACGGCGTGGTCCTGGTAAGTTATTTCAACCAGTTGATCGAGGAGGGCATGGCAATGCGCGATGTGGTGGTCGCGCAGGGTGCGCGAAGGCGCTTGCGGCCGGTCATGACGGCATCCATTACCGCGTTCGGGCTGATTCCCTTGCTGTTCGCCTCCGGCCCAGGGTCCGAAATTCAACGGCCGCTCGCCATTGTCGTCATCGGCGGATTGCTCAGCGCCATGGCGCTCACATTGGTCCTGCTCCCCATTTTGTACGCGCGGTTCGCCTTTGCGAAGGACGACATCGCCGGAAAGGTAAACCATGTCTGAACTATGTTTGACCATGCTCTGTCCACCCGCGGTCCAGGAGCGCCTGCTTGATGCGCTCTTGATGACCGGGGAGGTCGCTGTTTTCACCAGCGCGCCCGCTGCGGCCCACGGGCTCGCCCATCACCGGATGAGTACCAATGAACAGGTGCTCGGGCTCGCTGTGATGACGCAAGTGCAGGCGATGTTGAGGCTGGAAGATCGCGATACCGTGCTCGCCAGCCTGGCGAGTCAATTTGCAGGCTCCGGCCTGCGCTACTGGATCACGCCGGTCATCGGTGCAGGAGAATTCATATGATATTTTTGTTATTGAGCATGCTGCTTGCCGGCGTGGCGCACGCTGGCGCGCTTCCCGAGGTTCCGGTCTGTTAGGGCCTGTAATCGTTCGCCCTTTGCTGGAACAGGATCCTGAGGTCATGGCGGCCAAGGCCGGCCTCGACCAGGCGCGCCAGGATGCAAAAGCGCTGGAAGATTCGCCATATGAGTGGACCGCGCGGGTCAATGCGCAGCGGCGGACCTCCGAACCCGGCGCGCGCTCGAATGAGTGGAATGTCGGCCTGGAGCGCACTGTGCGCCTGCCCGCCAAGGGCAGCGCCGATCGGCACATCGCCGCCGCCACCTTGGACGAAGGTATGGCGCGCTTTCGGGGAGCATGGCGCGCTGCATCGCGCGAGCTGGTCGACCAATGGCTCGACTGGCTTGCCGCACGAGAAGGCCAGAGCCCAGCGATGGCCCATCAACAGGCAGCGCAGGAAAACCTGGCGGCTGTCGAAAAGCGCATCAAGGCAGGCGATGCATCTCGGCTGGACGCGAGCCTCGCGAGGGCCGAACTGGCGGAGCAGCAGCGTGTCGGCAATGAGGAGCGCACGGCATCCGCAGTGGCGTGGGCCAAACTCCACGCCCGGTTTCCCGCGCTGCCGGAACAGGTGACTCCCGTGCCGTCGGCAGTACCGCTCTCGGTGAATGCGGCAAGCCTGCGCGAGCGCATACGCGAGCGCAACGCGATGCTTCAGGCCGCTCAAGCCCAGTTGCGTAAAGCGCAGGCGCAGAGCGAGCGGTCCCGTGCCGAGAAAGTACCTGATCCCACAGTCGGCGTGTACACCGCTTCAGAGGCGCGATCAGGAACGCATCACTGGCGTCATACTCAGCATTCAAATTCCAGGCGCGCAGCGGCGTATGCGCGCCAACTCGGCGGCCTATGCGGCGGAAATGACGCGACAGGAATTCGAGCTGAAGAAGCGCGAACTGGAAGGATCGATTGCGACTATGTTCGCGACGACGGAAGGGGCGTATGCCGGATGGGAGATCGCCGATTCCGGCGCCGCGGCGGTGAACCAGGCGCTCTTTGACAAACTCGCCCGCGTTTGGTCAGACCCTGAACGACACGACGCAAATCATCAGCCCGACCTGGTGTTGATCTACCGGAATCCGGATGACACGGTGTTGCAGCTCGTACGACTCGGCTCGCACAGTGAGCTTGGCCTGCGACCCCGCTTGGTCGGCGACCATGCATAATGATGATTGGAGATAGATAGATTGAACCGCATTGAAGCAGTCAACCAGGCGCTGTTTCTGGCGATCAACGCCGGCACCGGAACCCCGGCCCATAATCGACGCCGCTATCGTCATCATCGCCGACGCCCTGATCTATCTGATCCCGCTGCTCTTACTGGCGATGTTGCTATGGGGCGATGGCGCAAAGCAGTGCTCTATGGGAAAACGCCCCGGCCGGGGTTGACGAAGAAGGACTGATGTCATGCGCGTTCTGGTCGTTGAAGATGACAGAAAGATCGGCTCGTTTGTCATCACGGCACTGCAGCAAGCCGGCTTCGTGGTCGACTTCGCTGAGGATGGCGCGAATGGGCTTGAGCTGGCGCTCACCGCCCCCTATGACGTGGCCGTCATTGATATCATGCTACCCCGGTTGGACGGGCTGTCGCTCATCGAGACACTGCGCCGCCGGAAGGTCACCACGCCGGTTATCATCCTCAGTGCCAAACGCACCGTCGATGATCGCGTAAAGGGTCTCCAGGCGGGGGGCGACGATTACCTGACAAAGCCTTTTGCACTGGCCGAGCTGCTCGCGCGCGTCCACGCGTTGATTCGCCGTGCCACTGGAACCACTGAACCGGCGCGGCTGATCGTTGGTGAACTGGTCCTTGATCTGCTGGCACGTGAGGTGAAGCGGGACGGACAAAGACTCGATCTACAGCCGCGCGAGCTTTCCCTGCTCGAATACCTGATGCGCAATGCGCGCCGTCCGGTGTCCAAGACGATGATTCTGGAACATGTTTGGGATTACAGCTTTGATCCGCAGACCAACGTCGTCGACGTACTAGTCTGCCGCCTGCGCAACAAGGTCGACCGGGATTTTCGGGTGAAGATGATTCATACCATCCGGGGGGTGGGGTATGTTCTCAAGGGTCCCTGATTCTCTCCGAAAAGCAATCAGCTTTCGGCTGGCGCTCTGGTACTCGGCATTCTTCGTGCTCAGCAGCGTTTCGCTTTTCGCGCTCGCGTATTTCCTCCTGGCTTCCACCCTGCGACAGCATGATCGCGACAGCGTTGAGCAGAAGCTTCACCAACTGGCGGCTCAATACCAGGCAACGGACCTCGCTGGGCTTAAAAAAGAACTGGCCCGTGAGACAAGGCTGCGAAAAACGAAACCGTTTTTCATCCGCATTGCCGGACCGCGCAGTACGACGGTCTTCGTCGAGATTCCCGATCAGTGGGCGCAGTTCGACCTGAGCCGTCTGGAACACGCGCTTCTCGCTGCTCCCGGCGTCCTGATCCGGCTGCCGGCAAAGGACGATGAGGCCGTCCTGGAGATCGCCAGCACACGCCTGCCCGACGGGGGGGTATTGCAAATTGGAAAGAGCACGGAGGAACGCGATAGCGTCCTGGAGAGCTTTGGGTGGATCGTGGCCGGTGTCATGATCCCGATGGTTGTCGTCGGCGTGCCCGGAGGGGCATTCCTCGCGCGACGTTCCCTGCGACCTATTCGCCAGCTCATCCAGACCGTCCACGCAATCGAGTTAGGGGCCATGGACGCGCGGGTGCCGATCCGCCAGACCGGCGACGAACTTGACGAACTGGCGACGCTGTTCAACGGGATGCTGGACAAGATTGCAACCCTGGTGCAGGGCATGCGCAACGCGCTCGACAACGTCGCGCATGATTTGCGCACGCCGATAGCACGAATCCGTGGCATCGCAGAAATCGCCCTGCGCTCGGAGCCGGAGCCGGATATTTACCGGGAAGCGCTGGCGGACTGCGTGGAGGAATCGGATCAACTGCTCCAGATGCTGAACACCTTGATGGACATTTCCGAGGCGGAAACCGGGACGCTCAAATTGCACCTGGAGCCCGTCAATATCTCGGAACTCCTGGCCAGTGCGATCAACCTCTACCAGCATGTGGCCGAGGAAAAAGCGATTACCGTTTCAATCACCGCGCCGCAACAGATCTGGTTGACAGCGGACCGCAACCGCCTGCGTCAGGTCATGGGAAATCTGCTGGATAACGCCATCAAGTACACCCCGGAGGGTGGGCGAATCGAAGTAGAGGCTTGCCCCCATCAGAACGGGGTTGAAATCCGCGTCGTGGACAGCGGGATCGGCATGACACCCGACGAGCTATCAAGAATCTGGGATCGCCTGTACCGCGGCGACCGTAGCCGCTCGCAGCGCGGCCTTGGGCTGGGCCTGAGCCTGGTGAAGGCCGTCGTAGACGCGCACAAGGGCCAGGTCAATGCATCGAGCATACTCGGCGCCGGTTCCGTCTTCACCCTCACGCTTCCTGTCGGCGCGAGTCCATTTCGTCCAGGCGACCAGCCCACACTTACAAAGATGTAACGTTCGGGAAATCTCCTGGCAAGGTTCAGCGGCCAAAATGACTTCTGTGGGGCATGCCGGTTCCAGTGCCAGCGGCACGATGTGCCGCGAACGGATTTCGGCACCGGGTCGGCCTTGCATGGCAAACGGTTCGCTTAAGGAGTATCGACAATGAACGGCAAGCAAAGGAAGCAAACGATAAGTGTAGTCTTGGGCGCCCTCACGCTGGGCGTCGGACTGCTTGGCAGCGCACATGCGGCCCGTGACGGGAAAACCCAGTCCCCGGCCTATCAATCCAGCATCAAGGTGCCGAATCACCAAAATGGGGAGCGGGGGGAAGCGGCCAGACTCGCCGCGCTGGCGAAGATTGATGCGACCCGGGCGATCTCAGCCGCACTGGCCCAAGTACCCGGGACCGTGCTCAAGGTCGCCCTCGACAACGAGAACGGCAACCTCGTGTACAGCGTGGAGATCAAGACTGGCAGCAATGAGATCAAGGACGTGAAGGTCGATGCCGGCAACGGGGCTGTCTTGCACGTGGGTGCGGCCAACGACGACGAAGAAGAAGAAACAGAGGAATAGCCGGCCACGGGTGAATCTATTTTCCACCACCGCCGAACGATCGGCGCGGAAACGCCAAGTGCTGACTTGAATGTCTCGACAAGAACGTCAAATGACTTGGTCCCATGAAAGGAATCAAAATGAACAAGCTGCTGTCAGTCCTCATTGTGACGGTGTTTTCCGCCTTCACTTTCTCTGTTGTTGCCGCCAACACGGCTGAGCCGGGAGTCGGTGCCCAGGCTTCCAAGACGCAAACCGTCAGGCCCGCCAAAAAATATCAAAAAGAGAGTAAGAAGCGGGAAATGAAAGAAGAAAAAAGTGAGAACAAGAAACATGAAAGGAAAGAAACCAAAGCGCAGGAAATGAAAGAAAAATGAGCAAATCACTGCCAGAACGAGCACCCTTGCTATGGACATCGCAGACCTGATACAGAACTACGGTTACCTCGCGGTCGCCGCTGGGACCTTTTTGGAGGGGGAAACCATTCTCTTCATGGCAGGCGCTGCCGCTTACCGAGGCCATCTCGCGTTGCCGACGGTGATGCTCGTCGGCACGCTTGCAAGCTTTTTCGGTGATCAGCTTTACTTTTATGCGGGTCGACGATACGGGACAGTACTTCTGGAGCGATTTCCGTCCATGCAATCAAGAGCAGCACGCGCGAAGGCGCTGCTGGAGAGGCATCACCTTCCGCTGATCCTGTCGATCCGATTCCTGTATGGCCTGCGCATCGCAGGGCCGTTCGCGATCGGGATGAGCGGCGTTCCATGGTTCCGATTTTTTATTCTCAACTTGATGGGGGCGCTCGTCTGGGCAATGGTCATTGCCGGTGCGGGCTATGGCTTCGGACAGGCTCTGGCGTATCTACTCCGGGGTTTTGATAATGACGAGGCCTGGGCGCTAGCCGCGCTCTTGCTCTCCGGATTACTGTGGTGGCTATTCGCGCTTCGCAGACCTCCTATAAGCCTTGGAAAGTAGCTGCCCCCGTTACTATCCGGGGAATACGGATAGGCAGGTTGCGAAAGGATTGCATGTTAGTCCTCGTATCGGCTCTCAAGCCATGCAATCGTGTTGGAGCCATGCGCAATGGCGTTTTTCGACGGACGCAGCGGGGGAGCAACCCATTCGTGGTTCGGTCCGGTGCTGGCAAACCGATCACGCAGTCGGCGTTAACCAGCATCGCCGCAAGGTTCGCCACGTGAGCCAGGCCCGATCAGGAAAGGAGTCACCATGCAGCACAGAGTCAAGCAATACCCGCGGCTGGCCGCAATGGCCATCGTTGCGTTGGCAACCCTGATCGGCGGCGCTCCAATTGTGGGCACGCCAGTTATGGCAACGGAGCGACCGTCCGCACCGGAGAAGAATCCACCCGGTGACATTCCAGACACCCAGGTCTTCGTGACCTATATGTCGCCATTGGGCTTCTCGCTCAAGGTGCCGGAAGGTTGGGCACGCGCGGAACGGCGTGATGGGGCAAGCTTTTCGGATAAATACAATGCGGTCTCCGTAACCGTTGCATCCGCTTCCGCGGCACCCACCGCCGATCATGAGGCCGCGAATCTGGTCAAGACTGGTCGTGCGGTCAAGATAGAGCTGATCAAGAAGGTAATGCTTCGATCAGGCCCGGCGCTTCTGATCGTTTACACCTCGAATTCCGAACCGAATCCGGTCACAAACAAGCAATTGCGCCTGGAGAGAAATCGTTACCTGATCTACCGGGGCGACAAGCTAGCCACCCTCGATCTCTCTGCGCCACTCGGAGCCGACAATGTTGACCAATGGAAACTCATGTCAAATTCATTCCAATGGCGCTGAAGTGGCGCCGTTGGAAGCGTTTGAACTCTACCGTTTCTACCATAGCGGCGACGCCGAGACGGCAGCGTTACGCGGCGTGTCGCTGCGGCTCAGGGCAGGCGAATTCGTCGCCATGATGGGACCGTCCGGAAGCGGCAAGTCCACGCTTCTGGCTTGCCTTGCCGGTCTGGATGAGCCAGATGGCGGTCATGTCGAGGTGATGGGGTTGCGTATGTCGCGGCGGCCCGAAGCAGCCCGCGCCGCTTTGCGAGCTCGGCACATCGGCATTCTGATGCAAACGGGCAACCTGTTTGAACACCTCACGGTGGAGGCCAATATGAGGCTGCAGATCTCGCTGTCTGGACAATCCAATCGACGGACCATCGACCACCTGCTGGAGGTGATGGACCTTACCCACCAACGCCGCGCATACCCATCGCAACTGTCGGGGGGCGAGGCTGCGCGCGCCGGGCTGGCGGTTGTCTTGTCGTCAAATCCCCAGGTGCTGTTGGCGGACGAACCCACGGCGGAAGTGGACGCGACCACCGAAGCCAACATCCTGAACCATTTGATGGAACGATGCCGCGCAGGGGGCGCGGTCCTGATCGCGACGCACAGCGGAGTACTCGCAACACATGCCGACCGTCTCCTCCGCATTCGAGATGGACGCATCACTCATGCCTGACACTCTGATCGAGGCCCAATCGGTGGGCCGGCGCTACCCGCAAGGCGGGGTATCTATCGCCGCGGTCGCCTGCGCGACATTCCGTTTGCGCGCGGGAGATCGGGTTGCGCTGGTCGGCAGATCCGGAAGCGGCAAGTCGACCTTGTTGCACCTCATGGCAGGACTCGACGTGCCGACTAGCGGCACGGTCACCTGGCCCGCGCTAGGCGCCGCCGAGACGCTCCTGCCCGAGAAGATTTCGCTGGTGTTTCAGGTGCCGAGCTTGCTGGAGCCGTTGACGGTGAGTGAGAACGTTGCACTGCCGCTGCTCATGGCAAAAACGAAATGCGACATCGGCAGGGCGGTGGCGGATTCGCTCGCCGTCTTCGGTCTTGAGAACCTGGCGCACAATCTGCCCGAAGAGCTATCTGGTGGACAGATGCAACGCGTCGCCATGGCAAGGGCGATTGTCGGAAACCCCAGCGTGATTCTGGCTGACGAACCGACCGGCCAACTCGATCAGCCAACCGGCCGCGCATTGCTCGATGCGCTTCTCGCCCATCTCGCCGGCACTCAGACGGCGCTCGTCATCGCCACCCATGATCCGGCGGTTGCCGAGCGCATGGACAGGGTTTGGAAAATTGAGCGCGGCACCCTCATCGACACCACCAACTCCATGGAGGACGCATGATCTGGTTGTGGTTTTTCGGCCTCGTCAAGGAACGCAAAGGGCGCCTCGCAGGCGTCGCGGCGGGCATCATGCTCACCGTTGCGTTGCTGGCCGCGCTCGGTGCATTTCTGGCCCAGAGCACCGCTTCGATGACCAGCCGCGCCATCGCGGGGGTACCGGTTGACTGGCAGGTGCAACTGCCCCCAGGGACAAGCGCGCAGTCGATCGCTGCAGCTATCGGAAAAGCTACCGCAGTGTCCTCGATGCAAACGGTCGGCTATGCCGATGTGGACGGTTTCGAGGCCCATACCGGCGCCACCGTGCAGACAACCGGCAAAGGCAAGGTGCTCGGCTTCGGTGTCTCCTATGTCGGCGATTATCCGGCGCAGTTCCGGACGCTGCTCGGCAGCCTGGATGGCGTCCTCATCGCGCAGCAAACGGCGGCCAACTTGCATGCCACGGTCGGCGACGTGGTAACGATTCATCGCGCCGGCCTTGCGCCAGCCGCCGTCAGGGTGGCCGGGATCGTCGATTTGCCGCATGTCGATTCGATGTTCCAGGCCGTCGGAGTTCCGGCTGGGCCGGCACCGCAAGCGCCACCGGACAATGTCCTGCTGATGCCCATCGACGAATGGCACCTCCTCTTTGATCCTCAGGCGGCAATCAGGCCGGATTCCATTCGCGTTCAACTGCATGTCCGGCTCGCGCATGACAGGCTGCCGGCCGATCCGCAGGCAGCTTTTGCAGCGGTGCAGGGTGCGGCGAGAAACCTTGAGGCGCGCATCGCAGGCAACGGAATCGTGGCGGACAACCTGGCGGCGAGGCTCGACGCCGTGCGCAGTGACGCGTTGTATGCCAAGGTGCTATTTCTGTTTCTCGGTGCACCGGGGGCCCTCTTGGCCGCCTTCCTGACGATGGCGGTTGTGGCATCCGGCGCCGGCCGGCGCCGGCGCGATCAAGCGCTGTTGCGAATTCGCGGCGCCGCGCGCGCGCAAATTATGAAACTGGCGGCGGTCGAGGCGGCGTGCGTTGGCATTGGCGGCACGATTGCCGGAATGTTCCTTGCCACACTCTTGTCCCGAATGCTGCTCGGTGTCGGTATTTTCGCCGCCTCCGCCATCGGCTGGATCACCGCCGCAGTTCTGGCTGGGGTTCTGCTCGCCCCCGCCGCCATTCTCGCAACGGCATGGATCGATGCCAGGCAAACAACGGTCGCGACGGCCCGGATGACAATCGGTCACGATCGCGCCCGATTCTGGCAACGCATCGGCCTCGATTTCATTCTCATTGCCCTCTCGGCCCTGATCTTCTGGAGAACATGGAGTACCGGCTATCAGGTCGTGCTGGCCCCCGAAGGAACACCGTCGTCATCGGTGGATTACCCAGCCTTTCTGGCGCCGGTGTTGCTATGGCTGGGTGTCGGACTGCTGACGGTCAGGTTGTGTCTGGTAGGGCTCAATCGCGGTCGTGAACGCCTTGCCAGATGGCTGAATCCGATCGCGGGGCCCCTTGCGGGAGTCGTTGCCGCTGCCATCAGCCGGCAGCGCAAACGAATGACGCAGGGTATCGTCTTGGTTGCGCTGGCCTTTGCTTTTGCGACATCGACCGCCGTCTTCAACACAACCTACAATGCGCAGACGCGCGTCGACGCCGAACTCACGAACGGTGCGGACGTGACGGTCACGGGCACGTCACAGACACCCGCGTCAACGAAGCTCAAGGAACTTGCAGCCTTGCCCGGCGTGAGCGCCGCACAAGCGATGCAGCACCGGCTTGCCTACGTCGGTACTGACCTGCAAGACCTGTACGGAATAGACGCCACGCATATCGGAGATGCAACGAGGATGTCGAATGCGTATTTCGAGAGCCGAAATGCAAGAAAGACGCTCGACCTGCTTGCGCGAACTCCTGACGGCATTCTCGTTTCGGACGAAACCGTCAAGGATTTCCAACTACATATCGGCGATGAGCTCAACCTGCAGCTGCAAAATGCACGGGATCATCAGTATCACGTTGTCAGATTCCACTTCATTGGCGTCGTGCGTGAATTTCCGACCGCGCCGCGCGACTCTTTCCTGGTGGCCAATGCCCGCTACGTTGCGCAGCAGACCAATGCCGACGCGGCCGAAGTCGTTCTGCTAAAGACCTCCACCGTGCCCGCGCAAGTTGCGGCGGCAGCGCGGGCCCTCGTCGCTCCATTGCCGGGGGGCAAGGTCACCGACCTTGGTCAGGCCCAGCACCTCATCGGATCCAGCCTGACCGCGGTCGACCTTGGCGGACTGACGCGCCTGGAACTTGGCTTCGCCGTTCTTCTGGTGGCAGGGGCAACAGGACTTATTCTCGCCCTTGGACTTGCCGACCGGCGGCGCACCTTCGCCATTCTTTCTGCCCTCGGAGCGAAACCCCGTCAGCTCGGCGCCTTCCTCTGGAGCGAAGCCGCATTGCTCTTTATCGTCGGGACTAGCACCGGAATACTGACCGGTCTTGCGCTCGCATGGATGCTGGTCAAGCTCTTGACGGGGGTTTTCGACCCCCCGCCCGAGTTGCTCAGTGTGCCGTGGCGGTATTTGGCCGCCCTGGTCGGGGTGGCGTTTGTCTCAGTTGTTTTCGCAGTGACTGGCGCCCAGCGGGAAACGCGCGTCCCGGCGGTACAACGAATGCGCGAGCTTTAGCAATATGAGCATATCCGGACCATGCTTTCAGTTTCCGCGCTGATCTCGCAATACTGCTACTGGGCGGGGCTTCCAGGCGCGCTGCTCGAAGGCGAGACCCTGCTCCTTACCGGTCTGCCGGCGCACTAGCGTGCTTTGTTTTCGGTTTTTTGAGACGACCCAAAGTTAAGCCAATTCGTGGGACTAAGACGATAGGCTGGCCACTGTCCAACTGAGGTACGCCTCAATCGGGCGTCAGATATGCGGTCTCAAATGCGTCAGCGTAGTCCCTATGCAGGCCACCGGCGCCGATTCCCCACCGCATCTTCGCGCCGGTGGCAAGCGATCGTTCCCGCAGCGTCGCGTTGTCCTGGACCAGCGCAATCTTTTCCTGAGCCAGCTTGTTGCGCTCGGCGCCGATGTCGGCGAGTTGCTCGCCGAGCAGTTCTGTCTGGCGCGCCTGTGCCGCCAGGGCCATGCGCGCATCAATCGTCTCCTGTCGAGCAGTCTCCCGGCATCGCGCGTTTTCGTCGCGCAGCTGGGCGAGCTGCATGTCCTGCTGTGCGACCGTGGACTGCTGGCTCAGCAGCCGCTGCTGGGCGCCGGCGAGATCCTGGCGCCTCGGGCATGCCCTTCAGGCCGTCGGTGATGGAATCCGGATCGTCGCTTTGGGCTGGCGGCGAAATTCGCGGAATTGTTCTTGGAATTTTCGAGGGCATTAGAGGGGAGGGCTGGGGAGATCCTCAGCCGTTTGAACCCCGACATGGGCGACGCGACGTGTATTGACCCTGACGCTCGCCTGTTCAGCCAATTGTAATTCGTTAGTTTCCGGCTGTCCTCGGCGTTCGTGTTGTTTCCGTCGGCCAGGGCAATTGGCGCTAACCGCACTCATGCGCCGTTGGCTCAGCGGCAAACGTGGGCCCAATTTGGGCCCTTTTTGGGCCCTTTTCAGCGCACTCTGGCACACGATAGAGCATGTTCTGACTGCCCTGAGGTGCCATTCTCCCTGTGCGAGCGTGATCTTCTATGCGCTATCAGGGTGCAATGGTCAAGTTCGAAACTTGCACTTCACACCATTTAGCCAGAACTCGTCGGCCGTGCTGCTGGTTGAACGGCTCAGACAGCTTGGTTTTTGGAAATTGTGTTTTATCGAACTATCAAAACGACTTCCGAGGTTGGGAAGCGCGTAACCGATGAGCAAAAATGGCGCCACAAGTGTAACAGGCGCACTCTCATTTCACGAGCCTGATTTTTCTCGTGCTTCGTGGAAACAATGTCGTAAGCGTGGTCGGACGCTATACTGTATGCATGCACAGTAAAATAAAACGTCCGCAGCCGGGGTGAGCGAAAACTCGCTCGCGAGATTGGCGCCGATCCGGGCATCGTGGGCCACATGACGGTCGTGCCCCTGGCCGATGTGCCGATCGCCTCAGTCTACGGCGTCGGAAGTAGTGGCCGACAGGATCCGCTCGTCCCAATGCTGTTTCGCGCGAAATTGGTGTCGATGCACAATAATCGGATCCTGCTGCAGGGTTATGAGCGCGTCGGCGACCAAGACGATCCGGAAAGCCCGCTCGTCAAGCAGGAATGGACGGTGGAGGTAATGAGCGATCAGCCACGCGTCCCGCCGCGATCGGAGCGGATGGGGTAGCGCCTGTCATTCGATGGGGAAGGCGGCAAGTCAAAATCCGCCAGCACACCAGTCTGATGTCGGGATTCCCGCGAGCCTGGCGCAAATTCCTTGATGAGTGCTACGCAGTCGCCGGCGTGTTCGCTAGCCTTTCGGATGAGGCTGGCTAACTTTTGGCTAACTTTTGGCTAAATTTTTGGCCAAAATGGGGACTTTCGTAGACCTTCGCAGACCGCTCCAATTTTGTAACCCATTGATTTAACTAGGTCTGGAGCGGTCTGCAACGGTCTGAAATGGTGCGGGGCCCGGGAATCGAACCTGATTAGCAAGCATGGCCTGGGCCCCCTTGATCTTCAATTGAGCGTTAAAAGTGGCATCGAAAGACGCGAAAACAGTTCCGCAAAAATTTCGAGAACAGCGCCAATACTGGCGATATAACGGTGGATAACTCGGAAATTGCGGAACGAAAAACGGCTGCAAACCCGCATGGTTAAGCCGTTCTTGTGACAGCCTTCTAAGCTGAGGGTCACAGGTTCGATTCCTGTTGGGCAGACCAATAAAACCATAGCGTTATCGTGATAGTACCCACCAATATCAGCGCCGGGTTACATCGGGATTGCATGTTAGCTCGGGCGTCAGAATATGGCTAGTTGGCGGCCAAGATTCCAATGGCTAGACAGTTCCGCTCGATTCAAGAATAGCAACGCGAACGGTCGATCTCGTCGAAGGCGGAGCTGCCGAAGAGCGGGTTTCCTATGCAGACTTGAGCGCCATGTAATTTTCGTACTATGCGTCTAGTGGACTGTAACGCATGAATCGGCAGCGCCTGCCGCGCGCCTGCAGCGCATGGCGGCGTTNNCCTTGCCCTGCACCGCATGCACGCGTCCTTCGCTCCCAATTCATACGTTACAGTCCACTAGCCTGTCGGTCTCGTCGTTCAACTTGCGAAATTTTCCAAGTAATCGATAAGTAAGCGGATGGCGGGACAGGTCTTGGCCCGAATGGCTGACACGTTGGTAGCACGGCCACGATTCCCAAACCTGAAGCTATCTCACTGATCGGACTTCGTCTTTTCGGCGTTGCTGCATCGCGCCGCGAGGAACGCAGGAAGGATGACATTCCTCGTCAGGCGGTTGGAGTGCATCTCGTTTTGGAGGGAACGTTGGCTTCGCTCTACCTGTGATACCAAGCCTGCCTGTCAGCGGGGCTTGTCGGAGTAGTTGAGGCGCCAGGGCACCGGGACGCAGCCGGCCCGCCCAGCCGCGTGGGTCCTGCTGCGCGGCTCCCACCCTACAACGCCAAGCGTACAACGCCAAGCGGTGCACTAGCGCGAAAAATCGATCACGACCCGAGAAGCAACCTTGCCATGGTGCAGCCGTTCAAGGACATCGTTGATGGCCGACAGCGGTTGCAAC
>CXWL01008063.1_pt1 | contig 23698 bp, 12 predicted proteins | sample 590931 | NCBI WGS metagenome assembly CXWL01 (sample SAMEA3498368, study PRJEB10139) | groundwater metagenome | biome: water well; material: biofilm material | place: Germany | collected 2015-04-27
ACCTTTAATCTTACCAAAGCCAAAATCTCAGGAAAAAACCAACCACTTTTTACCTATATCCCGTTTTTTTACAGTTATTCTCAAATTAGAGGATAATCATTTTTATAGTCTTATATTTTTTTAGTTATGGAAAAATATTTTCAACGCTCCTTGGGAACGATGTTTTTGGTGTCATTGTTTCTCGGTATGGCTGGAGCTGACACTGTCTACGCAGCTACGACACCATCTCTTGGGCTCGCGAATACCTACACAATTCTCTCCAGTACCTACACCAACACGGTGGCCGGTACGACGGTCATGGGTGATATTGGATTTACCACCCCACCAGCAGTTGCTCCTGGAGGCGTGCAGACGAATTATGGATCAGGTGTTCCTTACGCCACCGCCGGCATTGATCAGGGTAGCGCGCTAGCACTTTTGGCGGCTCAACCCTGTACGTTTACTTTTGCCCCGGGAGCGATCGATCTCGCTACCGATGTCACCCACGGTCCTATCGGAGTCTACACCCCAGGTGTTTATTGTACCGCAGCTGCGAGCGCCGCCTCTATCGGAGTCGGTGGTATCACACTCAGTGGAGCCGGCACCTACATCTTCCGAATCAATGGTGCACTCACCACGGTAGCCACCTCAGTGGTGACCCTCGCCGGCGCATCAGCTTGTGATGTTTTCTGGACACCAACCGCTGCTACAACCCTAGGCGCCACCTCCACCTTTGTCGGAACGAACATCGATAATGCCGGAATCACCATCGGTAGCACCGTGACGTGGACGGGAAGAGCCTTGGCCTTCGGAGGAACCGTTTCAACTGATGTCGATACCCTGACAGCACCAGTCTGTGCTCTTCCACCAGCGGCAGGTGGTGGCGGCCGGCGCTCAGGTACTATCAACGTGGTCAAAACCGTCATCAACGATAATGGAGGAACCAAAACAACTGCTGATTTTCCTCTCTTCGTGGACAATACTCTGGTGATTTCTGGTGAGACGAATAGCTTTTCCCCTGGCACCTATGCCGTGACTGAAACTTCAAATACTCAATATACGACAAGTTTCTCCGGAGATTGTGATAGTACCGGACATCTCGACCTCAACATGAACTATGATAAATTCTGTATTATCACCAATAATGACATCGGTCCGGCAGCAGTCGCACCGCCTGTACCACCACTGATCGATGTGGTGAAAGCACCAAATCCACTCGCCCTGCCGAATGGCCCCGGAATGGTGGAGTATACCTATATTACTCGCAATATTGGCACTGTTCCCATGAGTAATGTCACGATGGTCGGTGATACTTGTAAACCAATCGTTTTGGCTTCGGGAGATAACAATGGTGATTCCAAACTTGATGTTTCGGAAACCTGGACCTACCGATGCTCTACTCGACTGACGGAAACCCATACCAATACCGTCGTCGCCACCGGATGGGCCAATGGTCTGAGCGCAGTCGATATTGCCAGCGCTACCGTCGTTGTCGGTCTACCGGTATTACCACCCCTCATCCATGTCACCAAAATTCCTCGACCACTACTACTCCTCAACGGAGGAGGCATGGTGACCTATATTGAGCGAGTGAGCAATCCAGGCACTGTAGCTCTCAACAACGTCACTCTCACGGATAATACCTGTAGCCCGATGCGATNNCTGTAGCCCGATGCGGTATATCGGGGGTGATCGAAACCGAGATAAGAAGCTCGATCCCACGGAGACATGGCGATACACCTGCCGCACTCGCGTGAGTACGACCACAACCAACACCGCCATTGCCACGGGGACCGCGAATGGTATTACGGTCAGAGATTTCGCAATCGCTACGGTGGTGGTAGCTGCCCCAGTTCCTACCATTCGCAATGCCGCTCCAGTGACACCTACTCTCCCAAGAACTGTGACCCCTGCTCTTCCACGAACTGGTTTTGAACCAAAGCGCTAGTCGCTAAAAGCCCATAACGAACCATCCTAAAGCCTCAGCCATCTGGGGCTTTTTGGGCGGGCGTGGTACTTGTTATTAATTTTAATTTATAGTATAATACTTGATTGGAAAACAAATAATAATAATAAATCGTTGTGATCAAGAAATCTTCTTTCAAAAACACACCGAACCATTTTCTTAGTGTGCTTGCTCTGATCGCATTAACACTTGTCGGCATAGTGAATATTTATGGCCGGCATGTGTTCCTTTCGGCAAATCTATTCTTCGAAGACTATTTTGAATCATTTTTCGAAGACCAACATGAATTATTTGTAGACCATCATGAATCATTTCTTGCAGCGCCCGAGCTGGTGCCTATTGTTGACGAAAACCTTCACGGCAATTCAGACGATACTGTTCTATCTTCGGATGATGCCGTTCTACCCCCTCTTCCTGAGAGTATCGGTGATCCGGTGTCTATCTTGATCCCAAGCATTGCTGTACATGCACCGATCGAAAAAGTAGCACTAACCAAGGATGGCGCGATGGATGTCCCAAGTCATCCATTCAACACCGGTTGGTATGATCCCGGGCCGCGACCTGGTGAAACAGGAAGTGCGGCCATTGGTGGACACCTGAATTGGGAAGACGGTTCTGATGCGGTATTTGCTGATCTGAAGAAGGTCAAGCCGGGTGACGAAATCGCTATCCAAGATGACAAAGGACAACTCATCTCTTTCATGGTTCGTGAAACTCGCATCTACGATGCTTATGCCGATGCCAGTGATGTCTTCACTTCCGATGACGGGAAAGCTCATCTGAACCTTATTACCTGTCAGGGTTTCTGGGACAAAATGACCAATCAATACTCGGAACGATTGGTGGTATTTGCCGATCAAACAAAGAATGATGCAGGCCTCTGAGGCTTTTGAAAAAGAGCATCCGAAAAAAGCTTGAGGGGTAATGTCAGGAGAGGTTGGATTCTCCGGGCGATTAGGCTAAAATGATGGCTGATAATTTTAACGTCAATTATGGCAGACCAGGATCAAACACAACAGGGTGCAGGGCAGGGGGATGACCCGATGGCGGATCTGAAAAATAAGATTGCCGCGGCGCAGCAGCAAGAAGAGCAAAGTGTTCACAATAATTACCAGCAGGAAATCGAGGAGTTGAAGAAAGCCAAGGAAGAAGCCGAAGCCAAATCCCTCCGTGCTCTGGCTGATTTCCAAAATGCACGGAAAAGGATGGAGGACGAGAAAGCTTCCTTTGTCACCTTCGCCAACCAATCATTGATTCTCCGCGTGCTCGATATTTACGAAAACTACCATCGGCTGATGACCCACAAACCCACAGATTTAAAGGCTGATGAATGGCACAAAGGTCTCGACCTTATTGATTCGCAATTCAAAAGCTTCCTGGATCAGCAGGGCGTGAAAGAAATTGAGGTCATCATTGGTGGTCAAATCGACCCCAATAAACAAGAGGCCGTGATGAGCGGAGAAGGGGTTTCCGGCGTCATCCTTGAAATCTTCTCCCCCGGCTACGAAATGGCTGGACGAGTGATCAAAACCGCAAAAGTGAAGGTGGGGGGTGGTTGATAAACGGTTTTTGTGTGGAATAATTTTATTTACAAAATATGTTTTTTCTGATATTATTTATTTAGTAAGTAAATAATTTCCATGATTCATCATCGTTTTATTCTAGAAGAGGCCAGGGAGGGATTGAAGGGTGACCTTATTCAGCTTTTCATCGGGCCTCGACAGGCTGGGAAGACTACTATTTTGCGACAATTGGAGCTCGATGTTCAGGGAGCAGGTGGAGCAACACTTTTTTTGAACCTGGAGGACCCAGAATACCTGGAGCTACTCAATCATTCCCCAAAAGAGCTCCTCAACCTTTTGCCAACGACAAAGAAAGATAAGATTACGGTTTTTATCGATGAGATACAGTACCTGAAGGATCCCTCACGATTTCTCAAGTACCTTTACGACGAGCAGCGGGAACGAATAAAGCTCGTGGTATCCGGATCTTCAGCTTTTTATATCGATCAGAAATTCCGCGATTCTCTGGCGGGGAGGAAGCGTCTTTATAGAGTTTTGACGCTCTCCTTCCGAGAGTTCCTTGCCTTCAAGGGTCACAATGAACTTTCTCAGTTCAATGTTGGCCAAATTTCCCTGCCGCAGCGAGATGACATCATAGAATACTATCAGGAATATATCCGATTCGGAGGTTACCCGAGGGTCGTCCTTGCGACTGAGGAAAAGGAAAAGATTATGATCCTTGAGGATCTTGCGTATTCGTATCTCAAGAAGGATCTGTATGAAGCAGATATTCGCCATGAGGAGGTCTTCTACAAGCTCCTCAAGCTTCTCGCTCATCAGGTTGGTGGACTCATGAATGCCAATGAGCTCGCCAAAACGCTTCAAGTCACCCAAACCGCGATTAATCATTATCTCCTTATCCTTCAAAAATCCTTTCATATTTGTCTCATTCGACCTTTCTTTCGAAATATCCGCAAGGAGCTGAAGAAAATGCCAAAAGCTTTTTTTTATGACCTCGGTATGAGGAACTTCTTTTCAGGAAAATTCGCGCCTTATGCGACACGAGAGGATAAGGGTGAGCTACTTGAAAACGCCGCATTTCGTCAGCTTATCGAGCACGCTGACCCAATCGATCTTCACTTCTGGCGGCTTCATGACGATCTCGAAATCGACTTCATTGTTGGAGAAAATCTTGCCTACGAGGTGAAATCTTGCCCAGAACACTTTCAAAAAGAACGCCACAAAATCTTTTTTGATAAGTATCCTTCGATCGAGCTGAAGCTCTTGACGATGACGAAGCAATCTTCTCGTCATCAGGGTATTGAAGTGTTACCCGTCTGGGAAGTATAGATGTCCGAAATATTTTTTACCGAACGATTGCCAAAGCTTCCCGAAAAACAAGCCGAGTAATTCAACAGTCTCCGAAATCCTCATCGCAGGGAAGGTTATGTTGTGATATAATGATTGGATGTTTTTTTGTTTCCCATGACAATAGAAACGCAATCGAATGCTGACCCGGAAGGAGGGGGCCGGGAGCCAGACTTTCAACAACACTACGATGAGCGTACGAAAACTTTTCGAGACGAATTCGGTAATGTTTATAAGATTTATTCGAAGGCCGAAGCAATAGCAGGCGAGCTCAAGAGAACTCAAGAGCGTTTTTCGAGCCTTCTGCAGGGAGATTTTCCAGAAATAAGCCTTAATCCAGAAGTGTTCCCGAATATTTCCGAGCTCAACTCACTCTTGTCGTCTCATCCTGACTTGGTGCTTATATATGGGGATGTTGGCGTGAGTTTAATGAATGTGAAGGCCGTGAAGTTGTTGTTTGAGCAACACCCAGAAGTTTTCCCACAGGAAGTTAATCCTCTTGAGTGGTTAAGGAATCATCCGAAAGAGTGGTATTGTGCTCAGGATGGAGATTACGAAGGTGATTGGCAGCTTCGACAAATTCGTTATGGACTGCTTTCTGGTTATGAAGCCGATTCCGTGAAGAGATTTGGTACGTACAATTCCGCTCATCGAAAGATCACGACTTTTCTTGATGAAGTTGCTCTCAAAAAAGCTCCAAGAGAACGTTTTCAGCTGATAAGCATGCTGATGGATCCGAAAGTTTCAGAGGAAGAAAAAAGGTTACTATTTGAAAAAATTACACCTCCTGAGATTTCATCTGATGAAACTAATCCTGCCTTGATCCATGCTGCTCAACCATTCACTCCAGAGGAAAAGCAAGCCGTGATAGACGTACGAAAAGGGGATTTTCAGATGGGATTAACTTTTGATGACAGAGCGAAAGATCGTTATGCACGACAAATACAGGAACGTCGCGAGAAATGTGCCATTGAAGTTTCACCAGCGATCCAGGAGTTTTTTGAGGTGAGGGCTTCTATTTCACCCCCCTCTTCTCCTTGATCTTCTCTGCGACATTGTTTGACACCTTGGCATAGTGGCCGAACTCCATCGAGTAGCTGGAGCGCCCTTGAGACATGGAGCGAATATCCGTGGCGTAGCCAAACATTTCTCCAAGGGGTACAAAGGCGTCAATGACTTTCGCCATACCGCGATCACTCATCTTCGTGATCTGGCCGCGGCGTCCATTGAGATTACCCATGATGTCGCCCATGTATTCTTCCGGAGTGACCACCTCGACCTTCATGATCGGTTCGAGCAGGACAGCGCCGGCAGTTCGGGCGCCATCCTTGAAGGCCATAATCGCCGCCATTTTGAAGGCTAATTCTGAGGAATCGACTTCATGGTAGGAGCCATCGAGAAGGGTGACCTTCACATCTACCACCGGATAGCCGGCGACGACTCCCTTTTGCAAAGCTTCGACGATACCCTTCTGTACCGCAGGAATGTATTCACGAGGAATTCTTCCACCTACCACCTCGTCCACAAATTCATAACCTTTGCCGGGTTCTTGCGGTTCCATTTCCATAACCACGTGACCATACTGACCACGTCCTCCGGTTTGTTTGACGTACTTGAATTCCGTCTCCACTTTTTTCTGAATCGTTTCGCGGTAGGCCACTTGGGGTTCGCCTACATTGGCCTCGACCTTGAATTCGCGGCGCATGCGGTCGACGAGGATGTCGAGATGCAGCTCTCCCATTCCGGCGATGAGGGTTTGATTGGTTTCTTCATCGGTAGAGACACGGAAGGTCGGATCTTCTTCGGCCAATTTGTTCAACGCGATACCCATCTTCTCTTGATCGGCCTTGGTCTTCGGCTCGATAGCAATCGAGATGACGGGTTCCGGGAAGGTGATTTGCTCGAGGAGGATAGGGGATTTCTCGTCACAGAGGGTGTCTCCAGTGAGGGTCTCCTTGAGTCCGACCACGGCGCCGATATTTCCGGCCGTGATCTCATCGATTTCCTTACGATCATTGGCATGCATTTGGAGGAGGCGACCAATGCGCTCTTTCTTCCCGGAATTGGTGTTGATGATATAGCTGCCATTTCTTAGCACTCCAGAGTACACGCGGACGAAGCTCAGGCGACCCACGAAAGGATCAGACATGATCTTGAAGGCCAGCGCGGACATAGGCTCATTCACATCAGCCTTACGGATGATTTCTTTGGAATGGTCCTTCACATCCGTTCCTTTGATCTCAGGATTGTCGAGCGGGGAAGGGAGATAGTCGGAGATAGCGTCGAGGAGAAGAAGAACACCTTTGTTCTTCAAAGAAGAGCCACACATGACAGGGTAAAAACTTCCAGAGACCACACCCTTGCGGATGGCCTTCTTGATGTCTTCTTCGCTGACTTCTTTCCCTTCGAGATAGCTGGTCATGATGTGTTCGTCGTATTCGGCAATTTTTTCGAGAAGCATGTCGCGGTACTTTTTCACCTTGTCCATCATGTCGGCGGGGATGGCTTCAGCATTGAGTTTACCGGTGAGCTCATCTTCGAAGGTATAGGCTTTCATCCCCACGAGGTCAACCACACCGGAAAAAGCAGCCTCTTCACCGATCGGGAGTTGGATCGGGGTGGCATTTTTGCTGAGACGAGAGTGAATCGAGTCGAGCGTCATATAGAAGTCACCTCCGGTCTTATCCATTTTATTGGAAAAACAAATACGCGGAACGCCGTATTTGTCTGCCTGCCTCCACACGGTTTCTGACTGGGGTTCGACACCTTGAGAACCATCGAACACTGTTACTCCACCATCCAGCACGCGCAAAGAACGCTCTACTTCAGCCGTGAAGTCCACGTGTCCGGGGGTGTCGATAATATTGATTTGAATGTCTTTCCAAAAACAAGTCGTCGCGGCAGCGGTAATGGTAATACCACGCTCTCTTTCCTGCTCCATCCAGTCCATGGTGGCTTCGCCTTCATGTACCTCGCCGATCTTATGAATCTTGCCGGTATACAGCAAAATGCGCTCAGAAGTGGTGGTCTTGCCGGCATCTATATGAGCAATGATACCAATATTTCGGATTTTCGAGAGGTCGGACATGGGAAAGAGGTTAGGAACGCTGAAATACGCAGAGAGAGTGTATGGACTTGTGCGGTTTCAGTCAAGGATGGTGTGAGTGTTGACATTTACAGCATATTATGAAATAATAATATGATTCGTCAAATATCTGCAAATAAGAGCTAAAAAATATGAAAAAAGCTTCCGCCAAAGCCACGAAATCCAAAAATACAAAAAAAAGATCCGCGACCATACAGAGAGGATTTTTACCGTCGGGCTGCGATTGGAAAATGATGTTTCAGATGTTTTTTGCCGGGGTGGGTTTGCTCACCGCCCTGGTCTCAGGAGTCTATTATCACGAGCACTATTTGGTGGTCGTACCAGAGGGGGTCATCTTCCAAGGACAAGATGTTTCCGGTCTTAATCGCCCCCAAGTCATTGCCATGGTAGAGCACGCGCGAAACCGATATGAGGAGCAAGCTCTGCAAATCGGTATTGAACCAGTCGCAGAAGAAGTTTCTCTTGAATTTCATGGTTCTGCTGAGGAAACGCAAAATCTTTCAGCTAAGGAATGGGGAGTCAATGTCGATGTCTCTGAGACCGTCGATGATTTTTTTCAGATCAGTGATCGTTACGGACAAGCCGATGTATTTAGCGCCTCGGAAGCCAATAAGAAAAAGATAGTTATTCCCCGACTCGTGCTACGAGATCCTGAGCGTGTGCTCACATGGATTCATGACCATGAGCGTGAACTCGAAGACGCAAGGCTCATTTTCGATGAAGGATCCCGGCAGTGGGTCTTGTCTCCTGATCGTTATGGTCTCCGGTATCCCGACGAAGAGCGGAAGCAATTGGAGGAACAGTTGAAGTCAGTCCTTCTCGAAGATCAGCCCGTAAAAAAATTAACCGTGAAATTGGAGCGACTGCCCGCTGCGGTGAAGACCGCCGACCTGATACCGCTCGATGATCAGATCCAAGCTATGACCCTGCCCAAGGTTTCTTGGGGTATTGACGGGCAGACCAGTATTTTTTCCCTCAAGGATCATCAGCATATGATCGCTGTGGATGTCGAGGGCGACAAAGTGGGTCTTGATGAGGGGCTTCTGAGTGACTTTGTCCAAGAAATCGCCACGAGCGTTGACCGAGAAGCCGGCGCTGTCCTTGCCAACGAAGCCGTCCAGCAAGACAAGGGCTACTCTCGGTCCAGCTACGCTGGTCACTTCGAGCACGGGAGAGTTCTCGATCAAGCACTTCTCTTTGAAAACATTTTGACGGCTCTTCATTCAGAGGCTCTAGAGACAACTGTGGAGCTGAAGTTCTCAGAGGAAAACCCAACCGTTGTTTTGGCAGGAGCCGGTACTCTCACTTTGCTCGCAAAAGGTATGTCCAGCTACGCGCTCGGGAACCTTCCTGATCGGATCTTCAATGTGAAGTTTGGTTTGAGTAAATATGATGGGGTCGTGATCCAACCCGGCGAGGAATTTAGTTTCAACCAGAAGCTCGGCATCGTCAGCTACGACGCAGGCTGGAAACCAGCTTTGGCGATTTTCGGTGGAGGGGGGCTGAGAAAAGTTCCAGGAGGAGGGCTCTGCCAAGTCTCGACGACGATGTATCGAGCGGCCATACTTGCAGGACTTCCCATCACCAAAAGGAAGCCCCACAGTCTGGATGTTTCCTACTACCATGAGGGTGGTTATGGGATCGATGCCACGATCTATCCTCCGGCAAATTTGGATCTCAAGTTTGTGAATGACACTGGTGGGCCCATCTTCATTCATGCGTATACAGACGATCTCAATACTCGCGCTTACGTCGAATTTTATGGTATTAGTGACGGAAGGGAGGTTGAGCTCAAACCAAAAGCGAACTTCCGATTATCTGCTGAAAAAGGCGGAGGTCGATATATTTCTTGGAACTGGAACATCACTCGCGCCGATGGCACGGTGGACGAACGAATGATCGAGACGTATTACCCGGGAGCTCATTAGAGTATTTTCACAATCCCTTTCAGGTACCCATCCTCGTATTCTTGGGTATAGCTACTCTTGTCGACATTGAAGAGCTCATGAATGGTGATATCAGTAATGCCACAGAATCTGAGAATCACATTTTCTAGCACAGCCGGAGTATTGCCGAAGATTCTTTTGCCGGCGGCTGGCCCGCCGTAGGTGCGGAAAATCAACGCTCGTTTACCTTTCAGGAGCCCATTCACGCTCTTGGTTTGCATGAGGTAACGAATGCCGGGGATATAAGAGAGAATAGCCGCACAGCACATGAGAGGGGCAGGCACCTTAAAAAATTTGTAAGCAAATCCAGAGGTGAAGACTCGATCCATGAATCCTTTTAGCTTCGCCGGCATGTTGTACCACCAGGTAGGGTAGATGAAGATCAGCGTCTTCGCGGCGGTGATTTTTTCCTGACATTCGAGGACGTCGGGCTCGATCGTGTGATCACGATTCTTCATCCGATCATATTCCGCCTCACTCAGGCAGGCGTTGAAATCCATCTCGTAAAGATCGAGCAGTTCATAGTGAGCTTTCTTTTTTTTGAGAATACTCTCAACCTCGGCCAGAATCTTGGCATTGTGAGAATTCTTGCTGGGGTGGCAGAAGATGATGAGGGTCATGAAATGAGGCAAGGTTGCGAAGCTTATGCGAGCTTATTACAATCCGAGCCAATTGTCATCTTCAGCGTCTTCTCCAGTGTCTTCTCCAGTGTTTTCTCCAGTGTCTTCTCCAGTGTTTTCTCCAGTGTCTTCTCCAGTGTTTTCTCCAGTTTCTTCTCCAGTTTCTTCTCCAGTGTTTTCTCCAGCGTCTTTTTTAGATTTTTCAGCGAGCTTGGCATTCGCCGCAGCCTCGACCTCCTTCATGAGTCGGAGTGTTTGTTCTTCTGGGTTGCTGATGAACGGCATCTCTCGGAAAGCGGCTTCAAAGTAGTCTATGAATTTCTGAAAAGAACGTTCAAGCGCACTGTTGGGGTTTTTGTGAAGATGTGTGGCGAGATCCATTCGCGCTAGCAGAGCGTTGGCAAAATGAACAACCCTTCCGAGGTTTCTTTTTTCGCTAGGAGTTGTTGGAGTCGATTCAGACATGAGCTTGAAACGCTCCAGCTCCCGAGTGATCTTCGTCACTTTCTTCGCGTCACGCTCATTGGTTTCCAGAACCGGATCAGTTTCTCCGTCTGGCAAGAGCCTCCCTGCCGCGTTGATTAGCAAGAACTCGATCCACTCGGGATCGACGTCGGATTCTCCGAATTCCATGATCGTCCCGATCAGTTCTTCAGCGGCATCATTGGTTTTCGACAATTCTCCCTTACCGATTTTTTTCGCCATTTCGATCATAGTTTTGAGTTCGGCAATCGCTGGAGAAGCCGCTGCGAGAGTATCGAGGCGGACAGAGTTTTGAAGATTGAAATCTTCGCTGATGGTTCTGATGCGGCCAATGGTTCTTTGGATGCTGTCCGGCGGGATGATGACAACGTGTTTCCCTGTCTCGGGTTTTTTCATTTCGCGCGTCAGCATATTGTCGATTTCCGTTCCGATTTTTCCAGTATAGTAAACCGCCGTCTGGATCTTCGCATGTAATATATTCAGCGAATTAGACTTAATAATTTCGAGGAGTTTTTCCGCTTTTTCAAGAGCATCAGTAACTCGCTTCTGAGGTCCAATTTTTTCTTCAGCGGTTTTTGTTTTTGCCTTGAGATGTGCAAGATGATGAAGAGCATGGCTAATGGAAGCTAGATCGTTTTCTTGTTGGACGTCAAATCTGCTACTGGCTCTTCGGGTTTCCCCCGACTTCCCATCATCCGGTGATCCGACACCAATAAGCCTAGCCCTTTCTGTAAGCTCTCTAACATCAATACTATTCGTGGTTTTTCTCCTGTGGCCGGATGGCGTTGGCCTTCCTGTGGTTGTTGGCGTAGGGGTAGGCGCAGGAGGGAGTGTTGTGTCAGGAGCTTTCTCGGGCTCATGGGAAGCTGGTGCTTGAGCGAAGTCGGTATCTTTCAAAACAGCAAGCAAAGCAGGTCTTTTAAGTACCGCGTCAATACGCCCTGCCGTCTGCCCCGGCGCTTGAATCCTCCTCGTTGGGGGCTTAACACCGATTTCTTCCGGTTTTTTTTGGCTCCATTGAGCTGTCCTCTATATGTCCCATGGTAGGGGGTTAAGAACGGACGAGCATTATAGGGCGCTTTGTGAAAAACACAAGGATAACCAATGATTATTCCGGAGCCTTTCAAGCCTTCCACTTAATCGAGCAGCCAATACTGAAAATCTGCTCTATCGGTGCTGGTTCACCTCGAAGGAGAGTATCGATCGCGGCTTTCAGCTCTTGTTTCGTGACCTTCTCCGGCTCTTTCCAATTGTCATCCAGGCGTCCGTGATACGCCAATTTTCGCTCTTGGTCGAAGACGTAAATATCTGGGGTGCATTGAGCTTGATAGCTTTGGGCTACTTCTTGGGATTCGTCGATCAGGTAGGGGAAATTGATCCCGAATTCAGCGATGGCTTTGGTCATCGCCTCAGGGCTGTCGTCCGGGTAATTTGTGGCATCATTGGCATTGATGCCGATGAGTTGAACTACGTGAGGATCATAGCTCGCTTGGAGTGCAATTAAACGCTCCCGAATGGCTTGCACATAAGGGCAGTGATTGCAGATGAACATGATGACGAGCACTTTGCGATCGGCGAAGTCAGCTGGCGAATGGAGCTTGCCGCTTGGGTCAGGAAGATTGAAATCGATGATCGGGGTGCCGAGAGGGAGTGGGAGGGATTGGAGGAGGGCCATGGAAATGAGGAGTTAGGGAATGCGAATTTTGTCATCCCGACCGAAGTGGAGGGATCCCTTACCCGGCGTTCAGGTGAGGGATTTCTCCACTACGCCCTGATTACAGGGCTTCGGTCGAAATGACATAGTGATTACCACATCCATTTCATCAAGATAGTCACGCTGATGAGCGTAGCGATCAGGCCATAAGCACCATTGATCCAGAAGAGTTTCCAAGGTGTCCCAGCCCAGATATTGCCACTGGCTTCGGCAGTCGCGCTGAAACCGAGCCAGAGGAGGGCACCATAGAGAAGACCTTGATGAAGTGTCGCCGGTTGAGTGATCGCGAGAAGGAGTGCGAGCACATAGACTCCGACGAAGGTATTCACCAATCCCATCGACATGGATTTACACATCACTTTGTTGGCTTCCTTTGGTTTTGGCATTTTGATACCAACGAGTCCCATCCAAGTTTTTCCAAAGAGCGGTCCGTACCAGATCATCCCGAGAACCATAGCGGCGAGAGTGGAGATAATGACGGGCAAAAGATCCACAGATGAGAAGGGGAGCATGAGGAGGGGTTAGGAATTAGCTTGTTAGCCTTGTTCGGCTAACTGTTTCAGTTTATGTGCACATTCTCCTTTTGTGTAAATTCAGGCTGGATTTTTGAGGGGAAAATGGTTAAAATGTGAGTCTGTTCTTTGACATTGTTCTTCCGAATCCCGATCCCCAATTGGAAATGGACCAATGACGGTTGTAGCTTGGACATTTTTAACTGGGGGTTGTATTGGATTTGATAGGGAGATCATTGGGAATTTGAGTGCTATGTCGGGGTCGCGCTATCCCCCGGTAGATCCGTTAGCGCAAAACTAACTGCTAAAAACAGTACAATCGCAGATTATGTAAATAAACTGCAACCTGCACGAGCTTTTGCTTTTGCTGCGTAAAACCGTCTGACTCATCTCGGACGTCGCTTCACCTCTGACTTCCACTAGGGGAGTGGAGCGTAATTAGTGGGATAAGGATTGTGGCTTGCTCGCCCATTTTCCCGACAATTAGAGCTAAGCGTATAAGGTTTTTTGTTTGCCCTTTATCTTGTACGACAAAAACTCAGGACAAACTGTCATAGGAGATCTCACATCCCAACTCTCTACACGCCGGTTCGACTCCGGCCAACTCCACCATAATTCTTCGTTAATTATGTAAGTATACTGTTGTTATTTCGCATCAATTGATGTAGTATACTTATACAAATGGACACACGCCTTGTACAACAACTCAAAGGATGGAATCCCTGGTGGCAAGAAGGTCCTCAGGGGATAGCTCGTTTTGGCGTTCCGGAGTATAAGCGAGAACTTTTTGACCCCATTCGAGATATCTATTACCGTCGTCAACAAGCGGTCAGCATCGTCGGCATGCGCCAGGTTGGTAAAACGACGATTATGCACCAGTGTATCAAGGAACTCCTGGAGCGAGGTGTCCCACCAGTCCATATTTTCTTTATCTCTTTTGAAGATTCCTATCTTTCCACTCAATATCCTCTGGAGATGCTCTTTGAGAGGGTTGTTGAAGAATATGCGGAAAGCGTTTTGAAAGAAGATATTGCAACAACCCGTCAAGAACTCTATTTCTTTTTTGATGAGGTTCATCGTCTCCCAAATTGGGCGAAATCCATAAAATCCTATTATGATAGGCATACTCCGATAGCTTTCATGGTGAGCGGCTCTGCATCGTTTGGGATGCAAAAAGGGAAAGGCGAGAGTTTGCTCGGACGCATGACGGAATTCACTCTCTATCCGTTCTCTTTTCGTGAATCAGTCGATTTTTGGGAAAGCGAAAGCGGAAAAACATCCGAGGAATTACTCCGGCTGAAGGGCATCCTCAGTGCCTGTCATATTGAGGGTGAAAAATATTTCAGGCAGTCTAATCTTCAGAGGCTTCATTCATCCCTTCTTCCAGTATTCCAAGAAGCCGTGGTGTGGCACAAAACGGTATTCCAACAATCCTTGCGACGGTATTTGCTTCAGGGAGGATTCCCTCGGGTATGGCAACAGTCGGATGAATACTCACAGCATCGACACCTGATAGAACAGCATTTGCAAAAAGTCATTCGCGAAGATCTTCCGCAAATTGCCCAGGTACGGAAAACGAGTGAGCTGGAGGCCCTCTATATCAGCCTTCTTGATCGTCTCGGCGAGGAAATTGTCCTTAATAGCCTAGGTAAAGATATCAATCTTTCGGCATTCACCCTGATGAAGTATCTGGATTATTTGCAGAAGACGTTTCTCTTATTTGCTGTTGAGCGAACGAAAACAAAAAATGTTCTCCACCAGCGTCGTGCCAGCCGTGTCCGTTTTTATGCTACTGATTCAGCAGTACGTGTCGCCGTGAGGAAGAGTCGAGATGATCTCTTCGATGACACGAATGAGATGGGGCTCTATGCCGAAAATCTTGTTGGATCAGCGCTCTGGCGTCGACTCTCTTCACGCGCGGGAAATTCTTTGCACTACTATCGAGAGGGTAATCGCTATGAAGTGGACTTCATTGTGAAAGAAGGTGATTCTCTCTTACCGGTTGAAGTGAAGTGGCGGGAACAAATTCCAGCGCTCAAATCACTTGATCGACTGTGTAAGAAGTGGAGTCTCACGGAGAGTGTCATCGTTACCCGAGATCATGAGTTCGTGTACCGTGATGGACGACTGTCTCTCCCTCTATGGTTTTTCTTGCTGGTTGTATAGCTGGCCTGCAAGCCAGATAAAATTGATAGGGTAACTTATGCAAGATTTGTGTTTTTCAGCGTATAAAAACCTTGCAGTATAACGCATAAAATGATTCATTATTGTGCGTTATACTGCACAGTTTCAACTGCGTATTGGCAATGGCTACTCAAGTGATGAAAATGAAAAATGAGAAATATTCAAGTACAGTAAAATAAATCGTTAAAAATCGAAAAGATTGTAGTTAAATGGAAAATTTCCGGGGTGAAAAAGTGCTGTTGACAGACCTCATTTAACCCATTCTATACACATTGTTGCCCCCGAACAAACGTGTTATTTGTGATATAATACTGGGATAAAAAAACCAAAAAACTCTTTTCTTATGCAAAAAAGTTTGAAAGAAAAACTGCAGTTGTTTCGCATCGGCGTGGTGTTTTCGAGCTTGTCGATCCTAGTGCTCTTGGGGGTCCTCCTCATGGCGCTCGTTCTCGGCAAGATCACACCTTCCTTCCTGTATGCTTCCAGCAATCGTTGGAGTGACGCGGGTGTTTCATGGGTAGACGATCCTGCTTTCGCTTCGATCAAAGCATCGTATTTCACTCCTGAGAATGCTGAAGGACTTTCGGCGTTTCGGGCCCAAGAGACGGAGAATTTTTTCTTCATCGGTGATTACCAGCGAGCAGTTTTCAGTGCGACCAATCCAGCCCCTGAGCTCCCAACTGAGGTGCCAACTGTGCCGACCGAGGCACCAACAGAAACGCCAACCGAAACACCTAGCGAAATACCAGCTGAAGCACCTACCGAAATACCTGTTGAAATTCCAGTCGAAACCCCGGAGGTGATTCCAACGGAAGTGCCAGTCGAAGTTCCTGTTGAAGTGCCTTCAGAGAATTCAGAGGATGCGACCACGAGTTGGAATGATTTTTCCAAAACATTTTTTGCTTTTTTTGCCGGTCAATATTGGCAGAGCGCGGTAGGACAAGTACTGGAAGAGCCAACACCGGTAGAAGCGCCAGCACCAGTTGAGATCCCTACGGAAGCTGAGACCCCAATTGAATCAGTGCCGACCGACACTGGAGTGGCACCGGAGGCCTCTGTGGAAGTGACTCCTGAACAACCTTCTGAGGCAACTCCTGAAGAAGTTGCGCCTGAGCTAACGCCGGAGGTCATCCCAGAGATGATTCCTGAAGAAGCTCCGGACACCACGATACTCGATGAACCACGAGAAGAAGGTGAGTTCGTTGTCGAAAAATCCCTTTCCGATCAGGTCAAGGACCTCGTCTCCGAAATGCTTCAGCAGGAGAGTGCTGTCATTTCGGCCATACCTACTGCTCTCGGTGATTTTGGACAAGCCCTCGTGACCTTGGGCAAGAACGGATCATTGGGTCTTGATGTCCTCAGTAAGACCGGAACGCTTGGAATGAAATTTGCTCCTTTGAAAAATGCCACCTCGATCTACCAGGACGGTATAGTGAGCGTCCTTCCCGAGAATGATCATATGCTGATCTCCTATCTTTATCTCCCTCAGGAGAGAGTCTTGAAGGAATGGATTGTCCTTGACGAGGCTCCGGCCGGGAATATTGAGTTCCACCGCTCGCTCGAAAACTCAGAGCAGTATACGATCCGAAATGATGGACAGGGAGGTTTTGAAATCCGTAGAAATGATGCCGTCGATTCTCGGCCATTTCATCTGAGTGCCCCCCGGATCATTGATTGGGAAAAAACGATCGTGAAAGCAGACCTCGTGTCCAACTATCACGATGGTGTTTTCACCTTGATGATCAGCGGTTCAGAAAATTTCGACTATCCCTTGGCTATCGAGCGAGAGTGGACGATGCCGACCAGCGAAACCGCCTCACTCTACGACCAGTCAGCAGTCTACGAATTCGTGAATAGCTTGCCCGTGTCTTTCGAAAAAAATGAAGGGCAGACCGATGACCGTATCCGATTCATCGCCCGTAAACATCGGTCGACGTATTATATAAGGAATAATGAACTGATCAGCTCCTGGTTCGTGCCGGTTGACACTGCGGAGAACCCTACGGAGAGCCAGGTCGCTCTCGGTGAACAAGAAGAGTTTCAGTCTGATAGTGCCGGTCTTGCTGGCGATGCTGAGGAAGCACCCTTGATCGAGGATGTCGGTACGGTGAATGGTATGTGCGCCGAACCGCCATCGTTGCTCTCGCAGATCTTGGGCCGACCGCAGCAGCTCTTCGAGCTCGGGCTGCTCCGACAGCGTTTCCTGAATGCAAATCCAAACGTCGAAATGAGCATTCCGCAAGTTGATCAGGCCAATACCCACTACGCCTTTGGCAATGACCCAAAGCAGTGGCAGGTAGCCCTTGAAATGAGTAGAGAGGTATTCGCCAACAATCTTTGGGACGGTGTAGATCTCAAGCTGACTGGGGATGAGTTTGCCTTCCATCAGCAATTCACGATCCATCCTTCAGCAGAGCCGAAAGATGTGGAACTCAACTTTCTTGGGGAAAAGGGTCAGCAGCTCAATGAAGACGGGCAGATGGTTTTCGACGTCGGAGCTTGTCAGGTCGTGCTCGATCGTCCCTATGCTTATCAAGGTGCCGGTGACAGCTTGAAGGTTTTTTCGGCTGAGTATCACATTGGAGAACAACAACACATTTCTCTCGACGTCAAAGGCTATGATCCCGGGGAAGATCTCAGCATTGTTTTGAAGCTGGACGCGGCGCTCTCGACTTGTCTCAGAACAGAGCCTGTCGACCAACTCTTGGCGGTGATACCGAGCCAAGACGAGACCTCCTACTATATGGCCGGGAATATGGCCAGCCCGTTGACCTTCCCCATTCGTCAAAAAGACTATCAGTGTGTCAGCGAAGATGTCTTCAACCCTGTGGTCCGAAAAGTTTCCGCTCTCGATCGGGTCACGCTCTACAAGACAAGCTTCGGAGGTGAAGACCTCGATCGCATCGATTCCCTCGAGGTCATGAATGTTCCCGGACAAGATCAGGAACGTATCCTGGTCAGAGGAGAGACTCATTCTCGCGACTTCCCTGGGCTCGACCTGATGCTCGAGACGGTAGCTGAGGACTTCCGCACAGCCGAATTTGAACTCGAGATCGATGAGAATGGGCTGATTTTCGTGGAAGGCAACAATCTTTTTGAAGAAGCGCTCCTTGAACAAGCAACTCATGAAGCAGCACCAAGTTCAGAAGAGCCAGAATCAGAAATTGCGGAGGAGGAAAGACCCCAAGAGACAGAAACGCAAGAAGCCGAAAATATACCTTCCGCGCTGAATCCTTCTCCTTTGGATCCATCTCCGGGAATTTTCGCTCAGCCAGAAGCGCGTCAGGAGACGGAAATCGAGGAGCAGCCAACCATAGTCGTTCCAGAGCCCGTCATCGAGGTCGTGCCGGAGTCTGTGGTGAGTCCAGAGGAGCCTCTCCATGACGCAGCTCCAGAGCCTGCGCCTGAAAAAACTCTTTCGATTGCCGAAATTGAAGCTCTCTTACTGGAGCGTTTCGCCACCCTGTTCATCAATCCCGATCCCGAGAAATATGAGCTCCAGGTGGTGAAAATCGAGTCGGGAATCTATGAGCTCCGCTTCCTTGATCGTGCTACCGGCGCATTCCAGGCTTCAGCCCGGATCGATCTGGAAAAATTGGTTGATCAATTGTTGAGAGGCTTGGCCCCTGAAGAGGGTGAGGTCCCTAAAGAAGAAGAGCCCGTCAGTTTTTTCAAGAACTGGTTCAAGGTTTATGCTCAGGAAGAAGCCGAAGGGATCGAGCTGCTCGAAGAGCCGGCCGCGGTTCCAGAGTCGCTAGAAGTTCTCCCGGTGCTGAGCCGTGAGGAGCAGCTGATGAAGCTCATCCAGGATGAAAATACCGTCATCGATCTCAGCGCCTTGGGATTACAAGTCTTTTCAGATAAATTCCGAGCTTTGGTGCGTCAGGGGGGTGTACTGAATTTTTTGGCCGAGGAGAGAACCGTCTATCTTCGCAATGTCAATCATGGACGAGGAGTGTTTATTTGTCCGTCCGCTGATGTTTTGACCCTGGATGATGTGAATGATGCTTGTGCTCAAAAGCTGTTGGTTATGGCTTCAGACCTCGAGCAAGATCAAAGTCTTGAGGGTTTCAGCGTTTCACTGGTTGATGCTGCCGGCGACAAGCGTTCCTATGACCTCCTCAAGGAGGATGCGACAGCGTACTACCAAATTCAAGGAAAGTTTTTCTTCGGCGTAGGCATCTTCGGTATTCGTGATGAGTGGTATACCCATCCGGCCTTTGAGCTTTTCCCAAGCTCGGTTGTTTCAGAGCAAAATGACCTCTTCTCACAGGGATCTGCTGTCACCACTCGTCCAGAGGGACAGTGGCTTCTACCGGTCGAAGAACCAGCAGGCTTACTGGAAACTCTTCTCCCAACGTTCTTCGATTTTGAACAAGGTTTGCAAAGCTCCATACTGGTTGAAAACACCTCGGATTTTCGTGAGGGAATTGTGTACCGATTCTTGAAACAGTCTTTTGCTCGTCTCTCTACGAGAGCTGAAAACTTCGTCGTTGCTCTCGAGCAGGGCTATCTGACGATGTTCAATACTGCGACACACAATGAGCTGCTCGTTTCCCTCTATGATGAGGAATCGCGACTTCATCGTGAGCTGATCATGCTGGGGAATCGTCCGGATCAGCCCTATGAATTCTCCTGGCAATTCAGAGATCCAGATCAATTCGAGGTGGTGGCAGGTGACGAGGGGAATTTTTTGATGTTGTCTGAGGGTGTGGAGGAGAGCATGAATCTTCGAGCTCCCCGACTCATCGATGCGGAGGGCGACGAGAACGATGAAGCGGTGTCCTGGAAATACGAGAATGGAGTCTTCACGCTTCAATTGGACCCGAATGCTGAAGTGGAGTTTCCCATCGTTTTGGTCTCAGAGCTCGAACTTCCTTCAGGACTTGGTGAAGAATTGCCTTTCGAAGATTACGAGCTGATCACGCTTGATGACTTGGATATCACCAATGGTCTGGTGGTGCCAGCAGAGAAATTGCTCGTCCTGGGTGAACAATCCGAAATCGTTTTTGCGTCCGTTCAGATCGATGGAGCACTGGACGCCCGTGGCGTGGATACGCTCCGAGTGCAGGGCTCATGGATTAATCGCGGAGCGTTCATGGGTGAAGGAGCACGGGTGATCTTCGAGGCGCTTGGTGACACCGAAGGGAATTTCATCATCGATCAAGGAGGACAAGAAGATCGACAGGCCTACCTCCAGTCGGGAAGTTTTTCAGAAGTTACTTTTTCCGGAAGAGGGCAGTGGGAATTCGTCTCTTCAGCACCTATCAATGGTCGCATGCTGGTGTCAGATGGCGCGCGAGTGCGGATCGGAGCTGGAGTGAGAGTGAATGATGATGTGGAAGTTCAGTCCGGAGGTGCTTTGACACTTTCTGACGACCAAACCCTGGGAGTTGGTGGAGATTGGAGAATGGATGGATCTTTCGAGCCTGGAACAGGAACGGTTGCCTTCGTGAATGCTGAACAACCGTCGACGATTTTTGGGGATAATACGTTTCACCATTTCAGTACTGTCACATCAAATAAACGGGTCTTCTTCGAGGCAAGTTCGAAACAATTGGTACGCGGAGATTTTGTTCTCAAGGGAAGTAAAGGGAAGCCGATTTGGGTACGATCCACCGTTCCAGATGAAATCCAATGGCAGCTGGAAGTATTGGGGAACAGCACTGCGGAGTTCGTTTTTATCGGAGATAGTTTGAATTCTGGGAGTGTGATCAAGGCACGTCCATCAAATAACTATGGAAATAATATCGGATGGGATACGGATCCGATTTGGGATGGGGGAGGGGCGACGAACAACTGGTCGGAGGATGCCAACTGGGACACCGGGGTAGAGCCGATTAGTACGGATACAGTGACTTTCAATGGAACAAGTACGAAGAATTCCATTATCGACGCCAGCTTCACCGGGACGATTGCCAATATGAATATGAATGCCGGCTATACCGGATCCATAACGATGGAGAGATCCTTGACGCTTACGGGGACGTTCACGATCAGTTCCGGTACTTTCACTCAATCATTTTTTATTAGCACGGCGGATTTTGTCCAATCTGGCGGAACTTTTTCTCAGAGTGGTTCTCAGAGTATGACGGTGACCAATGATTTTACGCTGAGTTCGGGCTCTTTCACCAATCCTGAGAATGCGCTCTTTGTCGCGAGAAATGTGTCCATCAATGCTGCTTCTACCTATAATAACAACAATGGTGATCTTGCTATGTCCGGGACGACCTTGGCGACCTTGGACTCCGGTGGAAAGACCATCGACCGGTTGCAGATCATTTCTGCTAGCAAGACCGTCCAGCTCACCAGTTCTTTGACGCTCAATACCTTCAATAGCTCGGGCAATACGAATTTTTACTTGTTGGGCAATTCGCTTATCTTTACGGGTGTGTCTTCCAATTTCTTGCACGATGGAAATCTCTATATGTATGGGACTGAGACCATTACGAATATGCACTATGCCGGCGGGAATCAGGGTGTTACCTTCATCACCGGTGATGGGGACGCCACCATCGATACCATCACCCTCCCCAACGCTGAATTCCGACCCACGTTTTTTTCCCCAACTGATGCTGGTGAAATTTTTGTCGTGAATGTTAATGAAGGCTTTGGACAGGCCAACCTGAGCAATGGGACAGAAGTACGATTGGCAGCTGGTGCTTCTTTCACGGGACCTGTGTCAGTCGCCAGTGGCACGACCTTAACGGTTCAGAATGGATCTTCGGTGACTTTTTCCCAGACAGGTGGAGGTGATTTAACCAGCTCAGGTACTGTTACCTTGGGAACCGGACCTATCACGGTTGGGAATGGAAATCTCGTCATCAATGCGGGGACCTTTACCTCCACCAGCAACACGCTGACCTTGTGGAATGACTTCGATTACAATGGAGGAACTTTCAATCACAACAACGGGACGGTGCTTTTCACCCACACCAGTAACATTTCGGATGTTACCGGAGCGGTGACTTTTTATAATCTCAGGGCAGATAATTCTTTTGATATCTTCGAGCAAGCGAAGCAGGTGAATTTCGGAGCTGGAGAAACCTTCACGATTGCTTCAGGTGGTGACCTGATCATCGCTGGATCCAGTGGCTTTCAGGTTCTGATTCGCTCGACCTCTTCAGGAAACAAGTGGAACATCACGCATACGGATGCGAATACCGGCAACATCACCTATGCCAATGTCCAGGATTCTGGATGTGTGGGCAGTCAAAATATTTATTTGTTGAATTCTACCAATAATGGCAATAACGACAGTTGTTGGCAGTTCGTGAGTGGAAGCGGGAAGGTTTACTCGGATGAAGGAGTCACGCCTTTGGCGGGAGTCCAGGTACGAGCGGCGGTGAATGGAACGGTGGCCGCGACTTCGGATCCGACTGATGCCGGTGGAAATTATTTCCTCGGCGGATTGACGCTCTCGAGTGGAGACATCGTCACCCTCTACATCTATAATAGTGGATCTGATGATGCGGTGACCGTGACGCGGGCCAGCGCGAGTACGTTTTCGAATGTTGATCTCTACAAGGATCGTTTGATCGTACGTCACGAAGACGCTGGTCCGATCACCAATGCCAATCTCGACACCGCCAACAATGTCGGCTCTCCTGACCTTGAGAACGATCTTGATCCGATCTATACGACTTCCGGATCAGCGCTCACCGTTTCGAACGGCAAAGAGCTCTTCGTCTTGAGTGGGAAAACCTACACACCCGGTGCGAGTGTGGCGACGGTCGGGACGACCACGGTGGACGTACGAGGGACCATGAATATGGGCGCGTTCCCAATGACCCTGACGAATGGGATCAGTGTGCCAACGGGTGGAGTCTTCAGTGGAGGAAGCAGTACCCACAGCATCACAGGAACCTTGAGTCAGACGGGAGGCTCCTATACTGCCACGAGTGGGACAACGACCCTGCTCACGGGTTTCACCAGAACGACCGGAACCTTCAGTCATAATAATGGAACGATTGAACTTCCGAGTACTTCGGGAGCGGTGAGTATCGATGCTCAGGGAGCATCGTTCAACCACTTCACCATTCCCGCCGGCTATACCGGCACAGCGACGCTCGCAAGCGCTTTGACGGTTGCCGGCAATTATGATCAGCAGGGCGGGACCATGAATATTGGCGCCCAAAATTTTACGGTTGGCGGCACCTTCAATCTCACGGCCACGATTCGTTTCCGAGGAGATAACACGCTCTCTCTGACCCAAGATACGAACTCCGGAACCTGGATGGTGATCGGAGATGGGGACAGCGCTACCGACACCTTTACCCTCAAGGACTGGGGGTCCACGGATTATTATAATCTGACGA